>Ga0111539_10013276_pt1 | contig 10294 bp, 9 predicted proteins | sample RhiMethybrSRZTD1_FD_79667 | JGI IMG/M metagenome (GOLD analysis project Ga0111539, IMG submission 79667) | Populus rhizosphere microbial communities from Tennessee, USA - Rhizosphere MetaG P. TD hybrid SRZTD1 (version 2) (version 2) | ecosystem: Host-associated > Plants > Roots > Rhizosphere >... | reverse complement strand
GATGAACACGACCGATTGAGTGATACCGCTCGCCGTGGTCGCGGGCGGAGCCACCGAAACCCGAACCGGATCCCGCAGCATGGCGTTAGCCAGGCCCGCCACCGCCGCCGGCATCGTTGCCGAGAACAACAGCGTCTGGCGGCGCGCCGGCACCGCGGCGCAGATCGTCTTCACGTCGTGGATGAAGCCCATGTCGAGCATGCGGTCCGCCTCGTCGAGCACCAGGTGGGCCACGGCGTCGAGGCGCACGATGCGCTGGCGCATCAGATCGAGCAGGCGTCCGGGCGTGGCGATGAGCACTTCGGGCGCGCGGCGCAGCGCCTGTTCTTGCCGGCGCTGGCTCACGCCCCCGAAGACGACGGCGTATTTCACGCCCATGTGGCGTCCGTAAACGGCGACGCGATCGCCGATCTGCGCGGCAAGCTCGCGCGTCGGCGTCAAGATCAGGGTGCGAATCCCGCCGGGACGGCGGTCGCCGAGCGACAGCCGCTGCAGGATGGGGAGCACGAAAGCCGCGGTTTTTCCGGTGCCGGTCTGCGCGCAGGCCAGGACGTCCAGGCCGCCCAGCGCGTGCGGAATGACCTGCGCCTGGACGGGCGTAGGCTCGGTGTAGCCCTCGTCAGTCACTGCTCGAACGAGCTGAACGGACAAGCCGAGCTCGCCGAAAGGGGAACTGTTGCGCGGCGCTTCGGTTTCGCGGCGCGCCACTGAATGAAACGAATCCATGAACTTATCTCGAACTCTCTTGCGGCAGATCCCCAAAACGGGGCCAAAGTATCCATTCGTTGCGCGGCTCCGCGTTGCCGCGGCAGCGGGTGGGCGGCGCGACGGCCAGCGAGGCCGTCATCACGCTTCGTCACCCGTGCGAATTCGCGCGTTCGACTGAAGTCCGAGTCGAGATCGCGGGTGCGACCAGCGCCTCGGGGCCGTGAATCCTCGTCTTTTAGCTCGTGACCGAGCCTCGCGCAAGTACGGCGCTTTTGCTACGGCGCTTTGCTTTTCTACGTGCCACCCAAGTTTTCGAGCAGATTTTCCAGAAAGTCACATTGCGGCGCGCGATAGGCCGTGCCCACCGCCAGCGGCGCGTCAATCGCGAGATGTGGCTCGCCGAGCGCTTCGTAGGCGGGCCAGGTCGGCGCCTGCCCGCCGTTGGGATCGCCGGTCGCGGCGAGCCGGCTCCAGTAGCCGTTGAAAGCCGCCGCGACGAGCTCGTCGCCCGCGCCGGGATTCGGCAGAGCGTCGAAGACGAACGCCAGCTCCGAGCCATGGGTCGCGCCCAGCGCTTTGACCCGAGGAGCGGCGTTGTCGGCGACATGCCCGAACACGTAGCGATACACGGCGGGCGACTGGCCTTGCTCGAACGCCCGCAGCGCTTTCCGCGCCGGGCACGCGAACTTGAAATCGGTGGCGAGCGCTACGAACGCGGCGCGCGGCGAGGCGTAGTCGGACACCGGATATCGCGCGAGCAGCAGCGGTGCGAGCCCCGGCGCACCGAGACTCGCGGCGTAAGCGCGGACGGCCTCCGCGTACTCGGCCTCGCTCGTGATCGCCGGCACCGCGCGGCCCTGCTCCTCGGTGTTGGTACCGATGATCACCGGGACCGCATTGTGCCGCCCGCTCTCGATCGACGCGATCGGATGCTCGGGCACGGCGACACCGTCGATCACTCCGTCGTACGTCTGGCGCAAGCTTGCACCCTCGAGCGGCGCCACCGTGGCCACCAGCGCGTCCGCGGACACGTCGCGCAGACACGCCACATCACTGCAGCCGACGGCCTCGGCCACCGTGACGCCCTGCGCCTCGGCTTCGGCCAGCGGCTTGGCAGTGCACGCCCCGCTCTCGACGATCGCCGACGCGAACAAGCCGGCGGCCAGCGGCGAAGCGACCAGCCGGCAGGTGCTGACCGCGCCCGCCGATTCGCCGAACACGAGCACGCGCGCGGGATCGCCGCCGAAGCGCGCGATGTTGTGCTTCACCCACTCGAGCGCGAAGATCTGATCGAGCATGCCGTAGTTGCCCGACTTTTCCGGTCTTTCAGCGCTCAGGGCGGGATGCGCCAGAAAACCGAACGGGCCGAGGCGGTAATCGAGCGTCACCAGCAGCGCGCCGGAACGTTCGACGAAGTGCTGGCCGTCGTAGAGCCGAAGCCCGGGGACGACCTCTTGCGATGCCGACCCTTGCTGGTGTCCCCCGCCGTGAATGAAAACCAGCACCGGCAGCGCCGAGCTCGCCGACGCCGACTCTGGAGCCCAGACGTTCAGCGTCAGACAATCCTCCGATCCGGTGATCGTCCCGTCCTCGCCCTTCTGCAAACAGGCAGGCGCGAACGCGGTCGCGAGCTTTACGCCTTCCCAGCAGGGCGCGGCGACGGGCGGCGCGAAACGCAGCGGCCCCACCGGCGGCGCTGCAAAGGGAACGCCCTGCCAGGTCCATGTCCCGCCGGCGAGCTTGCCCTGCACGAGACCGGACGTCGTCGCCACCTGACCGGGGACGTCGCTTGCCGCCGGTGCCCCGCAGCTCGCGGGGCTGGAAACCGGCGGGCCGTCGTCCCCGCACGCGGGGAGCACGAACGTGAACACCAGAGCAAGCCACGGCCTCGTCGCCATTTGCCGGGCTCGGTCCAAGCACGCAGCGTGCCACGAGCCACCCCTCGCGATCCGCGCGTCGAGCTTGCGCGGACTGGCTCGTGGTGAACGCCGGTTCATTGACCCCGTGTTACGGACGAACCACCCGCGGTTCGGCGCTCGGCGGCCAGTCGAGCTCGAGCGCCTGCGAGAACGGCACCGCGCGCCACGCGCCCGTGAGCTTGCGCAAGCGCGTGAGCACGCGTTCGATCCAAGCGCCGTCCACGAACGGCGCCGTTCCGCGCGCCTGCTCGAGGTAGAGCTCGCGCGCCAGCCGCCCGGCGAACAGCGACTGAAACGGCCCGACCAGCCGTTCGGCAAGCGCAAGCCCGGAGGAAGGCGGGTCGGCCATCGTGCGGTCGGCGAGCGCGTCGAGCGTCGTTCCGTTCGCCAAGAGGCCCCAGAAGCCGTCACCGATCCCGCTCTCGGCTTCGACCGCCCAGTGCACGAGATCGTGGAGCAGGTAGCTCCGCGTCTCGAGCTCCGCTTGCTCGACACCGGAGCCGGCTCGATGGAGGACCAGGCGATGCCGCTGATCGCTCAGCTTGACGAACAGGATGCGGAGCGTCACGGCGCGGTGGTCAAAGCATAGCCGCGTTGTTCGTCGTACTGGTGGCGCAGGATCAGGTAGAGCCGCACCAGGCTCGGATAGTTCGGCTCACCCGGCTTCGCCTCGAGCGTGATCAGCTTCTCCACGCCGTCCCGCGGCTGGTGAAATCGCACCTTGAGCGTTTCGCGCGTGGCGATCGCGTCCCAGTGCCCTTTCAAGAACGAGCCGTCCGACTTCGTCGTCTCGAGCGAAAGCGTCGGCGGCTCCGTCGAAAAATCGATGCTGCCGACGGGCTCGCCGCTGCGAGCGATCTTCAACTTGCGCATTTCAGGCACCAGCACCGGGCCCACCAACCCCGGAACTTCCTCGACGAAGTAGTCCGCGGCTTCGAGCCGTTGCCTCACGGCGAAGGCGTAGCCCTCTTCGCCCGGCTTGAAGACCCGGGAACCGTAGGGACCGCGGCCTTTGCCGCTCTCTGGCGGAAGGTGCATGTCGACCGCGATCCCGGAAGCGCGATCGAGCTCGGCCCAACGCTTCTTCAGCTCCTTGGCCACCGCATCGTTCGATTCGAGCGTGAGCGCGCTGGGCCGGCCCGGCGTAAGCTCGAGGATCGCGAGCTCGACTCCACCGCGGGAGATCGAAAACCAAGCCGGTCCGGGCCCCGTGGGCGCCGGAGCGGAGGTCATAGCCGGGGGCGTCACGGAATTTCCTGCGCTGTCCGGCGTGGCCGCCGGAGCCGGAGTGCCAGGCTCCTGTTTACAGCTGGTGCAGAGCACCAGCGCTATCGCGAGCGCGCTTCGTGACACCTGACCTCGACTACGGTCTACAAGCCGTAGCGTCGCGCGGCAACCGCCCGCACGGGGTCGCGGGACTGAACTCGGAATTGCCGTAGCGCATGAAGACCGGGTCTCCCTCGCGGAGCTTTGCCCAGTCGGCTTCCGGGACGTCGTAGACCAGCGTGTTCAAGCTGCCGCTCGGCGAACGCGATCGCACGAAGCTCGTGTCGCACACGGTGAGCACCCAGAACAGCGCCCCGACGTACCAGCCTTCGGGACTCGTCGCACTGACCTCCACGGTGCTACCGCGGCGGCAGATCGAAAGCGTGCAAGTCCCACCGTCTCGAAGGTTCGGCGTCTCGAGACAGCGCCCTCCATCCGCGTCGGCCGATCCCGCGTCGCCCGAAGCATCCGCGTCGGGAGCGGCGGCATCGAGCACGGACGAACCTCCGGAACCGGACGAACCTGCCGAACCGGACGAGCCTCCCGCGCCGCTCGACGTCCCTCCGCGTCCACCGGACGAAGAGCCTCCGCGCCCGCTCGATCCTCCGGCGCTCCCTGCGACGCCACCCGCTCCGCCCGTTCCGGAACCGCTCCCGCCCGAGCACAGGCATTTGGACTCGGTTGCTACGTCATCGTCGCTTCCGCACGCCGCGAGCGACACCGCCACGCCCAACACCATGCCAAGGACTCTTCTCTTCACGATCCGGCCTCCCGCACCAGGCGTGCCGGGCCCGCGGTGCCGCGAGCTCACACTATCGCGAACTCTTCCGCTGCTCGAGAAAATTCTCTCGCACCGGCGGTTTGCGCAGTGCGCTCCCGTTCTTACTTCTGGATCAAGTTGCTGAGCGCAATCGTCGCGTTTTCGCTGAGGCACGTGGTGTTCGCTCTGATGCTCTCGATCGGGCTCGCGTCGCGCCCGCGCGATCTCGTGCCGGAACGCTCGAAGTTACGCGCCTACCTGCGCTCGCTGGTCGCGATCGAGCTCGCCGTTCCGCTTCTGGCGCTGGCGATCGTCGAGATCTTCCAGCTGCCGCGGCTGGCGTCGATTCTGATCCTGCTGATGGCGGTGTGCCCTGGAGCGCCCTTCATCCCGATGGCCGCCAAGCTCAAGGGCGAGGCGTACTCCCTTTTCGGGCTGCACATGGTGCTCTTGTTGTCGGTGCTCAGCATCGTGACCTTGCCGGCCTGGATCTGGGTCATGAACTGGCTGCATCCGTTCGGGTTCGAGATCCCGCCGCTCCGCATCGTGGACCTGGTGCTGCGCACCGTGATCGTTCCCCTGGCGTTGGGCACCGCACTGCGACACTTCGTGCCGCGCGCCGCCGGCGTGCTGGCCAGGGTCGTCCACTACGTTTTCCTGGCCGCGCTGGCGGTGGTGATCGTGTTCGCGCTCTACATGGGCGCCCCGGTGTTTCTCACCATGAAGCCCAAGACCGCGCTGGCAGTGCTGGCCTTGTTCGTGGGTTCGGAGCTGATCGGTTACATCGCCGGATCGCCCGACCCCGAGCAGCGCCGCGTGACGACGGTCGCCGCCGTGCTCGGAAACCCGAGCCTGGCCCTGGCAGTCGTCGGGGCGAGCTACCCCGGGTTCAAGGCCGCGGCGGTCGTGGCGGCTTTCGTGCTCTTTCGGCGACTCGCGCTGACGCCCGTGGACCTTTGGCTGAGGCGCAAGGCCCGGCGCTCTTCTGCCACGCTGCCGCCGCGTGCGGCACCAGCGTGAAAGGCCAATGTAGAATCCGCTCGTCGTCGATCGTCCTTGGGGTAGGAGGAAACGACAATGGCGAAATTCATGCTGATTCTCGGTGGTGCCGATCTCGACAAGCGTAGCCGTAACCCCAATCGCACGGCCAACGTTCTCGAGCAGTACATGGCTTGGGTCGGGAAGCTGAGCGCGGCCGGGCGGCTCGCGGCATCCTACAAGCTCTACGACCAGACCGGCGCGCGCCTGTCCGTCCGCGGCGGCCAAGTGGTGGACGGCCCCTTCGTCGAGACCAAGGAAGCCGTCGGCGGCATCTTCGTGATCGAAGCGGATTCCCTCGAGCACGCGACCGAGATCGCGCGCGACTGCCCGGTATTGCTCGCGCAAAACGGCTATGTCGAGGTGCGCGCTGTCGAGCGCTGAAGCCGCCCGCGCGGCGCTCGAGCGCGCGTTCCGCACCAGCCACGGACGGCTGATCGCAGCCCTGACCCGCCGACTCGGCGCCGTACAACTCGCGGTCATCGACAACGCCGTGCAGGACGCGATGGCGCGCGCGCTCGAGCGCTGGCCGAGCGAAGGCGTGCCCGCGAGCGCCGAAGGCTGGCTGCTGCGGACGGCCCACAACATCGCGATCGACGCGATCCGGCGCGATTCCCGGCTCAGCGCGCTCCCGTCGAAATACGAGGAGCAGGCCGAGCTCGCGGCGCCCACGCTCGACGACGAGCTCGTGCTGATGTTCCTGTGCTGCCACCCGTCGCTGCCGCGCGCGGCCCAGGTCGCGCTCACGCTCAAGGTCGCGTGCGGTTTCACCGTGCGGCAGATCGCGCTGGGATTTTTGACCGAAGAGAAGACGCTCGCGCAGCGGCTGGTGCGGGCGAAGCAGCGCCTGCGCTCCGAGGGCGCGCACTTCGAGCTGCCGGCGGCCGACGAGCTCCCCGCTCGCCTCGAGCCGATCCTGGAGGTGCTCTACCTGGTGTTCAACGAGGGCTACAGCCCGACCGACGGCGAGTCGGTCATCAAAGACGAGCTGTGCGGTGACGCCCTCCGGCTCTCGCGGCTGCTCACCAAGCTGCCAGTCACCGCGACCCCGGCCGCCGAAGCGCTGCGGGCGCTGTTCTGCTTTCAGAGCTCGCGAGCCGCGGCGCGCCGGGCCGACGACGGCGGCTTGCTGTTGCTCCCCGAACAGGATCGCGGCGCCTGGGACAGGGAGCTCATCGCCGAGGGCTTTGCGTGTCTCGAGCGCGCCGCGAGCGGCACCGAGCTCACGCGCTTTCATCTCGAGGCCGGGATCGCCGCTTGCCACGCCGCGGCGCCGAGCTACGGGGCCACCGATTGGCCGCAGATCGTCACGCTCTACGATCTGTTGCGCGAACGCGCGCCGTCGCCGGTCGTCGAGGTCAACCGCGCGGTCGCGATCGGCATGGCGCAGGGCGCGCTCGCGGGCCTCGACGAGCTCGACGCGATCCCGGAGCGCGAGCTGATACGGCGTTATCCGTACGCGCTCGCCGCGTACGCGGAGCTCCACGCCTCGCTGGGCCAGCTAGATCGGGCGCGGGCGTACCTCGAGCAAGCGCTCGAGCATCAGCAGGCCGCGGCCCAGCGCCGGCTCCTCGAGCGCAAGCTCGCCAGCTTGCAGCGCTGAAAAAACCGCAAAGCCGGTCAAGCGGGCCGCGCGGGCCGCCGCTAGATTGACTCTCGATGAAGCCGGACACGCAGTCTTTTTACGAGCTTGCCGTTCAAAGGGGGGTCGAGCGGGTGATCGCGGACCTCGACCAGGCGCTCGATCTCCAGGCCCTCGCGCGCGTGGCCGCGCTGTCGACGTTTCATTTCCACCGCATCTTCCGCGGCATGCTCGGCGAGACCCCGCTCGAGCTGCACCGCCGGCTGCGGATGGAGCGCGCCGCCTGGCACCTCCGCCACGACGACGTCCCGGTGACCACGATCGCTTTCGCAGCCGGCTACGAGACGCACGAGTCGTTCACGCGCGCGTTTCGCACCCACTACGACTGTTCGCCCTCCGAGTTCCGGCAAAGCAAAGAGTCGCGCTCCTGCGTGCGGCCCTATCCGATCGAGCTCGCGTCGCGCGCCGGGATTCATTTTCGAGCCGAGCTCTCCGAAACCTTCAAAATCGATTTCATCCGAGGAGAAAACGTCATGAACGTCGAAATCAAGGAGCTGAAGGAGCAGCGAGTCGCGACCGTGACCCACGTTGGGCCCTACAACCGGATCTCGGAGGCGTTCGGGCGGCTCCACGAGATCGTGCAGCAGGAGAATCTGTTCGGCCCCGAGTCCAAGATGCTCGCGATCTACGAGGACGATCCCGAAACCACCCCGGCTGCGGAGCTGCGTTCATTCGCCGGGCTCGTGGTTTCGCGAGACGCCAAGCTGCCCGAGTCACTGGGCGAACAGCGCCTGCCTGCCGGCCGTTACGCGTGCACCACGCACATCGGACCCTACGAAAATCTCGGCGACACCTGGGCGCGCTTCATGGGCGAGTGGCTCCCGAACAGCGGCCAGCGCATGAAGGACACCGCGAGCTTCGAGGTCTATCGCAACACGCCGGCCAATGCGCCCAAGGAAAAGCTCGAAACCGATCTCTACATTCCGCTCGTCTAAATCGGCGTCCCGCCGACGCACTCCGCCGGGGAGGGCTCACCAGACAAAATCGGACCAGGTGCAAACCCGAAGATTTGGGTTGGTGAGCAGTGGGCGGCGTGATCCGGCGGCGGGACGACCCTGGTTCACGCTTCGCGATCGAGGCCGCATCCCACGAGGCAAAATGCGGCGTTTACCGGGCTCGAGGTGATGCGCAAGTCTCCCCAATGGCTGGCTCTCGGGTTCTCGCGCTTTGCTGCGCGCTCACAGCGCTCCTGTCGGCGTGTTCGATCGGCAAGAGCCTGAAGCTTCTGGCCGGCGGCGACACGCGCGAGCTGCGCGATCGTCCGGAAGACGCGCCCGCGCGTTCGCCGCGCCGGCCGGGCCTGCTGGTGCTCGCGCTCGACGGCGTCGGCCAGAACCAGCTCTACGACATGCTCGAACACGGTGAGCTCCCGCAATTCTCGCGGCTGATCTCGGGCGAAAAAGGCCGCTTCCCGCACGCCTACTTCGACAAGAGCTTTCTGGCCACGCTTCCCTCTTCGACGGCGGTCGCGTGGGTCACCGCGTTCACCGGGGCGACTCCCGCGGAGCACGGTGTCGCTGGCAACGAATTCTTCATCCGCGAAAGCGCTACTTTCGCGGCGCCGGTGCCGGTCACCTTCAGCGATACGACGCCGGTGATCGAGACCTACACGGACGGGTACGTGAACCGGCTGACACTCGTGCCCACCGTGTACGAGCGCATGCGAAAACGCGACCCTTACCTCCAGGCCTGGGTCGCCATGCATCAGCTCCACCGCGGCGCGGACAAGTTGCTGGTCACCGATCGCGCGGTGCTCGCGGATGCGTTCAAGGCGTTTCTGGAGACGCAGATCACCGAGAAGCTGGCGCAGAAGGATTCGAAGGCGGTCTACGCCGAGCTGGACGAGCAGGTCGTCGATTCGGTGATCGACGAGCTCGAGGACGAGGACGAGCCGCTGCCCGATGTGCTGACGATCTACATGTCCGGAGCCGACTAGTTCGCGCACGTCGCCGAATCGGGGCCGGACGCCGCGCGGCGCGAGTACTTGCGGGAGGAGATCGACCCCCTGCTCGGCGCGCTGACCAAGGCGCTGGTCGCCCGGCGCATGCTCGAGAACCGCTACGTCGTGGTGACCGCGGATCACGGCCATACCGAGGTGATGGACGACGACGAACACGCCCTCGCCATGGACGACGCGCACGACCCGCCCGCGGTGCTGAAGAAAGCCGGCTTTCACCTGCGCCCGTTTTCGCTGAAGGTCGCCGGGGACGCGAAGTTCGACAGCGTGCTCGCGTACCAGGGAGCGATGGCGTACGTGTACGTAGCCGATCGCTCGGCTTGCCGCGCGGGGCGTTGCGATTGGAAACGCCCTCCGCGCTTTCGCGAGGACGTGCTGGCCGTGGCCGACGCCTTCTATCAAGCGAGCGAGACCGGCCACCGCGTGCCGGAGATGAAGGGCACGCTGGACATGGTGCTGGCACGGAAGCCGAAACCGCTCGAAAAGATCGATGCACCGTTCGAGGTGTACGTCGGCGACGGGCGCCTCGAACCGGTCGGCCGCTACCTCGAACGGCATCCGCATCCGGCCTACGTCGAGCTCGAGCGCCGGCTCGAGGCGCTCGCTGTGGGTCGTCACGGCGAGCGCGCCGGAGACGTGATCCTGATCGCTTGCAACGGCGACGAGGAAAGCCCAAAAAATCGCTACTATTTCTCCTCGCGCTACCGCTCGTGGCACGGTAGCCCGTCCCGCCAGGATTCAGAAATAGCCCTGATCGTCGCGCACCCGCGGCACTCGGCCGCCGAGCTCGGAAGCAGGGTGAAGCGAGTGCTGGGCGACGCGCCGTTTCAGGAAAAGTTCACGGACGTGCTGCTGGCGCTGCGCTACGGGCAAGAGTGACCGATCAGGGACCGATCTGATCGAACTGACCGTCGAGCCACTTCTTGGTGAAGCTCGCGATGGTTTCGCTGCCCGCCGCGGGGTCCGTGAAGCGAGCGCGGAAAATGTGCTGGTGCACGGTCTCG
>Ga0111539_10013275_pt1 | contig 10294 bp, 13 predicted proteins | sample RhiMethybrSRZTD1_FD_79667 | JGI IMG/M metagenome (GOLD analysis project Ga0111539, IMG submission 79667) | Populus rhizosphere microbial communities from Tennessee, USA - Rhizosphere MetaG P. TD hybrid SRZTD1 (version 2) (version 2) | ecosystem: Host-associated > Plants > Roots > Rhizosphere >... | reverse complement strand
GACAGCACGCCTTTCCGATCGCCGCAGGTGACGTGTTCTTTCACACGAAAGCCGCCGCCTTCTTCTCCGCCATGGCGCTGAATGCGCTGCCCATGTGGCGCAAGCGGTGCGGCCCACACGCTCTCGACGAATTGCGCGCGCGACTGATCGGCGAACCGGCGATTTACATTCTGTTTCCTGAGGGAACGCGAACGCGTGATGGAAAGCTGGGCAGTTTCAAGCCAGGGCTTGGACGGATTGTGGCGGGCGCGGACGTGTCGGTTGTCCCGTGCCATCTCGATGGCGCCTTCCGCGCGTTTCCGCCCGGCGGAAGATTTCCGGTGCCGGCCCGGCTGCTTCTGCGGGTGGGAGCGCCGTTGAACTTCGCCGAGGTGCCGGACGTTCGCCGCGGATGGGAGGAAATCGCCGCGCGTCTCGAAGCGGCAGTCAGCGCGCTGGCGGCGGACGCTTCGCAAACAAACCAGTGAGGAGCAACCCGACACCAAGGCCAACGAGCGCACCGAACACACCGAATAGAACTGCAAAGACAACGAGTTTGAAGACAAGAACGCCGACCGGCATCGACAGATCTGCCGGGAGAGCGCTCTCGATCGGCACGGCAAACTTCAGCGGGACCGCCGGCCCTTTGTGGTACGGCGCGAGGATCGTAAGGAGCATGTAGATCTCACCCAGGACGAGACCGATGATCGAAAACAGTTTATTGAAATTGCGTCCGCGCATGGATCGGAACGAAAGCGGTGAACCGCATTGTTGTCCAGCAGCCTGATTCCGTCTGGGATTTCGGCAGAGATCGTGCTAAATGCGCTCTTGATGCCTCTGCCCCACAACATTGGATCCGCTCTGGCCATCCTTTTGTTGGCAATGCCCGGCTGCGTCCACACACCACCCGGCACCTCCGTTGAATTGGCGCTGGCAAAAAAGGCAGAGTTAATTCGTTTGCCCAATACGAGCGCAGTGACGGCCAGTGGCCGTAAGGTGCAACCGCCAGAGCCGGAATTGCCCAATCTGGATGATCGCATTTAGCCGGTCGCGGAGGCCTACACGCGCGGTAAATTCGCCATGGCCGACGGCCACGATAAGGAAGCGATCGCCGCCTTCGAGGAGACCGTCCGACTTGATCCGACTCATACTGAAGCCTGGCAAAGTCTGGCGCTGCTATATGAACGGACGGGTTCGGAGAAGAAGGCGATGGCGGCGCTTCGGAAATCGAAAGGCATCGCCCCCCAATAGCGCGGCGCTGGTGCTATAGCTTCGCGAGCGTATCCTGGACGGCCGCCAAAATCGGACGCGAACCATCGCCACCGAGTTGGCAGTCAATATCCTCGAGACGATGAATCAGGTCGGTCACTTCCTGGCGCGCGTAGGGACCACCAGCAGCCGCGCAGAAGTGGGTCCGGCAACCAAAGGGCCGATCGGCGTAGATGACGCAGCAACCATCATCACCAAGCAGCGGACAGATTCCGTCGATGCGTTTTGGCAAGCGGGTGCGACCCGTCGCGCGTAGAGCCTTTGCTGCAACGAGAGCTTCGCCCATCGTGAGGTACGGCGTTCGTCCCGTCAGCTTGAACTGGCAACACTCGGTCCGGCGCAGACAGTTCCGCTCCACCGGGCGATTCTCCAACTCGTCATAGATTGAACGCACCTCGGCGACAATCTCCGCGGGGTTTATGAGACGCCGATTTTTCATTTCAGAAAGTATTCGCGCAAGCGGTTCGTGAAGTGCGGTCCGCAAAAAGGCGCTGCCGAACATGTCGGCAGCGCCTTGCGAATTGCACAATACTGAGGACTTACTTTTTGCGATCGCCCGGGCGGTATTCCTCGGTCGCGAAAGCGAAGGCTTGCTCGAGGCCGACCATGTCTTCGCCGGGGCGCAGACTGTCGAAAGCCGCGGCTTCCTTCTTCAACTCTTCCTCGCTGTAGCTGGCGGCCTTGATTGAAAGGCCGATGCGTCGCTCGGTTTTGTCCACTTTGATCACGCGTGCTTCGATCTCCTGACCGACCTTGAGGTAATCCTTGATCTTGTCCACGCGATCCTCGGAGATCTGCGAGATGTGGACGAGGCCATCGATGTCGCCGTCGAGCGCCACGAACGCGCCAAAGCTGGCGAGCTTCGAGACCTTGCCTTTGACCAGATCGCCGATCTTGTAGCGCGCGTCGATCGCCTTCCACGGATCCTCGTCGAGTTGCTTCATGCCGAGGCTGATGCGCTGGTTCTGTTTGTCGATGTCGATCACAACCGCTTCCACCTCATCGCCCTTCTTCAGCACTTCGGACGGATGGTTGATCTTGCGCGTCCACGACATGTCCGAGACGTGGATCATGCCGTCGATGCCTTCTTCAAGTTCGATGAAAGCACCGTACGCCGTCATATTGCGGACGACGCCTTTGACCTGGCGGCCGATCTGGTAGCGATGCTCGATTTCGTCCCAAGGATTCGGTTCGAGCTGGCGGACACCAAGACTGATCTTCTGCTCCTCCTTGTTAACGCCGAGCACCACCGCCTCGATTTCCTGGCCGACCGTGAGCACATCGCTCGGACGGGTAATGCGCTTGGTCCACGAAAGCTCAGACACGTGAATGAGCCCTTCGACACCTTCTTCGATCTCCACGAAAGCACCATAAGGCACGAGATTCGTGACCTTGCCTTTGATCTTCGAGCCAACCGGAAAGCGGTTCTCGGTCTCCTCCCACGGATTCTTTTGGGTCTGCTTGAGACCGAGGGAGACGCGTTCCTTCTCGCGATTGATGTCGAGCACCACCACGTCGAGTTCCTGGCCAACTTTCAAAAGTTCGCTGGGATGACCGAGACGGCCCCAGGTCATGTCCGTGATGTGCAGGAGGCCGTCCATGCCATCGAGATCGATGAACGCGCCGAAGTCGGTAAGGTTCTTGACGTACCCTTTGACGACGCTGCCGACTTTGACTGTCTCGAGAAATTTCTGTCGCTTCTCCGAACGTTCCTGTTCGATGAGTTCGCGGCGGCTGAGCACGACGTTTTTCCGATCGTCATTGATCTTGACGATTTTGAAGTCGTAGGTGTTGCCGACGAACTGCTGAAGATCCTTGGGTGGAATGATGTCGATCTGCGAGCCTGGCAGAAACGCTTCGACGCCGATATTGACGGTCAGGCCACCTTTAACCACTGCCTTGACCTTGCCTTTGATGAGTCCGTCGCCTTGGAAGACTTTGACAATCTTATCCCAGTTCTGCTTGTAGGCCGCCTTCTCCTTCGAGAGAATGACCATGCCCTCGTCGTTTTCGAGTCGGACGAGCAAGACTTCGACTTCGTCCCCAACCTGTACGTCCTCAGGGTCGTCGAACTCGCTAAGCGAGATGATTCCTTCGGATTTATAGCCGATGTCCACGAGAACCTCGCGGGGACGAACTTCCAGGATTCGCCCTTTGACAATGCTACCCTCTTTAAAATCGCGAAAGGACTTCGCGATCAGTTCCTGCATTTCGATCATAGATTAAACTGTCTAACCACGGTTGCCGGTTTTGGACCTTCGTCCGGGCGACTCCACATGGAGCGCCAATTGCGGTGGAAGGGGAGCGGAAAGTAATGGAGGACCCTTGAATCGCAAGGCCGAAGTTTCTCCGCAGGAGGGGAAACAAAAAGGCCGCTCCCTTGCAGAAGCGGCCTTCGAAAAACTCGGCGCCTTGCTCAGCGCATCAGCAGGACCTGCCGCGAACGCTTGATCTCCCGGGTGATCTTTCGATGGAAATGCGCGGGCATGCCTGTCATGCGGCGGGGCAGAATCTTGCCGCTCTCAGTGACAAACCGTTTGAGCAGGTCGGGATTCTTGTAATCGATCGCCTCGAGCATGATGTCGATGCGCCGACGTGGCATCGAACGGTTGGCCCGGCGGAAATTGGAGCGGCGTTGCGGAGTCTTGGGCTGCATAATCGAGGTGCCTGATTTATTTGGTTTCCCGGTGAAGGGTGTGACGCTTGAGATGCGGGTTGTATTTCTTCTTCTCGAGGCGGTTCGGTGTGTTCAGGCTTTTCTTGTTACGCGTCGAGATGTAGCGCGAAACGGGTTTGCCCTCGGCCTTCGCTTCGGTGCATTCCAGAATGATGAAATCGCGGGGCATGGCAACTATTCCTTGTTGGTTTCTGTGGCGGGCTCTTCCTCTTCGCCTTCTCCCGGTTCTTCGTCGGTCAGACCGAAGAGTGAAGTGACAGGTTTGCGAATATTGAAGTGCTTGTTCTGCTTCTCAAGCTGCGACTGGCACTCCACGGTGTAGCGTGCAAACGGAATCGCCTCCAGGCGGGCGTGGGCGATTGGCTTGTTGCTCATCTCGCAGATTCCGTAGGTACCAAGATCGATCCGCTTGAGAGCTTCCTCGATCTCGTAAAGGCCGTCCTGCTCCTTGGAAAGTAGACTGAGCGCGAAGTCGCGATCGTAGGCATCGCTGCCCGCATCCGCCTGGTGCATCCCAAATGCGCTCGCCTCGCTGCCCTCGGCCCGCGAACGAAGCGTGTCCTTGGCGACGCCCATCATCGAGTCGAGCATCGAATCCCGGAGCTGCACGAGACGGTCCTTCTGCTTCCGGAGAAACGGCGTCAATTTGCGCGGCTTTCCTGCTGGCCGACGGTCATTGGCGAACTGACGAGCATCGCGATGATTCGCCTCCACACGAGCGGCTGGTTCCGCGCTCTTCTTTCCGTTCACCTTCGTCGGTTTGAGCGGTTTTGTGGCTTTGGCGGGCGAACGCTCGCGCGTGCTGGCTTTGGCCGGTTTTACAACCTTTGCGTGAGCAGGTTTCCTGGTCTTGGCGACGGGCTTTGCGGGCTTCGACTTGGGCATAAATACGTAGGGAGAAACGCAGTTTCCTTGGGTTCTCGGAAAATTGAGGCGGGATAGATAAGTGCATAGTCCAAGTCACGCAAGAGTGAAGTCGAAGTATTTTGGGCCGCTTTTTCGCGGCAAATCCGGCGGCGCAAAAGCCGCCTGCAACGATGCTTAAGAACTGGCGCTGGCGTAATGGCGGAGCGCGAAATGCCAGAACAGGCGCGTGCCCAAAATCACCAGGAATGCCGCACCCGCCAATTGCGCCAGCCCGGCCCATGGAGAGTCCAGCGCGCGTGCCAGAGTGCGCGCAGGGACGTTGGCAACGAGGATCACCGGGATCAAAAAACTGAAGATGAATGTGAACACGCCGCGAAATACGGAATCCGGATAGCGCGCGATATTGAAGACGTTGAAATATCCGTAGATCAGGCCCTGCGCGCGCATGATCCACATGGCCATGGTCGCGAGCCCGAACATGATCGAATAGTGGACGCCGACACCGAGCACAATGGCCACCGCGTAGAGCGCCACCTGGTGAAATTGCGGCACCACGCCCAGCTTCCAAAGCGAGAACGCGACGATGGCCACACCCACGAACGCGTTCACGATGTTGTCGAGACCGAATTTTCGCGTCGAGACGGCGAATTGTGAATCCACGGGAAGGAGCAACATCAGATCGAGCCGCCCGGTCCGGATGAGATCCGGCAACTCCGCGAGGTTCACGTAAAAGAATCCCTGGAAAATTTGCGCCGTGATCTGGTGCGTGCCGATCAGCAGCACACACTCCCACTTCGACCAATCACCAAGCGCATCGACATGGCTGAAGAGCACTTCGAGAAAGATCATTTGTCCGACGAACCAAAGGAATTCGACGAGCATCCAGAGCAGGAAATTGGCTTTGAAGCTCATCTCGCGGATCAGCGAGTTGCGGATCATCAAGCCGTAGATTTGAGCGTATCGCCTCATCCTCCGAAGGCCTGGTACCTCCGCAGTCCCTGCGTCCACACGACGCGCGCCAGCACGGCAACGAAAATCAGCCATCCGGCCTGAATCGCCAACCCCTCCCAGAGAGCTGCGCCGCGCACACGTTCCATGGCAATTTGCGCGGGAAAGAAAAGCTCGTAGGTAAATGGCGACCAGTGGAGGAATCCCTGGAGCCATGGCGGCATGATATCGAGCGGAAAAACGTGGCCGCTGAGGAAGTATTCGAATGAGTAAAGGATGAACACGATCGTGGAAATCTCGAGGATCCAGAACGAAAGCATCGCAATGCCGTAGGCGATGAAGAATTGAATTCCCGCCGCCATCAACGTCGAGAGCGCGAGCACTGGCCATGTGGAAAAGTGCGTGGGGAGACGGATGTATTCGCGGAAGAAAACCGCCAGACCCAGAATGGGTATCAGAACCACCGCGATGTAGAGCAGCCGGTAGCTGAGGTATGCGGTGATCCGGTAGAGCAGGTAATTCATCGGCTTGATGAGATACGCGCTGATTCGCCCTTCGCGGATTTCGGCCGCAATTTGCCATTCGTCCTCGGTCGGCGTGATCAGGTTATCGAGGAAAACGGTCACCATGAAATAGAAAATCATGGATGAATATTCGTAACCGGCGATGGGCTTCCCGCTCGACTCAAAGACCGCCCGCCAGATGAAGATCATCCCAATGAGCGGGACGATGCCGAAGATCGTGCGCAGCAGAAAATTCCAGCGGTAAACGAACGTATTCTGCAGGCCGATCTCGAAGAGCTTCCAGTATTTGAGGAAGCTGCTCGCGGCTGACTTCGAGTTGAACGATGCGGTCCCGACAGACACGGTAAAACGCTACAGACAGGACGTTATGTTTGGAAGCGCCACGACAATTTGCGCAGCTTCAGGAGAGCAACGAACCGGCGAGTTGAATCGCGGCAATCATCGAGTCCGCGCGGGCCAGCCCTTGGCCGGCAATTTCGAATGCCGTGCCGTGGTCGGGGCTGGTGCGTGGGAAAGGCAGTCCCAGCGTGACGTTCACGCCAGTATCGAACGCGTGGAGCTTCAGCGGGATCAATCCTTGGTCGTGATACATGCAGAGCACGCCGTCGAATTCGCCGCTGACCGCTCGATGAAAAACGGTATCGGGCGAAATGGGGCCGGTGAATCGTGCGTGGGCCGCCGATCCAAAGTTCAGCGCAGTCACTGCCGGCTCAATAACCTCGATCTCCTCGCAACCGAGCACGCCGGATTCACCAGCATGCGGATTGAATCCGGCCACGGCGATCCGGGGCGCGCCTTTCCGTCGGACTAAAAAGCGCGCGAGTAAATTGCCGACGCGGACAATCTCGGAAGTCGAGAGTTGCGCTGCCACGTCCTTCAGCGGCACATGCGCCGTAACCAGCGCCACGGTCAGGGCGCCGCCCGTCAGGCACATTGCGAAATTCTCCACGCCAGCGCGTCGCGCGAAAAACTCCGTCTGGCCGGGAAACTCGAAGCCTATGGCCTGCATGCGCGCTTTGTGAACGGGGCCCGTGACCACCGCCGCGATTTCGCCAGCGGCCAGAAGTGCAGCGGCTTCCTCCAAGGCCGCGCACGCCGCTCGCGCCGTCTCCGGGGTCGGTTCGCCCGCGCGGGCGCTATCCCGCTTGCCGATCACGCGATATTCAAACGCCCGATCAAGTTTCCCAGAGGCCAGTGCCGCCTCGACAATCTCCGGTCCGATTCCCGCCGGATCGCCGAGCGTGATGCCAATGCGCTGAGGCGCGCCGCTCAAAACATCTTGATGTAAGCTTTCTTCCGAAGCTTCGAAACCCACGCACTGTGCGCGGCCTGACGCTGCTCCTGCAACAGCTTCTTCTCGATATCGTCGCGCACGGCACTCAACGGCTTTGTCTCCGCGTTCTTCTTCGCCTCGATGTAGAGCAGGAAGTAACTGTTGCCCAGTTCAATCACCTGGCTGACCTGCCCGGGCTTCATCGCGAAAGCGGTCTTCGACAAACTTTCATTCAACGTGCGCCGGTTGATCCAGCCCCAGTCCCCTCCCTGCTCCTGAGTGCTGTCTTCCGAATACATTCGTGCGAGATCCTGGAACTCGGCGCCGCCCATAATCTTTTCGCGAATCTCTTCGATCATCTTCCGCCGTCCTTCACTGTCCGAGTCGCTCTTGCGAATCTGAATCATGCGCAACTTGATCTGATCCTCGCTCGTGAACTCCTCGCGGTGTGCTCCGTAATAGGCCACGATCTTGTTTTCCGGCACGGCGGTGTCACCCTTGACCATTTGCCCGCGCATGGCCTGCACGATCATCTTCTCGGTCTCCATCTGCTTGAATTTTTCAAGCGTATAGCCTTGCGCCGCGAGCGTGCGGATGAAGGCCGAACGGTCGCCGCCAAATTCCTCCCGCGTGAGCGTCGCAATGCGGTCGTCGATGAAATGTTCCGGGATATTGAACTTCTGTTTCCGGAACTCCTGCAGGATCAACTGCCGATCGATCAGATCATTGATCGCCTTCAGGCGGAGCTCCTTGACCTTCTCAACCAGCTCGTTGCCCTTGAATTGCTCGCGGGCTGCCTTTTCGATCGGCCCGACGAGGTCCCGCACTTGGGAGAACGTGATGACGTCATCATTCACGACTGCCGCAATGCCATCGAGTACTTCCTGCCCACGCGTCAATTGCGGCAATGCGAACACAAAAAGGACGAAAGCGACGGCGGAGGCGGCAGAGTGAAAAAACAACATGGTGAAGATTTGGCGGAATGCAGTTTCCGAACGAAAAAGCTAAAGACGCACGAGTTGGAGTCAAGCTCATGCGACTCGCGAAATCGCTGAGGAACTGAACTTCATATCCTCCTCGTCTCACGCGGCGCTGCTGGTCGGGTCGAAAAAGCCGCGAAAATCAACTTGTCACGGTTTTTCGCGTGTGGCAGTTTCGCGCCCCTTTTTCCGAACAGGGAATTCATTATGTCTTACGCAGTGATCAAAACCGGCGGCAAACAATACAAGGTCGCCACAGGCGATGTGATCGCCGTCGAGAAAATCGACGGAGACGCAGGCGCAGCGATCACTTTTTCGGAAGTGCTGCTCACGGGCAAAGGCGCTGATGTGAAGACTGGTGCTGCGCTTGGGAGTGCCACGGTCAGCGGCGAAATCGTCGAGCAGACCAAGGGTGAAAAGCTGATCGCATTCAAGTACCGCCGCCGGAAGGGGTATCATCGAACGGTTGGCCATCGGCAGAAACTGACCAAGGTGAAAATCACCTCGATCCCCTGATATCTTTCAATCCTCAGCACTTTACTCCTAATGGCTCATAAGAAAGGTCAAGGTTCCGTCAAGAATGGTCGCGATAGCGTATCGAAGCGGCTTGGCGTAAAGAAGTTCGGCTCGCAATCAGTCGTCGCTGGCAACATCATCATTCGGCAGCGCGGCACTAAATTCCATCCAGGTAAAGGCGTTGGGCTGGGCCGCGATTACACAATTTTTGCGCTGATCGATGGCCAGGTCCGGTTCGATCGCGGCGGGCGACGCGTCAATGTCGATCCTGTCGCGTCTTCGAATTAGCGGCGCACTACGATTCCCCTCAAAGAAGAAGCGCTTCGGTTTTGGATCGAAGCGCTTCTTTCCTTTTCAACCGACGTCGATGACTAAATCCAGCCGGTCCGGTTAGGCGGCCCGGCCCGGGCTTTCATCCACGGTGTGGGACGCCTCCATCAAAGCAATCTCCCAATCCAAGCCGATTGTTCGTTCGACCGGCGCCAACCATTCGGGGAATTCCTGAATCTCACCCTTTCGCCAGGACAAAATTGTCGCCAGCGCGCGCATTCCGCCTCGAGTCCGCACTCAGCATGCACGATCGTGCCTTGATCGATGAAGATCGTTCCGCAGGTCCGGTCCGGCGTCAGGAAAAAGAGCGACGTGCGTGCGTTGCGCAAACAAGCCAGCTAAATGATGTCCAGCGTTGCCACCTCCCAAAGGACAGCACGAAAGCGCCGCGTGGCATCGTCACCGGGAGCCGTCGCGCCCGAAGATTTCTTTTCGAAAGAGTGTTCCCGGAAATTGCCGGATGGACAGTTCATGCAGCGAATCGAAATTGGATGATCTCAAGTTTTCCGAAAGCAACCACAGGGCCAAACCGCATTGGCTTGGCGAGAACACTGAGCTTTGCTTCTCTGCGCGGAATGAAATGTCCTCTGCTTTTCCCGCGCATGACGGTGGTTGTCGTTCTTTCGATTTCATCGGCCGCCGCCGTTGAACCAATCGACCTTTGGCCGCGCGGAGCGCCGGGAGAAAAGGGCGGTCTTCCGCCCGAAAGCGACACGACGAAACCCACCGACGCGTTGATCGCAGGAAAGCGCGTCATTCGTCTTGGCAATGTCACCAACCCAACGATCTCCGTTTTTCGACCGCCGGTGGACACAGCCAACGGCGCCGCTGTCCTCGTCTGCCCTGGCGGTGGCTACCACATTCTGGCAATGGATCTCGAAGGCACGGAAATCTGCGAGTGGTTGAATTCGCTCGGCGTGACCGGCGTCCT
>Ga0111539_10013274_pt1 | contig 10295 bp, 11 predicted proteins | sample RhiMethybrSRZTD1_FD_79667 | JGI IMG/M metagenome (GOLD analysis project Ga0111539, IMG submission 79667) | Populus rhizosphere microbial communities from Tennessee, USA - Rhizosphere MetaG P. TD hybrid SRZTD1 (version 2) (version 2) | ecosystem: Host-associated > Plants > Roots > Rhizosphere >... | reverse complement strand
CTGTGTAAGGGGGTTCGAGGGACGAAGTGCCTGATGAGAATTAGATAAGCGGGCTACGGGGATCGAACCCGTCTAACTGGCTTGGGAAGCCAGGGCATTACCACTATGCTAAGCCCGCGTACGAAGAGGGATCGTACCACACCCTTCCTTCCGGCTAAAGCCGGAAGCCACACGAATGAAGAGTGTGGCTTCCGCCTTCAGGCGGAAGGCATCAGCTCCTGATGAACGCCAGCACCTCATCCCGCTTCTGTTCCATCTTGTCCAGCGTCGTCGCTTCGAGGTTGAGCCGGAGCAGCGGCTCGGTGTTCGACGCGCGCACGTTGAAGTGCCAGTCGTGGAACTCGACGGATACGCCATCCATGCTGTAGGTGCGCCCTTCGGTGTACATCGCCGCCAGGCCGTCCATCTTCTCCTGCGCCGACGTACCGTCCTTCAGCCGGGTGTTGATCTCACCTGAGATGAAGTACTTCTCGCGGAGCGGCGCCAGGAGCTCGGCCAGGGTCTGACCTTTCCTCGACATCAACTCCAGAATCAGCAGCGCTGGAATGAAGCCGTTGTCGGCGTAGTAGAAGTCGCGGAAATAGTAGTGGCCGGTGACTTCGCCGCCGAAGATGGCATTTTCTTCCCGCATCCGGCGCTTGAAGAACGCGTGGCCGACACGATTCATCAGCGCGGTGCCGCCGTACTTGGCGACGATGTCCTTGACGGCATAGCTCGCGCGAACGTCGTAGACGATCTTCGAGCCGGGATTCTTGATCAGGAACGCTTCGGCCAGCAGGGCGGTGATGAAATCTCCGGCCACGAACTCCCCGGTCCCGTCGATGAAGAACACACGGTCGGCGTCACCGTCCCACGCGATGCCGATGTCCGCCTTCTCCCGAATCACCCGTTCGACGATGTCGCGGCGGTTCTCTTCGATCAGCGGGTTCGCCTCGTGATTGGGGAAACTGCCGTCCACCTCCATGCACAGGCTGGTCGTGCGGCAGGGCAGGTTCTTGAAGAGCAGCGGCGCGACCAGCCCGCCAATCCCGTTGCCGGCGTCGAGCACGACGTTGAACGGCTTGATGATCGATCGATCGATGAATCCCAGGACCCGCGTCACGTAGTCGTCGACCACGTTCGTCTGCGAGAGGCCGCCCGGACGATCGGCGGGCGGCGGAAGCTGCCCGCCGGCGATCATGTCGCGGATGTCCCCGATGCCGGCGTCGCCGCTGAGCGGAAAGGCCTCGCGGCGGACCATCTTGATGCCGTTGTATTCCTTGGGATTGTGCGAGGCGGTGATCTGGGCGCCGCCGTCGAGGCCGTCGCGCGCGACGGCGTAATACATCATGTCGGTCCCCATCATCCCGTAGTCGACGACGTCGGCACCTTGCGCGCGCGCCCCTTCGATGAACGCCGCCGCGACTGAGGGCGACGAGAGCCGCATGTCCCGCGAGACGGCGATCCGCTTCGCTTGAAGATAGGCGACAAAGCCCCGGCCAATCTCGCGCGCCGCCTCCTCGTTGACCTCGGACGGATAGAGCCCGCGTACGTCGTACGCCTTGAAGATCGAAGGATTGATGCTCATAGCTTGCTGTAGTCGGTGATCACGGTCTTGTCGCCCAGCACGGCGCCGGGATCCACAACGGCATTGCGGCCGATGTGGCAGTTGCGGCCCAGGATCGAGCCGGCAATCTGCGCTTCACGCCCGATCCACCCGTTCGGCCAGATGATCGAGTCGTCTATCACGGCAGCTTCCTCGACATGCGTCTGCCGTCCGATCACGGAGTAGGGCAGGATCCGCGCGCCGGTCTTCACGACCGCGCCCTCGTCTATGAAGCAAGGACCCTGCAGCTCCACGCCCTCCTCGACCCGAGCCCCCTCCGCGACGAACTTCGACGCGCTCCCCACGAACGGCGGCGCCGAATAACGGCCGTCCATGATGTCCTTGTGGACCTGCAGGTACTTCGCGGGGGTACCGATGTCGATCCAGTAGCCGTCGTAGACGTAGGCCACGAACGTCTCACCCCGCTCGATCAGCGACGGGAAGAAGCTGCGCTCGATCGACCATGCCGTGTCCTTCGGAATGCGATCGAACGTCTCGGGCTCGAGGACGTAGATGCCGGCGTTGATGGTGTTGCAGGTGATCTCGTCCTCGCCCGGTTTTTCGAGGAACCGCTTGATGTTGCGGTCGCCGTCGGTTTCGACCAGCCCGTAGGCCCGCGGATTCTCGACCGGGGTGAGCACGATCGTGGCCTTGGCTTTCCGCTCGCGATGCAGCCTGAGGACGGCGCCGAGATCGACCTGGGTCAGCACGTCGCCGTTGAACACCACAACCGACTCGGTCAGCTGATCGCCCGCGTACCGGATGGCGCCTCCGGTGCCGAGCGGCTGTGGCTCGACGACATATCGCAGGCGGATCCCGAGGCCTTCTCCTTCGCCGAAGATCTCTTCGATGCGACGCGGCTGGTAGTTCAGGCTGAGGATGGCTTCGTCGATCTCCGGCACCTGCCGGAGCAGATCCAGCTGGTAGTACAGGAACGGACGGTTGAAGATCGGAACGATGGGCTTGGGTGTATGGACCGTGAGCGGCCGAAGGCGCGTGCCTTTGCCTCCGGCAAGGAGAATGGCTTTCATATCAACTCGTGATCATACCAATCGACTCGGGGCGCGTCAGCAACTTGACACGCGCCCCTCGCTCAGGGCAGCCCTGAGCGAGCGAAGCGAACCGAAGGGCTAATGGGAGACAATACCCTCGCATGAATTTGCCGAACGCGCTGACGCTCGGCCGGATCTTCCTGGTCCCGCTGCTGGTCGTGGTGCTGCTCACGAAGTTCGAGGGACCGGTGGTGCTCGGCGTGCGGAAGGAGCTGCTCGGCGCGGCGATCTTCGGCCTGGCCTCCCTGACCGACTGGCTGGACGGCTATCTCGCGCGGCGACGGAAGCAGGTGACCGCGCTCGGGCAGCTCATGGATCCCCTGGCCGACAAGCTGCTGATCACCGCCGCGCTGGTGTCCCTGGTGCAGATGGACCTGGCCCCGGCCTGGATGGTGGCGGTCGTGCTGGGGCGCGAGTTCGCGATCACGGTCCTGCGCAGCCTGGCACACTCACGAGGCGTCTCGATCCCGGCCTCGCCGCTGGGCAAGTTCAAGATGGTCTCGCAGGTCACCGCCGTGCTGATGCTGATCCTCGCCAACGACGGGGTACCGCTGTTCCTGACGCTGGGACGGATCGCGCTCTGGGTCGCGGTGTTCACAGCGGTCGCCTCGGCGGTCGACTACTACCGCCGGTTCAATCACGTGCTGATGGGGCGCGCCAGTTCCTAGCGAGGCTGCGACTCAAACGCTCGAGGCTCCGCCTCGCCAGGCTGCACTCGGGTCGGTCAAGGCCTCGAGCGGTGAATGGCCACCAGGTCACCGACATAGACCGCGTCGACTGATGATTCGATCCGGACCACAGACGACTCCGGAAGAACGGTGAACACGGTCGCCTTGCCAACCATCGCGACGGGGCCTCCTTCCGGAAGTGTGCGCCGGAAAATGGTGAGCTGCTGCCCCGGCCGGAGGCCGTGATCGCTGCCACGATCGACCACCATGAACATCCCGGCAGCCGCACTCTGGCGCCTCTCCGCACCGAGAATCACCTGTGCCGGGTGAGCGTAGTCGGGGCTCGCCCCGACTTCCGCTGCCGGAATTGCCGGACGCTCGAAACGCTCGAGGAAGTCCCCCTGCATCACACCGTCGCAGGCATAGGTGACCGTCGCAATCGCGGCGTCCTCCTGAGCCTCGAGGATCTGCACGGCGCCGGCGGTATGAACACTGACTCGATACACGCCCGGCCGTTCCTCGGAAAAGCGATCGTCCACGACGCGGCGAACATAGTACTCGTCACCGGTCTTCACACCCTGCGCGGTCCCGCCCCGGATGACGACGGCGTCTCCAATAGCGAAGAGACTCTTGCCGATTTCACGCCCTGCCGCGACGGTCAGCGCGGTGGCAGGCTTGACCGATGGCGACGAGGGGGCGCAACCAGTGTCATGGTTCAAGCCGGAGAGCCTCGCGGCTTCAGGCTGTTGTGCGTGAGCCGGGACCACGGACAGGATCAGCGCCGAGACCAGCGCGGCCGCGGCGATACGGGAATCAGAATTCATGGGGCGTCGCTCCTGACTTCTTGTCCATCTGCGCGCGAATGGCCGTGGCCCGCACCTGAGCCTTCTCCAGGTACTCGCTGCGCTCGAATTCCTTCATCAACCGGTCGAATAGGGGGAGCGCTTCCGCCGGCCTGCCAACCTTGTCGTATGAGTCCGCTAGATAGAACAGCGCCGCGTCGCGGCGCGTGAACTCGGGATCCTTTTCAACGAGCCCTTTCAACCGCTCGATTGCGCCGGGATACCAGCGGGTGCGGTGGTACTGAATGCCGACGCCGAGCTCGTGGTCGCCGAGGCGGTCCCGGGCCTCCCGCAATTTGGCATGCGCCTCCGGATACAAGGCGCTCCGTTGCGCATTCGGGAAACGCTCCACGAATGCCGTGAGCTCCTTGATGGCCTCGACGGTTTCGGTCTGATCCCGCATCGGATCGCGCATCTGATAGAAATGGCACATCCCCAGCTTGTATTGGGCGTAGTCGATCCGCTTGTGGGTCGGATAAAACGACAGGAACTCGCGGAACTCGTTGACCGCGAGCACGTAGCTCTCCGACGTGCCTTCACCAAGGTACGTGTCGCCGACTCCCAGCTTCGCGTCGCCGCGATACTGGCTCTGCGGGTAGCTGTCGACCAGCTGCTTGAAGTACTCACGGGCCGTGAACCAGTCCTTGTCGTTCAGTTCCGCGGTGCCGCGCTCGAACAGAAACTTGTCCGGATCCGGCGTACCCGTCGGCGGCTTCTTGGGCGCGCTGGCGCAACCGGCGGCGAACGCGATGAGCGCCATGAATAGAAGAAAAGCCCCCCTGATGCGCCGCGACCCGGCGCCGGTCTGCGCTAGAGCAGCGCAGGTGTCGTCGAAAGCCATCGATACTCCGATTCCAATCCTTGTTCGAGCCTCACCCTCGGGATGAAGCCCAGATCCTGGCGGGCCATCGCCGTGTCGGCGTAGGTATCCCGCATATCACCCTTCTGCGCCGGCTCGCGGCGCACGATTACCTGGCGGGCCACCAATCGCTGGACGATTTCGAGGACCTGATTCACGGTCACCCGCGAGCCGCCGCCAATGTTGTACGCGCGGCCCGGCACGCCGACTTCCGCGGCCGCGACGGTCGCCGCCACCGCGTCGGCGACGAACGTGAAATCCCGGGTCTGTTCTCCGTCGCCGTACAGGACGATCGGCTCACCGTTGATGGCGGCCCGGAGAAAACGGTGAAAGGCCATGTCCGGCCGTTGCCGCGGCCCGTACACCGTGAAGTAGCGCACGGAAACCGCCGGAACGGCGTGGTTGACGAAATACAGGTAACAGAGCTGCTCTGCCGCCAGTTTGGTCACGCCATACGGAGAGACCGGCTGCGGCAAGGCGTCCTCGCGCATCGGAATTGCCGCCGCGTCGCCATAAACCGACGAACTCGAGGCGTAGACGAAGCGGCTCAGCGGCCGGCCCACGCATGCCTCCAGCAACTGCTGGGAGGCGTCGACATTGTTGTCGGTATACACACGAAAATCGCGGCCCCAGCTCCGCCGCACACCTGCCTGCGCGGCGAGATGAAACACATCTGTTATCCCTTGCAACAAGGATGACAGATCGACGTCCTGAATCGCTCCCTCTACGAACCGGAACCCCGTGCGATGGCGGTTCACGTCCAGGTTGGCTTCTTTGATCGCCCTGGGGTAGTAGTCCGTAAACGCGTCGAGCCCAACCACTTCCGCGCCTTCGTCGAGCAGCGCCGCAGTCAGGTGTGACCCGATGAAGCCCGCAGCCCCAGTGACCAGCGCCTTCACGCGAACACCTGCCTGATTCGCTCCGGCAGCCGGCACGGGCGACCGGCCCCGTCGACGGCCGCGTGCACCGTGCGTCCGGAGGCTGAAATGGCTGATGCCCCTTTCTGGACGACCTCGTAGGTAAACTCCAACCTCACCGCAGACACCATCCGCCCCTCAGCCCTGATCTCCAGCTCGTCGTCATATCGCGCCGCACGCTGGTACTGGCAGTGAGCCTCGATCACGGGCAACGCCACACCGGCGCCCTCCATCTCGCGATACGTCCATCCGAGCGATCTGAGCAGGTCCGCGCGCGCCACCTCGAACCAGACGAAATAGTTCGCGTAATAGACCACTCCCATCTTGTCGGTTTCCGCATACCGCACCCGGACCAGGCTCACAGACGATGGCATCGGGAGGTCTGGAGCGCGGGAGAAAGCGCGGTCACCGGGGCGCGCCTTTGACCAGGTCGCAGAGCTCGCGCGTCGCGCGCTCCGGGGCACCGCCGGCGAAGATGGCATTCCCGGCAACCAGGATCGTCGCCCCGGCCGCCACGATGCGGGCGGCGTTGGAGTGGTCGACGCCGCCGTCGACCGACACCGGCGCGTCGTTCCCGGCAGCGTCGAGCAGGGCACGGACCGCGCGGATCTTAGACTCGCTGCGCGCGATGAAAGTCTGGCCGCCGAAGCCCGGATTGACCGACATCACGAGCACCTGATCGACGTCGCCGGCGATTTCCTCGAGCCACCCGACCGGGGTCGACGGATTGAGCGCGACCCCCGCCTTCACGCCGCACGACCTGATGAACTGGAGCGTGCGATGGAGGTGGGGAAGCACTTCGACATGCACGGTGATCCGGGAGGCGCCGGCGTCCACGAAGGGCCGCACGAACGGGTCCGGGTTGTCCAGCATCAGGTGGACGTCGAGCGGGACATGCGCCACCCGCCGGATCGCCGACACCACGGGCGGCCCCATGGACAGGTTCGGCACGAAATGACCGTCCATCACGTCGACGTGCAACAGCCCTGCGCCGCCGCGCTCCACTGCGGCGATGTCCCGCCCGAGTGCGGCGAAGTCGGCCGACAGCAGCGACGCTGCGATGATCGCGGGCATCCGTTACCGGCTCACTTCGAGGGAAATCGGCTCACCCGGGGCGATCTGGAAGCCCGCCTGCGGGTTCTGCCTCAAGACAATGCCCGGCGCGACGCCGGGGTAAGGATGATCCCCCACGACGGTGGCCCTGAAGCCGCGGGCCCGGAGCACTTCCGCAGCCCGGCTGCCGTCGACGCCAATCAGGTCCGGCATGACGTAACGCGCCCCGCGCTCGCCGCGATTGACCAGCAGCGCGACCTGTGCGGCGTTCGTGCGGGCAGCGGGAAACTGCGCCACGACGGTGCCGGCAGGGTAGTCGGACGAACGGATCTCGGCGGTGGACGCGAGACCCAGCCCCTCCTGCTGAAGGCGGAGCTGGGCCGTACGCTCGGACTCGCCACTCAGCTCGGGGATCGTGGTGGATCGAGGACCGCCGCTCACCCAGACCTTGACGCTCCGCTCGCGCCGCGTCCGCACACCGGCGACGGGGTCCTGCGTGACGATCTGACCGGCCGGGACCTTGGGATCGAGCCGGCGCCCTTCTTCGACTTTCAGATTCAATCCTGCCTCGGTCAGCATCCCGGTCGCCTCGTTCACGGTTTTGCCCGTGAGCAGAGGGACCTGGACCTCACGTGTTTTCAGCGCCACCCGCATGCCGATCGCGGCGGAGACCACGTAGGTGAGCATCAGCGCGCCGACCAGGACCAGAAGCTTCCCGGCGCTCCAGACGCGCGTCGTAAGAGCCATGAACAGAAAAGTTTAGCGCAATTATCCGGCTTTCACCACCGAGGCGGCGTAGAACGCGTCGAGACCGTCGCGGAACGGCAGCGTCCGAAAGTACCCGTCCCGGCCGACGAGCTCCGGAACCGAGGGGAACGGCAGCGCTGTTTTGCGGAATCCGGGATGCACAGCCAGGAACCGTTCCACGACCTCATCGTTTTCCTCGAACTCGCTGGAGCAGGTCGAGTACAGGATCCGGCCCCCTGGTCGTACGACGGCGGCCGCGCTCGTCAGAATTCGGAGCTGCAGCGAACTCAGTGCGGGGAACTCGTCAGCCGATCGCCGCCACTTGATGTCCGGGTCGCGACGGAGCGTTCCGAGACCTGAACAGGGCGCATCGATCAGGACGAGATCGAACACGTCGGCAAACGGAAGCGCCTGCGCCGCGTTGGCCTGGATCACGCGCACGCACTGCGCGCCGGATCTGCGGACGGCGTCGGCCAGGAGCCGGACGCGCCTCGGCCGCACGTCGGAGGCGATCAGCAGGCCGCGGTCCTCCATGTCGGCCGCCATCGCGGTCGTCTTGCCGCCGGGCGCGGCGCAGGCGTCGAGCACGCGCTCGCCAGCGGTCGCGCCGGCCACCACCGCCACGAGCTGCGACGCCTCGTCCTGGACCACGAACCCGGGGTCAGATCTCGAATTTCTACCGCTCGCTCCGCCAAGGTCTGGAAATTCGAGATCTGACCCCAGCGGGTTGCCGCTCCGGACGACGAGACCGTCGGGGGCGAAGCGGGTGGGGGTGGTCTCGACGCCGGCAGCGCGAAGGGTCTCTGCCAGCGCGTCGCGGGTGACCCGAAGGCGATTGGCGCGGAGCGTCAGCGCGGCAGGCGCGTTGTTGAAGCGGCACCACGCCTCCGTCGCCTCGAAACCATACCGGTTCCGCCAGCGCTCCACCAGCCACCTCGGATGCGCCATCGTCTTTTCGAGGTAGTCGAGTTCGGAGGAGGGATCGCCGACCTTCCGCTCGGGCAGGGGAAGCCGGGCGCGCTCACGGCTGGCGCGGCGCAGAATCGCATTCACAAAAGACGACGAGCTGCTCTTGCCGATTTTTCGGGTGAGTTGGACGGCATCGTTGACCGCGGCCGACGCGGGGACGCGATCGAGGTGGAGCAGTTGAAAGAGGGTCAAGCGCAGCACATCGACGACTTCGGGATCGAGCCGCGCGAGCGGACGCTCGGCGAAGACGGTGATCACCCAATCGAAGGCTGCCTGCCATCGCAGCGTGCCGGTGGCGATCTCGCCGGCGAGCGCGCGATCACGCTCGTCGCGAAGCGCGGAGCGGGCGCGCGCCAGCGCCGCCGGGAGGTCGGCGGCGCGGCTGTTGACGGCGCGCAGCGTCTCGTAGGCCGCCACCCGCGCCGGCGCAATCACGGCCGGAACAGATCGCCGGCCTGAACGGCCCGGCCGGCCAGGAATTCGCGCGCGGTCATCACTCGACGTCCCTCCGGCTGCAGTTGCAGGATCCGGAGGACTTCGCCGTCGCCGGCGACCACTTCCAGTCGATCGCCCGCCGCCTCGACGATCGTGCCTGGCACCGCATCGGATCGGTCCCCAGTTCTGCCGGTGCGATGCAGCAGGAACCGGCGATCGCCAAGATGTGTGGACACGAGAGGCCAGGGTTGAAGACCACGAACGAGATTGTGAATGCGGCCCGCCGGGATCGCCCAGTCGATCGTGCCTTCCGCCTTCGTCAGCTTGTGGGCGTAGCTGGCACGCGCATGATCCTGCGGCTCCTCGGTTGCGGTGTTCGCCGCCAGGCGCTCGACAACCTCGAGCAGCAGGTCGCCCCCTGTCGCCGCCAGCGCCTGCTCGACCTCCAGGCTCGTGTCGTCCCGCCCGATCGGCCGCGTCACACGCGCGAATATCGGCCCCGCATCGAGCTCGCGGACGACCCGCATAATCGTGACGCCAGTTTCGGTCCGGCCGTCAATCACGGCGCGATGTATCGGCGCCGCCCCTCGGTACTCGGGCAGCAGCGACGCGTGCACGTTGATCATTCCGAGCCTGGGGATCGCGAGCAAATCGTCGGGAAGGATTTTTCCGTACGCCGCGACCACCCCGAGATCCAGACTCATCGCCCGGACGGCTCCAAGAAACTCGTCCTCCCGAATCCGCACCGGCTGGAGGACCGCGATTCCGGCCGCTTCAGCCGTCACCTTCGTGGGCGTCGGTTGTTCCTTCTGACCGCGTCCCTTGGGTCGATCCGGTTGTGAAACGACTGCCACCACGTCGTGGCGCGAATCGATCAATTTCTGCAACGTTGGAACCGCGAACTCAGGCGTCCCGAAAAAGCCGATCCGGAGCGGGGCGCTCGTCACCATTTCCCGGTTCGCTGCAACTTCTGGATTTTCCGGACGATGACGTCGCGTTTGATGCCGCGGAGGCGATCGACGAACAGGCGGCCGTCGAGATGGTCCATTTCGTGCTGGAACGCGCGCGCGAGAAGTCCGGTGCCTTCGAATGTTTGAAGATTTTCCTCACGGTCGAAGCCCTGCACGACCACGCGGGACGGTCGCAGGACGGTCGCGTTGAAGCCGGG
>Ga0111539_10013269_pt1 | contig 10298 bp, 8 predicted proteins | sample RhiMethybrSRZTD1_FD_79667 | JGI IMG/M metagenome (GOLD analysis project Ga0111539, IMG submission 79667) | Populus rhizosphere microbial communities from Tennessee, USA - Rhizosphere MetaG P. TD hybrid SRZTD1 (version 2) (version 2) | ecosystem: Host-associated > Plants > Roots > Rhizosphere >... | reverse complement strand
TGGCGATCGTCGCCGTGGGTCCGAGGCCCGGCAAGACACCGATCGCAGTGCCGAGAAAGACGCCGAGGAGACAATAGAGCAGGTTAGCGAGACTCGCCGCGGTTTGTAACCCCAGAGCAAGATGACTCAGTAATTCCACCGGTATTTCCCTCGTACGCTTAACCGCCGAGCCACGGACCGATAATCCGCAAGGGGATACCCAAACCTTTCACAAAGACCAAAACACAGAAAATAGTCAGCCCTGCCGCCATCAGGAGCGTCGGACGCCAGCGAAATCGCGTGCTCCCATAGGCGCTGACGATAATGAGCAACGGTAACGCAATCGCCACGCCCAGACCGCGGACGACAGACCCAAAAACAACAACCGAAACGGTAACCAGCACAAGCCCCTTGATCGCGAACGCGCCCAGCCCGGGGCCCGGTACAACAAAAGATCGAATCACTGAAATTACGCCGATGGCCAAAAGCAAGCCGCCGAGAATGGTGGGAAAATATGCCGGCCCCATTTTGACCGCCGTTCCCATACTGTAGTCACGAGCGATCAGAATCGCGCTTGAGCCGAAAAAAATGTAGATCAGCCCGGTCCAGAAATCTTTTGGGTTGCGTATCATGAGTGCTTCATGCTGCCGTCCAATGAGTGTGACCGCGGAGATCGATCAGGCGTCCGTACTACAACAAGTCGCGAACAAAACAAAGGCCGGGCAATGCCCGGCCTTCCGTGCGAAAATTTTGCGGCAAGCAAACTTCAGTCGGCATAAACGCCAGCTTTCTTGATGATCGGGGTCCATTTATCGATCTCGGCCTTGAGATGAGCGCGCAAGGCCGCGGGTGTGGCGCGGTTTTCGGCGACCGGCTCGCTGCCTAATTCCGCGAAGCGCAGCTTCACGTTATCATCCTTCAATGCCACGTGGAGCGAATTAGTGAGCTTGTCGATCACCGGCTTCGGAGTGCCTTTCGGCGCGTAAAGACCATGCCAGACCGACACCTCGAAGCCCTTCAACCCAGCCTCGTCCATGGTTGGAACATTGGGCAAAGAAGCTATGCGCTTCTTGCTCGTCACGCCGTAGACTTTGATCTTTTCGGCCTTGATCTGACTGGTTGTATTCGTGGTTTGATCACACATGAAGTCCACCTGGCCGCCTAGCAAATCATTCATGGCCGGGGCCGTGCCGTTGTAAGGAACGGTTGTGACCTCTGTCTGGATCGCGCTCATGAAGAGCATGCCGCAGAGATGTGAGGCGGCACCGATGCCGGCGTTGGCGTAATTGATCTTGTCCTTGTTCGCCTTGACATAGGCAATCAATTCCTTGAGATCCTTGGCTGGAAAGTCCTTCTTCGCCACAAGCGTCATCGGTACTTCGTTAATCAGGCCAATGAACTCAAAATCGTTCATCGCATCGTAGGGCAGCTTTCGATACAGCGCCGGCGCCGTAGACATGCCGATGTGGTGGATTAAAAGTGTGTAGCCGTCGGCGGCAGCCTTTGCCACGCGGTTGACTGCGATCGTCCCGCCGGCACCTAGGACATTCTCGACAATTACCTGCTGCTTGAGCGTCTTGCTCATCGGCTGGGCGATCAATCGCGCCACAGTATCCGTCGGTCCCCCGGCCGCAAAAGGCACCACCATCGTTATCACCTTGGTTGGATACTCTTGCGCCCCGGCCGCAGATCCGCTGATCAGCACGAGTGCAGCGATAGCTGCAACAATGTTCAGGAACATGATATTACCTCCTTGCTTACGAATTGAACGTTAGGCCAGTCCATTACTATAGTTTGACCAAAGTCGAGGTTCACCTCAATATGCCTCCAGAGGATCAGCCGTGATCGGCTCCGAAGACGCTAGCCATAGGAGCAACGCTGATGCCAACGAAAAACATGGATTTTATTCAAAAATGATTGCTAATTTAGCGAATGCGCTAATCTCGAAGCCGTTATTTCGCAGTTATCAGAAAATTACTCTTGAGGGGCAGTATTTTCGATTGCTATCTCTGTCGCGCCTCGGAACCCGCAATCGGCGGTTGAGCCTCCGGTGAAGACGGCCCACCAGCAAAGAAAACTATTCGTCCATGGGTACATCATCGAGGGAATCATGAAGGATACGAAAACCAGCGATTCAAGTATCAGGGATTTGGTTTTTCTCATGCTCGTCATGTTCGGCACGTCGTTTCTGTCCCCATCTGCCGGCGCCCAGGAGCTGAAAAAAGTCCGCATCGGCTATCCGGCGTTCAGCCTCACCTTTCTCACTTTCTTCGTCGCTAAAGACGCGGGAATCTACAAAAAGCATGGCCTGGACGTCGATATGGTGCAGATGGCCGGGGCCGTGCAGACTTCGGCCCTGGTTGCCGGCGAGATCGACTACCTGACCGGCATTACCAGCCCGCTGGTCGCCGCCGCACGCGGCTTGCCGTTCAAAGGCATCATGATCACGCACGAAAAGACGCTTTTCTGGATCATCGCCAATCCGGATATCCGGCGCATGGAAGACCTAATGGGAAAAACCGTAGCCGTGGATCGCTTGGCGACGCTCCAAGATATCGTCGCTCGCGACCTGGTCAAGCGAAAGGGTGTCAATCCCGAGCAGGTGACCTTTGTTCAAACCGGCTCGGTCTCCAACAGCGTTCAATCGCTCAGCCAGGGAAGCGTGGCCGCCGCCGTGCTTTCTTTACCCCACAATTTCGTGATGACGCAAAAAGGTTATCGCGAGCTCAGCTCAGCATTGGAGTTCAACCAGCGCTCGGCCTCCGGCGGGATCGCCACACACGAAAGTAAGTTGAAAAAAGATCCTGCCGGAGTGAAGACGATGCTTCGGGCAACCTTCGAGGCTATGGAGTTCAACCGCAAAGAAAAAACTTGGATGGTCAACTACATTCAAAACAAATGGAAGCTTACGCCCAAGGTAGCCGAAGAGTCCTACCGCGTTTGGTTGAATGGATTTACCTCCGACGGCAAGATTCCGCTCAAGGATCTGCAAGAAATCTACGACGAAGCTTTTGCCGCGAAATTGATTCCCAGCGCGGTACCCGTTCCCAAGGTCATGGACTATACTTTGGTCGACGAAGTCCTAAAGGAAAAGAGATAACCGACGCACACCCAGACCGAGCGTCAGCAGGAACTTGTGCGCGAGGCGGCGGGTTAGGGTGCGGTTCAAGCTCGCCAAATTCGAAGGCATGGCTAGCACTTAAAATTTGACAGAATTACAATCATTTAACGTCCTGAGTTGAACGATTGAACCAAGACTCTAGACTGTCTCCCCGGTTCTTAAAGCAGCCTGGAACACGTATATTGTTCCAACTATTCAACATTCTGACATCGCCCTGCTGGCAATTTTGACCGAACGTTTATAGGCCGCCCCCCACCGGACTCCCGTGCCTCCACCAGTCAGGGAAATATTGCTGACAATCAGCGACAAGCACTACTGATAGGCGATTTTTACCCCTCGGCACGTCTCATGCTTTTGAGAGATAGCCGACGGGGAACAAATGGCATGATTAAAAAACAAGAAAAGGCTAACGCAGAATCGAGCGCTCAGATAGATGACGGTGACAATAGGCTACTCGATTATCTCGATCGTCTAACAAAAGGAAAAGAAGGAGAGACTGAGATGAAAGCGACGGACTCAGATCAGGAGAGACCCAGCTACTGGCAACTGGTATTTTTACAGAGCAAAGTAAATGGCGCGGCTTACACCGGCGAAGACCTTCCGGGCCGCAATTGGGATTGGCCAAAAAATACTTATCTGCAGCGCCGCTTGCGCCGCCATAAGTTTTTACGCCCTTCGGAGAACCCGAAACTGAATTAGTGTGCCGCTTCCCGCGCTGCCTCCTTCAGCACAGCTCCCGCGGGAATAGTGGCCGCCACTGAGCCCCCCGTCACGTTCAGTGGCAAGAGGCCAGACTCGCCAGAGTCTGGCCTCTTTTTATCACCGGAACTCTACGCTTGGCGACGGTTGCCGCACTAAATTTACCGGGGGCACGAGAACTCGCCGGAGAGCGCCTCAGCCAAACATCTCTTTATTCCATTTTTTCATGATCTCCTGCTGGCGTTCGCTGCTGATCGTGGCGGCAGGCGGAAATCGATCGCGCCATTCAAACGGTCGGCAGGCGTCGATGATCATGCGCGAGCTAAAGCCTTTTCGTTCTTTCGGAATGATCGGATCGAGCGGCCCACTCCAACAGCGCCGAATGATTTCCGCCGAATCGACCGGATCGGTGCGGCTGCAGATGGCCCAAAGAACGTCATTGATATCGTAGGCGTCAATATCGTCGTCGACCACAACGATGTACCTGCCGAGATACGCCGCGCCTTGGCACTGGCTAGCGACGAGCCCAGCCTGGCGAGCGTGGCCGGGATAGCGCTGGCGGATTGCGATCACAGTCAAAAATCTGCGGAAATAACTGGCCACCGCTTGCACGTCCGGCACCCCGGCTTTTTCGACTTGGTCGCGAATGTATGCGGCGCGCAGCAGTTCATAGCAATGTTCGGCGCGCGCCGTCGGCCGGTACTCCGGCGACGCGGTAATAATTGGATCATTGCGGTGGTAAAGCCGGTGCACTTTGATCAGCGGCTCGAATTTTTCACCGCTGGCATAGTAACCGGTCCATTCGCTGAACGGTCCCTCTTCCTTGCCTTGATCGGGTAAGAACTCGCCTTCGATGGCGATCTCGGCGTATGCGGGAATCGGCAGGCCGGTGTATTCGCCTTCGATTACCTGCACAGGCTCGCCTTTGATGCCTCCGACCGCGTCGAATTCACTCCGTCCGTACGGCTCCGGCCGGGTGGCGATCATATGCAGCAACGGATCGACGCCGAAGCAACAAACCACCGGACAGGCCTTCCCCTCGTCGAAATATTTCTGGCGATGCATCCTGCCATGTTTTCCCGGCGAGATGTTCATGCCCATGCTGTTTCGATCGTGGACCATGACGCGGTAGCAACCGACGTTGACCCAATCTTCCTCAGGATCTCTTGTGATCACCACGTGACCGGTACCGATGTAACGCCCACCGTCGCGCTCGTGCCAAAACGGCACCGGGAACTTGAAAAGATCGATGTCGTCGCCGGAGAAAACGTTTTCCAAGACCGGTCCGCTCTTGACGGTTACCGGCGGAATTGACGCCGGCTTCGCCAAACGCTCGCGCCAGGCGTGAATGAATCCTTCCCGCGTGATGTCCAATGGCAAATTGGTAGTGAGCGCCGAACGTTTCAGGCTTTCGAAAAAGCCGACGAGAATTCGATACCCCGCCGGGTAGTCTTTAATCCGGTCGAAGAGCAGCGCCGGACTGTTTTCCTTGTGCTTCGACGCGAGCACGGACAGCGCGCCGATCTCCAGATTCCAATCTGCGCCCTCGACGATCTTGAGCTCGCCCATCTCCTCGACCTTGCGAATCCACTCACGCACGTCTTTGTAACTCATCGCTCCTCCATCGAATCACCATCCAGTAAAAGTTTAAGCGCAGCTTTGCAAGCCAAGGATGAAGTTGATAACGCAGGAGAAAGTTATCGTCGGACATTCCGCGCGCGCCGCGTTGTCGCCGTGGTAATCGAAAAAGAAGAAAGTAACAGGATTATGAAGCCAGGACTGCCATGAAATTTCCTGCGATTGTCATCCATCGAGCGCGGCTTTTACCGTGATGAAGGCATCGACCTGGTTTATGTCTCGCTGCGCGCCGATCTGGGAATCAAGGCGCTGCTTTCCGGCGACATCGACTACAGCTATAGCACCGGCACCATCATCCGTGGCGCCATCCTCGGCCTCCCGGTAAGAAATCTCAGCTTCGACTTCTCGCGCGTGCTGCACGCGCTGATGTCGCGGCCGGACATTCCCGACGCCGCCGCGCTCAAAGGCAAGCGAGTCGGTGTCAGCTCCTTCGGCGCCACCGGCGATCTTGCGGCCCGCGTCGGGTTGCGTTCTCTCGGTCTCGATCCTGAAAGAGATGTGACGATCATCACCCTCGGCACCGACACGCTGCGCCACGCGGCGCTGATCGCCGGCACCGTGCAGGCGACGCATATGCCGGTACCGCTCAATATTCAGCTCAAGAAGGAAGGCTATCACGAGCTGGTTTACGCCGGGAAGATTCTCCAGCGCCCGCTGACCGGTCTGGCCACCAGTGTCGAAAAAATTCAGAAGAATCCCGGCCAGGTGCAGCGCATGGTGCGCGCCTTCGTGCGCGCCACCCGAGCGTTGAAAGCTGAACGCGCCGGCTTCATCGCGTTTGCGCAAAAGAAGTACGGTTACTCGAAGGAGGTGATGGAAGAAGCTTACAAATACCTGATCGACGCCCTCGCTCAGGACGGTTTCGTCGACGACAGCTCACTGCAAGCGGCCATCGACGAAGCCAAGAGTCTGGCAAAAATCACCAAGTCGGTCAGTCAATCGGATGTCGTCGACTACAATTTTCTACGTGCGGCGACAAAAAAATAAGGCCGAGTTCCGAATCACTCGAATCTCGACACTATTTCATCGCGTCCGCCGCCAATGAAAAATCAAATATTTTTTCCGGCGGCACCGCTTCTTTAATGCGTAGCGCTTCTCGGCCGATTTCAACGATCTCCTTCATCGCATCGCCGCTCAACCGCCCGCCATCAATCACGAACGGCGCGTCGTCGTCGTACATGCGGCGCGCCGTTTGGGCGTCTTTGACGTCCAGACGTTTTTGAATGTACGGGATCATGATCTCCGGCTGTTCCTGGTAGGCTTTTAGGCCGCGATTCCAGGCTCGGAGAAACCGCACCAGCCGCTCTCGCTTTTGTTTGAGATGGCTGTCCGTCGAAACCACGCCGGTCTGAAGATAGCGCATGTAGTCGCGGCCGCGGCCGAAAACTTTGTAGCCCTGATCCAGCGCCAGATAGACGGCGGGCGGCGTCATCATGGCGCCGGCAACCCGGCCGGAAAAAAGCGATTGCAGACGCGCCGGCGTGTCCATGCTCAAAAAGTTCACGTCCTTTTGCGCGTCCAGTCCTTTAGCTTGCAGAATCCGCCGTGTCATGATCGCCGCGGTGCCATCCAACGATCCGACGGCGATCGATTTACCTTTCATCTCGGCCGGCCGATTGATCGCTGCGCCGACGATCAACTCGTGGATGGGCCGATCGCGCGTGACCGAAATGACTTTGACCGGCACGCCGCGCAGCGCCGCCGAAAATCCACTGCCGGCGTGGCAGGTCACGTCGATTTCGCCCGACATCAGACTGCTGATACCGACAATCCCTCGCACGACCAAGACTTGGAGGTCCAATCCTTCCTGAGCGAAGAAGCCTTTTTCTTGGCCGTAATAGAGCGGCACATAACTCAGTGTGGGTCCGGGAATGCTGATAAAAAACTTCTCCGCCGCCAGGATCGGATGCGGGTGGAATAGTAGAGCCAATAAGACGGCAGCGCCAATTCGGTGGAGATGACCCATATTGCCTCCAGTAACGTCGGTTTGCTGAAGCCTACTTCCGTTCCAGTCCCTTATAGGGACCGGCCGTATAAACCACCCGGCCGCCGACCACTGTCAGCAACGATTCGAGCGAGCGGATCTGATCTTCGGGCACGGTTAGATAGTCGGCGTTGAGCACCGCCAGATCGGCGAGCTTGCCGACTTCGATCGAGCCTTTGCGCCCTTCGTCAAAAGTAAACCAGGCGCTGCCGATCGTGTACAGACGCAACGCTTCTTCACGCGTCAAGTTCTGGTTGCGCTCTCGCAGCGCCGAGCCTGCGACCGTCTTGCCGGTGATAAGCCACCACAGCGACAACATCGGCGAGTAACTAGCCGAGCGAAACCCGTCCGTGCCGGCGCCCAGCGGAATAGCCGAATCGATCATCGCGCGCAACGGCGGCGCGTTACGCGCTTTTGCCAATCCCCAAAGCTCCGCGTCGCGCTCATCGATCATGACCAAGCGGTCCTGCACCGCAATGCCGCCGCCTAGCTTCTTGATCCGCGCAATCGTCTCGGCCGTCGCGCCTTCCAGATGCCCGAAGCCGATGCGCCGCGGCGAAAAAGCCTTGGTTGCGTTAACCTCCTCCAATACATCGAGCAGTTGCCGTGCGCTGCTGTCATGAGTGACATCGAGGCGAAAACTAAGCTCCGCCTCGGCAAGGAAGCGCGCCAAGCGGCGAAACTTTTCTTTGGCGTCGGCTGTCATAGTGCTGTCGCCCGGGTCGGACAAACCGTCGTCAACCGATGATTCATAGAAGCCAACGAAGCGAAACATATCGCTCTGCGGCAGCCTTTTGATTTCTTCGGTCGCACTTTTGAGCTGCTCGATCTCGTCGCCGGGATCGTTGGCGGCGATATAGAAATTCATCCGCAGCGACAGCTCGCCGGAGCGCGCCATGTCACCCAGCAATCTTCGCTGCGCGAAAGCGACGCCACGCGTGTGCAAGTCGCCGATTGAAGTGATTCCCAAGCGATTGAGCTCCTGAAAACAGTTTTTGAGACTCTGGCGCATTTTATCCAGCGACAGCCGGGGAATTTTCTCGTAGACAGACTGCCACGCCGGCACGCCTTGCAACCAACCGGTAAATTCGCCGCTCTTCGGGTCCCTTTCGAATTTGCCACCGGCCGGATCGGCGCTGCCGCGCGTGATTCCGGCCGCCAGTGCCGCGCTGTTCAACAGCGCGCCCTGGCGCAGGTACTGAATATAGACGGGATGATTCGGCGCCGACGCGTCGAGGTCGGCGCGAGAAGGGAAACGGCGCTCGGTAAACTGCGTCGGCACCCATCCGCCGCCAACCACGATCCAACTACCCGCCGGTTTAGCTTGCGTCGCCGCTTCAATTTGTTTTAATCCGTCGGCGAGCGAGCGCGTGCGCTCCCAATGAATCTCGTCGTCCCAACTCAAACCGGCGAGGGTTGCGTGGATATGCGAATCGATCAGGCCCGGAATGACCGTCCGGCCGGCCAGGTCTACGACACGCGTGCCCGGTCCGGTCAAAGGGCGCATGTCGCGATCGGTGCCAACCTCAATGAAGCGTCCGTCTCTGATCGCGACCGCCTCCCTGATCGAGAAATTGTGATCGACGGTAACGATCTTACCACCGCGCAGCACCAAATCGGCCGGCGCTTTTACCGCCAGCGAACGGGCGAAGTCCACTTCGCTGCTGCCGCCGCCACAGGCGATCAAAGTCAGCAACAGAAAAAGTATCCCAAGTCGTTTCAAATAAAGCCTCGTAGCTTTATGGAACCAAGCAAATCTTACCTTTGACGGTTCTCCATTGCGAGAGCCGCTGATGAATTGGGCCGCCATGCAAACCCGGTTCGATCTTTGTGGGCGAATACTCTCGACGAGCGACGATTGCCGCCGTTGTGGTTGCGTCGGATCGACGATTGAAGTTATATTTCGAAAAATTGGAGTTATATTTCGAAAAAGGGCAGCTTAAACCGCGATAACGAACCTACAGTCAACCCGCTTCCGAGGTGAATAATGAAACCCGTGCAACTCTTTTGCTGGCATTTCATGGCCTATCCGTATCTCGCCAAGGATTTCGACGAAAAAGAATATAGCGGCTGGGTCACGGTGCCGAACCGATTATGGGACAACACGAAGGCGCGCGGGCTCTATCAGGAATACATCGATCAGCTCGTCTACGCCGACGAGCTCGGTTTCGACGGCATGGTGTTGAACGAGCATCATCAAAATATTTACGGTTTGATGCCCTCGCCCAACATGATCGCAGCGGCGCTGACGCAAAATACATCGCGCGGCAAAATCATCATCCTCGGCAATCTTTTGCCGCTGCATTTGAACCCGATGCGCGTCGCCGAAGAATACGCGATGCTCGATCAGATGAGCCACGGCCGACTCGTCGCCGGCTTCGCGCCGGGCGGCGGTCCGGAGACTTTCAACTACGATGTGCCATCGGCCAATACCCGGGAAAAATTTTGGGAAGCCGCCGATCTAATCGTGCGCTCATGGACCGAAGATGGGCCGTTCGCGCACGAAGGCCGTTATTTTCCCCTGCGCTATGTGAATCTCTGGCCCAAGCCGCTGCAAAAACCATTTCCGCCGGTATGGATTCCCGGCTCGCGCAGCCCTTCGACCATGACCGAAGTGGCTAAACGCGGCTACTGCTATTTTCTCTCATCGCGCAGTCACGGCGGCGAGACCCACCGCGCGCAACAGGAGTTTGCCGCGGTGCTGGAAAAGCACGGTGACAAGTATCATCCGTTTCGCTTCGGCATCTTGATGTCGACCTACGTCGCCGAGACCGATCAGCAGGCACGCGAGGAGTGCGAAGAAGGCGTCTGGTATTTTTTGAAAAACTGTCTCAAGGGCCACCTGCGCCGCGTCGGCCGCCAACTGACCTATGGTCC
>Ga0111539_10013267_pt1 | contig 10300 bp, 7 predicted proteins | sample RhiMethybrSRZTD1_FD_79667 | JGI IMG/M metagenome (GOLD analysis project Ga0111539, IMG submission 79667) | Populus rhizosphere microbial communities from Tennessee, USA - Rhizosphere MetaG P. TD hybrid SRZTD1 (version 2) (version 2) | ecosystem: Host-associated > Plants > Roots > Rhizosphere >... | reverse complement strand
GTCGTCCCTTGGCTCAGCACGATCCCGCCGCGCATCGACGACCCGCTCTACATGGAGATCGTCCCCCTGTTCAACGCCGTCATCCGCGGCGTCGCCGAGGGGCGACAGATCCCGCTCGTCGATTACAACCGCGACTTGCTTGCCACCCCTGGGTACGGGCTCGGCGGCGACGGGATCCATCCGAACAACGAAGACTTCAACACGGCGTGTCACCTCGACGCGGCGTCGCTCGCCTTCGGGTACAACGTGCGCAACCTCGGCGCGCTGACCGTGCTCGATCGGTTGATGAAGGTGGTCGTCGACGGCGCGGCATCGCTCGACGACAGCGCGCCGCAGCTCGCCGGTGACGGCACCGCGGCGTCCCCCTTCGTCATCGACGGTCTGCCGTTTTCGGACATGCGCAGCACCGCCGATTCACGCGAGACGGGGATCCCCGTCTACTCGTGCCCCGGAGCGAAACCCGCCCCGGGCGCGGAATACATCTATCGCCTCAACATCGCGGCGCCGACGCCGCTCAGGGCCGTGGTGCTCGACGGCTCGACCACGCATTCCGGGGGCGATACGCCGGTCGACGTCGACGTGTACCTCCTCGACGCGCTCGACGGGACGCGCTGCGTGGCGAGCGGCGATGCCATCTTGGAGACCATGGTCGGTCCAGGTACGTACTACGTCGTCGTCGATACGACAGCCGCCGGCCCCGAGGTGGCGGGCGAATACACGCTCGCCGTCGCTGCGTGCGAATCGACCGACCCGCGATGCGTCCGCTGAGCGCGCTGCGCAACTGACTCCGCGGCGGGCCAGGGCCCGGCTCGATGTGCTGTGGGGGGAGCCGGCGCTGGGGCAAATGGGTCTCGCCGCGTCGATCGTTAATCCGAAGTCGGTGAGAAAAAAAGCGCGCGGTGTTAGTGTCTTTTTGCGATGGGGAAATCCGTAAGGCCGTCGCGATCCGCTCTTCCGCAAGAACCCCCGCTCGAAGGCGATGCCGTCGTCATTCTCGACGACCTGGTCAGGCGCGCCGTCCGCTTCGGAGCGAGTGACATCCACCTCGAACCGAAGCGCGACAACTTGGCGGTGCGCTTTCGCATCGATGGATCGATGACCGAGCAGGGGATCGTCCCCGTCGACGTCGGGGCGCAGATGGTGTCGCGCATCAAGGTCTTGGCGCGCATGGACATCTCCGAGCGGCGCATTCCGCAGGACGGCCAATTCTCCCTCGATCCCGCGCGCGGGTCCCGCATCCATCTGCGCGCCTCGACGTTCCCTTGCTCGCAGGGCGAGAAGGTGGTGATGCGGCTCTTGCTCGGGCAAAGCCCGATCTCCTTCGAACGACTGGGCATGAACGGCGCCATGCAATCGCGCGTGCGCGAGCTCGTCTTGAAAGATCAGGGGTTCCTCGTCGCGTGCGGTCCTACCGGTTCCGGCAAAACGTCGACGCTCTACGCCTTCTTGCAGCTGCTCGACACCGCGTGCGTCAACGTCGTCACGCTCGAAGATCCCATCGAGGTGGAGCTCTCTCCCATCACGCAGGGGCAGACCAACGTGCGCGTGGGGTTCACCTTCGCGGCGGGCTTACGCGCAGTGCTTCGCCAAGACCCCGACGTCGTTTTGGTCGGCGAGATCCGCGACGCCGAAACGGCGGGCATCGCGCTGCAAGCGTCGCTCACCGGTCACCTGGTGATGACGACGCTGCACACGTCGAACACCGTCGAAACCATCGTGCGTCTGGTCGACCTCGGCATCGAGCCCTGGATCATCGCCAACGCGCTCAGCGTGATCCTCGCCCAACGTTTGGTGCGTGTGGTGTGCCGCTCGTGCGCGGAGACGGTCGAGTTGAAGAACGACATCATCGAGGACGACGAGGTGCTCATGTCGAAAGGGGCGCGCGTCGCGACCGTGCGCGGCTGCAAGGAGTGCCGCGGCACCGGTTACCGCGGGCGCGTCGGGATCTTCGAAGTCCTCGAGATGAACGACGAGATCCGCGAGCTCATCAAAGCGAAGGCGAGCGCCAAGGCGTACCGCAAGGTGATGCGCGAGCTCCAAATCCCCTCCATCCGCAAGGTAGGGTTCGAGAAAGTGCGCGAGCTTGCCACGACCGTGGAAGAGGTGATGCGCGTCACGTGACGCGTCAATCGGGCACGGTGAGCTCCACGGTGAGCGCCGCGGAAAACCAGAGCCGCTGGCCGTAGTTGATCGGATAGACCGAGAACTTCGCGGTCTCGGGCGATTCGGCAAAAGGGCCGCGTACGCGATCGAGACCGAGGTAGAGCAGGCCACCGCGCAGGCCGACGGCGACGAGCGACGCGAGATGCAGACGCGCCCCGGCTTCGAGCCCTGCCGCGACTCCGGGGCGGGTGCCGGCCACGACGCGGTGTGCTGGCTCCTTGTCGGTTGCGCTCCAGAGCGCGAAGTCGTCGGCAAGCGCGAGCCCGAGCTCCGCGCCAATCCACGGCTCGACTGGTCGCAGCCGCCACGGATAGAAGCGCGCTTCGGTGGTCAAGCGTGTGAGCAGGTGCGCGGCGCCCCCTTTGCCGTCCGAGGAGTCCCCCATCCTCCAGAAGCGTGCGCCGTATTCGAAGAGCGGAACGCGCCGCGTGACATCGACGCTGAAGCCGTCGAACTCAGCCACGCGCTCGAGGCTCTGCGGCGTTCGGTACACGTCGATCCCGCGCGGTGCGACGATCGAACCGTAACCCAGGGCGAGAACGACTTGCCGCGGCGCGGCGTCCAAGGCGACGGCGTTCTCTGGCGGCGATTCGTTGCGAGGTGCGGCGCCTCCGTCGGCGGCGCGGGCAACCGCTGGCGCCGCGACGATCGCGCAAGCCGCGAGAAATGGACGAGCGGCACGCCCGAGCGAATGCGGAAATTCCCGCGCGCCCTTGGTCGTCGTCAATGGCTCACGGCGGTCCGGCGGCTGCACCCTGTTGAATGATACGCCGATAGGCGCGCACCGTCGTCAAAAGGTCGGCCACGCTGGCCCGCTCGTCGGTGCCGTGGATGCGCGGCAGGTCCGATTTGGAAAGCGTCGTGGGGAGGAAACGGTAGATGTCGGGGGTAAGCCCCTGAAAATGGCGCGAGTCGGTGGCCCCGTTCATCACCCCCGGCACGATGACGGCGTCGGGGAAAAGCTCGTTCAGCGTCGCACGAAGGACCTCGTAGCCCCCGCGATCGGTGCTGGAAAAGGGGGCCGGCTCCGAGAGCGAGCGCTCGAGCTTGGTGATCGCGACCCGATCGTCGGCGATGACTTTTTTGACGTACTCCATGACCGAAGCGATCGTTTCGCCCGGCAACACGCGGAAGTTGATGACGCCGCGGGCCGTCGAGGGCAAGACGTTGTCCTTCACGCCCGCCTGCACGATCGTCGGCGCAGTGGTGGTGCGGACCATGGCGCTCGTCTCGGGGCGATCGTTGGCGCCGTACAGAACGAGCGGTGCCGTGAGCCACAAGTTGGAGAGCACCACACGCGGACCAAAGGGCATCTCCGGCGCCAAAAGCTCGAGCGCTTTCTCGAAGGCGGGCGTCACGCGGGCAGGGAGCGGATTTTTCTGCAGGCGATCGATGGCCGCGGCCAGAATCCCGATCGCCGTCTCCGGTGGGGGGAGCGAAGCGTGGCCCCCCGTGGCGTGCGTGGTCAGCTCGAGGGACAGGTATCCCTTTTCGGAGATGGCAATCGACGCCACCGGGCGCTCGACGTTCGGCACGACGCCTCGACTGACCGCGCCCCCCTCGTCGAGGATCCACGCGAACCTGACGTTGCGAGCGCGCAGCTCTTCGGCGATTTTTTTGGCCCCCTCCCGTCCACCGACTTCCTCGTCGAATCCCGACGCGAGCCAGATGGTGCGCGCGGGGGTCCACCCCTCGGCGAGCAGCGACTCGAAGGCCTCGAAGAGGCAAATCAGCGACCCCTTGTCGTCGATGGCGCCGCGCCCCCACACGTGCCCGTCGGCGATCACGCCGTCGAACGGTGGATGGGTCCACTTCTCTTCGGTCCCAGGCTCGATGGGGACCACGTCTTGATGTGCAAGAAACAAGATCGGCGCCGCCGACGGATCGGTCCCCGGCCAGCGGTAGAGAAGACCATCCCCCGCGATCGTCTCGTGCGCGATCCCCACGTGCACACGCTGGTAGGTCGCCGTCAGAAACTTGCGTAGCTCGGCGAACGCGGTGTGGTCGTCCTCTTTCGGGTCTTGGTGCGAGATCGTCCGAAATCGGAGCGCTGCCGCAAGATGCTCGGCGATCGCCGTCTCGTTCAGCCCGTCGCGATCCGATTCCCCGGCGGGTGCCTCCGCGCTTACGCCCCTCGGCTGCGGCGACCTTTGCAGCGCCTTTGCCACCAATACGGCGCTGAGCAGAACCAGCCCCACGAAGAGGACGAGGAAGAGCTTCTTCACGCCGTGCGACCATCGCACGGCTCGTCGCGTCAGGGAAGGAGCGTCAGAGGATCGGTCCTTTGCACAAGCTCGCGAGGCCGAACACGTTGGACGCGATCCCAGACGCATTCTGGATGGAGATGAGGAGATCGTTGTTGCTGCGCCCGCCCGCGGCGACGACGCGGCCGGTCTGGAACGCGCCCGCCCCTTGGCCCGCGAAGATGAACGGGATGTTCTTGAGGTAATGACCGTTCGAGCTGTCGCTCCAGCATTCCATGCCGAGCAGCACGGAGCTGTTGAAGAGCGCCGTCTTTCCGCCGCCGTCGTCGATGCTCTTCAATGCGGTCAGGAGCTGGGCGAACTTTCCCGAGAAGTACGTCCCCATGATGTTCTGCCCGGCAACGTCGTTGCTGTGCTCGAGCGTGTGGTGGGCCTTGTCGACCCCCTGCGTGGGCCACCGGTGACCGCTCGACGCACCGGACAACGTGAAGGCCACGACGCGCGTGAGGTCCCATTCGAATGCCAGCTTGATGAGGGCAATCATTTGGTCGGTGACGGGGCCGAGCTGATCGCAGTTGTTCTTGTTTTGCCCGGTGCCCGTCGGCTTCATCGATGTGGGACACGGCTTGCCCGTCCCCGTGCCCGTACCCAGCCCGGCGAGCTGCGCGTTCACGGCCTTTTCGACATCGCGCCACCCGTCCACGAGACCGTCGAGCTTCTGCGCGTGCACCGAATCCATGCCGAGCGCGCGTTTGGCCTCGGCGATGTCCGCGAGTCGGAAGTCGATCAAGCTCTTCTTGCGTTCGAGCGCGGCGCGCAGCTTGGCGGTGTCGGTGCCCGGCGTGCTCGAGTCCTTGACGCAGATCGCGTTGATGCGCTGCATGAGCATGTCGTAGACCTGGCCCACGTCCTGGATGGGCTCGATGGCATTGCCGTACAGCGAGTCGCCGGTCTGCCGTTTGCGGTACGAGATGTACCGCTGACCGAGTCCGATGTTGTCGGCGTCGGATTGCGCCCCCGCTCCGAGATGCAAGCTCGCGAATGGGAGCGCCGCCAGCGCGGGGATGGTTTGATAGAAGTTGGCGATGGCGATGTCGATCGACTCGTTGTCGGTGTACGCGTAGTACGAGTCGTTTTTCGAATAATGGTAGCTGTTTCCGGTCGAGCAGCCGATGAGCCCTGCGGCGTGCTCTTCCTGATAGCCGTCCGTTTTGGGCGATCCGCCGTGGATGCTCATCCCGGAAAACAAGACGAGATCTTGGGCATGCGGCGCGAGCGGCGCCAGCGGCGCGGGGAGGCTCGTGATCGACGTCGTGGGGCTTACGGTGGGCGAGTGGAACGATGGCCCCTTGAAGAAATGCACGAACCGCGGCGCTCCAGTGAAAACACTGCCCCTCGAAAACCCCATCGATTTCGCGATGGGGGTCAGCAAGAACGCGAGAGGCCCGAAGCATTTGATCAGATCGCGACGGGTGAGGTGGCCTTGCCTTCGCATCACGGTGCCTCCGAGCGGCGTGAAAAAGTCGGCGCACTCGCCAAGGTGCGCAGCATGCCGGCGATGTCCTGCTTCATGCCGTTGGCGAAGTCGAAGAACATCTGACGGAGCACGGGGTCGTCGCCCGGCGTCTCGTCGCGACCGGTGTAGAACCTGAAGAGCTGCCGCGCGAAACACTGCTGAAAGCGGAGCGAGCGGGTGAAGGCTTTGAGCGCTTCCACCGGCGAAGTCACGGTGAGCTTTCCTTCGTCGAGGAAATCGACCGTGATCGCGGCGTCGACGGGCTTTCCTTCGTCCATCGTTCGCCAACGTCCGATGGCGTCGAAGTTCTCCTGCATGAAACCGAACGGATTGATGTAAGCGTGGCACCCTGCGCACTTCGCTTGCGCGGTCACGGTTTCGATGCGCTGCCGCTCGGTGGCGCCTGCCGTCGGAGGGACGGTGGTATCGAGGTCAGGCGGTGGGGCTCCCAGCGGCAGGCACATCACTTTGCGCGTGAAGAACACGCCGCGTTTCACGAGGCGGCTCGTCGTTGGGCCCGAGTGCGACGCGAGCACGGCGGGCTGCGTGAAAATCCCGAGCCGCTGCGCGGGATCGAGATCGATGAGCGTCGGGCTCGCTGGTGCGGTCTTTCCGTAGAGAAAGGCGTTCGCGGACGAGATGAAAGTCTGGGTCGATTCGGTGATGTCCTTCATCTTGGGAGCCGCGGTCGCCAACTGACGCTCGAGGAAGGCCCGGGTCTCGTTCACGACGGCCGCGGCGACCTCGGGGGTGAACTCGGGAAACGCGCTCGTCGCGATGTTGAACTCGTCGGGCTCCTTCACCTCGAGCCACGCGACGAAAAATCGAAGCAGCTTTGCGCGCGCCTCGGCGCTCGCGAGAACTTGGTCGATGGTCTTTTGCGCAGCGTCGGGCGTTTGCAGATACGTATTCGGCGTGGCCGAAGAAAGGCCGACCGTTTCCGGCGGCGCGTCGGCGAGCGTGTAGGTGATGTGCTGCAGCCGCTGCGCGGGCAAGAGCAGGCTGGTTGCGTCCGTCGACACTTCGTCGCGGAACACGTAGCTCGGAGAGGTCAACGTGAGATCGACGAGCTCGGCGGTAGCATTCGGCACCCCCTGACTAACTGCGCCGGCGGTGAAGAAGTCGGCGTAACGCGCGAGCGTGGCGTCGGAGGCCACACCGCGAAAAGCCTTGCTCACGAACTTCTTCGCCTGATCGGCAAGACACGCGGGGGAGTTGCTGCTCGATGCGCAATCGATGACCCCTGCCGGCGACGCCTGCACGGCAGTCGCCATCTGAGCGACCCAATTCGTGTAAGGGGTGAAGTTGGCCGGATTGAATCCGAGGTTATCGGCGTATTCGTAGTTGGTCTGAAGCGGATCGCGCGGGAGAGCCGCCATGGCCGTCGCGGTGTAGTGCTTTGGCAGGAGCGTCTTCGTCGTGACGTCGAGCTGCGTACGCGTCAGGCGGAAAACTCTCTTGGGCGCGTTCGCCGACGCTTGGCCGGGGAAGTAGCGAGTGGCAATTTCGGCGAGGGTCGGATTGGCGCCCCCACTGCCCCCAGCGCCCGAGGCGCCACCTCCGACGCCGCCGCCACCGACACCGCTCCCGCCGACACCGCTCCCACCAACGCCCGTAGAGCTGGTCGTGCCTCCGCTTCCACCCGCGGCACCCGTACCGCCGGCGCGCCGATCCCTCGACATCGTCGGCGGGTCGTCGATGATCCCGCTGCAGGCCGCGCCGAGCGTGGCAAGGACCAGTGTGACCTCCACGATGGGCCGCGGGAAACGCGCATCCACTCGGCGCATAGGGGCTCCTCTCCGGTGATTCCGCTGTCCCTACCCGAGTGGCCCCGGTCGGCGAATTGTTGGTCAACCGGCGGCGCTTTTTTTTCGGACTGCCGGCTGCCGCGCCCTCCTAAGGGCAACCGGCGCGAAACGCATCGAGGTTGGCATTCCTCTTGATGATGGCCGAAAGCCCCAGATCCTTGGCTTTGGGACAGACCTCCGCCGTGCGGCTTTGGTCGCCGTATTCGATCAAGAGCGCGGCTTTTTTTGCGGCGATGAACGGCGCGGCCGCTGGGCAGTTCGAGGAAAGACAGCTCCAGACGACCGTCCAATCGAAGTCCGCAACGAGATCTTGGCCAAGGGAAGCATCGCCTTCGACGAGTCCGATCGAGAGCCCCAACGCATGCGACGCCGATGCGAACCAGCGATTGTAATCGACCTGATCGGCGCGTGAGAAATCCAAGCCGGTGCTCGCATTGAACGCGGATAGTCCGCTAGGGTGAACGCCGTCGCACTCGGACCGGGCCGCCTTCGTCAGGCGATCTTGCATGATCGAGCGAACCGTCGCGTGGCGAACGTCGACCCAGCGCTCGTTCGGGTACGAGGGGAGGGGAGAACCGAGGCTCTCCGGCGGAAACCGGGCGGCATCGTCGCGGAAATTCTCCATGGTCCCCGCGCTGAAGTAGCAGATCACGATGCGACCGGCGTTGTGCAAGCCGCGAATCACCGATAGGGGGGTCTCGATATCGGCGGTGTAGACGCGCACGTCGATGGTCGTATCGAGGGTTCCGCTGAGCTGGATTTGCCACGTCGTCAGGGGCTCGGGTTTCGGTCGAGGGGGCGCGGCGTCGGGTCGCGTGTCGGCGAGGGGCGCATCGGTGGGGGAAGCTTCGGGTAACGACGCTTCGGGAAGCGACGCGTCGCCCATCGAACGCAAGATATCCCCCTCGGTTCCGGAGCAAGCCGTTACCGCCATCGCGCAAAGGAGCACCTTGGGGCTTCGCATGAGGTGTGGCTCAGTTCCTCGGGCGAACGGGGGCAGCTTAGCAGGTGCATTGCTCGGAATGTCGACAGCCGTCGCTTTCGCATTTTCTTTGACCAGGTTTGCCCGGCTCGGGTGCACATAGAAAATGGCTTGTCAGCGATTGCGCTCACCCTCTGGACGACTTTCGATACCGCTCCATTCTGGGTGGCACGGCAACGCCGCGCCGTGGCAGAGTGGAGCGTGCCCCTCGAACCCGCCCTGCGACGCGGCGCGGAGCCCGCAGACGGCGGTCCAGCGTCGGGCCGGAACCTGCGGGATCTACTGAGCAAGCCTCCGGGAGGCGATCCTGCTCCGCGCGGTCCGGCGACGTCCGACGAAGGGCACTCGCTGCCGCTTCGCTTCGACGATGTGTTCCGCCGTCATGCGCCGTACGTAGGAGGCATCGTCCTGCAGCTCATTGGTCGTCCCGGAGATGTGGACGATGTCGTACAAGACGTGTTCATCCAGGCGCACCGCGGCTTGGCGAACCTCCGCGATCCCGCGGCGGTCCGGCCCTGGCTGCGCCGCATTGCGGTGAGGCGGTCGCGGCGATGGCTTCGCAAACGCTGGGTGCGGCGGTGGTTCGGCGAATCCGACGTCGATATGCAAGCGGAGCTCGTCGATTCCTCGGCGAGCCCCGAACAGCGAGCGCAAGTCGCGCACATCTATCGCAAGCTCGATCGCATGCCGAGAGACGAGCGCATCGTGTGGGTGCTGCGGCTCGTCGAAGGGGAGACGCTGGAGGCCATCGCCGATCTACTCGGGTGCTCGGTTTCGACGGTGCAGCGCCGGCTCAGGGCCGCGCAGGCCGCCATGGGGGACATCCGATGACAGAAAAAGAGCGGCTCGATTTACCGAGGCTGCGACTCGGTTGGGACGAAGGGCGCACCGAGCGCCTCTTGGGGACCGTTCACACGCGCATCGCGCGGCGCAAGCGCGCGTGGCGCGCGGCGATCGCCTCCACCGCGCTTGCCTCTGCGCTCGGCGTTACCGTGCTCGCCGTGCGCAGCAACCGCGTCGCGATGCCGGCCCCCGTCGCGAACGGCGTGCCGGCGATGGGCGCCGTGGCGAGCGGCGCGATCCATCTCCGCGATGGCTCGACGATCGATTTCGATTCCGCAACCTCCGAGGTTCGGCTGATCGAAGAAAGCGCGGTGCGAGTTCGCGCCGAGCTCGTCCGAGGAACCAGCCGCTACACCGTCAGTCCCAAGCCCGATCGCGCCTTCGAGGTTCACTCGGGAGCCGTCACGGTCACGGTCGTCGGCACGGAGTTCGTCGTGGAGCGGCGGGGCGATGCCACGTGGGTCGAAGTCTCACGCGGCAGGGTTCGCGTTTCTTGGGACAACGAACAAGCCTTCCTGGCGGCCGGCGAAAGTGGGACCTTTCCGCGAGGGAGCGCGAGCAGCGCCGCCGATGACGGCACCGCGGGGCGGGAAGAAGTCGACCCCAAGACGGCGCGCGGCCCGCACGCCACGCAGATGTACCGCGCGCGCGTCGCCCGTCGCGATTACCGCGGCGCGTACGCCGTGCTTTCGCGCAACCCGGCCCTCGCCGGCGACACGGTCGAAGAGCTGCTCGTCGCGGCGGACGTGGCTCGACTTTCCGACCACCCGTCGGAAGCGGTGCC
>Ga0111539_10013266_pt1 | contig 10300 bp, 8 predicted proteins | sample RhiMethybrSRZTD1_FD_79667 | JGI IMG/M metagenome (GOLD analysis project Ga0111539, IMG submission 79667) | Populus rhizosphere microbial communities from Tennessee, USA - Rhizosphere MetaG P. TD hybrid SRZTD1 (version 2) (version 2) | ecosystem: Host-associated > Plants > Roots > Rhizosphere >... | reverse complement strand
GGCTGGCGCCGCGGTCGGGGGCGGGCTCCCCGTCAGAAGTGATTCATGACGAGGTAGTAGTGGACGCTCCCGACCGGCGGGGTGCCGGCGGTCGCATCGACGAACGTCAGGGCGCTCGTTCCGGCCGCCCCGGTCAGGATCGTCGTGGTCCCGCCGGTGAAGAGCGGGCTGGTGCTGCGGAAGATGCGATAGAGCCCGCCGCCGCCGGTCCAGTCGAGCTGGACGGCGCCGCCCGCCGCCGGGATCGCCATGACCTCAATCGCGGTCGTGACGACGACCTGGCCCTGCATGCCGAGGCCGCAGTGGGGCTGGCAGAAGTAGGGAATGGTCGACGGCAGCTCGGTGAACTGCCGGGTGAACGAGGTGGCGAGCGAGTTCAGATTCGAAGCCCACAGTCCGCTGGCGGCGCAGGGGGTCCCGCTCGTCGTGGTGTGGCTCCCGCCGGTCCACCTCCAGCGGACGTGGTCGTTCTGCTCCACGACGATGCGGGCCGGATGGAACGCCAGGGTCGCGGCGTCCACCGTGGAGATCGCGACGAGGGGCGCGGCGATGTCGATCCCCGGCTCGACCGGGAAGGCCGGACGCGCCGCGAGGGCGGCCGCGGCGGTCGCGAGCAGGATGACGCGGGTGACGGCGGCGTGGCGGAATCGTGGCATCGTCCGGGACCTCCGTGCAGTGGCGTCCGGGAACGTACGCCCATCGGGAGTCCGCTTCAATCAGTTTCGCTGCCGCTGCAGGAGGACGATCGACAGGTCGTCCTGTGGCCGCTCCTCCCCGAGGAAGCGATCCACCTCGTCGAGCAGCACCCGGCCGGCCTCCGCCGGTGGACGATCCCGGAGGGTCGCGACCAGCGTCTGCAGCCGTTCCAGGCCGAATTCCCGATCGGCGGCATCGCGCGCCTCCACCAGCCCGTCCGAATAGATCACCAGCAGATCCCCCGGGGCGAGGTCGAGCCGTCCCTCTGTGTAACCGGAGTCACGGAACATGCCGAGCGGAAGCGACACCGGCTCGTCCAGGAGCGCGACCGCCCCGTCGCGGACGACGAGCGGGGGATTGTGCCCGGCGTTCAGGAAGCGGATCGGGCCGCCGCCGCGCGGCGCCTCGAGATAGAAGAGGGTGGCGAAGCGGTTGTCGAGGCCGTCGCGGCACAGGATGCCGTTCAGCCGTCCGCCGAGCGCCGACAGATCCGGCGTGCCGGGGGCGATGGCGCGCAGGCTCGCCTGGAGCTTCGCCATCAAGAGCGCCGCCCCCAGCCCCTTGCCGGCGACGTCGCCGAGCGCGACGCCGAGGGTCGAGGGGGACGGCTCCTCCAGGAAATCGATCAGATCGCCGCCGACGTCGTTCGCGGGGCGCGTGTGGCTCCACAGGGCGTAGCCGGGCCAGTCCGGATCGGACGACGGGAGGATCGCCAGCTGCACCTGCCGCGCCACGGCGATCTCGTCCTTCGCCAGGAGCTTGTCCTTGAGCTCGAGCGCGAGGACGAACAGGACCATCAGGAACGCCCAGGGGGTGGCGTCGAACGACAGATCGACCTCCTGGAACCGGAAGCGGATGCCGCCGAGGAAGGCGAGGATCAGCGCGACGATGAGGATCGTCCGGCGCTGCGGCGTCAGCTTGAGGAGCAGGCTGCGGAAGAGCCACAGCGGCAGCGTGAGGATCCGCTTCGGCGTCCGCATCTTCTCGAGATCGGCGCGCCGCTCCTCGTCGAGGTAGAAGCGGTAGATCGATCGGGCGTCGGTCCGGATTGAGCGGGGGAGCTCGCGCGGCTTGAAGTCGCCGAAGACGCGGTCGTTCTTCCCCATGCGGTCGCCTCGTGCGGCGGCTACGTCTTCTTCGAGCGGATCTCGTCCCTGGCGGTTCGTCGCGCCGGCTATTCGGCCCGCGCGCCCTGTTCGAGGAGCAGGAGCATCAGGAGGTCGCTCTTGCTGTTGGCCGCGAGCGCCAGCGGGGTGAAGCCGTGCCCGTCCTTGGCGTTCACGTCGGCGCCGCGCTCGACCAGGAGCCGCGCCACCTCCACCTGCTTGTTGGCGGCGGCGGCGTGCAGCGGGGTGTTGGTGCGGGCGAAACGCTCGCTCTGCGAGCGGGCGTTGACGTCGGCGCCGCGGTCGAGGAGCAGGAGCGCCAGCTCGCGGTGCCCGAAGAAGGCGGCGAGGTGCAGCGGCGTGAAGCCGTCGTGGCTGTGCGTGCCGACGCTCTCGGGGCTGGCGTCGAGGTGGGCGCGGGCCCGGTCGACGAGCCCGAGCGCGGACGCCTCGTGCAGGCTGACCCCGGCGCCGCGCGCGAGCAGGCGATCGAGCACGTCCTTGCGCCCGCAGTAGACCGCGGTCAGCAGGACCGAGTCGCCCCGGTCGTTGCGGGCGTGCAGGGCCTGCGGCGCCTCGTCGAGCAGCGCCTCGACGCGGGCCGCGTTACCGCGCTCGACGGCAGTGAAGATCTCCTCTTCGGGTCTCATGGAGGCGCCTATCCTAGAACAGGAAGGCCGGAACGCAAAGCGGGCTAGTGCTGCGGCTGCGGGGATTTCCCCTTGGCAGGCTTCGAGTGGGTCGTCGTCCTGGAGCGGCCCTTGGGGGTCGGGACGACGCCGGCGGTCAGCGTGTCGGTGCCGCGCAGGTACGGGATCGGATTCAGGGCGCGCCCGTCGTGACGCACCTCGAAGTGCAGGTGGCTGCCCCGGGCGTTGCCGGAGCGGCCGACCTCGGCGATCGTGTCGCCGACCCGCACCGGGTCCCCCTCCACGACCCGCAGCTCGCTGGCGTGGGCGTAGACCGTGCGCCACCCCTCGCCGTGATCGATCACCACCGTCCGGCCGTAGTCGCCGTGCGTGCCGGCGAACGCCACGATCCCGGAGGCGGCGGCGTGGATCGGGTCGCCGGTGTCGCCGTCGATGTCGATCCCCTCGTGGTGGTCGGACTTGCCGCGGCGGCCGTACGCGCCGGTCACCGCGCCCTGCACCGGCCAGGCGAGCGCCGGCTGATCGGCGGCGGCCTCCTGGCGCGCATCCTTCTTCTTCCCGGAACCCGTGGACGGGGCGGCCTTCCCCTCCGGCAGGCCGAGGCCGGGGGCGAGCGACGCCTGCAGCACCGCCGGCGACGGCGCCGCCCCCGAGGGGGTGCGGCCGGAGCGGGTGACCGGGATGAGGAGCATCGTGTTGGCGGCCACATGGCGCGAGTTCTTGATCCCGTTCGCCTGCATCAGCGCCGCGACCTCGACGCCGTACATGCGCGCCACGGAGTAGAGGGTCTGGCCGCGGCGCAGGATGTGGCGCAGCGGCTCCGGCTCCCCGGAGGCGGCGGTCTCCTGTTCGTCGTCGTCCGGCGCGGGGCGCCGATCGCGCCCCTTGTTCTCCGCGGTCGCGGGGTGGCGATCCGCGTCCTCCGCGTCGCCGACGCGCTCCTCGCGCACCATCTCCTCCTCGAATCCGGTCGATCGGGCGGAGGCCGCGGGGGGCGCCGGCGCGGGGCGGTCGATCCTCACGGCCGGCGCGGGGCGATCCGTTCTCACGGAGGGCTCGGCAGCCACCCGCGGGCCGGCGCCGCCGCCACAGCCGAGAAGCGGCAGCACGACCGCCGCGATCACGAAAGCGAATCCGCGTCGCGATGACGCGGGGGGCTGGCTGCTTCGCATCGACACCTAATATGGCCGACGGCGACCGGTTCGTCCAGAGCCCCCGCCATTCTGTTGACGCCGGACCGATCTCGGCGTAAGCAAGGGGGGTGCGGCCGCCCCGCTCCATCCTATTAGTAGTACTCGGGCTGCTTCCGGCGGCCCTGGCGGGCCAGGCGGAGATCGCCCCGGCGCAGGCGCAGGCCATCGTCTCGGCAGCGCCCGACCCGATGGTGAGCCGGACCGGCGACCGGGTCGTCTTCCGCGCGACGCTTCAGATGCCTGAGGATTGCGCCTGGCGCGCCGACGTCGCGGTGCAGTTCGGCCTGCAGCCGGAGCTCGGCCCGGGGACCGGGTGGGGGCTCGATCTCAGCCTCGGCCCGGGGACGATCTCCTGCATTCCCGGTGCGATCCAGTTCTCGGTCGAGAGCGATCTGGGACTGCTCCCCGTGGCGTCCGGTTCCGGCGTGGCGCGCCTTCTCGTGGACGGCAACGTCGCCGACACGGCGCCGTTCACCCTCACGGTGCAGGCCGGCCCGGCCCCCGGCTGGAGCGGCCCCACCGCCGACGCCCGCCTGCAGGTCTTCGTGCAGACGGCGGGGCTCGCGGCGTACGGGACCGTCCTGGCGATCGCCGACAACCTGCATCACTCGATCACCTTCCTGGACCCGATCACCGAGATCGTCACCGGCAGCGTCCGATCCCCCGGCAATGGCAACGTGCGGGGGCTCGCCACCGACGGGGACAACTTCTTCGTGTCGGTGGCCGACGCCTTCGGGCCGCGCCTCTACCGGATCACCCCGTCCGGCACGGTGCTCGACTCCTGGACCAGCCCGGTGGTGCTGCCGGGGCCGCAGGCGCTCGAGGCGATCGCCTGGAAGGACGGCGTGCTCTACGGCGCGTATCCGAGCCCCCCGATCCTCTTCGCCGTCCAGCCGTTCACGCACCAGATCCTGTGGTCGCGGAACCTGCCGGCCCGGTTCACCGGACTCGCCTCCGTTCCCGGCGGATTCGTCGGCGTGGACCGTACGGCGAACTTCTACTGGCTGGATCCCGGGCCTCAGGGCGGATCGTTGCTCATCGCCGATCTCGGCGATACCGGCCTCGCTGCCTCGGCCGACATCACCGATCTGACGTGGGACGGGCGGGGGCTCTTCGCCTTCGATCAGAACTTCGCCAGCCTGTGGTGGGTGCGCACTTTCGCGCTGTGGTGGGCGCAGGACGGGACGCTGCGCGCCTATGCGCCGCCCGGGCTGGGTCCGGTGGACGTGATCCGCGGGCGCCTCGCCGAGCTGCGCTTCACCTCCGGCAACGTCTCGCTGGGCGCGACCGCGTGCCTGATGGCGGACGGCCCGGGCGGCGTGGTGAACGACGCCGGGCCGCCTCCGCCGCCGGGCGAGGGGTATTTCTACCTGGCGCGGTTCGAAGGGGACTCCGGGTTCGACACGTCGTACGGGCGCGGATCGGACGGCTTCCGCCGCTTCGAGCCGGCCCCGGCCTGCCCGTAGCCGACCGTTCGGCTGGCGCCGCGGCTGCGTCGCGCGCCTCTTCTCTTATACTGCGCCGCATGCCCGCGGGCGCCGATGCCTGAGAAGTACCTGCGCGATCCGGTCCACGGATCGATCGGCTTCGACCGCGTCCGCGAGCGCCTCGTCGTCGATCTCGTCAACACCCGCGAGTTCCAGCGCCTGCGGCGCATCCGCCAGCTCGGGGCGCTGTTCCTGACTTTCCACGGCGCCGAGCACACCCGCTTCACCCACTCGGTCGGGGTCGCGTGGATGGCGAAGCGGATGTTCGACGCGCTCGATCGCAACGGCCAGCTGTCGTTCCGGCCGAAGGCCAAGGAGCGCACCCGCCTGGTCGCCATCGTCGCGGCGCTCCTGCACGATCTCGGCCACGGCCCCTTCTCGCATCTCTACGAGCGGGTGTTCAACGACCGCCGGCACGAGGAGTGGACCCGCCTCGTCATCCGTCAGAAGGGGGGGGAGGTGGCGCGCCTGCTGCGGCGGGCCGGGATGACCGACGAGGTCCTCGAGGTCTACGGGCGGGAGTACCGTCCGGCGTTCGTCAGCGATCTCGTCTCGTCGCAGCTCGACGCCGACCGGCTCGATTACCTGCTGCGCGACTCGCTGATGACCGGCGTCGCCTACGGGCAGTACGACCTGGAGTGGATCCTGATCAACCTGCGCCTGGCCCGGCGCGGGCGGGACGGCGACTTGAGGCTGGCGCTCAACGCCGCCAAGGGGTACCACGCGGCGGAGCAGTTCGTCATCGCCCGCTACCTCATGTACCAGCAGGTGTACTACCACAAGACGGCGCGTGCGGCGGAGCAGATGATCCGCACGGCGCTGCAGCGCCTCGTCGACGCGTCGCGCGACGGGGGACGCGTGCCGGAGCCGTGCCCCGTGCCGATCCGGCGCCTCATCGAGACCGGCGGCGACCTGCCGGTCGAGGATTATCTGCGGCTGGACGACTGGCTGTTCCTCTCGGCGTTCCAGGAATGGGCCGCGGCGCCGGCCGGCCGCATCGACCCGATCCTGCGCGACCTGTGCGACCGGATCTCGCGGCGGCGTCTCTTCAAGACGGTGCGCCTCGGCCCCGACACGCGACAGCGTGCCTGGGGGCAGGCGCTGCAGGGCCTGCAGGCGGTGTTCCGCGAGCGCCGCCTGGACCCGCGCTATTACCTGCTGGAGGACGACGCGACCGACCTGCCGTATCGTGACGTGGCGTACTCGGACCGGCTGGGGCGCGCCCCGGAGGACATCGGCCTGTCGAAGCACGGAACGATCGCCGGATACATGTCGGAGCGGAGCGTGTCGCCGCTCATCGACTCGATCCGCAACGAGCCGCGGCAAATCCACCGACTCTGCTTCCCAGAAGAGATGCGAACGATCGTCGAGAAACGGCTCCGTCCCTTCATCTCCTCCGAGAGACAATGACAACGATGCGCGAGGTCCGCCCCCGTCCCGCCGCCCGGTCCGTCCTGCTCATCGCGGCCGTCCTGGCGTCCGCCTGTCTCGCCGCCGCCGCGGGCGCGCGCTTGTGGGGGCAGACGCCGCCCGCGCCGCCGCCTCCGTCCGGATCGCCGGAGACGCCGCCCCCGGCCGATCCGTCCGCCACCGAGGCGCCGGAGACCGAGCCGCTCGTCCCTGCGGCCTCCGATCCGGGCGAGACGCCGGGAGGGGCGCTCGGCCACTTCATGACGATGCGCGACTACCGCACCATCCGTCAGTTGAAATCGATCCTCACACCCCAGGCGAACGCCGCCTACGATCATGACTCGGTCGCCTACAACGGCCGCAAGGGGGTGCGGCTGGCCGCCTGGGACTACAAGGAGCCGGCGCCGAAGCCGGGGGCGGTGACGCACGCCTCGACGGTCCGCAGCCTGTGGGACGAGCAGGGGGAGGCGGTCGAGCTGCGCACCGAGACGGTCAAGCTGCAGCGCGACCCGACCGGGCCGTGGCGCGTGGCTTCCCTCCAGAAGGCGGCCGCGGAGAACCTCCGCTTCAAGGAGACGATCCCGGGGGTGACCTCGCTCCGGATGGTGCTGCGCGCCTGGCGACTTCAAGATACGCAGACCGCCCGGACGCTGCTGACCGACGCGTTCCTGAAGCGGCTCGAGGCGCGTGGCGACGGTGTCGCCGCCCTGTTCGCCCCGCCCGAAGGGAAGCGCCACGCCGCCTTCCGGATCAAGGGGTACGAAGCGAAGGGGGCGACGCAGGGCATCGCGCGCGTCGGTCTCGTCGACGTCCCCCCCGGGCGGCCGGGGCCCCTCGACGGCACGCCCCGCACCCTGACGCTGGTGAAAAGAGGGTCGCGCTGGCTCGTGGACGACTGGCGTTGACGACGAAGGTATAATGCCTCTCCCTCATCCGGCGCGGTGCGGGGAACCTCTTCCATGAAGCACGGATTCAAAGACGAATGCGGCGTCTTCGGTGTCTTCGGACACCCGGAGGCGGCCAACATCGTCTACCTGGGGCTGCACGCCCTGCAGCACCGCGGCCAGGAGTCGGCCGGCATCGTCTCGAGCAACGGCGAGCGCCTCTTCGAGGAGAAGGGGATGGGGCAGGTCGGCCGCGCCTTCAAGCGCAGGAACCTCCTGCGCCTGAAGGGGGACCACGCCATCGGCCACGTGCGCTACTCCACCGCAGGCAGGAGCGCGCTCGTCAACGCGCAGCCGTTCTGCATCGACTCCTTCAAAGGGGAGATCGCCATCGGCCACAACGGCAACCTCGTCAACGCCGAGGCGCTGCGCCGCAGCCTGGAGGAGCAGGGATCGATCTTCCGCTCCACCTCCGACACCGAGGTGATCCTGCACCTCATCGCCAAGGCCCCGCAGGGAGACCTCGAAACGGCGATCGTGCATGCCCTCAAGCAGGTGGAGGGGGCCTACTCGCTCGTCTTCATCACCCCCGGGAAGATCATCGGCGTCCGCGATCCGCGCGGCTTCCGGCCGATGGCGCTCGGGACGGTAGGGAACGCCCACATCCTGACGAGCGAGTCGTGCGCGCTCGACCTCATCGACGGCACCTTCGTGCGCGAGATCCAGCCCGGGGAGATGGTGGTGATCACCACCCAGGGGGTGAAGTCGTACAAGCCGTTCCCGGCCGCCCCGCCCCAGCAGTGCATCTTCGAGCACGTGTATTTCTCCCGCCCCGACTCGTTCGTCTTCGGGAAGAGCGTCCACGAGGTGCGCAAGGCCTTCGGCCGCGAGCTGGCCAAGGAGCAGCCGGTCGAGGCGGACGTCGTCGTGCCGATCCCCGACTCCGGCGTGTATGCCGCCCTCGGCTATGCCGAGGGATCGGGGCTGCCGCTCGAGTTCGGCTTCGTCCGCAACCACTACATCGGCCGCACCTTCATCGAGCCGCGCCAGTCGATCCGGCACTTCGGCGTCAAGCTGAAGCTCAACCCGGTGAAGCGGCTGCTCGAGGGGCGGCGGGTGGTGCTCATCGACGACTCGATCGTCCGCGGCACCACCTCGCGCAAGATCGTCGCCATGGTGCGCGCCGCCGGGGCCCGCGAGGTCCACATGCGGATCTCCTGCGCCCCGACCGTCGGCCCCTGCTACTACGGCGTCGACACGCCGCGCCGCAAGGATCTGATCGCCGCCAACCACACGGTCGAGGAGATCCGGAAGTTCATCGAGGCCGACTCGCTCGGCTACCTGTCGCTCGAGGGGATGGCGCGCGCCGTCGGTGGCGCGAAGGAGTTCTGCACCGCCTGCTACACCAACGAGTATCCGGTCCCGATTCCGGGCGAGACGGCGCCGGCCCGCGTCGCCGCGCCGCACCGGACCCGCTGAGGACACAGCGCTCATGACCGATCCGTTCGCCACCTGGGAACAAGACCGCCTCGCCATCACGACGCTCAAGATGCTGGCGGTCGATGCCGTCGAGAAAGCGAAGTCCGGCCACCCCGGCATGCCGATGGGCATGGCCGAGGTCGCGTACGTCCTGTGGACGAAGCATCTGCGCTTCGATCCCGAGCGTCCCGACTGGCAGGACCGTGACCGCTTCGTGCTCTCGGCCGGCCACGGCTCGATGCTCCTGTACGGCCTGCTGCACCTCTCCGGCTACGACCTGCCGATGGAGGAGCTGAAGCGCTTCCGGCAGTGGGAGAGCAAGACGCCGGGACACCCGGAGTACCGCTTCGCCCCGGGCGTGGAGACGACCACCGGCCCGCTCGGGCAGGGGCTGGGGAACAGCGTCGGGATGGCGATCGGCGCGAAGCGCCTCGCCGCGCGCTTCAACACCTCCGACCGGCGCCTCATCGACCACCGCGTCTGGGCGATCTGCAGCGACGGCGACCTCATGGAAGGGGTGGGCTCGGAGGCGGCGTCGGTCGCCGGCTACATGAAGCTCGGGAACCTGACGCTCCTCTACGACGACAACCACATCACCATCGAGGGCTCGACCGACCTCGCCTTCTCGGAGGACGTCGGCAAGCGCTTCGAGGCGTACGGCTTCCGCGTCTGGCGCATCGACGGCCACGATCTCGCCGCCATCGGCCGGACGCTCGACGAGGCCGCGAAGGAGCGCGCCCGGCCCGGGATCGTCATCTGCCGGACGCACATCGGCCACGGCGCGCCGCACAAGCAGGACACCGCCGAGGCGCACGGCTCGCCGCTCGGCCCCGAGGAGACGATCGCCACGAAGCAGAGCCTCGGCTGGCCGACCGAGCCGGCGTTCCTCGTGCCGGAGCCGGCGCGCCGGCCGTACGAGGCCCGCGCCGCCGAGGGGAAGAAGATGCGCCTCGAGTGGGAGAAGCGGCTGGCCGACTGGTCGAAGGCCGATCCGGACGGCCGCGCCGCGTGGGATTCCCTGATCGAGCGGCGCATGCCGTCCGATCTGCTGGCGCAGCTCCTGACCGCGCTGCCGTCGCCGGCGAAGCCGGACGCGACGCGCAACCTCTCCGGCAAGATCATCCAGAAGGCGGCGGAGATCGTCCCCGCCCTGGCCGGCGGCAGCGCCGACCTCGAGCCGTCGACCAAGACCTGGATCAAGGGGAGCCCGGCGATCGGGCCCGAGGCGTACGCCGGACGCAACTTCCACTTTGGCGTGCGCGAGCACGGCATGGGGTCGATCCTCAACGGCCTGGCGCTGGAGGGGGGCGTCATCCCGTACGGGGCGACCTTCCTCATCTTCTCGGACTACATGCGCCCGCCGATGCGGCTGGCGGCGTTCATGGGTTTGCAAGT
>Ga0111539_10013265_pt1 | contig 10300 bp, 7 predicted proteins | sample RhiMethybrSRZTD1_FD_79667 | JGI IMG/M metagenome (GOLD analysis project Ga0111539, IMG submission 79667) | Populus rhizosphere microbial communities from Tennessee, USA - Rhizosphere MetaG P. TD hybrid SRZTD1 (version 2) (version 2) | ecosystem: Host-associated > Plants > Roots > Rhizosphere >... | reverse complement strand
GGTGTTCGACGGCGAAGGCGTCAAAGGCGACGTCGATTTTGGACCGACGTTGATGCTCAATCGACAGCGCTGCATCCTGTGCACCCGCTGCGTCCGGTTCATGCGAGATGTCGAGGGCGACGCGCAGATCAACATCATCGACCGCGGATACGGCAGTGAGATCGCGACCTTTCAGGAGCAGGGGGTGCATTCGCTGAACTCCGGCAATCTGATGGACGTCTGCCCGGTTGGCGCCATTACCACGCGCGACTATCGCTTCAAGGCGCGGCCGTGGGACAACCCGAACGCCGCCGACACGATTTGCACGCTGTGCGCGAAAGGGTGCAACACCACCGCATGGATCAAGTCGAAACCAGAGTGGGCCAAGGGCTCGCGGCTCATTCGTTTCACGCCCAGGCTCAACCCTGATGTCAACGGCTACTGGATGTGCGACATCGGCCGCTTCGACTATCACTGGATCGAGAGCGATGGGCGGCTCACTCGCCCGCTCGAGCGCGACGAGCGCGGCGCGCAGCGGACGGTCTCCTGGCACGAGCTGATGCCCCGGCTCCGCGATCGTCTGGCCGCGGCCGGACGATCCAATCCTGCCGGGGTGCGATTCCTGCTCTCCGCACACGCCTCGCACGAAGAACTGTTCCTGTTCCGCAGACTCACCGAGGAATTGATTGGTGATGGCGCTGATGGGGTCATCACGATTGGCTGGCGTGTCACCCAAAAGAACCAACCCGAGCACACGACATTCAAGGTGCCAGCCGTTGATGCACCAAATGTGAGCGGCGCACGGCAGATGGGTCTGCTGCGACATCAACCCGATCCGAGCGACACCACCAACGCGGCGGGTCAGGAGGCCGACCTTTCGTCGTTGCGGACGGCGATCGAAGCCGGGCGCGTATCTGCCCTGTACGTGTTCGATCCCGGGCCGGCTGGCACGCTCGGCGACACCACATGGCTGCTCGAAGCCCGCGCCAATGGCCGGCTTCCCCTGCTGATTGTTCAGGGCGTGCTGGCGACCGACCTGACTCGCGCCGCCGATTTCGTTCTGCCGGGTGCATCGTATGTGGAGAAGGAAGCGTCCTATACGAACGAGAAAGGACGACTGCAGGGAACCGCACGCGTGATTCCAACGCCGGGCGAGGCGATGGACGACTGGCAGATCCTCGTGAATCTGGCAGCTGCGCTTGGTGTCGCGTTCGCCTACTCGAGCCCAGCGGAGGTGCGAGCCGCGATTGCCGAGCGCTTCCACGACGTGACGGGGTTCGAAGGCATCACCGCGCTGACGTTCGCGCACCCACTGTCGGCGCAGCACTGGCTTCAGGTGTCGAACCCGTCGGAACGCTGGAAATGGGACTTCATGTTCCAGGATCTGCCGCCGATCAAGGGATCCGTCGATCCGTCGGCGCTGCCGCCTCCCCCGGGGATGATTCCGCTGAAAGAAGTGAAGTAGGCCCGCGTTGTAGGCCCGAGCTTCAGCTCGGGCGCACAAAAGACGCCGACGCAGAATGAACTTCCCAGCGGGATGGACCCGCACATCGCTCCTGGTCGTTGCGGCGGCGCTGGCCTGCCCGCCCTACGTTCACGCCCAGACACCGCCGAAACCGGATCTCCAGGCAATCGTGTCGAGCGACGGCTACCGTGCAGGCACGAACGCGCGGGTGGCGCTTCAGGTGCGTCTGCCTGAAGGCGCCCACGTCAATTCCAACAAGCCCCGCGATGCGAACCTCGTGCCGACCGCGCTCAGCGTGGCCGCTCCGTCGGGCTTCAGCGTTGTGGAAATTGTCTTCCCAGCGCCGCGGGATCTCACACAGAGCGGGGCGGACCAGCCACTTAGTGTCTTCGAACGGGAGTTTGCGATTGGCGCGGATCTGCTGCTGCCCAAGACCGCGGCTACCGGTGAAATCGTCATTCCCGCGACCCTGAGCTATCAGGCCTGCAACGAAACCATGTGCTTCAAGCCGGAGAAGGCGCAGATCAGTTGGACGCTGCGCATTGTCCCAGCTGGCACTCGGGTCTCCCAACAGCATCAAGACGTTTTCGATCGCATCGCCTTCGGCACCGGCGAAGCCCCAACCGGTACCGGGCCGGCCAACGGTGCCACTCTGAGTGGAACGGTCACGCCCGTTTCCGGTCCAACGACGGTGAGTCTGGACGACTTCGAGGTCCTGGCGACGGCGGGCGGCGCGATGGGTGCTCCGGCGTTCCTCGAGTTCATCCACAACGCGGAAGCGGGCATCAAGCAGAAGGGGCTGCTCGAGGAACGCGGCGCCCTGGCCATCCTCTTCATCGTGTTCATCGGCGGGCTGGCGCTGAATCTCACGCCCTGTGTGCTGCCGATGATTCCCATCAATCTGGCAATTATTGGTGCTGGGGCGCAGGCGGGTTCGCGCAGCCGAGGCTTCCTCCTTGGCGCCACCTACGGCGCGGCAATGGCCGTCGTGTACGGTGTGCTTGGCCTGATCGTCATTCTGACCGCCGGCACCTTCGGCACGATTAACTCGTCGCCCTGGTTCAACGCCGGAATTGCCGTGCTATTCGTCGTGCTCGCCCTCGCGATGTTCGACGTGCTGGTGATCGACTTCTCCCGCTTTTCCTCGAGCCTCAATGTCGGGACCACCGGCCGGGGGACGTTCCTCGTTGCCTTCGGCATGGGAGCCGTGGCGGCTCTCTTGGCAGGGGCGTGTGTCGCCCCGGTCGTCATCCAGGTGGTGCTCTTCGCCAGCAATCTCTACGCAGCCGGCACCACCGCCGCGCTCGCGCTGCCGTTCGTCCTGGGGCTGGGAATGGCACTGCCCTGGCCGATCGCCGGTGCCGGGATTGCCGCCCTGCCGCGCCCCGGCGCGTGGATGGTGCGAATCAAGCAGGTTTTTGGCGTGTTCATTCTGGTCACAGCGGTGTACTACGGATATGAGGCCTATTCGCTGTTTGCGAATCGATGGGTCGATCCATCCAAGGTCGCAGCAAGTGTCGAAGAGCAGCTGAAGGCTGGATGGCACGCATCGCTGAATGACGGCCTCGCGCTCGCCGCCCGCGAGAATAGACCGGTGCTGATCGACATGTGGGCGACCTGGTGCAAGAACTGCCTCGTCATGGACGCGACAACATTGAAGGACACGAACGTGACAGCGGCGCTGTCGCGGTACGTGAAGATCAAATTTCAAGCGGAGAATCCGGACGAGTCCCCGGCCAAAGAGATGATGAGTCGTTTCCGAGCTGTTGGTCTTCCGACCTACGTCATTCTTCGCGCGAAGTGACTTCAGCTTCGTGATACTCTGAGCCAACGTCCGGAAGCTCGAGAGCCTTGATGCGATCACGTGCAATAAGAACGGCCTTGAGCGCGGCAGCCTTGCTGATCGTGGGCGCCGCAGCCGCCTTCCTGATTTTCTCCGAGCGACAGATTTCGCGGCGCCTTGAATCGTTTCGCGCATTCGATCAGCGCGCACGCGAAGTCGTGGGCGAGCTGAGCGGCATGCGATCAGCCCAGCAGGCCTACGTCGCGGCTGGTCAAGGTGTCGACTTCTGGATCCCGGAGGTCGCGACGCTGCACGCGTCAACCACCAGCCGCATCGAGACGCTTCGCCAGTTCGCGACGAGTCCAGACGCCCTGCGAGATGTCGCCGGAGCGGCGGCGAGCGTCGCGGAGTTTGGCGAAGTCGACCAACGCGCCCGCGAGTATCTGCGTGGTGGCGAACAGTTGATGGCCGCTGACGTCGTGTTCGCCGAGGGCGGCGAGACCGCCACGGCCGCGGGTCACCAGATCGAAGCCGCCAGGCTAGCCGAACAACAGGCGTTCGACGCGTTCGAAGCGGGAATTCGGCTGTGGCAGGCGTCCAGCCTCGCCGCCGCGGGAGCCTGCGCACTGCTGATCATCGCAGTGCTGGTACCCACCAGAGCTTCTTCTTCCGAATCCGCGACTGGTCACGCTCCCGCCGTTGATGACCTAGGATCAGTCGGTGGGTTGCGCCTCCGAGACCCGAGCCCGGAGTCGGCACAGTCCATCGAACCTCGCCCGCGCGACGCCGTTCCGGCGCTCAAACACGCCGCTCAGCTCTGCACGGATTTGGGCCGCGTGAGCGACGTGGACGACCTGAACCGTCTCCTGGCTCGAGCGACCGAGGTGATGGATGCGAGCGGGCTGGTGATCTGGCTCGGCAGCGCCGGAGGGGCGGATCTGCGGCCGGTTTTGGCTCATGGGTACGGCAGCGAGGCCCTGGCACAGATGCCAGCCGTTCCCCGCTCCGCAGACAACGCGGCGGCTGCGGCCTATCGCACCGGCAGGTTTCAGATCGTCATGGCCCGACCGGGCTCCTCGAGCGGCGCCGTCGTCGCTCCCCTGTTGTCGCCGGGCGGATGCATCGGGGCGCTTGCGGCCGAGATGCGAGGCGGCAGCGAGACATCCGACAGCGCGCAGGCGCTCGCCGCCATCTTTGCTGCCCAGCTCACGGGCGTGCTCGCTCCGTCGGTGCCTGAGGAGCAGGATGCGTCGGTGACGCGCTCAGCGGCCGGATAGCCCTCCCCTACGGCCACCCCGACATTACGTGCTATAACGTAATCGCTACGCCAATGGCCGTAATGAACCCGTTCGTCTACGGCGAAGTGGTGCCCGCCGCCGCCTTCATCAACCGCGTCGAAGAGCTCGATCGGCTGGTGGCGGATCTCGCCGCCGGCCAGAAGATCTTCCTCATTTCTCCGCGCCGCTACGGCAAGTCGTCACTCATCCGGCAGGCGCTGGCGGCCATGACGCGGCGGAACGCGATCACCGTGAACGTGACGGTGAGCTCGTTCAGTTCCTATGTGGCGTTTCTCGAGGGCTACGCGCGAGCGCTCGCGGCGGCGGATACGGACCGGAAAGGCTCCTGGCTGCGGGAAGCCATCCGCTCGGCTCGAGCGGAGATTCGGTACCAGCCGGATGAATCGGCAAGACACGCACTCACCGTCTCCTTTCCCACGGTGCAGTCGGATCGGGATGTCTCGCGGCTGGCAGAAGAGATCTTTGCCCTGCCAGCGCGTCTCGCGGATGCACGGAAGCGCAAGGTGATTGTGGCGCTCGACGAGTTTCAGGCCATCGGAGGCTTCAATGGCGGGTCGGTCGAGCACGCGCTGCGCGCTGCAGTGCAGCAGCAGCGGGAGGTGGGATACGTCTTCGCGGGGTCGGAACCGAGCCTCATGGAGCGCATGCTGACACCCAAGCGCCCGTTCTACAAAGCAGGACCGGTCATGCGCCTCGACCGGATTCCGCCAGACGAGTTTGCAGAGGCAATCGAGGTACGCTTCACACGCTCCGGCATTCGCCCCGAATCCGGCCTCGGCGAGGCGATCGTCGACCTCGCCGGCAATCTCCCCTATGACGTGCAGCGGCTCGCGCACGAAACCTGGGATGAGGTGCGCTCGTCCGCGAAACGGCGAGCGACACTCGACGATCTCCATCGCGCACTCAGGCGCCTCCTCGCGGAACAGCAGATCATGTTCGAGGCGGTCTGGGAACGACTCACGCTCGCGCAGCGTGCCGTGCTGCGCGCGGTCGTGCTTGAAGAAGGCCGCGAGTTGCTCTCGGCCGATGCACGTGCCCGGCACAGACTTGGCGGACCATCGACTGTGCAGGCGGCTCTCGCCGCTCTGCTCCGAGACGATCTCGTCGCGCGCGAAAGCTCGCGCTACGTCGTCGTCGATTCGTTGCTGCGTGAGTGGGTCGCACGCCAGACTTACTGAGCGCTTTTCGCTCGACAGGCAGATCGCAGCGAGTTGAATACTCAGCCTCAACTGGTGCCGTCGCGGCAGAGTCGGCTGGGTGAGTCACCCGTGGCCTCACGCTTGCAGCCAGCAAGCACGTGGTCCCAATTTGCGCGAAGCATCGCCTTCTCGCCTCCGCCGCGTTTGTGCTCGCAGGTCTGACTGTTCGAGAGGCAGCAGCACAAAGCCAGGGGAAATTTGCCGTGGGCGCGGGATTCTCGACCAAACAGCCATGGGTCCGGGACACACACGGCGCGATGAGCTTGACGCCTGTCTGGCGCATCGGGCACGCCAAGCAAGGATGGAAATACAAGTACGGGACCAATTGGTATTCGACGCAGCTCGATCGCGTCATCGGGGAAACCCCGTCTGATCTCGGCAAGCTCACCGTCCGGCCCCTCCTCGGCGGCTACGGCTACACCCGCCTGATTGGCCGGAGGACGTCGGTGGCGGCGAACCTCCTCGGGGGCTACGCCTTCACTTCCTTTTCCCTGAATGGCACGGCGGGTGATCGATATCGCAACTCGCTCGGGGTCGCCAAGGTCGAAGCCGACGCGGCGAACACGTTCGTGCTAAAACCAGAGGTCTCCACCTGGATCGACCTGAGCCCTAAGATCGGCCTGAACATCAGCACCGGTTACATGGTGGCTCGGCCGCATGTCATCCTGCGGACCCCGGCAGGTCAGGACAAGCGGCGTGTCAATGCCGACATGATGATGATCAAGGTCGGGATTGTGTATTCGATCTTCTAGCGGTCCAGCCAACTGACCTTCTCGATGTCCCCCGCTTCAGACAGAATACAGACGTGAGAGTCGTAATTGCAGGAGGGACAGGGTTTCTCGGCAGTCCGCTCGCGGCGTCGCTCCTCGCGGAGGGTCATGATGTGGTGATTCTCACGCGCGGCGTCGGATCGACCGGTGCGGCGGCTGGGCGATTCATCGTCTGGAACCCGGGCCTCGCCGGATCGTGGGCCGAAGCGATTGACGGAGCTGGGGCGGTCGTCAACCTTGCCGGCGAATCCATCGGCGCACGCCGCTGGAGCGAAGCACAGAAGAAGCGGATTCTGGAGAGCCGTCTGCTGGCAACTCGCAGTCTGTCGGAGGCAATCGCGCAGGCCCGCACGCCTCCATCGGTATTCATCAGTGGATCGGCGGTTGGCTACTACGGCCCCCTGGGAGATGAGATCGCGACCGAGGAACGTCCGGCTGGATCCGACTTTCTCGCCGGCGTCTGTCGTCAATGGGAGGCCGAGGCCACTCGAGGGGCGGGATCGAGCACGCGTGTGACGTGTATCCGGACCGGGATCGTGCTCGCACGCACTGGCGGGGCGCTGGCGAGAATGCTGCCGCCGTTCTGGTTTGGCGCCGGCGGGCCGATTGGCTCCGGCCGCCAGTATTGGCCCTGGATTCACCGGCAGGACTGGGTCGACCTGGTGCGTTGGGTGATCCGGACCCCTGCGGCGAGCGGACCGATCAACGGCACCTCGCCCCATCCCGTGACCAACGCGGCGTTCGCCAAGGCCTTGGGGCGTGCGTTGCATCGGCCGGCCGTGCTGTCGACGCCAGGGTTTGCGTTGAAACTCCTGTTGGGCGAGATGGCCGAAGGGCTGCTGCTCTCTGGCCAGCGCGCCGTCCCAGCGAAAGCGGACCAGTTGGGGTTCCGCTTTACGTTTCCGCAGCTGGACGATGCGTTGCGAGCGATCTTCAAGTAGCTTCTTGAAGAAGAATTCTTCGTGGTCTTCGTGGCTTCGTGAAAAATCAGTACGCGGCCAGGCGCCTGAGCGCGTCGACGATCTTGTCAGCGTTTGGCAGATTCGCCTGTTCGAGAATGTGTGAGAAGGGGCAGTGCGTGTCGGGGTAGGTGACCCGGAGCACCGGAGCATCCAGGTGGTCGAAACGCTCTTCCATGAGGACGGCCGACAATTCTGCCCCAAGGCCCAGCGTCTTCACGTCCTCGTGAACAATCACCGCGCGGCTTGTCTTCTCCACCGAACGGAACATCGCTTCGCGATCGAACGGCATGAGTGTCCGCAGGTCGATCACTTCGACCTCGACGCCTTCCCTCGCCATCCGATCGGCGGCTTCGAGCGAAGGCTGAACCATCGCGCCGTAGGTCAGCAGCGTCGCGTCGCTGCCTTCTCGCCGGGTCGCGGCGACGCCGATCGGGACAATCTCATCGCCTTCGGGTACCGGACCCTTGGCGCGGCGGTACAAGTACTTGTTCTCGAAGTAGACAACCGGGTTGTCGTCGCGGATCGCCGCTTTCAAGAGGCCCTTGGCATCGTACGGTGTTGACGGCGCGACGACCTTGAGACCGGGCCGATGGATGAACCAGGCCTCGGGATTCTGGGAGTGATACAACCCGCCGCTCACGTTCCCGCCACTCGGCGCGCGCACCACGATCGGCACTGACGCCCGCCCGCCGTAGCGGTAGCGGAGCGTTGCCGCCTGATTGACGATCTGGTCGAAGCCGCAGGAGATGAAATCGGCAAACTGCATCTCGGCAACCGGACGGTAGCCCCGCAGCGCGGCGCCGATGCTGACGCCGATAATGGCGGACTCCGAGATCGGCGTGTCGATCACCCGCAGCTCGCCAAACTCGTCGCACAGTCCCTGCGTCACACCGAACGCGCCGCCGTAAGGACCGACATCCTCGCCGAGGACGAACACCTTGGGGTCGCGCCGCATCTCTTCGAGAAGCGCCTCGCGGATCGCATCGAGATAGGTCAGATCTTTTCCCATGTCACCGATAGCTGAGCAGCGCGTTTGGTGTTTCGGCTTCCGTGTTTTCGTGGCTAAAAGACGACGTCTGTTTCGTGCTTTCGCGTTTTCGTGGCCAAAGACGACGTCTGTTTGGTGTCTTTCGTGTTTTCGTGGCTATGCGTAGAGATCTGTCACCGCGTCCTCGGGCTTCGGGTCTGGCGCGTTGGCGGCAAACTCCACTGCATCATCTATCGTCGACGCGACCCTCGCCTCGATTTCCTTCTCTTTCTCGTCGCTCAGCGTCTGCAGTCCCTTGAGATAGGTGGTGAAGGTTGGAATGGGGTCGCGGCTCTTCCACATCGCGAGCTCTTCATTCGTGCGGTAGAACGCTTTGTCGTGCTCGGAGTGTCCGTGCCAGCGATACGTCTTGCACTCAATCAGAGTCGGCCCGCCGCCGCTGCGGGCGCGGGCCAGGGCACCGAGCGTGGCCTGATACACCGCCAGCACGTCGTTGCCATTGATGGCCACACCATCGAAGCCATAGCTCTCCGCCCGGTCCGCCACATCGTCGATCGCCATGCTTTTTTCGACCGGCACCGAATACGCGTATTGATTGTTCTCGCAGATGAAGAGGACCGGCAGATGCTGAACCCCGGCGATGTTGAGCGCTTCGTGGAAGTCTCCCGTGTTGCTCGCGCCTTCGCCAAAATATGCGACGACGACGTTGTCCACTTTCTCCATCTTGAAGGTCAGCGCGAGGCCGACGGCGACGGGGAGATTCGCGCCGAGCATGCTCGTGTTGCCGAAGATTCCGAGCTCATGAACGCCGCTGTGAAGGGCCGAGTCGCGCCCTTTCGACAAGCCGGTCGTTTTGGCGAACATCTGCGACATCATCGTGCGGGCCTCGACGCCCTTCATCAGGAACGAGCCGAGGTCTCGATGCAGCGGACAAACGAAATCCTCCTTGCGCAGCGGCGTGCAGGTGCCAACGATGATGGCCTCCTGGCCGATGCCGGTGTAGACGCCGCTTCGCACCTTGCCCTGCTTGACGAGAATGCTGAGGCGTTCGTCGAACGCCCGTATCAGCTTGAGCCAATAGAACATTTCCAGCAGCTGGTCTGGCGCAAGCTTGAATTTGGTCCGTTTGATGGGCGGCATCGCGAGTCAAGAGTCTAACGCGAGAGCGGCGAGATTTGGTAATTGGGGATTCAGATGAAAGTGAGAGAGGCGTTCCTGAAATCCGCACCGAGAATGGCGCGCGAGTCGGCGCCGAGCCATTGATCGATCACCCGCGCGTAGACCGAACGGAAGTCGGTCTCGTAGCGAACGTCCGCCGAATTGTTCTCGAGCGTCGGGTTTGAGGCCCCTGGACTGAGATTCGCGGCGGTGCCGTACAAGCCACCGGACACGCGGCCGCCGATCGCCATCATCAATGTGGCGGCGCCGTGATCGGTGCCAAGACTGCCGTTCTCATCAATCCGCCGGCCAAACTCGGAAAACGTGAGGACTAACGTGTCGTCGAGCAGCCCCTGGTTGCGCAGATCGGTGTAGAAGAGAAGGAGGCCGTCATTGAGATTGGCCATCAGGTTGACATACGAACCGGCCGTATTGACACCCTGCTGCGAGTGCGTATCGAAGCCGCCGGTCGTCACGTAGAAGATTTTCGTGCCGATGCTTCTGACCATCGCACCCGCCACCGCCTTCAGCGCCTGCGCGAACCCATTGTTGTTCGGATATGTGACCGTGCCGCTGTACGTCCCAACCGCGGCGACGCGATCGATCGTCGCGAGAGCTGCTTGCGAGCTGCCGTAGACAAACGCCAGTTCCGGCCGGTTGATCGGGACGTGCGAACTGATGCGGACCGCTGTGGCCCG
>Ga0111539_10013262_pt1 | contig 10303 bp, 5 predicted proteins | sample RhiMethybrSRZTD1_FD_79667 | JGI IMG/M metagenome (GOLD analysis project Ga0111539, IMG submission 79667) | Populus rhizosphere microbial communities from Tennessee, USA - Rhizosphere MetaG P. TD hybrid SRZTD1 (version 2) (version 2) | ecosystem: Host-associated > Plants > Roots > Rhizosphere >... | reverse complement strand
GCGCTCCCCGGTGGCACCGGCAGCTTCGACGCCGATGCCATGGCCGGCAACCAGTTCAAGCAGTGCTGGGAGAACGGCATGGCAATCGGCACGGCTTGCAGCGAGGCCAACAACGGGGCCGAGAGCTGCGAGCAGCGCACCACGGGCGCCTTCGGCCCGAACGGCGGCGCCAACCGCACCATCCGGGCGATCGGCAACGCCATGAGCATCCTGGGTGGCCCGGCGGCGGCGACGCTCGTCAGCGTCTTCTCGATCCCGCCGACGTTCGATGCCACCATCGACGGCGCCGGCGACCTGCCCGGCCCGGGTGCAGTCGCGATCCCTGGCACGGCCAGGACCTGCACCACCGCAAACCCCTGTCCGTGAGCAGCTGATCCACGCGGGGGGAGCCTCCGGGCTCCCCCCGTTTCCCTTCACGCCCGCGGATGGTGCCGCCGGTGCACCTCGCGGAGCCGTCCCGGCGTCACGTGCGTGTAGATCTGCGTCGTCGCGATGTCGGCATGCCCGAGCAGCGTCTGCACGACGCGCAGGTCGGCGCCGCCACCCAGGAGATGTGTCGCGAACGTATGGCGGAGCGTGTGCGGTGACACCCGCCCCGCCAATCCCGCGCCTCCGGCCCGCCGCTTCACGAGCTTCCACACCGCCTGGCGCGTGAGCGGGCGGCCACCCGGCCCGATGAACACGAACGGGCTCGCGCGGCCGCGAAGCAGCCCGGGACGTTCGCGCGCGAAGTACGCCTCGAGCGCGGCGCGGGCGGCCCGGCCGAGGGGCACGACGCGCTCCTTCCCGCCCTTCCCCATGACCGTCACGAAGCCGGCCTCGAGGTTCAGCTGCGCCCCGCGGAGTGTCACGGCCTCCGACACGCGCAGCCCGCAGGCGTAGAGCAGCTCGAGGAGCGCGACGTTTCGGAGGCCGCGCCGCTCGGGCTGCGACGGATCGGCCAGCAGCGCGTCCACGTCCTTCGCGCCGAGCGCATGCGGCAGGCGCGACGGCGGCCGGCGGATGCGGAGGTTCCGCGCCGGGTCCGCGCTGAGCGTCCCGCGAAGCGCCAGGAAGCGCAGGAACCCGCGGACGGCCGCGAGCGCGCGCGCCTGGCTCCGCGGCGAGAGGCCGCGATCGGCGAGCGCAACGACGTGGGCGCGGACGAGCGGCTCGGCGAGCTTCCCCGGCGCGCGCGTCCCCCGCTCCAGGGCGAAGCGGGTGAACGCCGTCAGGTCGCGCGCGTAGGCCTCGATCGTCTTCCGCGCGAGCCCGCGCTCGGTGGCCGCATAGTCGAGGAACGCGTCCACCGCCCCATCCAGCTCCGCCGCCGCCCCACCCCGCTTCGACATCGACCCCGGCCTTACGCGCCTGCCGCCCGGGCCGCTTCCGGCACCGGCTCCGGCTCCGCGTCTGCCAGCGCGCGGAGCAGCTCCCGCCGGATGATCTCCAGCCGCTCCGGGTCCTCGATCTTCCGGCCCTCGTTGTCGGTCACGTAGAAGACGTCGAGCACCTGGTCGACCATCGTCGTGATCTTCGCGAGGTGGATCTCCAGCCAGAGGTGATAGAGGCAGTTCGTGATCGTGAACAGGAGTCCGACGCGATCGCCCGTCGAGACGTCGAGGACGGTGTAGTCGCGCGACACCTGGTTGTCGATCTCGATGGTCGTCGGCGCCGCGCGGCGCTTCCGCGTCAGGATCGATGGCCGGCGTGACCGGCTGACCAGCTCCTCGATGTCGATCGTCCCCGTGAGCACGTCGCGGAGCGTCCGCTCGACGCGCTCCCAGCGCTCGTCGTCGTGGTCGGTGACGCCGCCGTTCGAGATGCGGAAGGCGTCGAGCGCCACGCCGTCGGTGCTGGTCGCGATGCGGGCGGCCAGGATGTTCATGCCGTTAGCCGCCAGCACGCCCGAGAGGCGGGAGAAGAGGCCGGGACGGTCGCGCGTACACACCGCGAACTCCGTGAAGTCGCGCTCCGAGAAGTGCGTACGGAGCGTCGCCAGGGCGGGCATCTCGCCCGCCTCCTCACGCGCCTCGAGGTCCTGGCGGAGCGTGCCGTGGCTCGCGAGCAACTCCTCCGGCGTCGACACGAAGTAGCCGTCGGGCATCGCCTCGAAGAAGCGCCTGAGCGCCGGCCGCGCCTCCGCCCGCGCCTTCTTGACGACACGCGCCTGGATGCGCGCCGCGCGCGCGGCGCGGTCCTCGGGCGCGAAGCGGCCCAGCTCGAAGAACTCCCGCGCCCGGACATAGAGCTCGGCGAGGAGGCTGTCGCGCCAGTTGTTGAACACGCCGGGTCCGACGGCGCGCATGTCCGCGTACGTGAGCAGGTAGAGGCGCTGGAGGTTGTCGACGCTGCCGACGGTGCGGCAGAAGTCGACGATCAGGTCGTCGTCGGCCAGGTCTCGCCGCTGCGCCAGGTGCGACATCAGGAGGTGGTGCTGCACCAGGAACTCGCACGCCGCACGCTCGTCCTCATTGAGACCGAGCCGGGCACCGATGTCCTGCATCATGCGCGCCCCGCGGCCCGAGTGATCGTGGCCGTGCCCCTTCCCGACGTCGTGGAAGATCATGCCGAGGAAGAGGAGCTCCGGCCGCGGCACCTCCTGCATGACCTGTGTCAGGAGCGGATGCGTCTTCGCGAACTCGCCCGTCCGCAGGCGCTCGAGCTCCCGCACGCCGATCAGCGAGTGCTGGTCGACGGTGTAGATGTGGAAGGGATCGTGCGCGATGAGGCAGTCGAGGTTCCCGAACTCCGGGATCGCCTCCTTCAGCACCCCGAGCCGATGCATCTCGAAGAGCGTCTCGTACACGTGCCCCCGCGCCGTGAGGATGCCCAGCAGCGCCTCCGCGACGACGGGCTGGTCCCGCACCGGGGCGAGGAGCGGCACGCTCTCGCGGATGAGCTCGCGCGTGGCCGGCGCGAGCGTCACGCCGTGGCGCTGCGCCTCGGCGAATACGCCTACGATCGCCGCCGGCTCGCGCACGAAGAGCTCCCGGTCCGAGACCGACAGCGTGCGCCCGTGGATGCGCATACCGTCGCGGATGATGCGCGGCGCGCTCCGGCGGTACGGCTCCGTCGCCGCCACGCAGCGCGCGATCACCGCCTCCGCGAAGCGCGCGGCGGTCGTCGCATGGCCGTAGTAGGTGCGCATGAAGGCCTCGACGCCGGGCTTGCCCGCCGCGAACCCGAGCTTCGGCGCGAGGCGATCCTGGAGCTCGAACGTGAGCTGGTCCTGATGGCTCTTGCTGAGGAGGTGCATGGCGTTCCGAACCCGCCAGAGGAAGTCGAGCGCCGACTCGAGCTCCGCGACGTCGCGCTCGGTGACGACGCCGACCGTCACCAGGGCGCGGAAGTCGCGCACCTTGAACTTCATCTTCGCCATCCAGAGGGCCGTGTGGAGGTCGCGGAGGCCCCCGGGGCCCTCCTTCAGCTGCGGCTGCAGGAGATAGACGGAGTCGCCGGTCTTGCGGTGGCGCTCGGCGTTCTCCGCGAGCTTCTCCTTGAAGAAGCGCGTCGGGTTCTCGCCCCAGACGTCGTCGAGCATCGCCTGCTCGAACTCCGAGTAGAGCCCGACGTCGCCGGTGAGATAGCGCGCATCGAGGAGCGCGGTCAGGACCTTCATGTCGCGCGGCGCGAGCCGGGCGCACTCGCGGATGTTCCGCATGGCATGCCCGACCACGAGGCCGGCGTCCCAGAGGGCATAGAGGCACACCTCGGCGACCGTCTCGACGTACGGGTTCACCTTCCAGGGGTAGAGGAAGAGCAGGTCGATGTCGGAGCTCGGATTCAGCTCGCCGCGGCCGTAGCCGCCGAGCCCGACCGCCGTGCAGCGCTGGTTGATGCGCGGATAGCGGGAGAGGAAATCCGCCGACGCCGCGGTGAAGATGAACGCCAGCAGCCGGTCGATGGCGTGCGTGTAGGCGGCGACGACCGCGAGCCCGCCCTCCCCCGCGTCGTGCCGCGCGCCGATCTCGTCGCGCACGCGCGCCACGTACTCCCGCGCCGTCGTCCCGACCGGCACGTCCGTCCCCTCGGGCGGCGGCAGCGTCGCCACGCTCGCCAGCGGCTCGAACGCTGGTGTCCTCGCAAGAATCATCCGTTCCGAAGAATAGCTTGCGTCAGCCCGGCTCTCCAACGAGCCCGGGCCCCCGAGCGGCAGCAGGCCGCTCGGGGTGGGCTAGAGCGTGCGTCCGCGCCGATCGTCGGCGAGGTAGGCCGCAACGCCAGCGTAGAGCCCTTCGGCGACCGCGGCCTGGTACGCCATGTTCGCCAGGCGGCGCCCCTCCACCGGATGCGTCAGGAAGGACACCTCGACCAGGACGCAGGGCATGTGTGCCCCGACGAGAACGTAGAACGGCCCCTGCTTCACGCCGAGATCCGCCACGTCCGCATAGCGGCGGCCGAGATGCCCGACCAGCGTGCGCTGCATGGTGCTCGCGAGGCGAACCGACTCCTCGATCTTCCCGACCTGGAGGAGATCGCTCAGGATGTAGCGGAGCCGCGTCCCGCGCGCCTGAGGCACGTATGCGAGGCCGTTCTCCATCGCCGCCAGGCGGATGGTGGCGCGATCGTCCGTGTTGTTCAGGTAGTACGTCTCGATGCCCGCGGCCTCGCGGTTGCGGCTCGCGTTCGCGTGAATCGACACGAAGAGGTCGGCGCCCTCCGCGTTCGCGCGCTCGGTGCGATCGCTCAGCTCGAGCGTGTCGTCGCCGTCTCGCGTGAGGATGGTCTCGGCGCCGAGCCGGTCGCGCAGATGGTCGGACAGGCGCTGCGCCACGGCGAGCGTCACGACCTTCTCGGTGGCGTAGCCCTGCGCGCCCGGATCGCGCCCGCCGTGGCCGGGATCGATGACGATGCGCGGGCGCGCGAAGTCCCGCTTCGGACGGGCGGCGGCGGGCTTTACCGACGCGGCGGGCGGCGCGGCGACGGCGGCGGGCGGCGCGATCTCGAGCACGACGACCGCCCCCGTCCGGCCTAGGCGATAGGTCGCCCCTTCCACGAGCTGCACGACGAGCCGCGGCGCCCCGTCGTCACGCGCGCCGAGCCGGACGCCGGCGATCGGTCCCGAGCCCGGCAGCGTCCTCGCGACGCCGCGAGCGACGCGCGTCCCGACGGGCAGGTCGAGGTACAGCCGCCCCAGCCGATCGCCGCTGCGCAGCTCCCGCACGGCGACGGGCGTCGCGGCCGAGAAATCCAGCGCGATCTTGGCGCCGGCCGGCGCGGGCTCGACCGTCAGCCGACCGAGCTCGGCCGCGCGGGCCTGCGCTGCCCCCATCGCGAGCGCCAGCCCCAGGCGGGCACACGCCCCCAGCCGCCGCCTCCTCCCCACTTCGGCGGCGCAGCTTAGGGATCGAGCCGGCGGGACGCAAGCGACGCGTACGTCATGGGCAGCGACCGGACGCGGGCGGCGACTCCTTCGCCTTGAAGATGCCGCCCGGGCCGGGATTGCTCGTCCCGGCGTCGGCGATCACGGTCCCGCCGAACGTGACGCATTGCCCCTCGCCCGACCCGAGGCGAAGCGAGAGCGTGAGGCTCCCCTGGCTCGGCTCGTCGAGCGAGAACGGGATCGGACCGAGGTAGCCCTGGCACAGCACCCGGAGGGTCCCGCGCTTCAGCAGGACGAGACGGCACGGCCCGTTGACGCCGCTCGGATCGAGGTAGCGGTAGCCCTTCGGCTTCGCCGCGGTGCCGAGCTTGATCCACGACGCGGCCGGCAGCGTGAAGACGGCCGATTCGAGCGTGGTCGGATTCAGAAGCTCCAGCTCGCCGCCGGCGACGGAGGGATCGCGCACGGTGCCGGGGACGGGAGCATTGAGGGACTTGTCCTTCGACTGCGCGAAGATCATCCGGCCGTTCGCATTTCCGGCGTTGTCCCGCACGATGAGCTGGAACCCGGCGACGGGACCGATGGCGCCGTCCAGCGGATTCAGTGCGAGAACAATGAAATGGTTGTAGTCGAGCACGCCGCCGACGATGGGATTCCCACCGGCGTCGATGGCCACCGCGTTGCCGAAACCGTTTACTGCGGCCTGGCGCCAGAGCTCGGCTCCCGAGCTGCCTGAGAACTTCGCCGCCACGAGCCAGAAGAAGGCACTGTAGGGGGCATTGGCGATATAGCCGGCAACCACCGCATCGCCCGCACCGTCCACCGCCACGGCGATGGCATTGTCGCCGTAGCCGGGGATGCGTCCCTTGACGTCGGTGTTGTGCCACAGCTCGGCACCGGTGCCCCCGTCGAGCTTGAAGACGCCCCAGACCTGATCGTCGTTGGGGTAAGGCCCGTTGCCTACCGCAATCACGTCGCCCGCGGCGTCGATCGCGACATCCTCCATGTCGAACGGCATCGAGAGGTTCGTGAACCAGAGCTGCGCGCCGGTGCCGCCGTCGATCTTCTCCACGGCCGTGAAGTTCGCGCCGACCACGTCCCCGCCCGCGTCGAGCGTGAGCGTGCTCAGGCCCACCGACGTCCGCCACAGCTCCGTGCCGAGCGTCCCGTCGTACTTGATCAGGCCGAAGCTCGTGCTCGCGATCACGTCGCTGGACGCGTCTGCGACGACACGATACCCAAACTGGTGGCCGCTCGTTTCGTCCTCCTCGTGTCGCCAGAGCTCGGCCCCCGTGGCGCCAGCGAGCTTGATCACCAGTGCATCGGCGTTCGTCAGCTGGTTGATGACATATCCGGTGGCTATCACGTCACCGGCCGCATCCACCGTGACGTCGTTGGCGGCGTCGTCGTCGGGTACCGTCTGGGTGCCGTCGAAGTCGCGCCGCCAGAGCTGGCTGCCGTTACTGCCGGAGAGCTTGATCACGGTGAAGTCGAACGGGGACGGCGACTCCCCAGCGACGACCACGTCACCGGCGGAATCGACGGCCAGGCTGCGGATTTCGGCGGAGAGCGACACGCGCCAGACCTCGCCGCCGTCGCTCGCGGCCAGCTTGACGACGCCGCCCGCGTCGCGCTGCGCTGCGATGATGTCTCCGGCGCCGTCGAGTACGAGGAGGCCGTTCCAGTATTGCGGGAAGCCCGCGTCCTGCCGCCAGCCGAGCGCCGGCGTGGCCCGGAGGCTCGCGGCCAGAAGCAGACACCACCCGAGCGATAGGGAGACGCGAGACTTCCCCCTCATACTGCGCGAACGCTACCCCCGGCCCCCATTCGGGGTCAACGAGAAAATGCCTGATGCTGCCATGCGGGTCGCTTCGCCTCGACGACGAGCGGCGAGAGAATCACGAGCGCCTCGGAAATCCCGACGGGGATGAGCTACCTCAGGGGCAGCGCCCAGAAGCCGCCGGCGACTCCTTCGCCTTGAAGATGCCGCCCGGGCCGGGATTGCTCGTGCCGGCGTCGGCGACCACGGTCCCGCCGAACGTGACGCACTGTCCCTCGCCCGACCCGAGGCGAAGCGAGAGCGTGAGGCTCCCCTGCGTCGGCTCGTCGAGCGAGAACGGGATCGGACCGAGGTAGCCCTGGCACAGCACCCGGAGCGTCCCGCGCTTCAGCAGGACGAGACGGCACGGCCCGTTGACGCCGCTCGGATCGAGGTAGCGGTAGCCCTTCGGCTTCGCCGCGGTGCCGAGCGTGATCCACGACGCGGCCGGCAGAGTGAAGACGGCCGATTCGAGCGTGGTCGGATTCACGAGCTCCAGCTCGCCCCCGGCGATAGAGGGGTCGCGCACGGTGCCGGGGACGGGAGGATTGAGGGATTTGTCCTTCGACTGCGCGAAGATGCTGCGGCTGTTCGCGTTCCCGGCGTTGTCCTTCACCACGAGCTGGTATCCGGTCACGGGGCCGATCGCGCCGTCCAGCGGATTCAACGCCATCACGGTGAAATAGAAGGCGGTGCGGCCGCCGACGACGGGAGTTCCACTCGCGTCGACGGCCACCGAGGTGGCGACGCTCTCCTGTTCCTCGACGAGCTGCCGCCACAGCTCCGTCCCTGAGCTACCGGAGAACTTCGCAACCGCGAGCCAGTACCAGATGTCGGCAGGCGGATTGGAGATATAGCCGCCAACGATCGCATCGCCCGCACCGTCCACCGCCACGGCGAAGGCACTGTCCCCATAGGCGGGCATGCGTCCCTTGACTTCGGTATTGCGCCACAGCTCGGCACCGCTGTTTCCGTTCAGCTTGAAAACACCCCAGACGTTGTCTCCTACAGTGTAGGGTCCGCTACCGACTGCGACCACGTCGCCCGCGGCGTCGATGGCGACGTCGGCGATGTCGAACGTCAGGTTCGTGAGCCAGACCTGCGCGCCCGTTCCGCCGTCGATCTTCTCGACGGCGAAGTAGTGCGCTCCGACCACGTCCCCGCTCGGGTCGACTGTCAAGGTGTCGAAGAACACCGACGTCCGCCACAGCTCGGTCCCGAGCGTCCCGTCGAACTTGATCAGACCATTGTTGCTGGTGGTCACGATCACGTCCCCGGAGGCATCCGCGAGGACCCGATACGCAGACTGGTTGCCGTTCGTCTCGTCCTCCTCGTGGCGCCAGAGCTCGGCTCCCGTGGCCCCGGCGAGCTTGATCACCAGGATATCGGCGTTGGTCGGATCGTTGGTGAGATAGCCGGTCGCGATGACGTCGCCCGCCCCATCCACGACGACATCGTTCGCGCTCTCATTGTCGGAGGGCACAGTCTGGGTGCCGTCGAAGTCACGTCGCCAGAGCTGGCTACCGTCGCTCCCCGAGAGCTTGATGACGGTGAAGTCCCACGGGAATGTCGCCGAATGCCCGGCGACGACCACGTCACCCGCGGAGTCGATGGCCAGGCTGTAGAGGGCCGCGGCGAGCGTCACCCGCCAGGTCTCGCTGCCGTCGCTTGCGGCCAACTTCACGACGTCGCCATCCTCGTAATTCATCGCGACGGTGTTCCCGGCGGGATCGAGGGCCATCAGGCCGCCGTTGTACTGCGGGAAGAGGAACCCGTGCCGCCAGCCGAATGCCGGAGCGGCGCCAAGGCTCCCGGCGATCAGCATGTAGCAGCCCACGAATCGCCAGAGGCATGCTCGCATGCGCACGGTGCGTGGACGCTACGCCCCATTCGGGCTCCGGGTCAACCGAAAAACGCCTAGGCCGGTCGCCGCGCCGCGTCCACGAGGCGTGCCAGGATCGCCAACGCCTCGATCGGCGTCACCCGCTCCGGCTCCAGCGCCGCCAGCTCCTGACGCAGCAGCCCCTCGCGTGCCGCGAACAGCGAGAGCTGCGCCGGCTCGGGCTCCGGCGCGCGCGGCGTCCCTGTGCCGCCCGCTTCCAATCCGGCGAGCAGCTCCCGAGCGCGCGCGACGACCGACGGCGGGACGCCCGCGAGGCGCGCCACCTCCACCCCGTAGCTCCGCGACGCCGGCCCCGCGACGATCTGGCGCAGGAACACGATCTCGCCCTTCCACTCCGCCACGGCGACGGAGAGGTTCCGCACGCGCGGCCGCTCTGCCGCGAGCGCCGTCAGCTCGTGGAAATGCGTCGCGAAGAGCGTCCGCGGGCGCTCGGGCGCGTCGTGCAGGTGCTCGGCGACGGCCCACGCGATCGAGATGCCGTCGAACGTGCTCGTGCCGCGGCCGATCTCGTCCAGGATCACGAGGCTTCGCGGGGTGAGGCCGGCGAGGATGTTTGCCGTCTCGCGCATCTCGACCATGAACGTCGACTCGCCTCCGACCAGGTTGTCGCTCGCGCCGACGCGCGTGAAGATGCGGTCGACGAGGCCGATCGTAGCCTCGGCGGCGGGAACGAAGCTCCCCATCTGCGCGAGGAGCGCGATCAACGCGACCTGCCGGAGATACGTCGACTTGCCTCCCATGTTCGGCCCGGTGAGGAGGAGGAGCTGCTCCGCCTCCGGATCGAGGAGCGTGTCGTTCGGCACGAAGCCGCCGCCGGCGACCGCCTCGACCACCGGGTGCCGTCCGCCGCGGATCTGGAGGCTCCCCTCCCGCGTCACGCCCGGCCGGACCCAGCCACGGTGGTGCGCCACCTCCGCGAGGCCGACGACGGCGTCCAGGCTCGCGAGCGCGCGGGCGGTGCGTGCGAGGCTCGGATGATGGTCGGCGACGGCCGCGAGCAGCTCCTCGAAGAGATGGACCTCGAGCGTCCTGAGGCGCTCCTCGGCGCCGAGCACGTGCGACTCGTGGTCCTTGAGCGCCTTCGTGACGTAGCGCTCGGCCCCCACGAGCGTCTGCTTTCGCTCCCAGTCGGGCGGGACGTTCGCGAGATTCGCCTTCGTCACCTCGAGGTAGTAGCCGAAGACGCGGTTGTGGCGGACCTTCAGCGAGTTGATCCCGGTCTGCTGCCGCGCCTCGGCCTCGAAGCGGGCGAGCCAGCCCTTGCCGTCGCGCGCGG
>Ga0111539_10013261_pt1 | contig 10303 bp, 11 predicted proteins | sample RhiMethybrSRZTD1_FD_79667 | JGI IMG/M metagenome (GOLD analysis project Ga0111539, IMG submission 79667) | Populus rhizosphere microbial communities from Tennessee, USA - Rhizosphere MetaG P. TD hybrid SRZTD1 (version 2) (version 2) | ecosystem: Host-associated > Plants > Roots > Rhizosphere >... | reverse complement strand
TGTTGTACATGGTAGAAAAGAAAGAAGTAAGTTTATTTTATAAGAAAACCTTTGAAACACCTGTAACACCAAATGAGATAAAATGAATAATTGTATTATAATCAATTGAAGAAGCAATTATTTTTGGAATATTGAGATACAGTAATTCATTAGAAATATGCGCTAGAGGAAGTAATGCCGATAGCGGTATTAAAATAAGAGTATAATTACAGAATAATTAAGAAGTTTATAATATTAAGTTTCAACAAAACATTGAAGTTAGCTCTAGATATTTGTATAGATAGCTGTTTTAAATCTTCATTATAGATGTTAATTAAGTCTTCAGTTTTTGATTGACTTTTGAATAAAGTTGTCTTCAGTGATTGTTTTACCCAATGCTAATTGTGTTTTTCTAAAAATCTTCATTGAATGTGGGGTGATTGCAATGAAAAAACCATATATTTGCTCTATGGTCTTACTCTTTTATTTGATATATAATTCAAACCCATTCATTTTCACCATTTGTATATCTAGTATTCTAAAATCATAAGTTAGAGTTGAATTCATCAAGCCTATAAGAGTATAATAGTAATCTACTAAAAATCGAGTTTGTTCTAACGTTTTCTTTACTATAAAACAAATGTCTAATTATTGATTTGGTTCTAGTTTCAATAATAAGTTATATAACATAATGTTATTTGGATAAAAATTTGTATTTTAATGCTGAATATTTTAATGAAAGTAAAACTTATATCACACTATAACATATTTTATACTTTAGTGAAACATTTTATAGCAATAAATTTAATATTATCAATAGTTGTAACATTTGTTTTATTAGTTCCACAAGTAGTACTAAATTCTCAATCTACTAGTGTAAATGAAAGTTTAACTAACTCTCAAACTATAGAACCAATAACTTTGTATCCTATGCTAAAATTTGGACAAGTTAAAACTATTCCTAATGAACTTCATGTTGGAGAGAAGTTTAGTATAAGTGCAACTATTGTTAATACAGGGTCTTATCCTGTTACTTTAATAGCAAATCTTTGTGATTCTGAACTTTATGCAGTGTTTGATAATAAAGTTAGAGAATTAAATGCTCCAGAATGCAAGATGGTTTCAGAACCAGTTACCTTGAAGACAGGAGAGAAAGCAATAGTTCAACGTATTTCTGATTTATCAGGTATAACATATAAAGCCTTGCAAGAAGGAAAATCAAATGCAACGGTTGTTCTTCCATATACAATAAATGTCTCAGATGATGTATCACTAGACAATTATCTTAAAAATACATTTACAGTTACTATAAATTCTTAATTTTAATCTATACGTATATAATATTGAGAGAGTTCATTCTACAATCTTATGTCTTTTTTTAGTTAGTCGATATAATTATCAAATAAGCATCAACAACTTACAGACGTATATCTTCCTCTCCCTTCCTTAATGTATCTATCAAATTGATAAATAATCATCTTTTTTTTGTGTATATTCTAAACAATTCTTAATCTTAACCCATGGATGAAACAACAAATGAAGAAGAATCACCTAAACCCAGCATATTTAAAAATCATTTGCTATCTATTTAGAGATGAACGTCAAAGAATGGTTTATCCTAATTGTCATCCCACGTATAATGAACGTCATGAGAAAATTATAGAAATGATAAACTGGACTTTGGAGAAATATAAAGCCAATAAAAAGAATACTCAACAGAATAAACAAGAAGTAATAATAGATGATATTATCAAGGAACTTGCTAAAAAAAGAGATATAGCTAGACACGAAAAGAAACAAGCTCAACCAAAAGATGAAGTTTCATCAATGTATAGATTAAAAGAAGATACTATTATTTGTTCTTTTCAGAATTCGTGAATTGACAGGTAGATTGATTTAAAAAGAATAAAAGAAAAAATTAGATTTATCTATTTAGAAAATGTTGGAGTTAACAGGTGGGTGACTGATTTGTATTTATTAAGTAGTTACCGTTAAAGGCTTTTCTTCTTGCTTAGATTGTTTTTCTTTTTCCGGTTTTTTATTAGGTACTATTTCCTTTTCAGGAATTTCATATCCTTCGCACATAGTATCATTTCATGGCTTTCATTTTTTATAAAGGTTAGGGAGAAATTATACATCAATAGATAATATAGTGTATTTATTACAATATTTAGTTAATATCGTGAGGTAATGAACCCGAGAAAACTATGGGCCCGTCTGGAGTAGTGCCCTCCTTGTAGTAGGATTCTATTACATCATATTTAGCGTTTATTATTGGAAAAATATGTTAGATTATTTTAGAATATCATAATAAAGAAATATTATATTCGTGTCATTATCATTTAAAGACGTTACAATGTTAAAAAATTATCATAATCACGGATTAATATTATATTAACAAAGACTTAAATCATAAATTTCATATTAAAGATATTGCTAAAAAGTTATTTATGGGAATTGTACATATCTTTCACTGAATAACTGCTAATTCTCTATAGTAATAATGTATATTCCACATGGTATCTAATGCCACTGAATCCTTGTGTGTTCATACACTATTAGTATAGAGACTGCAATAGCAACCATCTACCCGAATTTGTTATTCAGTGATTGGGATTGGGAAAAATTCCACAACCTAACCAGCTTAGATAATAGAAATGGCGATAATAGTAGTATTATTGTAATAGCTTTTCTTTTCATTTACAAATAATACTAGTACTATCATTTCCTCCTTTTTCCTAATTCCAATTTGTTATTATTATTTTACCTAGGGATAATAACATTATTTATTAATTGTGGAACAACCTCTGTTTTGAATTATTAGAAATAATGAAGTCAATAAAAATTGAAAGACCTAGTTTGAGTAATACCGATAGAGGTTCTAAAAGAGGAGTCTACTACTGTAAGTTCTGCTATCTTGTAATTAGCTTTTATTGTTAGAAACTTATCTTAATTATTTTGAAAATCACTAATGCTTTAGAAGTATTTCTTAGACTGAGACCAAGCAAATACAAATACAAAAAGAATACATAACTACAATAAAGATGGCTGTGCTATTTCTGACAAGTCTTAACAACATATATTGTTAGAATAGGGCATTCACAGAGAAGTATATTTTCTTAAATGAAGACCTACTGAGTAATTTATCCTCTATAATTAATTTGCTGAATCTCCCTTTTTAAAAAGCCGCCTACAATATAAGGCTATTTTCTGATAGTTCAATTGCTTTAGTGTACGATTATTAGATGATGATAAATTGGAAGAGGTACGTGGTGATGATATCAATTGTTGGATAGATACTACTGCAGGATGCAATTCATCAAATGTTTTACATAGGCTATTAATCTTGTTCTTTGTTTCAGTATAGTCAATTAATCTTAATTGCTTATATTCATCTTTCACATAACCTTGATGGATAGTTTGGCAAAGCTGATTGACGTCATTGATAATTTGTGGCTCTAGAACGTCATTTAAGAAAAGCAATATATTTTTAATATCATTTATTACACGAGAGATTATTTCGTAGTTTCTATTAATTTGATCTTTTATATTATCACGATTTTTTGTATCGCTGGCGTACATAGATTCTAGCTTATTTATCAACGACATTGAAAACAGCAATGTAGTAAAGTGATTCTTCAATGCTTGAATTGTAAATTCTCTTCTCCTTTTTTTCATGGTATCATGTTCCTCAACTATTTTTTTTAATTTTAGACCCTGTTTGTGTGCTAGCTGATGAAAAAATACTCCCAAGAAAGCGGCCATTAAACCATCAATAATTAAGTGAAGCCAACTAGAAAGATCACATCCATACTTGATTGAAAATACTGGACAGTCATCGTTAGCATTAGATGATGCAGCCAATGCTTGATTACCAAAATATAACGATTCTACAAGAAAAATCATAATGATACTTAATACAATCGTTACTATTCTAGTCGTTATTTGATCATATGATCGTGTTGAATTGATAGAAGTTATTAAAACCATATTACAAAACTGTAAATATCATATTAAACTTGTTGGGACTGCTCTAATTTTTCTAAAAGTAAATCTATATCCACAGGCTTTCGTATACAAGAATGAACTCCTTTTTTAATAAGTTCTTCTATTTCTGAATCTAACACTGATGAAGCAGTAAATAGTATAATTTTTTGTTTAGTTAAAAGTCCATCCTTCAGAAGCGAATTAATTACGTCAAATCCACTGAATTCAGGCATAGCTAGATCTAGTAATACAACATCGAATTTTTTTTCGTGAATTAATCTTAGCCCTTCAATTCCATTCTTTACATAAATAAAATTATGACCACTCCCATTTAAGACTGTATCAAGCAGTTCATTTATGTCTATATTATCATCTATTCCCAGTATTTTCATTTAGATACCTCTTTGATCTTTAACATCTATTACTTTTTCGCTCTTTGCTGTTTTAATTCTGTCAATTGGAATAGTGAAATAAAAGCTAGCTCCTTTTCCTAATTCGCTTTCAACCCATATCTTGCCTCCCAGTGATTCAATAATTCCTTTTGAGAGAGCTAGACCCAAGCCTGATCCTCCGTGTTTCCTAGTAACTGAAGTATCGATCTGGTAAAATTTACGAAAAAGATTCTTTTGTTTTTCAGGTGGTATTCCTATTCCATTATCCTTTACATAGAAGAGTATCTCATCACCTTTGCTTTGAGCACCATATTCAATTTTACCACCTTCAGAAGGAACAAAATCCACTGCGTTAAGAATAAGATTATTTAAAACCTGCTCTATTCTATTTCTATCTGATCTGACAGTCAGTTGTTCTTTTGTAGAATTTATGTGATTGATATTCTTTTGAGCCATTATATTTTGAAGATTATTATGCATATAGTTTAACAGATCATCGACATCTATAGGTTGACTATCAAACTTCATTCTATTAAGATCGAGTTTTTGTACATCTAATATATCTCCGACTAACTGGAGTAGTCTTTTTGCATTCTTTTGAATTATATCTACTGCATTGAATTGTTTGCTATTTAATTGCCCTATCAATTTTGGATTCTTTAGAGTCTGACACCATCCAATAATAGGAGTAAGTGGAGATTTTAATTCATGTGTAACCATTGAAGCAAATTCTTCTTTTTGTTTTTCAATAGCATTTACTCTTTCTATCATTTCGTTAAATGCATATATAACTTGGTTGATTTCCTTGTTCGTGCCCATAGGATTTATTATTTGTAAGTTACTTACATCTTGATTCCTACACTCTCTTGCAAAGTCTATGATTGGGCGAGTAATTCTATCTGATAGCACATATATTGCTATCAAGCCAGCTGCAATTATACCAAGAGATATTACAAATAGTATAACTGCAAGATTATGCAAGCTATAGTTACCTGACATCATTAATGAATATGGTTTTTCGTAAGCTAAAATCCAACCAAACATAGGTAATCTTTTGAAGACAATATAATGCAATTCTCCATCTTCTCCAGAATATGTTACATGACCGATATTTGTACTATTATTATCACTAGCCAATATATTTCTAATGTCTTCATTAAATTCAGAAGATGCTGAAATTGTATTTATTGAAGGAAAAAAGTCTTTTGGAGACTGGCCAAAAGGTGCTGAATTTAGACTTTGATTGTAAACATGACCTGAGTCAGCTACCAAGTATCCTGCAGAATCAACCACATAAGCCCTACCTTGATCAACTTTAGTAATATCCTGAAAAGATTTCAAGGGAATTTCAAAATGATAAAACGCAGGTTTTGAGCCGTCGTTAAGCACTATTGGAGTAGTATATGCAAAAACCCATCTTTCAGTGTCGGGTGAAACATAAGGATACTGCAAGTATACCTCATCAATATTTTTCTGAAATGATGGTTTAAAGAATGGGGTAGATGATTCTTCATGAGAGAGATCACTATCAGGTGCAATTTTCTTCATAACCAACCTAGTGTGTTCTTGTCCTGTTCTATCTATTAAACAAGTCTCGTCTACAGAGAACTTATCCTGAAAGTTATAAATCCACTGGTCAAGTTCATTCTTGATGGTTCTCTGTTGTGGTGTAAATTGTAGTACATCATTTTTGTATATATTTCCTGCCTTAGTATCAGGTAATTCAAAATATTTTACAAATACTGGATTTTTGACCGCAAATAGTAAATCCCCTGAAGCTCTGGCATTAAGATTATCAATAAAATTCGCTTTGACTTCCACTTCATGACCCATTTGTAGAAGTTGAGAGTCTATTACTGCTGATTCAAGAGATTTAAAAGATATATATGAAGTAGATAAAACTACAACGATAATAACTATTGAAAACATTAAAATCAGTTTTAACTTTAAACGCACAATTATGAGTCGTGTAGAAAGTTCTTAAGTTTTACTCTTAAATTCAAGAAAATGACTAGTAGAATTCTCTACTTCTTCTTTCTTCTTTCTTCTTTCTAATCTTGGTTTATCTTTATCTCTGGTAGAAAAGAAATCCCTAACTAAAAAAGCTAAAAATAATAACAGTCTTCTCGGAGGAATGGACACAAATGGATAACATAAATACAACAAAATGCAAGCAATGATTCTATCAGAACTTGTAGGAATTGAAACCCATCCACTTAAATTAACATTGGTTGATGAAAGCCATCAATAAATAAAGAATTTGACTTATTGGAAAAATCTATGTTTGCTACTTCCGTTACAATCTGATCTATTAGATCTTGAAGAGTTTGGGATATTTGTTTATTATCATTGTCTAAATTCTATTCTGGTATCAATAGTTTTCAGCTGATGTCTGAACTTCTAAAGTAATATATGACTTGGCTTGACCTCCTATTTAGCTTTTATTGTTAGAAACTTGTCTCAACAAATGAAAATAAATATAATAAAAATTATTATTGTAGTATTTATCAAGTCAAACAAAAATTTTATCATTTTACCAAAATGATGAAAATTTAAGGTTTTTCTTTTTAAATTAATAAAATTGAAGAATGTAATGGAAAAAGTATGTGAAATGCATCTTTTGATATATTATAAAAATATAAATCAGGTGTTCAATTTGTTGAATAAATTTAAATTGTTAATACTAAAATTCAATATTATGACTAGTAATCCAATTCGGCCTAGTGAAATATAAAAAGCTGATGAATTTATTGTTATAGATGTGCGTGAATCGGATGAACTTTCTGATGGTAATATTGAAAATTCAATGCATCTCCCACTAGGAAGTATAATACGAAATGTAAGACAAGGTAAATTAGATGAATATAAAGATAAAAAAATAGTCACATATTGTAACTCTGGTTATAGAGGAAATATTGCAGCAGAAGAATTGAGCAAATTGGGTTTTAAGGTCTTTAACTTAGAAGGTGGATTTCAAGGATGGATGAAAAGTCGAAAGTAACTCATGAAATAAGATACAATATCCTATAGTTAACAATATGGTTAATAAAAATACTGATTCTGAAGATAAAATCAAAATTAATAAAGACTCTTCAATTAAACTAAGTCTAAAACCCAATACTAACCAATTTCTTTTGTTAATAGTGATGAATGCATTTGTTGGAGCAATGATTGGCCTAAATAAAAAATTGTTGATTTTAGACAAGGAAGAGAAAGATGCCATAAATAATTCCAATCAATACAGTGATAAGTATAATAAATTTTATCTTCATAATATTATTATTATTATAATTATCTATAATTTAACCTTTAATTATTTATGAGATTTTTTAATTATTATTATTATTCTTATTCTTGACTTGTTGCTAATGCTGTTTGTTTGTTCGTTCCATTTTTTCCACTATCTATAAAAAAGGTGATTAGTTATTAGTCGTCGTCATCATCATAAACTTATTCTTCTCCCTCTTCCATTGCCTCTTCTTCCCCTTCTGTATCTTCATAAGAATCTTTTAGCTCTTTAACACCATATCCTTGTCCATAGCATCTTTTTCGTATGCTTTTTGTGTTTGTAAAAAGAAAGAACTTACTAATAGGAATGAAACTACATCTATTCTTACAACACTTTCTAAGTTGTTCAATCTTTAAATAATAGATAATATGTTATTTAACAATAGATAAAAAGAAATTGAAATGTCAACTTAAGCTGCTACCTTCTATTTAGCTTTTATTATAAGAAACTTATTTTTTTATTAATAAAATATTTAAGGTTATAATGCATCCATAAAATTAACAAAATCAGGAGTGTGAAATTCCTTCGTTACTAACCAAACTTTTTTGAATTTTGGAATAGTCATCATACCTTTTGCATGATTTTCCCATCTTTGCCATAACTCTTTATCAATCATTTTCTTTTTGTTAATTCTAAAAATAAATTCAATTGTATCTATTAATGATATTATAGTATAGTATTCATTGGGCTCAACTAACTTAAATCTCTCAGCATAAAGTGAGCTTTCCTTTGCCATATTAGTAAATGTTTCAGTGTTTTGAAGTTTAGTTCTAGCATCTAAAATCCTAGAATATAATTGATATTCACCTTCAAACCTATTCTTTTTTATAGTAATTATCAGTAAAATAGCAGAGACAATTAAAGCACCTGTATAATATATAGTAAGAATATAAATAAATTCTATTCCTGCCGCTCCAAATAGAGTGGTTGTAACCATATAATTGAATAAACATCATACAATAAAAAATTGTTTTTAAATTTAGAAATAAATAAACCGAGATGCTAGAGAAAACTTACGCCTAGAGGGATTTGCACGCTTGGTTCGACAGACGAATGATTCTGTCATATTTTACGTTATAGTTAAAGGTATATTTAGCATTTATTGTTAGAACTTATTTTTCAATTTTTTTTTGAAAATTTTAGCTATGATAAATTTGACTACGAATAGAGATTGTAGAATTGAAGTGAGAGAAGTTCAGAAATTTATAATAAGATTTAGCTATATACTATGTTGATTACTTATTATAAAATTGAACATTTGAAATTTTAAGAAAAGGATAAAAAAGTGGGTGGTTAGTCTTCTCGTATATAATCTGCATCCAGTGTTATCCTATCTGGTTGTGAGTCAGAATTGAAGGTATCTGTCCAACACGATGGTTCACCTTTTCCATTTTTGAATTCTATGCAAGCAATCCATTGTGTTCCTGGTCCTACAGCTTGAGGCAAATCGTCATTATGGAATTTAAATGTGTGTTTCACTTGTGTAGCAGTTTCATCAATAGGTCCAGGGCTGCCTTTGATTTTTTTACTTTTATCTTCATCATATATGTATGCTGTAACTTCTAGACTTTTCCCTTTTACATTATCTATTGTTACTATGCCATATACACCATCTTCATCCTTTAGTGCATACGAGCTTCCAATAGAAAGTGGAGCTATAACTATAAAGCTCAAGCTTAATACAACAAATAGTAATAGTGGTGGTACTTTCATATTATGTTATAAAAAATAATAATATATCTATATATATACTGCGTTAAATATTTCAGAATTCTTATAGCGAAATAATTGTATGAGATTTAGGACAATTATGCAATTTTTGCATATACGCGGAAATTGCATATAACTTGTAAAATTAGGTTTTTTAAATCTCTAATAATATATCTATGTCTTTCATATTTTCGTAGTTCTTGTATCTTTGCAATCAATTAAATATTTTATTTATAACATAATAGTAGCAAAACTATAGCTCATTTTGACAGATAGTTTGCAAAAAGCCTCAAACCTTTTCACCAAAAAAGAAATAGGGTTGGTAGAGAGAACATATGGCAAATAGTAGGAATAATCTACTACCAACTCTATATAAAAATTCTTCACAGCAAAAGCTATATTATATTTTAATTAACTATAAGGAAAAAAAGGATTTTGAGCTAGATTCTAAAATAGATAGATATTATTTTATTTTTATTTTCTTCCTTCTATTTTTTTATCGCATCATATTGCGACATTCTTGTGCACACATTTTACACATATCTGCACATTCTTTACATATTTCCATTTTTCCACCCATCTTTTCACATTCCATTGCACATGCATCACACATATCTGCACACATATTGCACATTTGTTTCGCGTACTCACTTCCTCGTGCCATCATCATAGAAACCATTCTGCACATGTCTGCACAATCACGACACATCATCATACATCGTCCCATCATTCCTGCCATTTCTGTGTTAGACATACATTCTGTACAACAAGCTTCACAACATTCTGCACAATTGTTACAGGCATCAATACAAGTTTGGTATTGTTGATTTTTTAAAATTGAAGTTTTCATATGATTCGTTATATCTATGTACTATATAATGATTATGTCAAAAATTGTAATATATACGCAAAAATAGCACATAATTTGTATTAATTACTTATTAAT
>Ga0111539_10013257_pt1 | contig 10305 bp, 6 predicted proteins | sample RhiMethybrSRZTD1_FD_79667 | JGI IMG/M metagenome (GOLD analysis project Ga0111539, IMG submission 79667) | Populus rhizosphere microbial communities from Tennessee, USA - Rhizosphere MetaG P. TD hybrid SRZTD1 (version 2) (version 2) | ecosystem: Host-associated > Plants > Roots > Rhizosphere >... | reverse complement strand
AGGAACTGCAACTAAGCAACGCAGAAGGCGCTGAACGCGCAGAACTCGCAGAACCCACCGGGATGGTGGAGTCGCCCTGGACCCTTTTGAAAAGGGCGACTGCCTCGGGAAGCTATTGGCCTCCCGAGGCAGTCCCCTTCATTCGGCCGCTGGCGGGCCGATGTGAAATGGTTGGGCTGTTTTCCGCGAGTGTCTGCGCGTTCTGCGCGTTCTGCGTTGCTTAGTTGCGGTTCCTGCAGTTCCTGTCGTTGCGGTACTGCCGGTGTAGTTGCCGGAGCCCTGTCAGCACCGGACTCACATCCGGAACAGATAACTGAGCTTCACGAAGAAGCCGTCGTCCGTGCGATTCAGCTCGCGGAAGCGAAGATGCTCCGGCCCGTCGTACGAGCCGCCATAACCCGCGAACATCACCGTGCCCGGCGTCGGCTGGTAGGAGAACAGCCAATCCACACGCAGGTCGTTCCGCGAGAATCCAATATCACGTGCGAACGCGCCGCCGAGCGATGGCACGGACCGCATGATCGCGTAGTGCGTTCCTTCCTGGTATAACGCGGCCTGCTGCTCCGCATCGTACTGACCGACCACGCGGAAGAACATCGGGCGCGCGATCTGATATTCGACCTTGAGTCGCGGAATCTTCCGGATGCCGACCGTGCTGCCGTCCGCCTTCCGGTTGTACTCCAGGTGCTGATACTGCCCATCGACGCGAAGCTTGTCGATCGGCCGCCAGCTCACGTTCACCGTCGACGTCACGATGTCCGCCGACGTCCACTCGTAGAAGTTCTCGTCCTGACCAAAGATGAACGACACGTCGGCCGAGAAGCGTTTGAACTGCGGCGTACCGGCCGACAGCACCCAGTCGACGTTGTCGAGCCGCCCGGCGCCCGTGAACAGAAGCGTGTCGAAGCCGGCCGCCGTCGGGCGAAGGACGCGATAGCTGCGGTACAGATTGTCGTCGAAGCCGAAGCGCTCGAGCAGCAGTGACGCACCGGCACGCCAGCCGCCCTTGAACGTCGTGTTCTGGTTGAGGTGCAGCTTCGCGTCCTGCCACGACTTCCCGTTCGTGAAGCGGTCGTACTGCCACGTCCAGTTGTTGTTGATCGCGAACTGCATCGATTGCACGGGCGAATCCTTTTTCCCGTACACCGTGTACCGATGATTCAATCCGGTGTTCACGATCCCGGTGCGCGACAGGAAGCCTGACGCGGCGCGAAAGTCAGGGTCGCTTGCATTGATCGAGTACGTGATCCACAGGTTGCGACCTTGTCGATCGAATGCCGCGTTCCAGAGTGGCGCGTTCAGCGTCGTTCCGAAACGGCGCGTCGCGCTGCCGGCGACCTGCCCGCGGACCGTGTAGATCCTGTTGAACACGAACCGTCCATCCACCCCGGCGACGCGATTGTAGTAGGTGCCGTCCACCTTGTCGGTGTAGACGAAGCCGAGTCGGGACGAGCCGCCGAGGTCGCGGGTCGCGCGCAGCACGTTGTAGAGCGGACGATTTGCGTCGGCTCGAGTGGCCGCGTTCGCGTAATCGAGCGATGTGGTGCGGTCGTCCAGCGCCGACAGGAAAGCAACGTTGGTCCCGGCGACCTTGCCCGTGAACTTCGCGGCGCCATCCGGCTTCACGATGCGACGGGTGTACACCAGGTTGCTCGGCGTCGAGAAATTCTCGATGCCCTCGAGGAAGAACGGCCGACGCTCCGGATACGACACCGCGGCGCGCGGGTCGTATGAAATGGCCGCGACATCCGCTTCGATCTGCGCGAAGTCCGGGTTCACCGTGCCGTTGAACGTCAGGTTGTTCGTGATGCCCCAGCGCACGTTCCCGCCAACCTGCGGGCCATCGCGACTGTAGTCCCACTGCCCCGTCGCCGTGTTCTCGGCGCCCAGGCTGCGCGCGACGACTTCCGGGATGATGTCCACGACGAGACCGCGATGCAGCTCCTTGAGGCCGATGAGACGTCCGGACTGCGCGAGGAACGATGCGCCCGCACGGTTGGCCGGGACCCAGCTGTCCTCGTGGCCCAGATGCTGGACCTGCCGGACGACGTTGATCCCCCAGTCCTGCACCTCGTTCGACTGGTAGCGCAGGCTCTTGAAGGGAATCCGGATCTCCACCTCGTAGCCGTATTGGGTCGTGCGGCCTTTCGACTCGAAGACGAAGTTCGCGCTCAGGTCTGCCTGCTCGCGCGCCTGTTGGCCGCTGCCGAACGAGCCGCCGCCGCGGCCGCCGGTCCCTTCGTTCAGCGTTCCGTCGGCCTGGATGCCCAGCGGGTTGACGGAGAACACCATCGCCTGCCGGCCGTCGTTGAATGTGCTGAGCAGGATCTGGATGTTGTCGTCGCTGAAGATCTTGTCGCGGTCGAGCAGGTTCGCGTTCACGAGACCGTGCGCCTCGTAGGCGCGAACGCCGAAATGGATCGCCGTGGCCGAATACCACACGAGCACGTTGGTCGAGTCCGTGGCAGGGCGACCGTCCACCGGCTGGAATTGCGAGAACCCCGTCAGCACCGACGCCTGCTGCCACACGGGCTCGGACAGCGCCCCGTCGATCGTGACGTTGGCCTCGACCCGAGGGACTAGCACGTCGAGCTTTCGCTCGCGGCCGCTGTAGGTCACACCCGGATCATTGACGTGGGTGATGGCGAGCAGCGAGAGGAAAGCGAGCATGCGTCTGCGTGGCGTGAAGTCGGCGTTCCGTATCCCGCGACGCGTGGAGCGGCGTGGCGGCTTGAGCAGCGCGGTAATATGGCTTGATGTCGCGCTCCTTCGCCTCCCCTCTCGCGGCTCGTGTTTCTCAGCGACGGAGCGTACGCCCGGGATGACGAAGGGCCACCCGATGTGGATGGCCCGTTCGGTCGAACCGGTCTGGTGCGTGCGAGTTACCGCGTCACCACCAACTGCGCGCGATAGTCCGCGGGCTTGACGGCCGTGGAGGAGTTGCGCGACGGCGAGACGCTGACGAGCGCGATCGTGTAGCCGTTCCACTCGGTCTTCTTCGGCTCGAGCGTCGTGTGGAGGGCGGCAACGGCAGCCTGGCTCCCCTGCTCGATCTTGAGCGCGATCTCCGCGTCGCCCGCCCAGACGCAGACCGCGTCGATGGGACAGCGCGAATCGCTCTCGACGCTCCGGAACGTCAGGCGCAGATCGCCGACGCTGATCGTCTCGCCGATCTTCATGTCGAACGCCTGACCGACCTCACGCTGCGTGACATTCGGACTGGTCTGAATTTTCGCATCCGTGCCCGTGGACGCGTTGCCCGAACAGGCGGCCAGCGCGGCGGTGGCGAGAAGGACGGTGGTCAAATGACGCATGGTCTTGCCTCGGTATTCCGGTCTGTTGAGTCCCTCGTGCGTGCGGCCCGCAACCTGTTCGATCACCGGCCGCACCGATTCTGGTATCCCGCTGAACCCGGAACGGCCGGGTGCGGTCACCATTCTGTCATTCCGAGCGAAGCGGGCGTCAGCCCGCGGAGGCGAGGAATCGCCATCCTCCCGGTAGAGGGTCGAGCCCCCGGTCGGGACGAGTGCGATTCCTCGCCTCCGCCGCTACGCGGCTCCGCTCGGAATGACATGGTCTTGCGATTCCTCGTCCCCGCTCGGAATGACACGGTCTTGCGATTCCTCGCCCTCGCTCGGAATGACGGCCGGGGATTAGAACCCGAAGGTCACGCCCAGCGACAAGGCGACATTGTTGGTCAGCTTGCTGCCGCTGAGGTCGAAGGATGTCGCTTCCTTCGAGTCGAACTTGCCGAGGTAGTCCTTCGCCATGAAGCGCATGGCGAAGTTCGGGGTCAGCCGAACGTCGACCCCACCGCCGAAGTTGTACGCGACGTTTGTCGCCGTCGTGCTCAGGATACTGGACTCGACTTCGTAGCGGATCGCGCCAACGCCACCCTGGACGAACGGCGTCACCATGGACGCGGCCTGCATCGGGATCTTGAGCTCGACGCCACCGTCATACAGGAGCGCCTTGCTCGAGCCGACATCGAGACCCCCGATGATCGGCACACCGACTTTCAGGTCGGAGCTCGAATACCCCACGTTACCGAACAGCGCAACGTTCTTGGCCATGGTGAGGCTCACCTGGGCACCGTAGAGCGGGCCGTTGCCGGCCGAGATGCTCGTCCCGATGGGTCCCTCGAACATCTTCCCGAACATCATGTAGCCGCCGTACGGCGTGACGTCGAAGACCTTCGGCTTGACGGACTGCGCGGCCAGGGGAAGCGCCGACGCGAGTGCGGCGAGGCCAATGATCGAGGTGCGAACAACGAAGCGTTTCATCTATTCCTCCCTTTGGTGCGGGCTGTAGGCGATTGACGTTACGCCCCTTTAAAGCAGGCCCGATGCCGGGAAGAACGATCTCGGCAGTTTGCTATAACGAACTGCCGCGTATTGACTTACAAACTGCTGCGCCGGAGTCTACGTGTTCAGTTGTCCACGTGTGGGGACACTTGGCGCTCCCGCTGCATAGACGGCCCCGCTGACGTCGACCAGTGGTTCTCGTCGACCGCATCACCGACGGGAGCCGGCGAGCTCGTCCCAGAACGCCGCAACGGCCTTAGCACCCTTCACGAAGTTCTCGTCGCTCATCCATTCGTTCGGCGCGTGGGCGTTCTCCCCCGGGAGGCCGAACCCCATGAGCAGCACCGGCGTGCCGAGGATCCGCTGGAAATCGCCGACCACGGGAATCGAGCCGCCCTCACCAACGATCACCGGGTCTTTCCCGAACGCTGCGGCAAGCGCTCGCCGTGCGGCGTCGAACAGCGGCCCGTTGAGCTCGGCGCGCCACGGGCGCCCGCCGTGCAGGTGCTGCACGGTCACGGTGATCCCCTTCGGCGCCACGCGCTGGATGTGTGCGTCCATGAGGCGCTCGATCTCCTCCGGCAACTGGTCCGGCACGAGCCGGCAGCTCACCTTCGCCATGGCCTTCGATGGCAGCACGGTCTTCGCGCCCTCACCCGTGTAGCCGCTCAGCAGTCCGTTCAGCTCGCAGGTTGGCCGAGTCCAGATCCGCTCCAGCGTCGAGTAGCCGACCTCGCCGCCTAACGCCGGCGCACCCGTCTCGTGCTGGAACCCGTGCTCGTCGAACGGCAGCTCGCGAATCGCCGCGCGAGCCTCGGCGCCCCAGTCGCGGACCGCATCATAGAAGCCCGGAATCGCGACGTGGCCGTTCGCGTCGTGGAACGTCGCGATGATGCGGGCGAGCGCCGTCGCGGGATTCACCACGGCGCCGCCGTAGCTCCCCGAATGCAGGTCGACCGTCGGCCCGACGACGTCGATCTGGAAGTAGGCGAGCCCGCGCAGCGACGAGAGGATGGACGGCTGTCCCGGCGCGAACATCGACGAATCGGAGATGACCACGGCGTCCGCCGCGAGCCGCTTCGCATTCTCCTCGATGAATCGTTCGAGGTTCTCGCTTCCCACCTCTTCCTCACCCTCCGCGAGGACGATCACGTTCACCGGCAATTTCCCCCGCACCGCGAGATGGGCTTCGAGCGCCTTCACGTGCAGAAAGAGCTGTCCCTTGTCATCCACCGAGCCACGGGCGTAGATGCGCCCGTCACGAATCGTCGGCTCGAACGGCGGCGACAGCCAGAGATCGAGCGGCTCGGCGGGCTGCACGTCGTAGTGTCCGTACACCAGCACCGTCGGCGCCCCCGGAGCATTGCGCCACTCCGCCAGCACGATCGGATGGCCGGGCGTCTCGTTGATGGACGCCTCGAACCCGATCCGCGCGAGCGAATCGCGAACCCACTCCGCCGCGCGGCGAACGTCCGCCGCGTGCTCCGATCGCGCGCTCACGCTCGGGATCCGCAGAAGATCGAACAGCTCGTCGTGAATGCGGCGGTCGTGCTCGGTGAGATAACGATCGAGGTCGGACATGTGCCTTGAGACCAAATGGTTTCGTTGGGGTCAGAGTCCAGCGGCATCATTCGTACGCAACGCGTACGAATGATGCCGCTGGACTCTGACCCCAACCGGAGCATACGGACGCGCGTCGCTCGGAAGATGCGAGTGGCCGCTCGATGGGAGAAGGTGTATGCGGGATCCTCACCGCGCGACGATGGCCGATCGCGACGCGTTAGCTTCCTGACCCAACCGCATCACGTCCACCACCGCGCTCCGTTCCGTGTCTCGCCCATCCTCGTCCGACCTGCGCGCCATGATCCGGCTCGCGCTGCCCGTTGCGGCGGTGCAGCTCGGCATCATGGCCATGGGCGTCACGGACACGATCATGGTCGGACACGTCTCGCCGGCGGCGCTCGCGTCCACCGCGCTCGGCAATCTCTACTTCTTCATCGCCGGGATCTTCGGACAGGGCACGCTCATGGCGCTCGATCCGGTCGTCTCGCAGGCCGTGGGCGCGCGCGACGAGGATGCGATCACCCGTGCGCTGCAGCGCGGTCTCCTGCTCGCACTCGCGCTCACGATCGTGACATGCGCGACGTTCATTCCGGTGCGCCCGGTGCTCGCTCTGCTCCGCCAGCCGCCGGAAGTCATTCCGGACGCCGCGACATACGTGCACGTCGCGATCCCCGGCGTCTTCCCGTTCTACGCGTTCATCGTTTTCAGACAGTCGCTACAGGCACTCGGCCGTGTCGCCCCGGTCCTCTGGACCGTGCTCGCGGCCAACCTGCTCAACGCGGGCCTGAACTGGGTGTTCATCTTCGGAAACCTCGGGTCTCCACCGATGGGAGTCGGCGGTTCGTCGCTGGCGACGAGCATCAGCCGCTGGGCGATGGCGTTGGTGCTGCTCGCGATTGCCGGGAACGACATCCGCCATCGACTCAAGCCATGGCGCGCCGAGTCGGGGTCGATTGCGCCGCTCATGCGCATGCTGCGGCTGGGCATTCCGATCGGCCTGCAGTATCTGCTCGAGTACGGCGCGTTCGCCGCGGCAGCTCTCCTCATGGGCGTGCTCGGCACGACGCAGATGGCTGCGCACCAGATCGCCATCAACCTCGCGTCGTTCACGTTCATGGTGCCGCTCGGCGTCTCGACGGCGACGGCGGTGATGGTGGGCCACGCGATCGGCGCCGGTGACGAGGCGCAGGCGCGGCGGTCGGCGATCGCCGGGATCATGAGTGGTACGGCGTTCATGGTTCTGAGCGCGCTCGCGTTCCGGCTGTTTCCGGGCGCGCTGGCGCGCGCCTACACGGGTGACGCTACGGTCGTCGCGCTGGCGGCGACGCTGATTCCGATCGCCGGGGTGTTCCAGGTGTTCGACGGCGTGCAGGCAGTCGCGGCGGGCGTGCTGCGCGGCATCGGCGACACGCATGCTCCGGCGATCATCAACGTCGTCGGCTTCTGGCTGATCGGACTCCCGGTGAGCTGGTGGCTGGCCTTTCGCGAGGGCGGCGGCGCGGTGGGCCTCTGGTGGGGCATCGTCGTCGGCCTCGGGGCCGTCGCACTGATCCTGCTCGCCCGCGTGCGCGTTAGGCTCGGCCGCACGATGCGCCGTATCGTGATCGACGCCGACCCGGCCTGACCGCTCACCGGCCGCCCAGCCGGCGTGTACCGCTGACAGTAGTCAGTCAGTCATCGGGCAACAGTCGCCAGTCGCAGTGCCGAGGGGGCAGCAGAGTCTGAGTACTGAAACTGCCTCCGCTGTCATCCCGAGGAGCGACAGCGACGAGGGATCTTGCCGAAGGAACTCGTGGGAAGCGTGGCCACGATGATCGCACGCAAGATCCCTCGCTTCGCTCGGGATGACATGATGTGCTGGATCACTCATACTGTCGACTTTCGACTGATGACTGACTGACCAGTGAGAGGTTGCGGTACGTACACCCACGCTTAGTCGCTCCGTAACGCAACCAGCGGATCGACGCGCGCGGCCCGGCGCGCTGGGATCCATGACGCGACCAGCGCGACCGTACCGAGGAGGAGCGGGGTTGCGGTGAACGTCAACGGATCCGCCACACCGACCCCGTACAGCTGCGACGCCAGCACGCGCGCCAGCCCCAACGCGCCAAGCAGGCCGGCTGCCAGTCCGATGGCGACGCGCCGCATCGACTCGCCCACGACGAGCCGGAAGACATCGCTCCGCTGGGCACCTAACGCGGATCGGATGCCGATCTCGCGCGTCCGGCGCGCGACGGCGAACGATGCCACGCCATAGATCCCGACAGTCGCCAGCAGGAGTGCGAGCACGCCGAACACACCGAGCAGCGCCGCGCCGATCCGTGCGGGCAGAAGCGCCAGCTGCATGTCGGACTCGAGCGCGACGGCACGCGCCGCCGGAAGCTGCGGGTCCAGCGTGCGAATCGTCCGCGCGATCGCGTCACCAATAGCCGAGGCCGAGCCGGCGACGCGGATCTGCACGACCATCGAGGACTGATGATGCTGCGACAACGGCAGGTACATGAACGGAGGTGTCGTCTCCCCGAGCGAGTTGTAGCGCGTGTCCTTCGCGATGCCGACGACGCGCGCCCACGGTCCCGTCGGCCCCGCGATGCTGAGTCGCCTGCCGAACGCATCCCCGTTCGGCCACAGCTGCCGTGCCATCGTCGCGTTGACTACCACGACCGGGTCGGACGTACCCGTATCCTCGACGCCGACATCGCGGCCCCGGACGAGTGGGATCCCGAGCGTTCGCAGATGGTGCGTCGCAACGACGTTGAAGTACGCCTGCGGTAACCGCTGCCCCGGCACCGGCGTCACGCCTTCGACCCAGATCGCCGTCTGGTTGTTCGAGCCCGAAAGCGGAATGACGTTGGCCGCTGTGGCGGACTCCACCCCTGGAATCGCCCGTGTCTCGTCGAGCACGCGCTGGTAGAACGCACCGCCCGCACGCTCGTCGAGCTGCCGCGGTCCGAGGTCGATCGGAACATCGACGACGTTTGCGGTCGAGAAGCCGGGATTGATCTCGCGCGCGGTGGCGAGACTTCGGAGGAGCAGCATGGAACCGGCGACGAGCACGGTGCACAGCAGCACCTGACCGATGACGAGTCCCGACCGCAGCCGCGAGCGCCGGTAGCCGCTGCGATCGGCATCGTCCCGTAGCGCGGTGACGAGATCGCGGCGAACCGACTGGAGCGCCGGCACAAGGCCGAACAGCGTCGCCGTCACCACGGACAGGATGATCGTGAACGCGAGCACACGCCCGTCCGGCGTGAAGCTCAGCGCCAGGTCGATCGGAATGTTCGCCGCGAGCACCGAAGCGAGCGCTCGCGTGGCCTGAAAGGCGGCGAGCAGCGCCGCAGCGCCACCGAGCACCGCGAGCATAAGACTTTCCGTCAACAGCTGCCGAATGAGACGCGGGCCGCTCGCGCCGATCGCGAGCCGCACACCGATCTCACGACGCCTGGCGGTCGCTCGAGCCAGCAGCAGATTGGCGACGTTTGCGCACGCGATCAGCAGCACCAGACCGACGATCACCATCAGAAACGCCGACACGATCGTTGCCGGCGCCCTCACCTCCGCCACGACGCCGCGCGCGACGTCGAGCCGGGTCGTCATGCCGTCGCGGGTACGCGGTTGCGACGCGACGAGCTGCCGCGTTCGCACGTCGAGCTCCGCCTGCGCGGCGTCGCGCTCGACCGACCGACGGAGCCGCGCCGTCGTGTATACACTGCCGTTCCACCGCTCGGCGTCGACGCCGAGTATCGGACGCGCCGCCGCGAACGGAACGAATGCGCTCGGGTTCCACAGGGAGACCGAGCTCGTGAACGCCGGCGACGCGACACCGATGACCCGGAACGGACTGTCGTTGAGTCGGATGGTCTTCCCGACGACGGCAGGATCACTTCCGAGCTCACGCCGCCAGTATCGGTAACTGAGAACGACCACGGGATCGCCGGACGACGCGGCATCGAACAGGCGCCCGGCCGCTGGCGCGACCCCGAGCGTGGAGAAGTAGTCGCCCGGGACGACGGCCGCCTGAAGCGGTACGACGCTCCCGTCGCGCTCCGTCGTGACCGCCTGCAGTCGCTCCGCCACGAGCCCCGAGAACGCCCGCACGCTGTCCCGGAAGTAGCGGAAGTCCTCGTAAGCGAGCGGGCTGTGCGATCCGCGGTATACGCGCATGAGCCGGCCTGCGTCGGCCACGCCACCGATGGGCTTCTCGAGCGCCGCGTTGACGACGCTGAAGATCACGACGTTCACCCCGATGCCGAGCGCGAGCGACAGCACCGCGACGACGGTGAATGCGGGATTGCGCACGAACGTGCGCAGCGCGTAGCGGAGGTCGTCGAGGAGGGATTCCATAGCGGGAGACGGGAGAGGGGAGGCGGGAGACGTCAACCAACCGGGCCGGCAGAACCGCAGGCGTTATCTCTACATTTGGACAGCTCGGCGTGCT
>Ga0111539_10013256_pt1 | contig 10306 bp, 5 predicted proteins | sample RhiMethybrSRZTD1_FD_79667 | JGI IMG/M metagenome (GOLD analysis project Ga0111539, IMG submission 79667) | Populus rhizosphere microbial communities from Tennessee, USA - Rhizosphere MetaG P. TD hybrid SRZTD1 (version 2) (version 2) | ecosystem: Host-associated > Plants > Roots > Rhizosphere >... | reverse complement strand
GACGGCATCAGAGATTCTCGTCAATGGCGGGGCCTACCCGATCACCTGGACCAGCGCCACCGGATGGAGCTTGCGCGTGCCAGTTGCGCCGGGGACCAATACGCTGGTCGTGACGCCGGTCGATAAGGACGGCGTGACACTTGGGACTCGCACGGTGACCGTTAACTACACGGGCACCGCGCCGGACCCGCGCGATCTCGTGGTGATGACGGAGATCATGTACGACCCGCCGGTCGACCAGACTTCGTTTCTCGAGCTGTTCAATCTGCATTCGTCGTTTGCGTTCGATCTCTCAGGATGGCGCGTGAACGGCCTGAGCTACACGTTTCCGCAGGGCGCGACGCTGCCGCCGCGGGCGTATCTCGTGGTCGGGAAGAACCGCGGCGAGTACGCGAAATTTTACGGCGCGACCAAACCGATTTACGACGAGTTTGGCGGCGCGTTGGATAACGATGGCGAGACACTCACGCTGCTGCGGCCCGGTGCGCAGGCCGGCGAAGAGATCATTGTCGATAAAGTGAAGTTCGAGGCGCGCGCGCCATGGCCCGCGGCCGCGGCAAGCGGCCAATCCTCGCTGCAGATCATTGATCCCTTACAGGACAATGCGCGCGTGAGCAACTGGACGGACGGCGAAGGCTGGCGATTGTTTACTTACAGCGCGAACAGCGGCCTTGGGGGGACGCGGCTGTCGCTGTTCTTTGACGCGGCCGGTGGAGAAATTTACCTGGACGATATTTGGTTTACTGAGGGCAGCGTTCCGGAGGCGGGCGCGAATATTCTCGCCAATGGTGATTTTGAAACGGCGCTGACGCCGCCGTGGGTCGTTGGGCCTCTCGCCGCCAACAGCGCCATTGCCACCAACATCGCTCGTTCCGGAACCCGCAGTCTGCGGCTATCGATCGCACCCGGCACTTTGTCGCTGACCACGTTCTACCAGGATTTTGCGGCGGTCGCGACGAACACCCCGCACGTGCTGAGCTTTTGGTGGCGGTCCGGGAGCGGACTCAACTTCCAGACGCGACTTAATAACACGTTCCGTTCGGCGCTCGACCCATCGCAGCCGGTGACGTTCACGCCGGGCGCGCCCACGGCGGTCGCGCTGTCGTTGCCCCCTTACCCGCTGCTGTGGCTGAATGAAGTACTGCCTGTGAATTCCAACGGCATCACCGATGGACAGAACGAGCGTGAGCCCTGGGTCGAGCTTTATACTGCGAGCGGATCGGCCATTTCGCTGGACGGAATGTTCCTCAGCGACTCCTATGCTAATCTCGCGAAGTGGCCCTTTCCGTCCGGGAGTGTCTTGCAAGCGGGCGAGTTCAAGATCGTCTTCGCTGATGGCGAGACGAACGAGAGCACTGCGGCTGAATGGCACACGAACTTTCGCTTCAACACGGGGACGGGCGGCGTGGCCCTGGCGCGACTGATCGGCGGCGCGCCGCAGATTGTTGATTATCTGAATTTCGACAATGTCGGCGCGAACCGCGCGTATGGGTCATGTCCCGATGGCCAACTTTTTGAGCGGCGCGAACTTTTTTATCCCACGCCGCGCGGCACGAATAACTGCGCGTCTGCGCCCCTGGTGGTTTACATCAATGAGTGGATGGCGGGGAATACCGGGTTTCTGCGGGACCCTGCGGACAACGATGCGGACGATTGGTTCGAACTCTACAATCCGAACTCGTTCACAGTGGACCTGGGTGGTCTTTATCTTACCGACAATTTACTCAACCCAGGGCAGTTCGAAATTCCGGCCAATGGACAATATACGATTCCGCCGTCAGGGTTTTTGCTCGTGTGGGCGGACGGTGAGCCGCAACAGAACGCGACGAACCGCACCGACCTTCACGTGAATTTTCAACTGCGCCAGGCCGGCGAGGCTATCGGCCTGTTTGCAGCCGATGGCACGCAGATCGATGCCGTCACGTTTAATCAGCAAACCAATAACGTCAGCGAGGGGCGTTTTCCGGAGGGCGGCACATCGATTTATTTCATGGCGAATCCGACCCCGCGCGGGCCGAACGAGAACCCGGGCGCACTGGACTCGCCGGAGATTACCGCCCTCACGTTTCCGGGGAGCACGCAAGTGGAATTGACGATTCGAACCGAAGCGGGGCAAACGTATCGGGTTGAGTATACGGCTTCGCTCAGCGCGCCGGTGTGGAATGTGCTGGGAGGCAATCGACTTGCGGCGGGCGCTGCTCTCACGGTCCAGGACACCAGCGGGATCGGGAGCCAGCGGTTTTATCGCGTGCTGCGGGTTCAGTAATTGGCCCGCGGAACTGTGCCGGTGTGTGTTTCGAATATCTTCAGGTGCAATAGTACTATGTCCGGGACCCGGCGAACGGTGCGATAAACGCAGGCATGCTGTCCCCAACGCTCCGGTATTTTGTACGTTTTTCCCTCACCGTGTCGTGCCTCGCACTTTGTTCGCATGCGCGCGCCGAAGTGCTGGTTAATTTGGACGCGACTGGCCTTGCCAACGGCCCACTGGCGACGTGGACAAACACCGGCACGATTTCGAGCAACTTCACTTCTGCCGGCAACGCCATCCCGCAAGTCACCAACATCGCAGGTGGCAAGGGTGTCGCTTTCATTGGCGGGACAACGGGTCCCAACGGCACGCATTACGTCGGCCCGGTGGCGCCGCCGTCGGTGACGGGGAGCACTCCGCGAACGATTGAAGCATGGGTGTACAATCCCAATGCGCAAGGCGAAGAGACGGTTTTCGCCTGGGGGCGGCGGGGCGGGGCACCCGATGGCTCCAATGTGTCGTTCAATCACGGCACCGATCCCGCCTTTGGCGCCGTTGGCCACTGGGGAGGACCCGACATCGGATGGAACGGACAGATCGAGTTCCGCAAATGGTCTTACATTGTCTACACGTGGGGCTCAGCGTCGCAAACGACGACGGTGTACAAAGACGGTCAGGGTGCGAACACCGAGACCGCCGCCGTAAACACTCATGCGACTGATACCGCCGGAGGGGCGCTTCGCTTCAGGGTGGCGCGGCAGAGTGAACCGAACGGAACGGCCAGCGGGGTGGGGGTTGGTGAAATCACCATCGGGATTATCCGGGTTCACGATGTAGCGCTCGATGCTGCCACCATTACCGCCACCTTCGATACCGAAAGGGCGCTCTTCGGACTCACCGACGACGATGGTGACGGAATGCCAAACGGATACGAGGTGCAATTCCCGGGTTGTCTTAGCATTAGCAACGCCGCCGATGCGACCCTGGACTGCGACGCCGATGGTCTCACAAATCTGGATGAGTTTCAGCGCGGCACCAACCCGGTGATTGCCGATACGGACGGTGACGGCGTAAACGACGGCGCGGAAGTGAATCGTATGGATGGCGGTTCTCCCGCACCCACCAATCCTTTGCGCGCGGATAGCGATGACGACAACCTCAGCGACGGTGTCGAGACGGATACGGGCACTTTTGTAAGCGCCACCAACACCGGAACTGATCCGCTGGTTCCCGATTTCGACGGAGACGGCTATCTCGATGGTCACGAGGTGGTGCGCAACTCCAACCCCACGGATATTGGTAGCGTGCCTGATCTAAGCAACCCCTCTCCACTGATATATCTCGACGCGACGGCATTGCCCGCAGGCGCGTTGCCGGTGTGGACGAACTCGGGCGCGCTGGGAGGCGTGTTCAACGCGAGCCCGACGGTGCCTGCGGTGATAACGACTCGCCCGGATGCGCGCGGCGTGAATTTTAACGGTACGGCGCATTTTTACACTGGTCCCGGTGCGCCGGCGTTCATTACTGGCACCAACGCCCGCACGGTCGAAGCGTGGGTCTTCAATCCAGCGATCGCGGGTGAAGAAACGATTTTCTCGTGGTCGCGGCGCGGAGGACCCGACGGGAGCAACCTGTCATTCAATCATGGAAACAATGCAACCTTTGGCGCAGTGGGCCACTGGGGAGCGGGACCGGACATTGGTTGGGGAGCTGGTCCGGCAATCGCGGGACGGTGGACGTTTGTAGCCTACACTTATGATCCAGCTACGGGCATTGCGACGGTCTATCGAGATGGCGTGGTCGCCAACAGCGAGGCGGTGGGCACGCTGAACACGCATGGCGTCGACGGTACCCCCTCTACCAATCGCCTGCCCTTCAGGGTGGCCTCGCAAAACGAACCTGATGGCAGTCCTACCGTTGCCTTGCGGGGCTCTATGACGATCGCCCGCATTCGCGTTTACGAAGTCGCCTTCGATGCCAATACAATTACGAACCATTTCAGCGCCGATGCGGACACGTTCGGCCTCGCAGACAACGACGGGGACGGAATCCTTAACGGTTACGAACGCCAATGGCCGTTCCTTGATCCGGAGAACCCTAACGACGCAGGCATGGACCAGGACAACGACGGCGCAACGAACCTGCAGGAATATCGGGCTACCACGAACCCGACTATCCCCGACACCGATGGGGACGGTGTCAACGACGGTCCTGAGATTAATCGACTCGATGGCGGCAACCCCGCTCCCACTGACCCCTTGCGCCCCGACACTGACCTGGATGGTCTGCCGGACAACGTCGAAACCGACACCGGGATATTTGTGAGTGCCACGAATACGGGCTCGGACCCACGCCAGGCTGATAGCGACGGCGACACCTTTGTCGACGGACAGGAAGTCTTTCACAATTCAGACCCGAACTCGGCCGCAAGCCTGCCGGACTTCGACTTCGTGGCCCCGGTGGCAATCGTCAACCTCGATGCCACGACAAGACCTCTCGGTCCCCTGGCGATGTGGACCAACTCCGGTGCCTTGGGTGGCGTCTTCCTGCCAGGCACTGCTGTGCCCGAGGTAACAACCGTCGAGGGCGTCAAAGGCGTCCAATTCCTCGGCACCAACGAGCTCTACACCGGCCCGGTCGTTCCGGTTTTCCTGACGACGAATAACAGCCGCACGATCGAGGCATGGATCTACAATCCGGTGATCGCCCCTGAGGAGACGATTTTCTCATGGGGTCGCCGCGGCGGTCCGGATGGCTCGAATGTGTCCTTCAACCACGGCAGCGACCCGACCTTCGGCGCCGTCGGCCATTGGGGTGCACCCGACATTGGCTGGGCCGGCAACATCTCCACGAGCCGATGGACCTTCGTCGCCTACACCTATGACAGAGCGACGTCGACAATCGCTGTGTATCGCGACGGACAGTTAGCCAACTCGGAAACAGCCAACTTGAATTCGCATTCAATTAACAACACGCCTGCGACCAACGGCCTGCCATTCCGCGTGGCCTCGCAAAACGAAGCCAACGGCACCCCGACGGCCGCGTTCCGCGGCTCCATGACGATCGCTCGCATTCGCGTGTACGATGAAGCGCTGCCGGCGACCGGTGCGGATAGCATCCAGGCCCACTATCAGGCTGAGTTGGACGACTTCACGCCGAGCCAGTCGCCACAGCTATCCATCACCTACAACCGCACTGCCGGGAGCGCGACGCTCACTTGGTCGGCGGCGGCGGGCGCCAGCTACACGGTGCAGAGTTCGCCCGACCTTAGTTCGTGGAGCAATCGCGGCACTGGAATCACCAGCGGAAGCTTTACTGACGACCAGGCGGGAGGCGCCATGCGCTTTTATCGACTGCGCGTCGAATGAACCATTGTCGGGAAAAAGGGCGCGGAGACACAGCGGCCGCAAACGTCGAATGACGCGCGGCCGCTGTTTTGTTTGGGAGCGCGGGCGTTCTCCCGCAACAATTACTTCGTCAAAGCTACTGCCCTCGGTTATGCTCATTTATCACATCGACCATGAGCAAGCTGGTGCAAGAGCTCACTGACCAGACTGTCCATGCCTCGGGCACGGTCACTCAGGGGGCCAAGGCTGTGGGCGTCGAGTCGCGGCCGTGGATCGCCGAGTTCCCGGTTTGTCCGGCGCTGAACCAGTATCAGATCCTGCACGTGGGCATCATGCGCACGACGGCGCCGACGCGGATCGTGCGCACGAAGCAAACGACGACTTACTTTCTTGCGTGCTTCGGCGGGCGCGGGCGGGTGCTCATCGATGGCAGATGGCGCTTGTGCTCTGCGGGCTTCGCGAGCCTGTTGCCCGCGCACACGCTCGATGCGTTTGAGGCGTTGCCGCGCGTGCGCTGGGAATTCTGCTGGGTGTGTTACCAGCAGCCGCCCGAACAGCGGCCCATCGCGGACATCGCTTCACCGGTCATGGCGCGCTTTGAACCGACAAGCCTTTACTCCGCAATTAGCGGACTGACTTGCGAATGCGAGGGGCCGGCCGAGCCGGCGATGATCCAACACTGGGTTGACCTGATTCACAATTACGTGCGCCGCTTTGCCCAGCCGTTCCAGGAAGACGATCGGCTGCGGATTCTTTGGGAGCGTGTGGCTGTTCGATTGGGCGCGGAGTGGACGCTCGCGCGCCTGGCGCAGGAAGCGGGCTACAGCAACGAACACCTTCGCCGGCTTTGCCGCCGTCAGTTGGGGCGCAGCCCCATGCACCAGGTGACTTACCTTCGGATGCGCCGTGCCGCCGAGTTGCTCGTTACCACCGACCGCACGATCGAGGCCATCGCCGAAGAAGTCGGCTATCATAATCCATTCGTTTTCTCGAACGCCTTCACGAAGTGGATTGGCTGGCGTCCGTCGGAGTACCGACGCAAGAAGCTGGCGTAGCTGCATCGGCTTGTTCTGCTGAATTTTTAAGTCGTTCAAACGCGGCCCACCAGGTATCCTGTCGAACCAGGGTCCTATGAAAACGAAAGCTTCAGAACGGAAAACCACCGGCCAAATCAACCAACGCACGAGCCTGTCTCGGCGCAAATTCATCCAGACCGGAGGAGCAGCCGTCGCGGCATTTACGATCGTCCCGCGGCACGTGCTCGGTGGGCAGGGGTTTGTTCCGCCCAGCGAGAAAATTACGGTGGCTTACATCGGTTGCGGCACGCAGGGATTACGCGAGATGCTGCGGATGCTCTCGCAACCGGAAGTGCAGATCGTCGCCGTCTGCGATCCGGTCAAGGACGGTCACAACTATGTTGACTTTACGCGCGATGGCCTTCGCACCGCCATCGGCAACGCGCTCGGCAAGCCCGACTGGCGACGCGGCGCACCTGGCATTCCGGGAGGGCGCAATGTCGCGAAGGAACTCATCGAGACGGTTTACGCGAAAGAGCGCGCGGCGGAAAAACTCAAGGGCTGCGCTTCCTACGCCGATTTTCGCGAACTCCTCGAGAAGGAAAAGGACATCAACGCGGTCAAAATCATGACCCCGGACCATCTGCATGCGACCATCGCGATCGCGGCGATGAAAAAGGGGAAGCACGTGCTGGTGCACAAACCATTGGCCAATCGGGTTCATGAGGCACGACTGGTCATCGAGACCGCGCGCAAAACGAAGGTCGCGACCCACTTTCTGCCCGCGAGCGATGGATTGCGAATCCGCGCGATCAAGGCGTGGACCGACGACGGTGCTGTTGGCAGGCTGCGCGAAATCCATAACTGGTCCAACCGTCCGATGTGGCCGCAGTATCCGACCATTCCCACTGACACGCCTCCGGTCCCCGAAGGCTTTGATTGGTCCCTCTGGCTCGGGCCGTCTCTCGATCGCCCTTATCATCCGCAATACACCAATGCTGTCTTCCGCGGTTGGTACGAGTTCGGAGGTGGTGCCCTCGCCGACATGGGCCACTACAGTCTCTGGCCAGTGTTTCGAGAGTTCGATTTGGATGCTCCCATCGCGGTGGAATCCCGGCCCGTGCACGCCTGCACTCTCCATGGAAACACGGCTGTGACGCTTAAGAACGATTACTCGTTCCCCGCCGCCTGCACCATTCGCTTTAAATTCGCGGCTAAAGGAAATCGCCCGCCGCTGGACATTTTCTGGTACGACGGCTCGCTCAAACCGCCGACGCCGGAGGAGTTGGAGGACAAAGAACTGCCTGCCGAAGGCATGATGTTCGTGGGCGAGAGCGGAAAAATTCTCGCAGGATTCCGCGGAGACAATCCGCAGATCATTCCCGAAAAAAAGATGCGCGAATACCGCACGGCGAAAAACCTGTCGGAAGCAGTCCCGCAAGATCGCGCGCAAGGGCAGGGCCGAAACGATGCCGCATGGGTAGCGGCATTTAAGGGCGGCAAGCCCACGTACGGCGATTTTCTGCACGCTGGCCCCATCTCCGACGCCTTCAACCTCGGCGCAGTGTCGTTGCGACTCGGTGGCCGAAAGCTGCTGTTTGACGCTGCCAGCATGAAAGTCACAAACGTGCCCGAAGCGAACAAATATCTAACCCGCGAATACCGAAAGGGATGGGAGTTAACCGGGGCGTGAACTTCGTCGAGTTGCTGACGTTTATCAAATAATTATTACAGTCGAACATTTATTGATAGCGCGCTCGCAACCTCACACCGCGATTCTGTGCAAATTCGCCCGTACAATCCAGACGACGAGAAAGCGGTCGTGGCGCTTTGGAGGCGATGTGATTTGGTTCGACCCTGGAACGACCCCTATCGAGATATTCAACGCAAGCTTGTCGTGCGGCCGGACTTGTTTTTGGTGGGCATCGTGGACGGTCAGGTTGTCGCCACTGTGATGGGCGGTTACGAAGGGCATCGAGGCTGGCTGAACTATCTGGCAGTAGATCCAGAGTTTCAGCGCCGTGGTCATGGACGAGCGATCGTCGCCGAGGCGGAGCGATTGCTTCAGAAAGCGGGTTGTCCCAAGATCAATTTGCAGATTCGAACATCCAACGAGGGTGTGATCGAGTTTTATCGGCGTCTCGGCTATGCAGTCGATGATGTTGTGAGTATGGGCAAAAGGTTGGAACATGACGATGTGGGCTAACCACGATGCTGCCGTCCCACAGCTCGAGTCGTTCTGACGAAAAGGAGAAATGGAAATGAGACCGAAAATGAAATTGGAAATGAAAACGATCGCTGTCGCCAGCCTGGCGGCGTTCGGCGCTGTTTGTTTCGCTGGAGGAGCGACTGATTCGCCTACGCCTCTCGACATCAAGAAGGCTGAGTCCGAGGTCGAACTGCGCTATGCCAATGCGCATCCCGAGATCAAGGAATACGTCCTCTATACTGCGCGAACGTTTGGACGGTCCGGGATGTGGCTCAACGAGGATGCTTTCTCTGGTTCTGCGGCTGAGGCGCGTGAGAAGAAGATTCAGCATTTGGCGACGTTGTTGGTGGATGGCGAATACGGCCGTCATCTGTGCGCGGGGCTTGCGGAGGCGAGCGCACTCAAGGACAAGCGGCTTGTGCCTGGGCTTCTGAAAGTCGCGGGCTATCACAAGCAGGGTCAGGACTACGATTGCCGTCCGAAATGGATGGCGGTGGCGGCATTGGCGCGGCAGGAGTCGGATGAATCGGTGCCGTTGCTGGTCAGCCTGGTCGATCATGGAAACCAGAACACGCGTTTTTGGGCGCGAGCGGCGTTGGCGCGAAAGACAGGTCAGGATTTCAAGCAGGACAAGCAGGCCTGGGCAAAGTGGTGGCAGGAACTAGGGCACCCGTCGGTAGACAAAGACCTCCTCGAGCCCTACGAACCGCCGCCACAGCCACAGGACCAGAAATAGTAGGGGGGCAAGCGCTACAGAGCGCGCTTTTCATTGTCGCTCGTCGAGCCAGCGAATGCCTTGCCTCATCATGGGCCAGACGGGACCGCGCCAGCCGTGGCCGCCGGCGTAGGATTGCAAATGGACCCTGGCGCCCCCCGCCAATAATGCGTCACGCGCTTGCTCTGCGTGCGCGAAGGGCGTGATCTCATCGTCAGGGGATTGGAGTAAATAGAATGACTTGTCTTTAATTTTCTCGGTTGCGGCTCGCCCGGGCCAAACCGACATGGCCACAAACGCTCCGGCCAATGGCGATTCCTCGCGCAATGCCGCCGAATAAACGGCCGGGCCACCCGACGACCACGCCAGCGCGAAAATGTTTTTGCTGTCGATCGGCGCGCGCTTCTTCACGTCGGCGATCACGGCATCGATGAACTCTTCCGTCAGGAACTTCGCCTTTGGATAGGGCACTGTTTTTGAGGGCCAAACGACCATAAATTTTTGCGAGTTGTCCCAGGCGGGAGCAATCAACTGCGCCACCAGCCACCGCTCATTCAGCGCGTATTTGTGGATTCGACGAACGAACGATGTAAAATTCGCGCCCCCATCGCCGCCGGGGAGCACCAGCAACAATCGATACGGCACTGATGCTGCGGGCGTGTTCGTCCGTAACCCGATCAGGAAAACACGTTTCATCGCGTCGCCACCGATCCGCAGGTTCAGCGCCGGCACATCCGCGACATCCTGTCCAACCTCCACCACGTCGTT
>Ga0111539_10013255_pt1 | contig 10307 bp, 8 predicted proteins | sample RhiMethybrSRZTD1_FD_79667 | JGI IMG/M metagenome (GOLD analysis project Ga0111539, IMG submission 79667) | Populus rhizosphere microbial communities from Tennessee, USA - Rhizosphere MetaG P. TD hybrid SRZTD1 (version 2) (version 2) | ecosystem: Host-associated > Plants > Roots > Rhizosphere >... | reverse complement strand
AGCCGGCGATGACCGAGCGCGCCGGGGCCGGCCGCATGGGCGAGCATGGCGGCGGCCCCGCGGTGGGCGGCCGCGAGATGACGATCTCGGCCGAGATCATCTCCGTCGATGCCGCCGCGAACAAGATCACCCTCAAGGGACCGAAGGGCCAGATCAAGACGGTGACCGTCGCCGATCCGCAGCTGCAGAAGAAGCTCCCTAGCCTCAAGGCCGGCCAGGTCGTGCAGCTCACGTACACCGAGGCCATGGCGGCCTCGATTCGACCGTCCCCACCGAAGTAGTCGCTCCGCGCGGCCGCCACACGTCAGGCATCGCCTGACCGCGTCTCAGGCATCGCCTGAGTGGTCGAGCCGTGCCCCACGACCCACGCTTCACCCTGAATTTGTCCTAGGCAATCGCCGTGGTGTGCATCCCGCGCTAGCACACCACGGCGATTCGCCTGGGGCCCTACGCTGCAGGCGGAAACCGCGACAGCGCGATCACCAGCGTCCCCTCCGGGTGCGCGGTGACCCAGAAATCCCCCGGGTAGGCTCCCCACATACCGATCGCGAGCGGATAACCGACGCGGTGTCGACGCGGTCCTTGACGATCGTGTTGTCGGTGACCGCGCCCCTTTCGATCACCTTCCCCTCCCCCATTCGAAACGATCGGTACTGCTGAAAGGTGGCGTGGTGGTCGAAGTCGGTCTTCACCTGCAGCGTCGGTCCGCAGCCCAGGAACATCGCGATCCCGAACAGCAGCGCGGTGTAGGCGCGCCAGTTCATCGTCGTCTCATCAGGATTCGACCATCCGCAGACTGCGGCGGCGGAAATGGCGCAGCGACCAGAGCCACGCCCCCAGCAGGCCGCCGCCCGCGCCCAGCACGAACGCGACAAGCAGCAGCTGCCAGCCGGCGGTGTCCTTGACGCCGGCTGTGAACGACGCGGCCGTCGAGCGCGCCGTCTGCTGCAGCCGCCGCTCGAGACAGCCGAGCGGGTCCGGGCCCACGCATTCGGGGGCGAGCTGCGCGATCTCGGCGCCCACGCCGCCCACCGCCGCCGCCGAGACCCGCTCGCCGGTCCGCGACAAGCTGACCGCCAGCGGCCCATCGCCGTCCGGCCCGAGCTCCGCGAGCATCTGCTGGGTGGCCTTTTGCACCGCAAGGGTCGCGGCGGCGGAGACCGCCTCGTTGACGAGGCGCTGGATGATTTCTTTCTGCGCAGGCTCCTCGAGGGCCGACACCGCGCCTTCGACGGCGCGCGTGGCAGCAACGCGGGCGATCTGCTGCTCCGGGCCGGCGCTGGACTGCGCCTCAATCGCCTTGACGGCACCCTCGGCCGCCCGCTTCCCCATGAGACCTGCGCACCCGGACGCGACGCCGGCGAGCGCGGCGATCAACGCAACCCCGCGCGCCGATCGCCGGAGCGCCCGCCCCGCCGTCACCCGGGTTTCCTTGCCATCTCGACGAACGGATTCTCGCCAACCGGAACGATGAAGCCTGAGCGACGGGGACCACAGATCCCGTCACCAACGATCAACTCGTCTGCCCGATCCAGAAGGAGCCGCGAGTGTTGCCTGCGGTCCCGCGCGCGATCGCGTTTCTTGCGAAGGTTTCGTGACATGAAGTCCTCCTGTGCGGCCGGCACACACCGGTCGCGGGTAAGAAGTGGTAGGCGCAAACTTGCGCTTCTGCCGACCCGCGAACCATCAGGCGATGGCCGAAACGCGCGCGCCGCCTGAGATTCGATTGTGCGGAGCTTCCTTATTCGTTCGGGCCCGACCGGTACCAGATTCGAGATCATGGAGGTACGGGTCCATGGGTAAGCACGTCCATTCGAGACTGCGGAAGCTTGCGTGGCTCGGCCTCCTGACGGGTCTGACGCTCTTCGCGAGAGCGGGGCTCGCCGAGAAGATGGAAGGGATCCCAGCTGATCCGTCGGCGACGCCGTCGGCGGCGCCGGTGTGCAAGAACGCGGGCGTCACGGTCAGCTTCGTGCCGGGTTCGAACGAGATCGACACGAATGGCCGCGGTGCCCTGGCCGGTGTGGCCGCCTGGCTGAAGAACGGCGACCAGCGCACGGTCAGGCTCGTGGGCTACACCGACAAGGCGGGCGGCGCGGCCGCCAACCAGAAACTGAGCGAACGGCGCGCCCAGGCCGCCAAGGACTTCCTGCTCAGCCGCGGCATCGAGCCCGACCGGGTCATGGTCTTCGGCCACGGCGAGCAGGACATGCTCACTGGAGCCGAAGCACGGGTCGTCGCCGTGACGGCCTGCGACGTTCCGCCCGAGCTCGCCGCGGAGACGCCGCCGCCGTTGCCGCCCGAGCCCGAGCCGGCCCCCACCGCCGCGGAGCCCGAACCCGAGCCCGAGCCGGCGCCCACCGCCGCGGCGGCGCCCCAGCCGCCACCGCCGCCCGCGCCGATCGTCGTGCCGGTGACCGCCGTCCCCCCGCCGATGGCGGTGAATCCCGACAAGCCAGCCTCCGGGCTGGGGATCGAGGCCACGGTCGGTGGCGGCGCGATCGGATTCATCGACGAAGGCGCGCGTAACGTCGCCAACACCGGCGCCTCCTGGGATGCGCGCCTGATGTTCGGATCGCGCCTGCCGATCGCGGTCGAGGGCGCGTACGTCGGCTCGGTGCAGAGTATCGATGCGCTCGGGTTGTCGACCAACAGCTTGCTGGTCGGTAACGGCGTCGAGGGCACCCTGCGCATCAACCTGACGCGCATGCGCGTGCAGCCGTACCTGTTCGGCGGCGTCGGCTGGACCCACTACCAGCTGAGCAACACCGCCACGAACACCTCGAGCATCCTCGGCCGGGACGACGTCGGAACGGTGCCCCTGGGCGCGGGGGTTGCGGCGCGTTTCGGCCGCGGCTTCATCTTCGACGTCCGCGGGACCTACCGCGCGACGTTCGACGACCAGCTGATGCAAGGACAGTCGGTCAACGACACCTCGATGCAGACCTGGAACGCCACGGGACGGATCGGCTTCGAGTTCTGATCAGAACCCGAAGGCGGTGGTTGCCAACATATTGAGCTCGGTTCCGATGAAGCCGGCGTCGCTCATGTAGCTGGCGCGCCGGACGTATTCGACCGCGCCCCCGAAGCGGAGGGGGCCGAAGACCGGCCGGGTCCACATCGCCCCGGTCAGGTAGAGCCGCGAATCCCGCAACAGCAGGTCGCTCCGAATGGTCGATTGATTGGGATCGGCTGCGTCGATCGACCAGTACCAGCCCCCGCGGGCATCGCCGGTGAAGCCGATGGGGCCGAGATCGACGTTCAGCGTGGCCGCGTAGACCAGTCCGTGTGCGTAGTAGTACCCGCTGTCGCGCAGGGGCGTCTTGATGGTCTGGCCGAGGACCAGCGGGTATTGCGTGCGATACGCCATCGACCCGACGATCGCGAACGCGTATTGGGTGGATAGCGAGAGGCGTACCAGCACGCTGCGGCGCGCGGAGAACTCGAACGTCGGTCCGCCCAGCCCGATCGACGTGATGCGATCGTGCACCCGCGGGAGATCGCGCAGCCGATAGTCGAACGAGCTACCCAGGCCGAGCATCGTCCCCCAGCCCCGCGAACGCGCCGCCGCGAGAGGCACGTCGGTCTCGTCGCCACCGACGTGGTAGCTGCGATCGTAGCGGCCACCCCACACCGTCTGGGCGTGGAACCAAAATCCATCCAGGTGGTTGCCGCCGAAACGGCCGTCCGCGAAGAGCGAGGACCACTGGCCCGGCGCCACGGGCACGCTGCCGCTGCCCGGCCGCTGGTAGGCACGCTGCGTGACGATCTCGCTACCCATCGCCACCGCCAGCTCCTCCCGGACGAAGGTGCCGTCGAAGACCGCTCGGTTGACGCCGATCGACAATCCCAGCTTCGCCCACGGAAGCAGCGAGCCCGGATGCACCCGACAGATCGGCCTGTCGTTGATGCTCGCCACCGGGGAGAACACGAATGCACCCGCGCAGTGGCCGAGACTCGTTCCGCTGCGCGCGAGGTATCGCCCCAGCTGGTAGGTCGTCTCGCCGATGACCGCCCCGCCCGCCGGCGTCAAGATCAGATCGTTGAGCGACGGGTGTTCGGGGATCTCGACGAAGTACTCCCAGAACGTGGAGCCGAGGACCGATGCAATGAAAGCCGGCCCCGGGCCCAGCCCGTTGCCGCGCGCGATCTGGTAATACGCGGTCCCACCCAGCGGGTGTCCGACGGCATTGGTGTTGTAGTGGTCGCCGTCGAAGACGATGTCCTCCGCCGTCATCTTGCGCTTCCAGGCCCGCCACTCGGCGCCGCGACTCCAGCGCTCGTCGGCGCCGTTGCGGAAGTACCAGATCGTCCCGCCCGCCAGCACCAGCGCGATCTCGATGGCCGTGAACAGGTACGGGTGGCTGACGGTCGGCTGACTGACCGGGTTCGGCGCTGCGATCGGCGCGGCGATCGGCGCGACCGGGGCGTCCCCGTTCCCCGACCACAACGCAGCGACCAATGCGAGCCAGGCGAGCATTGGTCGCTCACATCGACATCAGGTGTGACGCTCGGCCTCCGCGGTCTTGCGGCGCGCCCGTCCAGACGACGCGGCGGCCGGCGACGACCGCGCGGGCGACCAGAGGTTGAGGGCCTCGGTGGCTGAGAACGTAGCGAAGGTGTGAATCAGCGATGCGATCAGGCCGGTCCAGCCCGTCTGGTGGCTGGCGCCGATCCCAGCGCCGTCGTCGCCGTTGAAGTATTCGTAGAAGAGCAGGTGATCGCGCCACAGCCGGTCGTCGGTGAACTTGGGCGCCGCCCCGAAGACCGGGCGCCGCCCGCGGCTGTCGGCGGTGAAGATGCGCGCGAGCCGCTCGGTGATCTCGAAGGCGACCTCGTAGAGGGTGACGCGGCGGCCGGAACCGGTCGGGCACTCGACGGTGAAGTTGGGGCCGTAGTAGCCGTAGTAGTTCAGGAGGGCGCGCACCAGCAGGCCGTTGACGGGCAGCCAGACCGGCCCGCGCCAGTTCGAGTTGCCGCCGAAGATCGCGCTGTCCGATTCAGCGGGCAGGTAGCCAATCTTGAAGCGCTGGTCACCGACACCGAACTCATAGGGGTGCTCGAAGTGATGGCGCGACAGCGATCGGATCCCGAACGGGCTCAGGAACTCGTTTTCATCGAGCAAGCGGCTCAGCACCCGCCGCAGCCGATCCTCGCTCAGCAGCGACAGCAGCCGCCGGTTGCGGTAGCCGGGCCGGCGCGGGTCGTGAATGTTGCTGACCAGGTGGGGACGATTGCTGCAGAACCACCCGGCGCGCTGCTGGAGTTGCGGCAGCGCCGTCATCACCTCCTCGCTGATGACGGTGGCGGCGCAAAGAGGCAGCAGCCCCACCATGGAGCGGACCTTCAGCTGCTGCGACCGCCCGTCCGGGCTGCGCAAGACGTCGTAGAAGAAGCCGTCCTCCTCGTCCCACATCTCGCCGTTGCCGCCGATGTGGATCATCGCGGAGGCGATCCAGATGAAGTGTTCGAAGAACTTCAGCGCCATGTCGGCGTACGACCGATCGTCGAGCGCCAGCTCGAGGGAGATCTGCAACATCGACTGCGCGAAGAACGCCATCCATGCGGTGCCGTCCGCCTGCTCGAGGTGACCGCCGGTCCTCAGGGGCGCGCGCCGATCGAGAACGCCGACGCTGTCCAGGCCGACAAATCCGCCCTCGAACACGTTGCGGCCGCCGAGATCCTTGCGGTTGACCCACCAGGTGAAGTTCAGCAGCAGCTTGTGGTAGATGCACTTGAGGAACTCGACGTCGGCGTGTCCGGTGCGGCGCCTGTCGAGCTGGTAGAGAAAGTAGGCGGCCCAGGCGTGAACGGGCGGATTCACGTCGCCGAAGTTCCACTCCGAGCCAGGCACCTGTCCGTTCGGGTGCAGATAACGTTCCTGCAGCAGCATCATCAGCTGCTTCTTGGCGAGGTCGGGATCGACGAGCGACAGCGGAATCGAGTGAAACGCGAGGTCCCACGCCGCGCACCACGGGTACTCCCATTTGTCCGGCATCGAGATGACGTCGTCGCTCACCATGTGCGACCAGTCGGCGTTGCGCGATCCGCCAGACCCGGCGGGCGACGGCGCTGTGCCCCGGTCCGCCAGCCAGGTATCGACGTCGTAGTCGTAGAACTGCTTGCTCCACAACATCCCCGCCAGTGACTGGCGCATCACGCGTCGGCGATCCTCGGGCAGCGACGCGGGGACCACCTCCGCGTAGAACTCGTCCGCCTCCCGCTTGCGGTGCTCCATCACCTTCGCAAACGGTTTTCCCAGCACGGTTTCGTCGTCGGACCCAGCGACGTCGGAAGCCCCGCCGATCAGGCGCAGGCGCAGCACGTGTCGCCCTCCCGGCGCGATGTCGACCGTGTAGCACGCGGCCGCCTTGGTCCCGACCTGTCTCGGATTGATCGTCCCCTCGCGGTTACCGATGACGTATTCGTTGATTCCGTCCTTGAAGAAGAAAGGCGCCTCGCCGCGATTGCTCTCTCCGTTGGTCCGCCAGCGTTCCGGATTGGTCTCGTTGTCGACGAACAGCAACTCCGCGCCGCGCGGGCAGCGCAACACGTATTTCCCCAGCTTCCGGCTGGTGGCTTCCAGCCCCGCGCCGCGTCCGGCGGCGACCCGGATGACCGGCCTTTCCAGGTTGGCCTGCCGCCAGGTATTTCGGAACCACAGCGTCGGCAGAAGGTGAAGGGTCGCGGCGCTCGCGCCGCGGTTGAACGCGGTGATCTCGATCAGCACATCCTCGGGGCCGGCCTTGGCATATTCGACGAACACGTCGAAGTAGCTGTCGTCGTCGAACACGCCGGTATCAATCAGCTCGTATTCGCGGTCGGCGCGCGACCGGCGGCGATTTGTCTCGACCAGATCCGCGTAGGGGAACGGCGCCTGCGGGTACTTGTACAGGTACCGCATGTACGAATGCGTCGGAGTGCTGTCGAGGTAGAAGTAGTATTCCTTCACGTCCTCGCCGTGATTTCCCTCGTGGTTGGTGAGGCCAAACAGGCGTTCCTTGACGATCGGATCTCGACCATTCCAGAGCGCGAGGGCGAAGCAGAGGATCTGACGGTCGTCAGAGATGCCGGCGATTCCGTCTTCGCCCCATCGGTAGGCGAATGACCGCGCCAGGTCGTGACTGAGGTAGCTCCACGCATCGCCGCTGGTGCCGTAGTCCTCCCGGACCGTTCCCCACTGGCGTTCGCTCAGATACGGACCCCACCTTCGCCACGGCGCCGCCCGCGTCCGCGCGACGACGAGCCGCCTCCCCTCCGCGTTCATCCCGCCCCTCGCACTTCCACGCTCCAAGCTGACGACGCGGCCCCGTCAGACAACGGCTGGCACCTTGACGCCACCAAAATGCGTCGGGCGCTTACACCGTCGGAGCTTGCGAGGCGGGCGCGACGGATCAACGTTGACGACGTGTCGAGCGCACAGGAGTTCGAGGCGCGCATCCTCGTAGTCGAAGATGACCCGGAGGCGCGCGCGACCCTGGAACTGCTGCTGGGCACGCGCTGGAGCGTGACCGTCGCAGAACGCGGCGAGATCGCGCTCGACAGCGCCCGCGCGATGCCCTTCGACCTCGTGATCGCAAACGTGCAGATGCCCGGGCTCAGCGGCATCGAGCTGGCCAGGATGCTGCGCGCCGATCGCGCGACGCAGGACGTGTCGCTGCTCCTGATGTCGCGCACCGCCGGACAGCACGAAACCATCGCCGGCCTCGAAGCCGGCGCGGACGACTTCCTGGTCAAGCCGTTCTCGGGACGCGAGCTGCTGGTTCGCGTCCAGACGCGTCTGGAATTGACGGCGATGCGCCGCCGCAACGCGCAGCAGGAGGAGGTCCTCGCCAGCCTTCAGCGCACGCTGAAGGCCCGCGACGAGTTTCTCTCCGCGGCGTCGCACGAGCTGCGGACGCCGATCACGACGTTGAGCCTGCAGACCGACGGCCTGCTGAACATCCCCACCGGCGCCACCAACGGCGGGCGGCGCGCCACTGACGAGCGGATGCTCCGCCGGCTGAAGGCCATCCGCAGGCAGGTCGTGCGTCTGAATCAGCTCGTCGATCAGCTGCTCGACGTCTCCCGTCTCATCGAGGGCCGCCTGGAGCTGCGGCCCGAGGAGGTCGATCTGCAGGCGCTGGTGATCGAGGCCATCGATCTGATGCGCGAATCGGCGACCCAGGCGGGCTCACCGGTGCTGCTGCGCCTGCGTCCCGAGGTGGTCGGACAGTGGGATCGGGTCCGGATTGGCCAGGTGATCACGAATCTTCTTTCCAACGCCATCAAGTTCGGCTGCGGCCGTCCCATCGAGGTCGAGCTGGACGCGGACGAGAACAGCGCGCGTGTGCAGGTCCGTGACGCCGGAGAAGGGATCCTGCCGCAGGAGCAGGAACGCATCTTCCAGCGCTTCGAACGGGCGACCTCGGTCCAGCGGCATCCCGGCCTCGGTCTCGGCCTGTGGATCTGCAAACAGATCGTCGACGCCAGCCACGGCCGAATCACCGTCCAGAGCGAACCAGGCCGCGGCGCCACGTTCAGCGTGGAGCTGCCGAGGGCATCGTGAAACGCCGCCCGCGGCTTCTCGTCGTCGACGACGATGTCGAGCTGTGCGAGAGCCTGGTCGACGCCCTGACCGATGCCGGGTACGAACCGGTCGCAGCCTGTGACGGGATGGGGGCGCTGCGGCTGTCTCGCGACGGGCGGGCGCCCAGCCTGATCCTGCTGGACCTGATGATGCCCGACATGAACGGATGGCAATTCCGCGAACAACAGCTCCTCGACAAGGGCATGAAGGACATCCCCGTCGTCGTCATGACCGCCAGCCGCGACCTGCGCCGCCATCCCGTGCAGGCCGACGCGTTTCTGTTCAAGCCGTTCACGCTGGAGGATCTTCTGGACCAGGTTCACCGCGTCGTGCGACCCACTCGTCGGGCTCGTTCGACGTAGAGAGCAGGCCGCCCGGTGCGCCGGTCGCCTCGGTTACCACCCCGACGCTGCGCAGCGCTCTCAGCCACTCTCGCGCGCAGCGCGAGAGTGCGTCGAAGGCTGTCGGTCGAACTCGTGAATCGCGCGTCGACGCGCGCGAGGGCGAATCAGCGATCGGATGAGAACACATGCGCGAGCGCCGCCTTACCATCGCCGACGTGAGGCTTCGTACGATGTCAGTGAGTCACCTGAAGTGGCAGCTCCACGACGAACGTTGCGCCCGCGCCGGGTCGGCTGTCGACATTCACCGTCCCGCCAAGTTGATGAACGATGCTGCGCACGATGTACAACCCGAGGCCCAATCCGTCCTGTTGACCTGTTGCGACAGCGCGTTTGAACGGCTCGAAGATTCGACCGTGAAGCTCGGGGGGGATACCGAGGCCGCTGTCGCTCACCTCCAGCCGCGCACTCTCGCGCTGACTGTCGGCGACGGCGCGAATGACGACCGGGCGGCCCTGTCCGTACTTGACCGCGTTGCCAACCAGGTTCGTCACGACCTGATTCAGGCGCGAGCGGTCCCAGCACCCCATCACCGGACCTTGCAGCTCGACATTCAGCTTCGAAGCACCTGCCACCTGCACCTGCATCTGGGCGCTGACGTCTCGCACCACCTCGCACAGGTCGACGGACGACAGCTCCATTTCGAGTTGCCCCGAGCGAATCCTGCCGAGGTCGAGGAGGTCGTCAATCAAGTGCGCAACCCGTCGCTCCTCCTTGACCATGATGTTCACCATCCGGGTCGCCTTGGGCGTCAGGGGAACCCGGCTGCGTTGCAACGATTGCAGACACAGGCGCACCGAACACAGCGGTCCACGAAGCTCATGCGCGGCGATGGAAATCAGTCTTTCCCTGTCACCGAGTGCGTCAATGAGCCTCCGGTGCTCCCGGACGTTGCGAATGGCCATCGCCAACCGATCGCCCAGTTCTTGCGCCAACGCGAGGTCGGCCGCGCTGTGAACCAGCCCGTCAGTCTTGGCGAAACTGATGGCGCCGTAACGATCGTTTCCCGTCCCGATTGGCGCGCTGATTCGAGAGCGATCGCCGTCCAGGCGAATTTCCGCGCGCGTTATCCCCGCGAGATCGCCTGGTTCTTCCATCCACGCTTCCTGCGTTGCCCTGACTTCCAGAATCCGTGCGGGCGCCGCTCCCCACATGCGATCGACAACGCAAATGTCACCCAACACGCACAATGCAGAGCGTCCCACCGCCTCGAGCATCGGCTCGATTTCCAGCGAGATGAAATGACGACTCACGTTCGCGAGAAACATTGCGTGGGTCGTTACGTTCTTGCTCGACGACGTCCCTTGCACGGTTTGCATCGGTGTTCTGTCCTCTCT
>Ga0111539_10013252_pt1 | contig 10307 bp, 9 predicted proteins | sample RhiMethybrSRZTD1_FD_79667 | JGI IMG/M metagenome (GOLD analysis project Ga0111539, IMG submission 79667) | Populus rhizosphere microbial communities from Tennessee, USA - Rhizosphere MetaG P. TD hybrid SRZTD1 (version 2) (version 2) | ecosystem: Host-associated > Plants > Roots > Rhizosphere >... | reverse complement strand
GTCCCGAAGTCGTCGATGGCCAGGCGCACGCCCAGGTCATGGAGCGTGGTGAGGGCATGCAGCGTGTCCTCCCCGTTGTCGATGAGGACGCTCTCGGTCATCTCCAGGGTCAGCCGGTCCGCGGCCAGGCCGGTGTCCTCGAGAACCTGCCGGACGTGGTCGGGGAAGTCGTCGTGGAGCAGCTGGCGGGGCGAGACGTTGACGGAGATCTTCAGTGGACGCGCCGCGTCGTACTCGTTCTGCCAGCGCACGGTCTGTGCGCAGGCCTCCCGCAGCACGATCATGCCGATGTCGCGGATCAGGCCGGTGGCCTCGGCCGCGGGGATGAAGGAGAGGGGCGGCACCAGCCCGCGCTCGGGGTGCTGCCAGCGGACCAGTGCCTCGACACCGGTGATGTGCCCGGTGCGCATGGAGATCATGGGTTGGTAGTGCACGACGAACTGCTTCTCGTCGATGGCGCTGCGCAGGTCGGTCTCCAGCCGGACGCGCTCCACGAGGCCCGCGTGCATCTCGGGGTGGAACACGGCGAAGCCGCCGGCACCCGCGGCCTTGGCCTGGTACATCGCCAGGTCGGCGTTGCGCAGCACCTGCTCGGCGGTGCTTGCGTGGTCGTCGATGCGAGCGATACCGACACTCGCCGCGATGTGGACGCGCTCGTCGTGGAGGTCGAAGGGCAGTCGCACGACCTCGTTGATCCGGCGCGCAAGCGCGACCTCCTCCTCGGGGAGTGCGTCCTCGAGGAGGACGGCGAACTCGTCGCCGCCGAACCGGGCCACGGTGTCACCGCTCCTGACCACCGAGCTCAGGCGCTCGGCGACGGTCACCAGCAGCTCGTCGCCCACGCTGTGGCCGAGCATGTCGTTGACCGACTTGAAGCCGTCGAGGTCCAGGAAGAGGACGGCCACGGTCTGCCCTTCGGGCATTCGACGGGAAAGTGCGTGCTGGAGACGGTCCTTGAAGAGGGCGCGGTTGGGCAAGCCGGTGAGCGAGTCGGAGAAGGCCATCCCCGTGAGCTGCTCCTCGAGCCGGACGCGGTCGGTCACGTCGCGGGTGTTGAGCACGAGAGCGCCGAGGTGCGGTGTGTCGAGCAGGTTGGTGATCGTGACCTCGACGCGGCACTCGTGGCCGTCGGCGTGCTGCCAGCTGCTCATGATCGTGTGGATGCGCAGCTCTTCGGCGGAGGCGTGCTCGATGGCCTGCTCGAGGAAGGCTGCTTCGGTCGGCCCCATCAGGGCGTAGATGGAGGCCCCTTCCACGTCTTCGGGCGCATAGCCGAGGATGCGGTGGATCGAGGCACTCTGGTAGCCCACGACACCGCGAGGGTCGATCATCGTCACGATGTCGGAGCTGTGCTGGACCAGGGCTATGAACCGCTCTCGGCTCGCGGTGAGCTCGGCGGTGCGGGCGTGGACGCGGTCCTCGAGTGTCCGGGTCAGGGTCTGGTTCTCCAGGAGGGTGAAGAGCTGGCGCCCGACCAGGAGCACCATGATGCCGGTGCGCAACCACGACACGACGAGGCTGGAGTGGCCGGTGCGCAGCACCTCGAAGCTGGACGTGAGCAGGGCTGCCGCGACGGCGGCGTACGGCAGGAGATTGCCGAGGGGGAGCGAGCCGACCTCGTCGTCGACGACCACCTCCGCCGCCGGGGTGCGATGGAGGGACGCGATCAGGATCAGGCTGAAGCCTGCGAACCATCCGAGGTCGATGACGCTGCCGGAGCTGTAGACCCCCATCGTCGTCTCGTAGGTGAATCCGGAGTCGGCGACGGCGAACGCCAGCAGCCCGGTTCCCACCAGGGGCAGGGACACGGGCAGCTGCCTCGCCGTACGGCGTGAACGCAGCCAGGTCGTGAGCACCATCGTGATCAGCACGACGTCCCCCACGGGGTAGGCCAGTGAGATGACCGCACTGGTGGGACTGTCGGCCCCGGCGTCGAAGACGTGGCGCAGCACGAGGATCCAGCTGCACAGCAGGAGCGAGGCAGCCACCATCAGACCGTCGAAGACGGTGCGGAGCTTGCCCGCGGTGGTCTGGGCTGCCAACGGCAGGGCGAGCAGCGCCATTGCGGCGAGGGGCGGCAGGCCGAGGTACCCCAGGTCTGCGGGGGACGGGAACGGCACCTCGCGACCCAGCACGGACTCGAACCAGCTCCACACCGCCTGCCCCATGGACCAGGAGGTCATGGCGGCACCGAGCAGCAGCCAGAACCGTCTGTCCGCTCCCGTGTGCCGAAGGCCCCGGCGGATCGACCCCGCCCCTGCACACAAGGCGATGACGCAGAGACCGACATTGGAGAGCGTCTGGGCAGCGATCGCGTCGTCGCGGACACTCAACAGCGTGGCCGCCCAGACGAGCGCGACGACCAGGACCGCCGTGACGGCGAGACCTGGGCGCGACGCGGGTCGGTCGGAACTGTGCATGGCAGCAGTATGGGGAGGCAAACCGGAGCAACGTGGCTAAACGGACAAAAACGAAACGCCTGTCATATGAGACAGAAAGCCCTACCGTCGTCCTGACAACTCAGCGGATGCGACCCGGGAAGTGCCCGGAGCATGAGGGGGATCGACGATGTCCGTGCTGGACCTGGGGACGTGGGTGGACGTGCCGGCGAAGTGGCCGGAGAGCCTGCACCCGACGCACCTGGCCGCGCTCGACCTGCCCACGCCGTACCTCATCGGAGACAACCGCCTGCTTCGCGAGCGGCTCCGCGCCTTCGAGTCCGCACTGCCGGGCGTGCGACCGTTCTTCGCGGTCAAGTGCAACTCCGACCAGCCCGTCCTGGGCACTGTCGCGTCCCACGGCGCGGGGTTCGAGATCGCGTCGCTTGGCGAGCTCGCCATGTTGCAGGCGGTCGGGGTCGACCCTCGTGACGTCCTCTACAGCAACACGGTGAAGCCGGCTGCGCACGTGCGGGGTGCCTTCGAGGCCGGGGTGTGGCGGTTCGCCGTCGACTCCGAGGGCGAGCTCGACAAGATCGCCCGCTGCGCCCCGGGCAGTGCTGTCTACGTCCGGGTCAGGGTCGACGACTCCGGCAGCGTCTTCCCGCTGTCGCGCAAGTTCGGCGCCGAGGCCCACCACGCGCGAGCCCTGCTGCAGCAGGCGCAGCACCTGGGTCTTCAGCCGTACGGACTCACGTTCCACGTGGGCTCGCAGTGCGCCGCGACCTCCGCGTGGGTGCAGGCGATGTCATCGGTCGGCCGGCTCATGCGCCAGCTCGTCAAGGACGGGATCATGCTCGAGATGCTCGACATCGGTGGGGGCTTCCCGGCGTGGTACGGCGAGACGGTGCCGTCCATCGAGGAGATCGGCGTCGTCGTCACCCGTTCGGTCGACGAGCTCCTGCCCTACCGACCGTCCCTCGTGGCCGCCGAGCCGGGTCGTCATCTCGTGGCCGAGACGGCCGTGATGGTCGCGGAGGTGTTGGGGCGCGAGGTACGCGCTGGGGAGGACTGGCTCTACCTCGACGTGGGCGCCTACAACGGCCTGATGGAGACCCAGCAGACGGTGGGTCAGTGGCGGTTCCCGCTCTGGTCCTCCCGCATGGACCACGGCGCGGTGGAGCAGGTGCCGTTCACGGTGACCGGGCCGAGCTGTGACAGCTCCGACACGATGTTCTTCGGCGCGTTGCTGCCGATCACCATGGCCGAGGGAGACCGCGTCTTCGTGGGCTCCGCCGGGGCGTACACCCTCAGCTACGCCTCGAACTTCAACGGGTTCCCGCCTCCAGCCACGCACTACATCGGGTGAGACCGGTGGACAGCCCCGCGCGCCGGCGCGTGGACGGCACTCGACGGAGGCTGTACGCGCTCATGGCCGCGGGCCTGGTGGACTCCTTCTGCCTGTCCATGGCGTGGACCGTGGTCGTTCTGGAGGTGACCCGCCAGCACGGGCTCCTGGCCGCCGGGCTGTGCAGCACCGCGATGCTCGTCGGCGTCGCACTGTCCGCGCCGATCGCCACCTGGATGGCGCACCACCTCGACGGTCGGCGTCTGCTACGGGTCGCGGGCCTGATCGAGGCCGCGATGCGCATCAGCGTCTTCGTGCTCCTCGCCACCGGGTCGTCGGTGTGGCTGATCGCCTTGTGCGTAACGGCGATGAACGTGGTCGCCTGGACGGGTTACGCCGGCATGCGGGCCGAGGTCGCCGCCGTCACCGACGGCGCCGGCGGGCTCACCTGGTACGGAACGATCGTGGCCGCCGTCGAGGCGGTCGGGATCGCCGCAGGCGCCATGCTGCCGACCGGCGCGTCGGGCCGGCCGTCCGACACGGTGCTCGGGGTCGTCACCGTCGTCTATGTGGCCGCGCTCGTCCCGACCCTGGTGGTGGCGGGCGGCTCGCGTGTCCCGCGCGCCGTACGGACCTCACTTCGGGTCGGCACGATCGCGAGGCCGAGTGCCGTGACGGTGCAAGGCGCCTTGCTCATGCTGGTCGCCTCGGGACCGACGCTGCTCGCCGTCGCCCTTGCCGCGGAGCTGCACGGGCGTGCTGCGGTGGGCCCCGCCGCGATCGCCTTCACCCTCGGTTCGCTGCTCGCCCCGGTCGTCGCCACCTTCCTGGAGCGGCACGGACGCAACGCGCCCGGCTGGTGGCTGATCCTGGCGTTCGGCATGGTGGCCGGCTGGGTGCTCGCCCCGGTGTCGATCACGTGGCTGTGCGTGGCGCAGGTGCTGTCCGGCCTGTGCATGACGACCCTCGAGGGCCTGCTCGACACCAGGGCGTCGCAGCGACGTCCCGAAGCGGTGACCGCCGCACTGGCCAGGTCGACGGCGGCCAGGGCGCTCGGTTCCTCCGCAGGCACGGCACTCCTCCCTCTGGCCGTGGCCGCCGTCGGGCTGTCCCGCTCGAGCGCTGTGATCGCCGGTGTTCTCGCGGTTCTGGTCGTGGTCGTCCATGTCTCACGTCGCGATCCGGCAGTCGCGACTGCCGACGATCGGGTGCCCCACGAGATGTCGGGCTGGGTGCCCCGCGTGGGCGCACCTTCCGCCGTCCCTCGACCCTGAGGGACCGCGGCTGATCATCACCCTTCGGATGGGCCAGCTGCTCGAAGCCCCCACCGACCGGCCACCAGTTTCACGACGAAGTAGGACGTCACTGATGGGCGTTGCGTGTCTCGATCATGAGCGGGAACTGGTCCAGTCTGAGTTGGTGATCGTTCGCACGACTCCTGGCAGTCCGGGCTGGTGGAGTCGGTCATCTCTCTCGTTCTTGCTGTTCTCGTCGTCGCCCGCGCCGTCAACGCCTGTAGTCCAAGGGGAGTCGCTCAGATGGACCTTCCACCTCCAACACTGACCGCCCGCTTCTGGCGGACCCGTCGCTCGGCCGCGGTCGCAGGGATCGTCTTCGCCGTACTCCTGCTCGCGGCGCTGACGATGATGCGCCTTGCCCTGGGCGACGCTGACCCGCGGACACTGCGGTTGGACGACGATCGACGTGCGCTGATCAGGGTCGGCCTCCATCTCGTGCCGTTCGCGGGGATTGCCTTCCTGTGGTTCATCGGAGTCGTCCGCGACCAGCTCGGGCCGGTGGAGGACCGGTTGTTCTCGACAGTCTTCCTCGGCAGCGGGCTGCTCTTTCTCGCCATGTTGTTCCAGGGGGCGGTCACCACGACGGGCCTGATGGTGATGCTTTCCGGCGCCCAGGTGGACACCAACATCTGGAACTTCGGCATCGCAACCACCCAGACCCTGGTCTCGGTGTACGCGATGCGCATGGCGGCCGTCTTCACGCTCTCGGTGAGCACCGTTGGTCTCCGGACCTCAGCCTTTCCGCGGTGGGTCTCCTACGTCGGTTACGCCGTGGCCTTGCTGCTGATGGTCGCGGCCGGGGAGCACAAGTGGACCCAACTGGTCTTTCCCCTGTGGGTCCTGCTGCTCAGCGTCGTCATCCTCCTCACCCATCCCCCGGACTGGAGGGTCGAGGCGTCGGAGAGCCCGTGACCCAGAGCCAGTTTGGGGTTGCCTGTCCGAGGCGACGGGTCGAGGGTGGGAGGTACCGGCGACGCCGCTGGGGCGTTGCCCCGTCCGAAGCGAGGTGCGCAGTGTACGCACGCTCCACCACCATCATGGCCAACCCGGATCGCATCGACGACGGGATCGCGCTGGTCGACAACGAGCTGATGTCGATGATGACCCACATCCGTGGCTGCATGGGGCTGTCGATGCTGGTCGACCGGTCGAGCGGCCGCTGCATCGCGACCAGCTCGTGGGAGTCCGAGGACGCCATGCGCGCCAGCAACGAGCAGCTCCAGCCCGTCCGGCAGCGCCTGCTCGACACCCTGGGCGCCGACGACCTCGAGGTCCAGGAGTGGGAGATCGCGATCTTCCACCGAGACCACGAGCTGCCCACCGGGGCCGGCGCTCGCGTGACGTGGGGTCGCCCGCCCGCAGGTCAGCTGGACGCCGCGGCGGACGCGTTCAAGACCAACGTCATGCCGCTCCTGGAGGGCATGGAGGGGTTCTGCAGCGCGAGCATGCTCATCGACCGTGAGGCCGGGATTCTCTGCGGCACGGTCAGCTTCGACAGCATGGCCCGGGTCGAGGGCAACCGCGACTTCGCTGCCGAGCAGCGGGCCAGGGCGACAGAGCAGAACGGGACCGAGTTCACGGACGTCATCGAGTGCGAGGTCGCCGTACACCACCTGAGGGTGCCCGAGCTGGTCTGACGCACACCCGCCGTTCAGCCGGTGGGCTGCACGGCCAGACCGATCACCCGCGCCGCGCCCTCGAGGTCGGGGAGGGATCCGCCGATCCGGGTGGCGTTGGCGCGGTCGAGCATGACCGCGACGAACGTGTGCGCGGCCTGCTCGCGCAGGCGTGGGTCGAGGCGTCCGGGTACGGCGCGCTCGAGGACGGTCTCGGTGAGCTCGACCAGGGCCTGCCGGAGCCGGCGCAGGTACTCGCGCACCTCGCGGTGGGTGCTGCCCTCGCGGAAGACGATGCGCCGGAGCACCAGGGACTCGTGCTGGCCCAGACCGAGCCGCTTGTCCAATCGGAGCAGCGACCTCGCGGGGTCGCCGAGGCGTACGACGTCGTGCAGATCGCACGGCGGGAGGGCGGGCAGGCGTTCCTGCAGCAGGGTGAGCAGCAGGTCGATCTTGCGCGGGAAGTAGTAGAAGACCAGACCCTTGGGCACGCCTGCCGCGTTGGCGATCTGCGCCGTGGGGGTGGCGTCGAACCCGTGCTCGGCGATCAGGCCCTCGGCGGCGTCGAGGATCCGGGTACGTCGGTCGTCGGTCACCTGGTCCTCTGCCTCCTGAAGGGTCGATACGCGTGTTGACGGAACGGTTCGGCGGGTCCGGACCCGCCGAACCGGGTTGGTGTGCCGCCGTCAGGTCGAGGGTGCGTGGTGCAGCCGGCGCTGGACCTCCGGCGTCGCCCACAGACCCATCACGACGTTGATGACACCGACCGCCCAGGCCGTGTAGGCCATGGCGTTCAGGTCGGTGAACCCCATCACCCACGGGGCGAGGATGAACAGCACGCCCAGCACCGCGTGGACGTACTCCGAGATCCGGTCTTCCGGCCTGGCCAGAGCCCAGAGCGACACCAGCGCGGTCACGACACCCAGGCCCACCATGGTCCAGGTCGTTCTCGTGTCGGTCTCGGTCCAGATCGGGGCCAGAGCGGCGTAGGCGCCGGCGACCAGGGCTACCCAGTCCTGCCAGCGCGTCCATCTCTGCATGGCTTCTCCCTTCCTGCGAGGACGCGGTGAGTGCGTTCCACATCCAGAGTAGTTTGATTGACCGCCCGGTCAAGGTCTGTCGGCCCTGGGTCTCGACCCACCCGAGTCGGGCGCGGTAGACAGGCGCACATGTCCTCCTCCGCGCGCCCTCCCTTCCACCTCGCGATCCCGGTGCACGACATCGAGGCGGCCCGGCACTTCTACGGCGACGTCCTCGGGTTCGGGCGCGGCCGCTCGGACACCCGCTGGACGGACTGGAACGTCGAGGGGCACCAGGTGGTCACGCACCAGGTCGACGACCACCGCAACGCGGTCGCGGGCACCAACCCGGTCGACGGCCACGAGGTGCCGGTGCCGCACTTCGGGCTGGTGCTCGACGTCGACCGGTTCCAGGAGCTCGCACAGCGGTTGACCGATGCCGGGACCGACTTCGTGATCGAGCCATACGTCCGGTTCGAGGGCGAGCCGGGCGAGCAGTGGACGATGTTCTTCCTCGACCCGTCGGGCAACGCGCTTGAGTTCAAGGCGTTCCGGGACCTCGAGCAGCTGTTCGCTGTCTGAGGGTCCTCCTTTGGTAGGACGAGGCCCAAGCCCGGGCAGGCGTACCTTGACCGCGTGAGCCGAGCCTGGCTGTTCCTCACGAGGTACGGCCTCGACCTCCTGATCGTGGTCGCGGCGATCGCGGCTGCGCTGGGTACGGCGCTGCGCGACGACCCGGGCCACCCGACCGGGCTGCTGCTGTGGTTCGAGGTGCTGGCCGTCGGCGGGGTGATCCTCGGCCTGGTCTGGCGGCGGCGCTTCCCGTTCGCGGCGCCGGCCGCCATGTGGCTGGTCTGTGCGGCGCTGTCGTTCGTGGACGGCCGACTGATCACGGACAACGACGCCGTCTTCGTTGCCGGGATGGGGGCTGCACTGCTGCTGGGAAACCTGCGACAGGTCCGACAGGCACGCCTCGGCCTGGCCCTGGTGGTGGGGTCCGCGGCGATCGTCGTCTACAACGGGCCCAACCGGGTCTCCGGTGGGCTCATCTTCACCCCGGTGCTGTTCGCCCTCGCCTGGCTCGTCGGCTACGCGCTGCGGGAGCGCGCAGAGCAGAGCGAGGCCGCCGAGGAGCGCGCGATCCGGGCCGAACGCGAGCGCGAGACGGCGGCGCGGGTCGCCGTTGCCGAGGAGCGCGGACGGATCGCGCGGGAGCTGCACGACGTCGTGGCCCACGCCGTGAGCGTGATGGTGCTCCAGGTCGGTGCGGTGCGGCACCGGATGCCCGAGACCGACACCGAGGACCGCGACGCCCTGCGCAACGTCGAGCAGGCCGGTCGCACCGCGCTGGCGGAGATGCGGCGCCTGCTCAACGCGATGCGCAGCGAGGGCGACGACCTCGAGCTGCTGCCGCACCCCGGGCTCGACGACCTCGACGCGCTCGTGGCCGACGTACGGGCGACCGGCCTGGCCGTGGAGGTACGACGCCACGGTGAACCGGTCCCGCTCCCGCCCGGTCTCGACCTCTCGGCGTACCGGATCGTGCAGGAGGGCCTCACCAACACCCTCAAGCACGCCCGGGCGGAGCACGCGCAGGTCGACGTGCACTACGGTCCCGCGGACCTCCGGCTCGAGGTCCGCGACGACGGTCGCGCCAGCACCAGCACCAGCACCGGCAACATCAACGGCGCCGGCCATGGCCTCGTCGGCATCGGCGAGCGGGTCAAGATCTACGGAGGGGAGATGACCGCGGGCACCGGCCGCACCGGAGGCTTCCTGCTGCGGGTGCGGCTACCTCTGGAGGACGGCGGTGACGTATGACGATCCGGGTGCTGGTGGTGGACGACCAGTCGATGGTGCGGGCCGGCTTCCGTCTGCTGCTGGCCGACGAGCCGGACATGGAGGTCGTGGCCGAGGCGAGCAACGGCCTTGAGGCGGTGGCGCAGGCGGCGCGCTTCCACCCCGACGTGATCCTGATGGACATTCGGATGCCCGAGCTCGACGGACTCGAGGCGACCCGGCGGATCCTCGCGGCCGACTCCGCGGCGAGGGTTCTGGTGCTGACCACGTTCAACCTCGACGAGTACGTCTACGAGGCGCTGCTGGCCGGGGCCAGCGGGTTCGTGCTCAAGGACGATCCGCCCGAGCAGCTGATCGCCGCGGTACGGATCATCGCCGGGGGAGAGGCCCTGCTCTCCTCCGGCGTCACCCGGCGCGTGATCGAGCACTTCACCCGACTGCACCGGCAGGCGCCGCCCGCGTCGGTGGACAGCCTGACCGCCCGGGAGATGGAGGTGTTCAGCCTGATCACGCGCGGCCTCTCCAACGCCGAGATCGGCGCCGAGCTCTTCATCAGCGACACGACCGTCAAGACGCACGTCACTCGCCTGCTGCAGAAGCTCGGGCTGCGCGACCGTGCGCAGGCGATCGTGCTGGCCTACCAGACCGGACTCTTCGACACGTCCGGTCCTCCGGGTCCTACTTGAGGAGGACCCGGCGTCGTCGGTACGTCGCCCTCGGAACGCGACCTCGCGACGACGCGCTCGGACCGCTGCGTTCCTAGCGTTGAGGCATCCCTCAACCAAGGAGCGTCGCCGATGATCACCGTCGATTCCCTGACAAAGAAGTACCGCAAGACCACCGCGGTC
>Ga0111539_10013251_pt1 | contig 10307 bp, 9 predicted proteins | sample RhiMethybrSRZTD1_FD_79667 | JGI IMG/M metagenome (GOLD analysis project Ga0111539, IMG submission 79667) | Populus rhizosphere microbial communities from Tennessee, USA - Rhizosphere MetaG P. TD hybrid SRZTD1 (version 2) (version 2) | ecosystem: Host-associated > Plants > Roots > Rhizosphere >... | reverse complement strand
GACGCCTTCACCGATGTCGGGCAGCTTGAATTCGAGCCGTGCCATGTTCCTCGCTTGTCGAGACGCGCTTCCCGGGATGATAGCCGATATGGCTAGGCCCGCGCCGTCTTGAGCACGGCCGGCAGGATCCGGTGTGACAGCGGCAGATACTCCATCTCGAGCGTGTAGGGAAACGGCGTATCGAAGCCGGTCACGCGCACGGGCGGCGCCTGGAGGTGATAGAAGGCCTTTTCGCAGATCAGGCTGATCAGCTCGCCCGCGAACCCGCCCGTGCGCGGCGCTTCGTGGACGACCACCACGCGCCCGGTCTTCTTCACGCTGTCGATCAGGGTCTCGATGTCGACTGGCCACAAAGTGCGGAGGTCGATCACCTCGCACTCGACGCCTTCTTCGCTGGCCTTGGCGGCTGCGTCGAGCGCTTCATAGAGCATCGCTCCATAAGCGACCACCGTGACGTGATCGCCTTCACGGGTGATCGTCGCGCTCTCGAGCGGAACCGTGAATTCTCCTTCCGGCACCTCGCCCTTCGCCGCGCGATACACGCGCTTCGGCTCGAAAAACAGGATCGGATCCGGATCTTCGATCGCCGACAAGAGGAGCCCCTTCGCGTCGTAGGGGTTCGACGGGCACACCACCTTCAGCCCCGGCACGTGGATGAAATGCGATTCCGGATGCTGAGAGTGATAGTGGCCGCCGCGGATGCCTCCGCCGACCGGCGTCCTGATCACCATCTTGGCCGAGTATTCCCCGCCCGAGCGGTAGCGATACTTTGCGAGCTCGTTGACGATCTGGTCGTAGGCCGGCCAGATGAAGTCGGCGAACTGAATCTCGGGGATCGGCACCATCCCGTAGAGCGCCATCCCGACCGCGGCACCGACGATCCCGCCCTCGCTGAGCGGGGTGTCGATCACGCGCTCGTCGCCGAACTCGTCGAACAGGCCCGCGGTGACGCGGAACACGCCTCCGACCTTGCCGACGTCTTCGCCCAACACGACGACGCGCTGATCCTTGCGCATCGCCACGCGCAGCGCGTCGTTGATCGCCTGAACCATGTTCATCTGCATGCGCTGCCCCTCAGTGATGCGACCGCGGACGCGGTCCGCCCAAAAGCTCGGCGCGTTGCTCCACCAGGTGCCACGGGGGCTCGGCGTAGACGTCCTCGAACATCGTCTCGAGCGGGGGCGGAAGCGTGCGCTCCGAGACCGTAACCGCTTCGCGGAAACGCCGGTCGACGTCGGCGTTCAGCTCTTCTTCCTGGCGCTTGTCCCAGAGCCCTTGCTGAACCAGAAAGCGCCGCAAGCGCTCGATCGGATCGCGATCGACCCACGGTTCCAGCATGTCCTGGCCACGGTAGCGATTCGGATCGTCGCTCGTCGAGTGGCCACCCATGCGGTAGGTCAGAGCCTCGATCAGCGTCGGCCCATCGCCGCGCGTGGCGTCGGCAAGCGCGCGCCGGGTCACGGACACGACGGCGAACATGTCGTTGCCGTCGACGCGCACGCCGGGCACGCCGTAGGCCGCGCCCTTCTCGGCGAACGTGCGCGACGCGGTCTGGCGTTCGACCGGCACGCTGATCGCCCAGCCGTTGTTGCGCAAGAAGAACACCACCGGCACTCGGAACACGCCGGCGAAGTTCATCCCGCTGTGAAACTCGCCCGAGCTCGTGGCGCCATCGCCGAAGTAGACCAGCGCCGCCTCGTCACGCTTCTGCAGCTTGGCCGCCCACGCCAGGCCCACCGCCTGGGTGATCTGTGTTCCGACCGGCGAGCTGATCGAGAGCCAGCGCGTCTTCTTCGACGTGTAGTGATCGGGCATCTGCCGCCCCTTCACCGTGTCGTTGGCGTTGCCGAACATGTTGTCAATGAAGGTGCCGAGCGGGAGGCCGCGCATCAGCGCCGCGCCGAACTCGCGATAGCAGGGGAACAACCAGTCCTGCTCGCGCATCGCGTACGCGGAACCGAGCACGGCGGCTTCTTCGCCCACCGACCCGATGTGAAAGCCGATCCGCCCCTGCCGCTGCAGCGCGACCAGGCGCTCGTCGATCAAGCGCGTGAGCACCATGTGGCGAAAGATCGTGATCACTTCGTCGGGCGAGAGCCCCGGATCGTGCTCCGGATCCAGGCTTCCGTCTTCGCGCAGCACGCGAATCACATCCCGCCCTTCCATCAGCTCCCGCTCTGGACTCTCCACTCCTATCGTCATGCAATTCCCTCGGTGGTGGCGCGTCGGGCAGCGCGAGCGCAGCCTACAACACGAAAAGTACATTGTCGTACAGTGCTCGCGCTCGAGCCAGCTTTCAGGTGAGCACGCTGTTTCGCACCTCTCGGGTTTGTCGGTTGCGGCCTGACGCAGCGCAGCGGCTGCTCGTCGGCCGGACAGCCAGTGCCGATGGATCGTGGCGGCACGCGCGGGAAATCGCGTGCTGAAAATGCCTCAATGCTGCGGCTTGCCACGGCCGCGGGACGTCCCGCGCGGTTCAATCCGAGAGCGCGCGTTCGACCTCGCGCAGCGCGCCGTCGACGCTGCCTTTGTCGAGCTCGACCGCCGCCGCCAACTTGTCGAGCACGCCGCGCTCTTCGTCGCTCACGCCGCCGGACACCTGGGCCAAAAGCGCCGCGACCCTCAGCACTTCTCGAGCGTGCTCGGGGCGAGTGACGAAACGGGCCACCATCTCGATGCGCTTGTCGGCGCCATCTTCGGCCAGCTGATCGTGCAGGTCGGCGACCAGCGCGTGGACCTGACGCTCCGCGACCGCCCCCTCGCAGGCGGCGAGCACCAAGTGCTCGAACGTCGCGCGTTCGGAAGCGTCGAATTCCCCATCGGCCGTCGCGACCAGGTACGCGCTTTCGACCATGGCCTCGAACAGCGCTGCCGCGTTGGGATCGAATCCCGTCGGAACCGTGACTTCTTCGCCGACCGGGCGGAACCCGTACGAAGAAGCCGCAAGCTTCAAGATCGAGCTCGTCACACCCTTGTCGGAGTAGGACGGTGCTTCCCGGAGCTTGCTGGCCACCTTGCGGAGCAGGCTGCTATCGACGTCGGTCATCGGGGACAAGGATCCCTTTCGAGCCTAGGAGCCTACTTCCCGACGCTTAGCGCCGCAAACGCTACCTTCTTATCAGCGAGCGAGGATCGAGGAGCTCCGGATCTCGTGGCACGGGATCTGCTCGCCGCGGTGGGGCGGCCGCAGTCCCGTTTTGCCCGTTTTGGCCGGTTTTGGCTGTCAGCTTGGCAGAAACGAAGGCTTCGGCGGCGTGGTAGCTCGAACGCACGAGCGGTCCGCTCGCGACAAACGCGAAACCTAGCGCGTACGCATTGCGCTCGTACTGGAGAAAGCGCTCCGGCTCGACATAGCGTGCGACTTTTGCATGCTTCTCGGTCGGGCGGAGGTACTGGCCGATCGTGACCACGTCCACCCCCGCCCCGCGCAGATCCGACAGCGCCTCGAGCACCTCGTCGTCGCTCTCACCGATCCCCACCATCAGCGAGCTCTTGACGAAGCCGTCCGGCAAGGTCGCGCGCGCGTGGGACAGCACGGCGAGCGACTGATCGTAACTGCAGCGCCGATCGCGGATCAGCGGCGTGAGCCGGCGCGTCACCTCGAGATTGTGCGCGAAAACGTCGGGCCGCGCCTCGAGCACGACGCCGACGTCGCGCAACCTGCCCTGAAAATCGCCGACCAGCGTCTCGACCAAAAGCCCCGGCGCTTCGCGCCGCAGCGCGCCCACCGTGCGCGCAACGTGGTCGGCACCGCCGTCGAGCAGGTCGTCGCGATCGACCATGGTCAAAACCACGTATTTCAGACCGAGCTTGGCGATCGCGCGCGCCGCGTGGTCGGGCTCCCGCGGGTCGACCGCACCGCGCGGGTTGCCGGTGGTGACGGCGCAGAAGCGGCAGCCTCGCGTGCAGGTGTGACCGAGCAGCATCACCGTCATGGTGCCCGCGCCCCAGCACTCCCCGACGTTTGGACAGCGCGCCTCTTCGCACACCGTGTAGAGATCGAGCGCGCGCAGCGTCTGCTTCAAGCGGGCGTAGTTGTCCCCTCCGGGCGCGCGCACCTTGAGCCACGCAGGCTTGTGCTCTTTGGCGGGCAACGCGGCTTCGCGATCGCTGGTCACTCGCGTTTTGAGTAGCGCATTCTCCGTCACTTGTCGCGCGGCTCTGAAAGCGCCTCGAGCGCCGGGCGGCCCACGGGCTCGATCGCGCCGCGCTCGGTGAAGATCGCGCCGATCAGCCGAGCCGGCGTCACGTCGAAGGCCGGATTTCGGGCGCGAACCCCGGGCGGCACGAGCCGCACCCGCTCGAGCTCGGTCACCTCCGCCGGATCGCGCTCCTCGATCGGAATCCCCTCCCCGCTCGGGCACGCGGCGTCGACCGTGCTCCAGGGCGCCGCGACGTAAAACGGGCGGGCGTGGGCGTGGGCCAGACACGCCACGCCGTAGGTGCCGATCTTGTTGGCGACGTCGCCATTTCCGGCGATGCGATCGGCCCCGACGATCACGAGATCGATCGCGCCGCGCTGCAAGAGCCACCCGGCGCTCGAATCGGCCACGACCTCGACCGGAATGCCGTCGCGCGCGAGCTCCCAGGCCGTCAGCCGCGACCCCTGCAGAAAGGGCCGCGTCTCGTCCGCGATCACGCTGATGCGTTTGTTCGCGGCGTGCGCAGCGCGGATCACGCCGAGCGCCGTGCCGTAGCCGCCGGTCGCGAGCGCACCGGCATTGCAATGAGTGAGAATCCGGGCGCCGTCGGGAACGCGCTCCGCCCCGAGCTGCCCGAGCCGGCGGTTGGCCGCCACGTCGTCGCGATGGATGGCGCGCGCTGCTCTGGCCAGCGCGTCGACCTCGCGGCCTGCGGCGAGCATCCGATCGACCGCCCACGCCAGGTTCACGGCGGTGGGGCGCGCCGCTTTGAGCCGGGCGCCCGCCTCGGCCAGCGGTTCAGCTGCGCGCGCGGCCAGCACCATGCCGTAGGCCGCGGCGATGCCGATCGCGGGCGCGCCGCGCACGACCATGCGTGCGATCGCTTCCGTCACTTCCGCCGCCGAGCGCAGCGTGACGTAGCTTTCCTCGAGCGGCAGCTTGCGCTGGTCGAGCATCACCACCGCGTCGTTCCCCGGCAGAAGCTCGACCGCCGAGTAGTCCGCGCCGCTCAGCGGGTCGGGATGCGGCACACGGGGCATGAATCAGCCGATCAACTTCTCGAACAGCTCGCTCACGAGCTTCGGATCGGCCGAGCCCTGGGTCTGTTTCATCACCTGACCCACGAAGAAGCCCATCACGCCCTTCTTGCCGGCACGGATCGATTCGGCCTGTTTCGGAAACTGCTCGATCAGCTGCCGGCACAACGGCTCGAGCGACGAAGCGTCGCTGACCACTTGCAGCCCGCGCTCCTCGACGATCGCACGCGGCGTCTTTTCCGGGTGGCCATCGAGCGCGGCCTGGACTTCCTTCGCTTGCTTGCCGCTGATCTTCCCGCTCTCCACCAGCTCGAGCAGCTCCGCGACCTGGGCCGGCGTGATCTTGAACTTCGCGTCGAGGCCGTGAACCACAGCGCCCCGCAACACCTCGGTCAGGATCCAATTGGCGACTTTGACCGGGTGGTCGAAGCGCGCCCGCGTTTCCTCGAAGAAGCGCACGTACTTCGGATGGCCGGCCAAGGCGTGCGCCGCCTGCGACGTGAGCCCGAGCTCGTCGACCCAGCGCTTGCGCAGCGGAAGCGGCAGCTCGCCGACCTTCGCCTGCTCCGTGTCGCGCAGCTCGGCGCCGATCGTCAGCGGCGGCAAGTCGGGCTCGGGAAAATACCGGTAGTCGTGCGCGTGCTCCTTCGACCTCAGGGTCCGGGTGAGACCGCTGTCGGGGTCGAAGGCGCGCGTCTCCTGCTCGACGGTCCCGCCCGAATCGACCAGCGCGGTCTGGCGCGCGATCTCCGCGTCGATCGCGCGCTGCACGAAGCGAAAGCTGTTGAGGTTCTTGAGCTCGCAGCGCGTGCCGAGCTTGGTCGCACCCCTGGGCCGGATCGAAACGTTGGCGTCGCAGCGGAAGCTGCCCTCCTCGAGGTTGCCGTCGTTGACGCCGAGGAACAAAAGGACATCGCGCAGCGCCTTCAGATAGGCCGCCGCTTCGCCGCTCGAGCGCAGATCCGGCTCACCCACGATCTCGATCAGCGGCACGCCGGCGCGGTTCAGGTCGACGAGCGAATCACCGCCGACGCCGTGCACGTTCTTGCCAGCGTCCTCCTCCATGTGGACGCGCGTGATGCCCACGCGTTTGACGCCGCTCTCGAGCTCGACGTCGAGGTGGCCGTGGGTCGAAAACGGCTCCTCGTACTGGCTGATCTGGTAGCCCTTCGGCAAATCCGGATAGAAGTAGTTTTTCCGGGCGAAGATGCTCGTTTCGTGGATCGTGCAGCCGAGTGCCAGCGCCGCCCGCACCGCGTAAGCGACCGCTTGCTGATTGATCACCGGCAACGAGCCCGGTAACCCGAGGCAAACCGGGCAAACGTTGGCGTTCGGCTCGCGTCCGAACGCGGTCGAGCACGCGCAGAACAGCTTGCTCTGCGTGAGCAGCTGCGCGTGCACTTCCAGGCCAATCACGGGCTCGTATTCGGTCACGCGCCCTTCAATACCACGCCGCGGCGCGATTAGCGTCCCTCGCGCTGGACCGGCCCCGGCGCCAGCAAAACCGCGAGTTCGGTGGATTTGCCGCGATAGGCGTGCCCCAACGAGCGGTCCACGTGCACCACGAGCGCATCGCAAGCGAAAGCGACCCTTCCGAACAGCGGCTTCAGCTGGTCCGCGTGCGGCAGCGGCTGCCACTCGCGCAGGGCCCACTCGCGCTCACGTCCAGCCCGCACGCGCTCGAGCCAGGCCTTGCGCCCCGCCTGACGCAGACCGCCAATCGCGAGCGCGACTACGCCCCCGGCGAACCCTGCCCAGGTCATGATCCGGAGAGCGTGCGTGCCGAGCAGCAGCGCTGCGACTCCGTAAAAGATACTGAACCACGCGCCGATCGCCATCAACAGCCGATCGAATCCGTCGTGCGCAGGCCGCAATCGGCAACCCACACCCGCGCTCGCCAGCGCCATCAGCAGCAGGCCGAACCCCGCGCCGAAGGGCATGCCGAGCAGCGCGCTGTTGACCAGCGCGACGCCCCTGAAGCCGAGGCAGCGCATGAGGAATACCGTGAGCGCGCCCGCGACTGCCCCTGCGAGCGGCCCGCCGAGCACGGCGGTGTAGATCACCTTCGCCACGGAGCGTGCGCTCAACATCGGCACGGCCAAAAGGAGCCCCGAGCTCACTGCCGGCAAGAGCACGTGTGCAGGCAGGAGCGTTAGGAATAGCGAATTGTCCGCCGTCCGCAGTACGGCCACGCTGAGCGGCGCCGCGGACGCCGCGACGAACCCGGTCGCCGCGTACAGCAGTGCGTCGGCGCGCAGCCAGCGCGGCGCTGCATACGGTACGCGCGGCACGACTCCGGCGCGCGTCACGACCCGGCCTGATCCGCGCCTGGCGCGAGCAGCACCGGCGTTTCGATGCAATCGGTTCGATACGGCGAACCGGGAAGCCGCACGCGGTGCACGAGCACCGCGTCGCAAGCGAGCCGTGATCCGCCGAAGAGCGGGAGCAAGCCCTCGACTTGCTTCGTGCGGTCCCACTCGCGGACCACCCAGTCCTCGACCGCCCCCGCGCGCACCCGCAAGAACCACAGCTTTCGAGCGTGCCTGCGCGCCATTCCAAGCGCCAGCGCCGTGACGCCATTGGCAACGCCAACCCAGGTGACCGCCTCGAGCCCGAGCGCGCGAAAGGGGATCGTGATCGCCGCGTACACGGCGATTAACCAGATTCCGAGCGACACCAACACGCGATCGAAGTCGTCGTGAGCGGGACGCCCGCGGAACCTGACCGCCACGAACCCCGGCCACGCGAGCGCGATCCCGAACGCGGCGCCGTACGCCATCCCCGCGACGCTGCTGGTCTGGATCGATACGACCTGCCACAACGCCAGCGCCGAATACGCCGAGGCAGTCGCCCCGGTCGCCGCCCCCGCCAACGGACCTCCGATCAGTGCGCAGCCGATGACCGCAAGCGGCGAACGTGCGCTCAGGATCGACAGCGCCAGCGGCATTCCGAAGATCAGCGCCGGTAGCAGCATCTGCAGGGGGTCTAACGCGTAGGGGCGGCCCTCCGAGTCGCAGAGCATCGCCGCGCCGAGCGGCGCCAACGACGCCACCACCAGGCCCGTCGCCGCAAACAGCAAGCTATCCCCGTAGATCCAGCCCGGGGGCGAGAACGGCACGCGCGGGGGACCCTGAGCCATGCGAACTAGGACAGACGCCGCTGACGAAAGTTTTGTTCCCGCACCTCCTCCTTCGGCGAATCGACGGCAATCGAGAGCGCCAGATCCCGCACTTTTCAAGCGAGGGGTGCGCACCGAGCGAAGGCTCGAGGAAGCTCGATTTGTTCCCGAGCGCCAAGGGGATTTTGGGTGAGCCCTTGCCGACAGGAGGCCGGCGCTGCTCCGGGTAGCTGATCGTGTTCACGCCGTCGTCGATCGACTCGATGGTCGGGTCGTTGCGCTGGCCGAACACCCTCTCCTTCGTGTTCTTGAAGTAGCTCATCGTGATGCCGAGCTCGTGACAACTCGGTACGCGTGCGATCGCATGCAAGTTGCCACGTGTGATCGCGTCGATCGCGCGGCGCCGGCGACGCACGTGCAATTGGCGGACAGTGCGCACGCGATCAGCGCAAAACCTCCGCGCGGCACCGCTTGAAACCGCAGCGCGTCGGCACACGTAGTCCGCGCCAAGCGCTGAGCTCGGCAGCGCGTTCTGCGCGAGCGATGTCGGAGCTCCACGCTCGATTCGTGAAATCGTATCAGTAGCTCGCGCAGGAAAAGTAGCGAACCATGAAATCGATATCGTCGGCGATTGGCGTATTTTCGATAGCGGCGCTGGGTAGCGTGTTCTACGGGTGTGCCGCAGCGGACGACGCGAACGAATCCACCGCGCAGAGTCACCAAGCCCAGAGCTCGAATCCTGACGTGGAGTTTTGTCTCAACAGCGGCGCCAACGTGATCATCGGCACGTCGAACGACGACACGTTGACGGGTACGCCCGGGGACGATTGCATCGTCGGCCTGGGCGGACAGGACACGATCAATGCGGGCGGCGGTCGCGACTTCGTCTTCGGTGGAGACGGCAACGACGTCATCGACGGTGGAACGGGCGACGACTTCAGTCTGCAGGGCGGCGCCGGCCAGGACGTCGTGCGCGGCGGCGACGGCAACGATTCCATTCAGGGTAACGATGGCGATGACCAGCTTTTCGGTGGCGTGGGTGACGATTTGCTGCAAGGCGGCCAGGGCCAGGACCGTCTGTTCGGCGAAGCCGGAGCGGACGTCGCGATCGGCGACGACGGCGATGACCGGGTCTCCGGTGGTGACGGCGACGACGCGGTGTTCGGCGGAGCTGGGAACGACATCGTATCCGGGGACGCCGGTGACGACGATCTGAGCACCGCCATGGGCTCCGGTGAGGCCGGCGATGACGTGCTGCTCGGCGGCCCGGGTAACGACAACGTCGTGGACTGCATCGGCCACAACCGCCTCGATGGCGGCCCCGACAACGACTTGTGCGTATTCTCTCCAGCAAATAGCAGCGCTCAAAACTGCGAGACGAATTCCAGTACGAACTGCAGCTAGCGATCGACTGTCACTTGCTCCGGCGGGGCGCTCGCCACGACGGGCACCCTGCCGGAGTATTTTCTCTTCCCGGCTGGCTCCAAAACGCCAAGGGATTTTGGGGTGAGCACTGGCCGGCAGAGCCGTCGGCGGAACGGCGCTCGCGCAGACCCCTTCGGATTCGGCGGGTGAGAGCTTAGTGCTTGTTGCGATCGATGCCGGGGTGCGTCTTGTCGCCCGGCTCGTGGCGCGGATTCGCGCTCTCGAAGCTCCCGTCGCGGCCGGGGAAGCCCATCAAGAGGTCTTTGTCGTAGATGAACTGGTCGCGCGAGTCGTAGGGCGCCGCGTGGACGCCGGTGTCCATGCGGATCGCGTCGCAGGGGCAAGCCTCGACACAGAAGCCGCAGAACACGCAGCGGAGCTCGTCGATCACGAACTTGGCCGGGAAGCGCTCGTAGCCGCGGCGCTTGTCGCCCTCGGGGTACTCGGCCGGCTCGATGTAGATGCACTGGGCCGGGCACGCGGTCGAGCAGCACAGGCACGCGACGCAGCGCGGGGAACCGTCGTGGCGGTGGGTCAATCGGTGGACGCCGCGGAAGCGCGCGGGGTACGGCCGGCGCTGTTCCG
>Ga0111539_10013247_pt1 | contig 10308 bp, 6 predicted proteins | sample RhiMethybrSRZTD1_FD_79667 | JGI IMG/M metagenome (GOLD analysis project Ga0111539, IMG submission 79667) | Populus rhizosphere microbial communities from Tennessee, USA - Rhizosphere MetaG P. TD hybrid SRZTD1 (version 2) (version 2) | ecosystem: Host-associated > Plants > Roots > Rhizosphere >... | reverse complement strand
TTCTTCGCGGCTTTCGCGCCTTCGCGGTTCAACCGCTGAGAGACGGGCGTTCGAGCGATCGCCGACGCTTTGGCGAATATGGCGGCTTTGGCGGTTCGATCAGATGTGACGAATCATGAGAGGGCGACGCTAGGGCCGCGCGGCGCTGGCCTAGATCGGCTCGATCGGTTCGTCCGACTCGGTCGGCATCGGCGATGCTGCGCCGCCCGGCGTGAGCGTCGAGTCGGGCTTCGCCTGCGCCAGGATCTTGCGGCCGTCGGAGAACAGCACCGAGATCTTGCCGGGATCGCCCGAGCGCTCGACCAGACCGATGCCGAAGCGCGGGTGCTTGATCTGCTCGCCCGGCTGGAAGGTCTCGCGCATCGAGTAGGTGCGGATCGGCAGCGACGGATCGGGCGAGAAGGTGGTCGGCGGCGGCTTGGCGAGCGGGCCGGAGCCGAGCGCCGACCGGCGCGGCGACGACGAGCTCGACGACGACGATGACGAGCGCGGCTTGCGTGCGGCGCCGCCGCCCGGCGGCCGGTGGCGGTGATAGCTGCCGCACTCCTTGCACTGCACCTTGACGATCTGCTCGCCGACCTTGGCGACGACGACGTGCCACACGTCGCCGCATTTGCTGCACAAGGATTCGACGTCTGCACCGGTGGCGGCGGTCATGGCCCTCTAGTCTGCCACAACGCGCAGCGACGGATACCGCCTCACCGCGCTCTCGATGACCTTCGCCATGACGCCGGCCGCACCATCGAGTCCGGCGAGCTGACCCGACAGGTAGATCGATGCTCCCGGCTCGAGGCTGGGCAATGCGTTCATCTCCAGGAAGTAGAGCTCGCCGTCCTCGCCCAGCCGGTAGTCCATTCGCCCGAGGTCGCGCACGCCCAGCACCTCGACGGCCAGGCGTGAAGCGCGGATCGCCTCGGCGCGCTGCGCCGGATCCAGGTGGGCCGGGGAGCGCACATTCACGTCCTCGAAGCCGCGCATCTTCATGTCGAGCTCGAAGATGGCGAAGCGGCGCCCGCCGCCGGTCAGGTAGACGTACTCGGCCGGTTCGAGGATGCCGCGCGTCTCCGGCTCCGCCGCTTCGAGATACGGCACCACGATGTCGCGCCCGTGGATGTACTCCTCGACCAGGAGGCCGTCGGGAAACTGCGCCAGCATCGCACCTGCGCGCCGGTGCAGCGTCGCCTCGTCCTCGACCACCGACTCGGCGGTGATGCCCATCGAGCTGCCCTCGAAGTTCGGCTTGACCATGAGAGGGTAGCGCAGCTCCACCCGCCGCAGGTGCTCCGGCCCGCGCACGAACAACCACCCGGGCACACGGATCCCGTGGTGCGAGACGAGCAACTTTGTCAGATGCTTGTCCAGAGTGACGGTGCACACGTAGGCGTCCGAGCCGGTGAACGGGATGCCGAGCCGCTGGAACAGGGCCGGGTAATAGGCTTCGCGGCCGCGCCCCTGCCCTCCTTCCGCGGTGTTGAACACCAGATCGGGCCGAGCCGCCTCCAGCTGGTCGATGAGGTGGCGTACGCCGCCGGACGCCTCGACCAGGACGACCTCGTGCCCGAGCTGGCGGATGGCCCCCTCGAGCATCGAGACGGTCTCGGGTGTGTCGAACTCTGCCTGTTCCTCGCTCTGTCCAGTCTTGAGGTTGTAGGTGAAGGCAATCCGCATCGAGCAAACCAGATTACGCGGGGCGCGACATGGATGCTAGAACATAGGAAGATGCTCCGCCGCCTCCTCCCGCTCCTGGTGGCCGTCTCGCTGGGGGCGATCCCGCTCGCGGCCGGCGGCTGCAACCGCGCCGGCGCGGCCGGCCCCCTCTCGCCGCAGCCGATCCGGGACGAGAAGGAGCCGGGCGAGTCGTTCGACACGGTGAGCGCGGTGCCCGACACCGGCTCGAGCAGCGTCGAAGACATGACCAGCGGGTCGTCGAGCGAGAACGAGCTCGAGATCGACGAGGACTCGGCCACCGGCGACGAGAGCAAGGACGGCGAAAAGAGCGCCGACAAGTCGGACGACGAGGCCGGCGGCGACGACGAGGGCGGCGAGGACGAGACCGGCAACGAGCCGGACGATCCCAGCGATATCGACGGCGAAGTCGAGCCGTAGACGGGGCGGCGACCGCTTTCCAGCCCGGCCGGGCGCGTGCTATGGCCGGCAGCATGGAGCTGCTCGATTCGGTGTACTGGGGCAACTCGCTGCGCGCCTACCTGGTGGCCGCCGCGGTCACCCTCGGGATCGTCCTGGCCGTCCGCGTCGCGGTCTACATCCTGACCAAGCGGGTGGCCAAGCTGGCTGCCCGCACCGAGACCACATTCGACGACATCGTCATCAAGGTGCTGGGGGCGACCAAGAGCTTCCTCGCCCTCCTGGTCGCCATCTACGCCGGCAGCCTGTTCCTCGTCCTGCCCGGCCAGACCGGCTCGCGGCTGCACGTCCTGGCGCTCATCGCCCTCTTGGCGCAGATCGGCGTGTGGACCTCCACCGCGCTGGCCGCCACCGCGGCCCGGCTGCGCGAGAAGAAGATCGAGGCAGGCGACACCTCGGGCCTCGCCGTCATCTCGATGGTCGGCCTGTTCGGCCGCTTCTTCGCCTGGGCCATCGTGCTCATCCTCATGCTCGACAACGTCGGCGTCGACATCACCGCGCTGGTCGCCGGCCTGGGGATCGGCGGCATCGCGGTGGCGCTGGCGCTGCAGAGCGTCCTGTCGGACGCCTTCGCCTCGGTGGCCATCATGCTCGACCGCCCGTTCGAGGTCGGCGACGCCATCCACGTGGGCGACATGATCGGCACCGTCGAGCACGTCGGGATCAAGACCACCCGCCTGCGCGCCCTGACCGGCGAGCAGATGGTGTTTGCCAACAACGACCTGCTCGGCTCGCGGCTGCGCAACTACAAGCGCATGCAGGAGCGGCGGGCGCTGTTCGGCATCGGGCTCACCTACCAGACCCCGGTCGAGGTGCTGGAGAAGGTCCCCCTGGTCATCAAGCAGATCATCGACAAGGAGCCCCAGACCCGCTTCGACCGGGCTCACTTCAAGACCTTCGGCCCCTCCTCGCTCGACTTCGAGGTCGTCTACTTCATCACCGCGCCCGAGTACCACCTCTACATGGACATCCAGCAGCGCATCAACTTCGAGATCCTCCGCCAGCTGGGCGGCCTGCGAGTCGACTTCGCCTACCCGACCCAGACCATCTATGCGCACACCGCCGGCGCGCCGCAGCCCCCTGCGCGACGCGCCGCCGGCTGAGACGCGGCTACTCGGCGGTGCCCTTGAGCGTCACCCCGGAGAAGTCGGTCTTGCCGCGCACCATCAGGTAATAGGTACCGACCTGCGGCGGCGAGATGACGACGGTCTCCTCGTTACCTGACAGGTAGGGCCGGTAGTCCCACAGCGTGAGTGTCGGCGCAGCCCCGAAGCGGACGTAGAGATCGGCGTCGCCGGTGCCGCCGGTGATGAGGAACGTGGCGGTGGTCGCGCCTTCGGGCACCACGAACGACTTGCGGATCTTGACGGCCGTCGGCCCCGCCAGGTTCTTCCAGCTGCGGATGTATGGCAGGTTGTAGCTGGCGACGATCGACATCGCATTGAACGCCGAGGTGCCGTAGACGAGCACGTACCAGGTGCCCTGCGCCCCCGTCGTGACCGTGATCGACTCGTCGTTGCTGCTGCCGATCGAACGGTAGGTCCACAGACCGGCGGCCACGTCGGGCGGTGAGCCCTTGCGGATGTAGAGATCCGCGTTGCCCGGGCCGCCGCTGGTGGTGAAGGTGGCGGTCTTCCAGCCGACCGGCACGGCGAAGATGAACGGAGTGGACGAGCCGGTCGAACCGGATAGCTCGGTCCGGGTCACGCCGTTCGCCAGCGTCGGGCTGGTCGGTGTACCAGTCGCGTAGCTCGCCACGACGCTGAGGTTGTTGTAGGAGGCGAACGCCGCCACCTTGGCGTAGTAGAGGCCGACGCGTCCGTTGGTCGGGAAGGTGATGGTCTCGTTGCTGGTCCCGGTCTCGCTCTTCGCCTCGAAGTCGTTGTTGCTCGGCAGGTTGCCGAACTTGCCGTAGAGGTCGGCGTCACCGCTGTTGCCGGAGATCGTGAAGGTGACGCTGGTCGCGCCTGCCGGGACGTTGAGCGAGTAGGTACGATCGGGCGGGCCGGAGGTCCCGCCGAGCGGCACGCCGGCGGTCAGGGCGACGGTGGCGGGCGGGGCGGGCGGCAAGCCGACGCCGACCGCCAGCCAGGCGTTGTCCACCGACTGCCGGACAGACGGATCGAGCGGGAACAGATCGACCGCCGCCTGGTAGATCGCGGCGCGCGCGGCCGCCATGTTGGTCGAGTACTGGAAGTAGATGGTCGCCGCGCGGTACCAGACCTGCGAGGCGACGTCGATGCCGAGGCCGGCGACCGTGATGCCCGGGGTCTTTCCGCGCGGGTGCTGGCCGCCCTGCACCGCCAGGTAGAAGGCCAGGTTGGGGATGCCCGAGTTCCAGTGCACCCCGCCGTTGTCCTGCATGCCGGTGTAGCGCTCCGGGTAGTAGTCGCGCGACGAGCCGTCCTGGGTCGGGTTGTCCATGTAGCGGAGGGCGTCGCCGGCGATGCCCGGGGTCCAGACGTCCTCGCCGACCTTCCAGGTGTCGGAGCTGATGGCGCCGTCCTTCCACGACTCGCACATCGCCCCGAAGCTGTCCGAGTTCGCCTCGTTGAGCGCGCCCGACTCGTTCTGGTAGATCAGCCCCGACTCGTACTGGGTGACCGCGTGGGTGAGCTCGTGCGAGACGACGTCGAGCGCGCGGTCGAGCGGGCCGGCGTTGACGCCGTCGCCGTCGCCGTACAGCATCTGCGTCCCGTTCCAGTTCGCGTTGACGTAGTTGTTGCTGTAGTGAACGCTGCTGATGATCTGGCTGCCCGCGTTGTCGAACGAATCGCGGCCGAACAGCTCCTGGTAGCAGCCGTAGGTGTCGCCGGCGAAGTCGTGGGCGAAGTTGATGTCGACGTCGGCCACCGGCCCCTGCCCCTCGCTGCGCTGCAAGGTGCCCGGCAGGATCGTCGTGTGGTTGGCGGTGTAGGTCGCGCGGCTCATCGCCGAGTGGATGGTCGGGTGGACCTCGATGAGCGAGCCGCCGCGGGCGTCGACGTAGACCAGGTCGCGCACCGGGTCGGGGCCGCGCTCGCCGCTGGCGACGATCTCCCAGGCCAGGTAGAGCCGCTCGTCCCGGTTGGCCACCAGGTAGACCAGGCGCCCCGACTCGAGGGTCAGGCCGCGGTAGGCGGCGGCACCGCCGAGCGCGGTCCGCGCCTCGGCCAGCCGCGTGGTCGGCCGGGCCGGGATGGCGATGTCGCGGATCGAGCCGTTGGCCAGGTAGACGACGCCGCGGTGATCGACGTGGACGTCGAGCTCGCCGCCGACCACCTCGAGGCCGTTGACCTCCTGCCGGTAGTGGAGGTGGCGGTAGCCGATGTCGTCGATGTCGAGCGCGGCGAAGCGGAGCTGGTCGGCGCGCCCGCGGAAGAGCGGCGCGATCTGCGCCACGACCGGCTCGAGGGCCGCCTCGGCGTCGAGATCGTCGGCGAGATCGCTGGGCGCCCGCCCGAGATCGCCCCCGACGAAGCTCGGCACCCCGTCGGCCGCCCGCACGATGACCTCGGCGTCGGGAGCTCTGCCCGCCCCGGCGGCGCCCGGCTCGCCGTCACCGTCGTGGCAGGCCGGCAGCCCGAAGGCCGCCGCGATCAGGGAGATTCCAAGAGGAACGCGCAGGCGCAGTCCACCACCCATCGATGACTCCTCGCGTGCTCGAAGACTCGAGCCGATCTCCCATCATCGCAAGGAAGGCGGTGCTGCGCAGCCGAAAAACGGGTGGTTGCGACGACGACCTACTCGGCAGTCGCCTTGAGCGTCACCCCCGAGTAGGCCGAGTAGGCGCGCACCATCAGGTAATAGGTACCGACCTGAGGTGTCGTGATCACGACGGTCTCCTCGTTTCCGACCAGATAGGGCCGGTAGTCCCACAGGCTCAACGTGGGCGGAGAGCCGAAGCGGACGTAGAGGTCGGCGTCGCCGGTACCGCCGGTGATCTGGAAGGTCACCCGGGTGGCGCCGGCCGGCACGTCGAAGGACTTGCGGATCTTCACGCCGGTGGCTGCCGTCAGGTTCGTCCAGGTCCGGGTGGCAAGCGGCTGTGTGTAGCTCGCCGTGATGGTGAGGCCGCTGTAGGCGGCGTAGCCGTAGACCATGACGTACCAGGTGCCGACCATGGTGCTGTTGACCACGATCTGCTCGGTGTTGGTCGAGCCGACCGAGCGGTACTGATAGCTGGTGGTGCTGGGCGGCGAGCCCTTCTTGATGTAGAGGTCGGCGTCACCGGTGCCGCCGCTGGTCCGGAACGTCACCGAGGTGACGCCGGCGGGCACCACGAAGGTGAAGCGCGTCTTTGAGCCCACGGCGCCGGACAGGCCGGTGACCGGCACGCCGTTCTCGAGCTGGCCGGGCGGCGGCGGCGGCGGGCCTGATCCGTTGTGGGTCCCGACCACCGAGAGGCCGGTGTAGGCCGCGTAGGCGCGGACCAGGACGTAGTAGTCGCCCACCCGGCCGTTGGTCTGGATGGTGATGGTCTCGTTGCTGGTCGCGCTCTCGCTCTTCGCCTCGTAGTTGCTGGTGGTCGGGATCGCGCCGAACTTGCCGTAGAGGTCGGCGTCGCCGTTGTTGCCGCTGATGGTGAAGGTGACGCTGGTGGCGCCGGCCGGCACCGAGAGCTTGTAGGTGCGATCGGGCGGACCCGACACGCCGGTCACCGGGACGTCCTTCTCCAGCTGGACGGTGGGCGGCGGCGGCTCGGGGGCGGTCACTCCGACCGCAGCCCAGGCGTCGGCGATCGATTGCCGCACCGCCGGGTCGGTCGGGTAGAGGTCGGTCGCCGCCTGCTCGGCGGCGGCGCGGGCGGCCGCCATGTCGGTGTTGCTCTGGTAGTACTCGGTGGCGGCCCGGTACCAGATCTGCGCGGCCACGTCCATGCCGAGCCCGGCGACCGTGATGGTCGGAGTCTTGCCGCGCGGGTGCTGGCCGCCGGCCACCGCCAGGTAGAAGGCCAGGTTGGGAATGCCCGAGTTCCAGTGGACGCCGCCGTTGTCCGACGCGCCGGTGTAGCGCTCCGGGTAGTAGTCCTTCGACGAGCCGTCGGCGGTCGGGTTGTTCATGTAGCGGAGCGCGTCGCCCGCGGTGCCCGGGGTCCAGACGTCCTCGCCCACCTTCCAGGTGTCGCCGTTGACCGAGCCGTCTTTCCACTCCTCGCAGATGGCGGAGAAGGTGTCGGAGTTGGCCTCGTTGAGGGCGCCCGACTCGTTCGAGTAGATGAGGCCCGACTCCCTCTCGGTGACCGCGTGGGTCAGCTCGTGGCTCACCACGTCGAAGGCGCGGTCGAGCTGGATGGCGTTCACGCCGTCGCCGTCGCCGTAGACCATCTGCGTCCCGTTCCAGAACGCGTTGACGTAGTTGGTGCTGTAGTGGACGCTGCTCTTGAGCTGGGCGCCGGCGTTGTCGTAGGAGTCGCGGTTGAAGAGAGTCTTGTAGCAGTTCCAGGTGTCGCCCGCGTAGTCGTGGGCGAAGTTGACGTCGACGTCGGCGGCCGGGCCTTGCCCCTCGCTGCGCTGCAGCGTGCCCGGCAGCGTGGTGCCGTGGTTGAGGTTGTAGGTGGCGCGGTTCAGCGCGTTGTGAATGGTCGGGTGGACATCGACCAGGGCGCCGCGGTGAGCGTCGACGTAGACCAGGTCGCGCACCGGGCCTCCGTCGCGGGTGCCGCGGGCGACGATCTCCCAGGCCAGGTGCGTGCTGCCGTCGCCGCTGGCGACCAGGTAGACCAGGCGAGCGCCGCCGAGGGTCAGGCCGGCGGTGCGCGGGTGGCTGGCCAGGAGAGTACGGGCCGCCGCCAGCGAGAGGCTCGGGGCGGCGGCGATGGTGATGTCGCGCGCCGAGCCGTTGGCCAGGTAGATGACGTCGCGGTGATCGATGTGGAGGTCGAGCTCGCCGCCGACCACCTCGAGGCCGTTGACCTCCTGCCGGTAGTGGAGGTGCTGGTAGCCGAGCTCGTCACTCCTCAGCTCGACCAGGCGCAGCTGATCGGGGCGGACCTGGAACAGCGGAGCGATCTGCGCCAGCACGGGCTGCATCGCCTGCTCCGGGTCGCCGGCCGCCAGGTCGTGCGGCGCGCGACCGAGGTCGCCGGCCACGTGGGTGGGCAGGCCGTCGGCCGCCCGCAGGATGACCTCGGCATCCGCCTCCGCCGGCGGCGCTATCGCGACGCCGTCGTCCCCCTCGTCCGGCTCCAGCTCATCCCCGGCATGGCAGGCAGCGAGAACGAACGAGCCCGCCGCCAGGCAAGGCAGCACCTGACGGAAGCGAACGCGCAAAGCTCCACCCATCGATGACCCCTTTCGGCTCGACGACGGCCACGGCTCGCCGATCATCTCACCCGGGACGGAACCACCGCGAGCGGCATTCAACGGAACCGACCATCTCGGGCCATCTCCCTAGGAAGACCTATGGATGGCCGTCGACCCGGAGCTGGAAGAGGAAGTAGGGCGGAATACAAGCCCCTTCACCTGACGGGGTGCGCGCACAGATGTAGTCGTCCCGGCATGGGGCCTCCTGGTTGCAGGCGCGGAGCCCCGCCGGCGAGACGTGCTCGGCCAGGCAGCGCGGAAACGGGATCTTCTGCGCCAGGCAGTTGTTGAACGGGGTGAGGAGCGCGATGACCCCGCAGGTGGCGCCGTCGGGCAGATCGCTGCAGCTCGCCGTGCACATGCCGGCCGGGAAGCCGACCCGGTTGCCGTTGCACACGCCGACCGTGCAGCTCGCCTTCTCGACGCGGCGCACGCGATCGCGGTGCGAATCGGCGCTGGCGGTGAGCGGGCCTGACTCGCAGGGGTCGCCCACCGCCGGGCCGGCCGCCGGGATGCAGACGCCGAGGGCGCCGTCGTCGGCCGCAGCGTCGAGCCTGGCACAGGAGTAGCCGTCGGCGCAGGTCCAGTCGGCGAAGCCGGGGTCACCGGCGAGGTCGCACCGCGCGCCCGAGCGGCCGGTGGGGTCGGCCGCGCGTTCGGCGAAGGGGCGGGTGAAGTCCGGCTGTCCGCCGGCGGCGAGCGACGTGACGAGCTGTTCGCGCCGCCGCCGCTCCGAGACCAGCGGGGCAGACAGCGCCACGGCGAGCGCGTTGCCAGCGGCGGCAGCCGGGCCGTCCTCGCCGAGGAAGTGGAAGCCGGCGATGGTGCGCGACTGATGGCAGCCGGCACAGCTCATGTCGTCGAGCCGGCGGACCAGCGCCTCGGGGGAGCCGATGAGCGGGCGCCCGGCGAGCGGGCCGGCGTCGAGCGTGCGCGGGTCGATGAGCTGGCGGAAGGGCCGGTTGGCCCGGCGCGACAGGCCGCGCGGCGAGACCGAGGTGACGACCTCGGCCAGGAACTCGTCCGGCAGGACCGCGGTGCCGCGCGCGACGGCGTCGAGATGAGCCGGATCGCGCAGCCAGTCGCGGAGGCGGGCGCGGGCGGCGCGGTCGCGGGTCAGGCGCGGCACGTCGGGCGTGTTCTCGAGGAGCGAGGGGGCAAAGACGCCCTCGGCGTCGGGGCGGAAGACGCGCAGCGCGTACTCGGCGTGGCCGCCGAGGTCGGGCCGCACCGCCGAGGGCCAGCGGACGATCTGGACGTTGGTCTCGACCCGGATGACCCGCTCGGGGGTGAGCGCGCCGGCGAGCGGTCCGGCGAGCAGCCAGGCGGCGCGCGGCTCGGCGTCGGGCGGGAGGAGCCAGGCGCGCGCCGCGGCGGCGCAGCCACCGGCTTCTTCGGGCGCGCCGGCGAGGACGATCGACAGGGTCATCGGCAGCCGCGACGACACCTCCTCGCCGCTCACCACCGCGCTGTAGCGCAGCCGGTAGATGAGGCGGATCTCGCCGCAGCGCCCCGGGGTGAAGGGAATGCGATCGACGCGAAAGGCGATCCCGATGAGCTCGAACGGCGACTTCAGCCAGCGCACGTCGAACAGGCGGTGGCTGTGACCGCGCACGCCCACCCCGGCGGCGGGATCCTTCTTCCTGGCCGCCGCCACGTCCGCCCTCACCGCGCTGGCCACCACCGCGTGGCCGTTCTTCTGCAGGAGGTCGTGCAGCGCGCCGCCGCTCGTCTCGACCTCGGCCAGCACCGCCGGCTTCGTCACCAGCACCACCGGCACCGTCGCCGCGCCCGCCCCCGCCCCCGCCCCCGATCCCGACTCCGATCCCGATCCCGACTCCGATCCCGATCCCGACTCCGATCCCGATCCCGACTCCGA
>Ga0111539_10013240_pt1 | contig 10309 bp, 8 predicted proteins | sample RhiMethybrSRZTD1_FD_79667 | JGI IMG/M metagenome (GOLD analysis project Ga0111539, IMG submission 79667) | Populus rhizosphere microbial communities from Tennessee, USA - Rhizosphere MetaG P. TD hybrid SRZTD1 (version 2) (version 2) | ecosystem: Host-associated > Plants > Roots > Rhizosphere >... | reverse complement strand
TCGAGGAGTTGGCCGCGGCGCCGGCTGCGTCTTCCGCGCAGCCTGCGGCCGAGTCCTCGGACCTAGCGCACGGAGAGTCGCGCACATCCCGCGCCGCCGATTCTCCGCCGGGCAGGGAGAGCTCTGCGGCGGGCTCCTGGGTCGCCGTTGCAGACGCCGGTGAGGTCCTCGCTGGCGGGGCGCTGCACGTGGTCGCCGGCAACCGATCGATCGCGCTCTTCAATATCGACGGCGTTTTTCGCGCGATGGACAACGATTGCCCTCACCGCGGCGGGCACCTCTCGCGCGGCCAGGTGTCCACTTCCCCCTCCGCGCCCGGCGCGGCCGTGGTCACGTGCCCGCTCCACGCGTGGAAGTTCGACGCTCTGACGGGAGAGTCGGTCAATCACCCGGGTGCGAGAGTCCGCACGTACAGCGTCCGGGTCAGCCCCGAAAGCCGCGTGGAAGTTTTCCTTCCCGCGTGACGATTCCATGAGCCGGCCCGCGAGCTTCTCCGCCCGCTACGACTTCCTCGCACCGCAGCGTATCGTGTTCGGGTGGGGCCGCCGCTCGGAAGTGGGCGCGCTCGCGCGCACGCTGGGTCGACGGGCTTTTCTGGTCCACGGCTCTCGAAGCCTTGAGAGGAACGGCGTCATCGACGCGATGGTCGGCGCGCTCGGGAAGGAAGGCGTCCGCGCCGTCGTCCTGGGAACGGCCACCCGCGAGCCGGAGGTGGCGGACGTGGACCGCCTGGCCGCGGGCTTGCGAAATGAGGAGCCGCGTGAGGGCGATCTCGTCATCGCGATCGGCGGTGGCTCGGCGATCGACCTGGCGAAAGCGGTCTGCGCCATGGCGACGAACCGTGGCAGCGCAACGGTGAAGGATTACCTCGAGGGCGTCGGGACGGGACTTCAGCTCGAAGCCGACCCGCTGCCGCTTTTCGCTATCCCCACGACGGCAGGGACTGGCAGCGAAGCGACCAAGAACGCCGTGATCTCGAGCTACTCGCCGCCTTTCAAGAAGAGCCTTCGCTCGGACCGCATGGTGCCGCGGATCGTCCTGATCGACCCTGAGCTGCAAACTTCCGTGCCGCCGTCAACGACGGCCTACACGGGCATGGACGCCATCACGCAGCTCATCGAAAGCTACATCTCGGCGAGAGCGGCGCCGATCCCCCAGGCGCTCTGCCTGCAAGGTCTGGAACTGGCGTCCGGTGCGATCGAGAGAGCCGTACGCGACGGCGGCGACCGCGCCGCGAGAGAGCGCATGGCGCACGCGGCGCTGCTGAGCGGCATGGCTCTCGCGAACTCCGGGCTCGGTCTCGCGCACGGCGTGGCAGCTGCGCTCGGCATCCATGCGAAAGTGGCCCACGGGCTCGCCTGCGCCGTCCTGCTGCCGGTCGCGCTGCGCTTCAACCGCGACGCGCGCGAGGCCGAGATCTGCCGCATCGGCGAGATCCTGTGCGAGAGGGAGTTCGCATCGCCGGCGGAGGGCGCAGCGGCAGCCGTCGAGAAAGTCGAGGAGATGTGCGCCGCGGTCGGGATCCCCCGCCGTCTGGGCGAGATCGGCGTGCGGCGGGAGAGCCTCCCCGCGATCGTGAAAAGCTCCTACGGCAACAGCATGTCGGGTAACCCGCGGAAAGTCTCTGAGGAGGAGCTCAGCACGCTCCTGGAGACGCTCCTGTGATCGTTGCGGCCGGCCTCACGCCCGCCTGGCAGCAGATGATGGTCTTTGATGGGCTCCGCGTCGGGGAGGTGAACCGCGCGCGCGAGGCTCACTGGTGCTCCTCCGGCAAAGTGCTCAATGTTGGCCTGGCGCTCCATCACCTCGGCGGTCCGAGCACTACGGTCGCGCTAGTCGGCGGCGCTCCGGGCGAGAGCATCGATCGCGAGCTCGACGGGCTCGGTGTGGCGCGCCACCTCGTCTGGTCGCGCAGCGCCACCCGCACGTGCACCACGATTCTCGATCCGACGACCGGCACGACGACCGAGCTCGTCGAGAACGCCGGTCCGGTGGACCCCTCCGAGATTGCCGAGTTCCACGCGGCTTTCGCGCAAGTCGCACGGGGTGCACGAGGCCTAGTCCTTTCCGGTTCGCTGCCGCGCGGAGCGCCAGCTTCCTTCTATCGAGACCTCATGGCGTCCGCGCCATCGCGGGTGGTCCTCGACGCGCGGGGGCCCGAGCTGCTCGAAGCACTTCCTCTCCGGCCGTTCTGCGTGAAGCCCAACCGCGAAGAGCTCGGGAAGACTTACGGCCTCGTCATCGCAACGGATTCCGAGCTGCACGAGGCGATGCGGGAAACGGTGCGGCGCGGCGCGGAATGGGTCGTGGTGAGCGCCGGCAAAGATCGGCTCTGGGCGATGTCGAGCGGCGGCCTGTGGGGTCTGCGCCCCGCGCGCGTGCCCACAGTCAACCCGATCGGCTGCGGCGACTGCCTCGCCGCGGGCATCGCCTGGGCGACGGATCAGGGCGAGACCATGGTCGAGGCCATCCGCTTCGGCATGGGCGCGGCGGCCGAGAATGCCCGCCAGCTGCTTCCGTCCCGGCTGAACCTCCAAGAAGTGCGCCGCCGAGCGCAGGAAGTCGCGGTCGAAGTGACGCCCGGCAGCTGAGCGGGGGCCCTCTTAACGCTCGTGGATGGGCAGGAAGCGGTAGGGGAGCTGAAGAATAATGAGCGCCATCGCCGTGGCCTGGACGTCGTTCTCGCGGGACGAGCCCGACCAGCTGCCGTCCGTCTGCTGGTTCTTCACGAGCTCGGCGCGGATCCAGGGGAAGTACGCTTTCCAGTCGCGGCCCCCGGCCTGGAACATCGCCTGCGCGCAGTAGTAGTGCGCGTAGTAGGGGAATTGGTTCGACCAGGGGAATCGATATTCCTTCCTCAGGTACTCGAAACCTTTCGCGACGTGCGGCGTGCTGTACTCACCGAGGCTCGTGAGGATGCACACGCCCGCCGCGGAGCGAGGGAACGCGCTCGAGCTGCCGAGGTAGGGCCCCAGTCCGTGCTCACGGTAGCGAAATCCGCCGTCCGCGTTCTGGGCTTGCTCGATGTACGCAGTCGCGCGGCGCACGACGTCCCCGCTCGTCAGGATCCCGAGGCCCTTCGCGGAGCGGAGCGCCATGGTTTGGCAGACGGTGATCGACGTGTCGCTGCCTCCGCTGGGGCCCACGGCGCCGCCGAATTTCGGCCCCGGGCTGTAGTCCCAACCGCCGGCGCTGCCCTGGGAGCCCTCGATCACTTTGACCGCGCTGTAGAGCGCCGTGCGGATCTGCTCGATGCGGTGGTCCGAAGTGCCGTACAGCTCCGCGAGGTAGAGCGTGGCGAACCCGTGCCCGTACATGAGGCTCTTGCCGTCGTCGAAGTACCCCTGCCCGTTCTGGTGGCGCAGGATGGCCGTCGTCGCGCGGCGGAGCATCTGGAAGTGCTCCGCTCCGGCGCGCTCGCTGCTGCCGCCGGCGAGGAGCGCGATGCCGGCGAGCGCGTTGACGGCGACGGGGAACTCGCGGTCGAAGTCGCCGTTCTCCTCCTGCCGCTTCTCGAGGTACGAGATGCCGCGGGCCACTGCCAGCCGCAGCTCCGTCGTGATTTCTTCACGCAGGATCTGTGGCGATACCTTGCGCGCCGGCTGCTGCGCCGCGCTGCGCGTTGCGGCGGCGCCGGCTGCAAGCACAGCAGCCGCCAGCAAGAACCGCTCTCGAGCACTTCCACGACGCATGGTCTCGGCACCTCGGCCGCACTGATTGTAGGGCGGCCCCGGAGCGACGGGTAGGAAGGAGTGGAACGGCGGCGCGAGGCCGGTATCAGCGGTTCACGGTTTCCGGAATGAGGCAGCGCAGCCGCGCCTCCAGCTCGGCGAGCCGGTCGAGGTACGCCGTGACCTGCGTGGATTCGTCCGGCGCGCGAGGGCTCTCGGCGGTTTGAACCGAGGCCGCGGATTCGTCCAGCAGCGCAGGATCGCGCGCGGCGACCAGCAGGCGGAGAGTCTCCGCGGTGCCCGCGAAGAACCGGACACGCACTCCGCCGACCGAGAACGTGGTCCCCTGGAGAAGAACTACGCTCCGGGCCGGCGCGCCGTTCCAGCGCAGAACGTCGGTGCCGCCGTCCACGACGCGGTGTCCCTCGCCATGGGCCTCGACGCGCACTCGGGAGATGCCGCGCGTCTTGAGGCGTACCGAGCAGCCTTCCGAGCTGCCGATCGTGAAAGGCAGACCGTTCACCTGGACGGCGCGCTGGAGGTCGAGAGAGGGCTCGTGGATCAGGAGGATGAAGTGGTCGGACATGCGTTGCTTGGAGACTTGGCAGAACGAGAGGTTCGGTGGGGAGGGCTCGCGGCGCCGGTCCTGGCGCGGCCGGGCCTCGAGCGGATGGAGGGAATGCGCTCGATGGTAGCGTCCGCCGCTGCGTTGTCGCGGGTCGACTTGGGCTCGAAAGTTGCTGCGAGATTTGCCCCAGCGGCCGGGGTCTTGCTCGCTCAGGCGTCGTCGAACAGCGTGAGTTGGCGGCCGGCAGGATTGCGAAAATGGGAGGTGGAGAGGTTCATCTGCTTTCGGCCCAGGCCCGCGTTTCGACAGGCCACGTCGAAAAGCCCGCGGATCTGCTCCGCAAAGGGGCCTTCGCCGCGCATGCGCGCACCAAATCGGGGGTCGTTCAGGCGTCCGCCCCGGAGATCCCGGATTCGCGCGAGCACTTTTTCCTTCCGATCCGGGAAGTGGTGGCCGAGCCAGTCCTCGAAAAGTGGCGCCAGGCCGTGGGGCAGTCGCAGGAGGACGTAGCCCGCTTCGCGCGCGCCCGACCGCGCGGCCGCCTGGAGAATTGCCGGAATCTCGTGATCGTTCAGCGCGGGCAGCACGGGCGCGACGAGGACCCCCACGGGGACGCCGGCCTGCGACAGCGTCTCGATGGCGGCCAGTCGGGTCGAGGGCGAAGCTGCGCGCGGCTCGAGCACGCGTTGCAGCTCGGGACGCAGCGTGGTGACCGAGACGAACACCGCGGCAGCGTCGAAGCGGGCCAGCTCGCGGAGGATGTCGACGTCGCGCGTCACGAGGCGGCTTTTCGTGATGATGGCCACGGGGTTGCGAAACTCGAGCAGCGTCTCGAGGCAGCGGCGGGTCAGACGCAGGGAACGCTCCGCCGGCTGGTAAGGGTCGGTGACACCGCTCAGAGCGATGACGCACGGCTTCCAGCGCGGCGACGCCAGCTCGCGGCGAAGCATCTCGGGGGCCTTCTCTTTGACGAAGATCTTCGTCTCGAAGTCGAGCCCGGCGGAAAGGCCGAGGTATTCGTGCGTCGGCCGGGCGTAGCAGTAGACGCACCCATGCTCGCACCCGCGGTACGGATTGATGCTCACTTCGAAGCCGACGTCCGGGCTGTCGTTGTAGGCAAGGATCGAGCGCGAGTCGTCGCGGTAGAGCTCGGTGGGAGGCGATGGGCGGCGCTGCTCCCCGGGAATATTCGGATCGACGTCGTCCGCGTCCTCGCACGGCTCGTAGTGAAGCCGCTCGAAACGGCCGGTGGGCCGTTCATCGGTGCCGCGGCCCCGGATGGGGCCGGAGTCAGAGTGGGGAGACATGAAATTCTCGCTTCGCGTCAGGCTCCCCGAGCGGTCAGGACCCCGGAGCCGAGGGCTCCCGGAGCGCGACAAAATTCCTACGACCGGCTGCCGTGAGCTTACCCGTGGGCAGCGCGGCAGGACACCTTCATCTGTAGGCTTTCACGCGCCTCTACGGCCGAAGGGCATAACGGCTTGCCACGGCCTGCGTGCTACCATGCGCTAATGAGCTTGCGCTACGCCGCTGCGGCCTGCCAGACCGACTTCGCCTGCCCGCGCGATCGCTCCGAGATCGCCTCCCGCGTCGATCGAATGCTCGAGATGATCGACGCCGCCGTCCTCGGCTACGAGCCCTTCTTCCCCGTCCGCCTCGTAGTTTTTCCGGAGTTCGCTCACGCCGCGCCGGTCTACACCACGGCGCGCGAGCTTCGCGAGAAGCTCGCGGTCCCCATCCCCAACGAGCACACCGAGCGCTACGCAGCGCGCGCGAAGAAACTCGGCGTCTACATCCAGACGGGGACGTTTCTCGAGGCCGACCCACGCTGGCCGGGGGCCGTGTTCAACACCACGTGTCTCGTCGGGCCCGAGGGCCTCATCGGCCGGTACCGCAAAGTGCACACCTGGATCCCCTGGGAAGTGCACGCCAGCCCCCACGACATCGCGGGATACGACGAGGACTTGTTCCCCGTCTTCGAGACGCCCATCGGCCGGCTCGGCGCAGCGATCTGCTACGACTGGCTCTTCCCGGAAGCGATCCGCCAGCTCGCGCTGCAAGGAGCGGAAGTCCTCATCCGGGTCTCGGCCTATATGGACCCCTGGGGCGCGACCCCGCCGATGGATTGGTGGACACTTGTCAACCGAATGCGCGCCATCGAGAACCTCTCCTACGTCGTGGCGTCGAACCAGGCCGCGTCGCTTCGCCACTACCCGCCTTTCTCGTGGCCGGGCGGCAGCATGTTGCTCGACTTCGACGGCAGGATCCTCGCGCAGGCCGATCCCGGCCCGGGCGAGAAAATCGTCGTCGCGGAGCTGGACCTCGACGCGTTGCGGGCAGCGCGGACGACGCGTCGGGGCCACAACTTGCTCGCGCATCTCCGCACGGAGGCCTATGGCGCGTACGGCCGCCCGTTCTATCCCGCGGGCACTTACCTCGACGCGGACCGGCCCAGCGGAGACCGATCGCCATCCGACAACGAGGAGGCGATCCGGAAAGGCAAGGCCGCGTCTCTCTACGGCACGCCCCCCGCTTGAGGCGGCGCTGCCGAGAGGCTTTCTCCCACGGTCTGAGACGCGGCGGGCGCCGGCTCCGCCGCCGCGGCGGCGGGAGGAGCTTCGGACGGATTCTCGCGCCGGCCGTCGACACGCCGGCGGGTCGGAGGGTGGTTTCCGTTGGCGCTAGCGCACGCTGCACTGCCGTTGCAGCTCGCCCCGGCCGAGTGCCCGGCGGGGGAGAACGCCGTGGTCGATTCCCCATGCAGCGTGAAAAAAGGTCCGCAGCGCGCGGCCCCGAGGCTTTCGAGGCGATCGCACAGCTCACTTTCGGTCCAGCCCGTGACGCGCCGAAGCTCGGCCATCGTCAAACGCGTACGTAGCTCGAAGAGCGTGTGCCAGTGTTCGGGAACATCCTGGAAGCGCCGCCGCTTCCGCGGCGAAACTCCGAGCCGGTGGAGTGCATCGAGGATCACTTCGTAGTCCACCGCGCCTTGCAGGACGACCGGGCTCTCCTGCTTCGTGTTCATCAGGATGATCGTCGGAAAGCCGAACCCCTGCTGGCTGGCCTCGTGACGGTCCCGAGAGAAGAGCTCCTCGGCACGCCCGTTCGCAAGGTTCTCTTTCAGCGCGTCGACGTCGAGACCGACCTCCGCCGCGAGGCTCAGGATTGCGGTGACATCGTCGATCAGCACCTTCTCGGTAAAAAACGCCTCCCGGAGCCGGCGAAGGAAGCGCGTCGTGAGCCGCGCGTCAGCGATCGCCGCTGCTTTCACGGCGCGGCACGCCAAGTAAGTCGTCTGCAGTGGCCGCTGCTCCCAAACGAGCGTCTCGAACGGCATCCCCGACATCGACTGCGCCTTCTTCCACTGCCCGCGAATGAAGTCATCGTCGGCGGGGGGCCGGTCCCGAAGGCCGCCCATGACGTGGCGAATTCTCAGCTCCCGGCCGAGCTCGAAGTCCAGGGCGGTAGCAACCGGCTCGAAAGCCCAGCACCAGCTGCAGGCTGGATCTTCGTAGAACGCAACCTCCATGGAGGTCTCCTCAGGGCCGGTCGGTAGCCTCGGAATCACCGCCCGGTTTGGCGGTCGCCGGAAGCTGACTATAGCTGGGAGAAGGCAGCCAAGGGAATGACATTCTCCGACCGCGATTCGGGCGTCGACAACCTCGCGATTTGCGGTTAAGAGTCTAGGTTCCGTCGAATCGCTCCCCCTACCCATCGAGAGCTTCGGATAGCTTCGGATGACGATGGACTATCAAGGCGACCCGCAATTCCGCTCCTGGCTCGAAAGGATCGTGGAGGACAAGGTCCAGGAGGAGTTGGCGCGGGAACGGGAGCGGATGTTTCGGGAGTCATTCGCCCTCATCTCCGTCCGACCGCACTGCCGGCTCTCGGCGGATATCGCCCGCCACCTCGGACGCTCGCTCGTGCGGCACGAGATCATCATGTTCGGCGATGGGGAGAAGAAGACCGTCATCCACGAGAATCTGCGCGGGAAAAACGTCTACGTCGTCGCGACCGTGGGCGACGGCGAGGATCCGGACGTTTCCCACGCGAACACGTGCAAGGTCGTCTCGACCCTCCACCGGACCTGCAAGGTCGCGCAGATCAACCTCGTCGTCCCTTGCCTCTGGTACCAGGCGCAGGACAAGACGCACGCGCGCCGCGAGCCGATCAGCGTCCGGGACGTCGCCGACGACCTTCTGCGCCGCGGCATGAACCATATCATCGTCGTGGAGCTGCACGCCGAGCAGATCGAGATCGCGTTCGACAGCTTCGATCACTTGAAGATGGCGCCGCTTTTCGCAGACTACCTCTCGCGACGCCTCGCGGACCAGAAGCAGAACATCGTTCTGATCGCGCCGGACGACGGCGGCGTTCGAACGCGCGAGGAGCTCTACAAGAACATGAACCCCGAGCTGCTCGCGGGCCAGGCGTCGGTCCATCAGCTCCGCAAGCGAGGGTCGATCGACGAGAAAGAGATCATGGACTTCGTCGGGGACGTCAAAGGCAACGTCGCCATCGTCTACGACGACATGATGCGCTCCGGGACCACCATGTTTCAGGCTGCCTCCGCCGCGAAAAAAGGCGGAGCCAAAAAAGTAATTGGCGTCGTGGCCCACTTCTTCGGCTTCGACAGCTCCAATAAGGGCACGTTCGAGGCGCGGCTGAAGAGCTCGGAGCTCGATGAGCTGATCGCCGCCAACACGCGTCCCGACATCTACCAGCGCGTCCTGTCGAGCTCGATCCTTCGCTCGAAAGTGACGGTCATCGACACCTCGCGGTACCTCGCCAAGGCCATCCGGAACTACCAGACGGGCGGCACCGTGAAGGACATGATCTACGGGACCGCGGACAAGCGCGACCTCTACACGCCGCTCCACGAAGCCGGCCGGTAGGAGTGCTCCCAGGGGAGGGGGAGGAGGGAAGGCCGGCTCACTGCCGGGCGGGCTGGGCGTATGATCCGCGTCCGCCGCAGCTTTTCCTGCCCACCGAGGAACTCCTCCCGCCTCTCATCGCACTCTCATTTTCGGGTCTTAGGATGCTCTTGGTTGGATGCATCCAGGACGAGGATATCGGTGCCCCTGCGTCGAGGCACCCGCGAAAGGATGCATCCGTTGGGATTCGGGAGGAACACCATGCAACACGCACCGCTTTGCGTTTCGCGCCGCCATTTTTTCGAGCGAGCTTCGATGCGAGTCTCGGCCGGCTTGCTCGGAGCAGGGCTTCTCGTGGTCGCTGCCGTGGGGGCTGACGCCGCCGAGAAAGCCGCTCCGCGCTCCTGCTCGAAGTCTGCACGGCAAGCCTACCAAGCGTGCCGTCACGAGGCGCAGAGCGACTATCTGCTCCAGCTGGCAGGTTGCAACGACCTCGCGACACGGAAAGAGCGGGCCGCCTGCACGCGGGCCGCGCGCGATCAGCGCCGCGAAGCGCTGGCGGACTGCGCCGATCAGAAAGAGGCCCGCCTGGACCTCTGCGACAGCCTTGGGGAAGCGGCCTACAACCCCGAGATCGACCCTGAGAACTTCGTCTCCGAAGTGACGAATCCGCTCTTCCCGCTCAAGCCGGGGACGACGTTCATCTACGAGTCCACGGGCGACGAGCCCGAGCACGACGAGGTGCAGGTCACGCACGACACGAAAACGATTCTGGGCGTGGTGTGCACGGTGGTCCGGGACACCGTCTCGGTGGACGGCGAGGTGACGGAGGACACTCTCGACTGGTTCGCCCAGGACAAGGACGGCAACGTGTGGTACTTCGGCGAGCACTCCGAGGAGTTCGAAGATGGCGTCCTCGTGAGCCTCGAGGGCTCGTGGGAGGCCGGCGTGGACGGCGCCAAGCCCGGCATCATCATGGAAGCGAACCCGAAAGTCGGCGACGTCTACCGCCAGGAGTTCTTGCTGGGGGTAGCCGAGGATGCGGCGGAAGTGCTGGCCACGGATGCGGCCGCCTCGGTGCCTTTCGGGGATTTCACCGGCTGCCTCCAGACCCATGAATTCACCCCCCTCGAGCCGGACGCACTGGAGCACAAGTTCTATGCGCCGGGGGTCGGGTTAGTGCTCGAGTTGCATCC
>Ga0111539_10013239_pt1 | contig 10309 bp, 7 predicted proteins | sample RhiMethybrSRZTD1_FD_79667 | JGI IMG/M metagenome (GOLD analysis project Ga0111539, IMG submission 79667) | Populus rhizosphere microbial communities from Tennessee, USA - Rhizosphere MetaG P. TD hybrid SRZTD1 (version 2) (version 2) | ecosystem: Host-associated > Plants > Roots > Rhizosphere >... | reverse complement strand
TCCCCGGAACGCGCTCGGAGCCGCTGCGGGCGCCGATCAGCGCGACGGCGCTCGGGGTCACGACGCGGGCTCCCGGCGGTACAGCCGCGTCTCGCCCCGCCGCATGACCTCGTGGAAGCCGCGGCGCTCGATCTCCTGCTCGACCTGCGCGACGGTCGGGGCGCCCCAGAACCGCATCGCCGGGTCGAAGACGATGTACTCGAGCTCGCGCGTCGCGCGCTCCCGCTCCGCCGCGCCCCACTCCGTCCCGACGCGAACGGGGATGAGCGGCTCGGGGAGGACGTAGAGGTGCGTTCGCTCTGAGAGATGGGAGAGGGCGTGCATCGGCGCCGCGACGCGCGCTCCGTCGGGGATCGCGTCGAGGATCGCCTGGCGCTCGCCGCGGTGCGGCCACTCGAACCGGATCTGGCGGCTGATCGCGCCGACCCACTGCGCGGAGAGCAGCACCAGCAGGCACCCCGCTGCCGCTCCCCACGCGAGCCACCGGCGGGCGCCCTCCATCCCGACCCGGCCGGCGCCGATCGCGCCCGCGACGGCCACGGCTCCCGCCGCGACGATCCAGTAGTGGTACTGGATCGTGTGCTGGAGGTCGTAGGCCGAGAGCAGGTTGAGCGCGGCGGCGGGGACGGCGACGAGCAGCCAGCGCGGCGCGAGCAGACACAGCCCGCCCGTCGTGAGGACGAGCATCGCGAGGATCCCGAGCTCGGCCGGGCCGAGCGCCTGGTCGACGGTCGTCAGGGGGTTGCGGAACATGAACTCGGCCGCGTCCGCGAACGAGTCGCCGCGGACGCCGGCGAAGCGGGGCCCGAACTCGTTCTCCGCGGCGTTCCCGAACGCCGGGAGCACGACGAACACGGCGATCGCCGACCACGCGGCGCTCCCGGCGGCGAGCGCGAGGCCGAGGCGCCGCCGGCCCGACCAGGCCAGCACGAGCCCGAGCGCGGCATAGGTGAGGCCGATGTCCTCCTTCATGGCGCAGGCGACCGCGGCCGTCACCAGGAACCAGACCAGGCGCTCACGCACGAGGAGCACGCAGCCGCCGACGAGGAGCACCGGGACGAGCGTCTCCGGATGGAAGTCGTGCAGCGCGGGCCGCAGCACCACGGGCGACGCGCACCAGAGGACCGCCGGCACCGCCGCGACCCAGCCCGCGGCTCCGTGCGCGCGGGCGAGCAGCCACAGGAGCGGCGCCGTCGCCGCGAGCGCGAGGGTCTGGACGACGAGCAGTCCGGGTGCGCCGGCGCCGATCGTCCCGAGCGGGGCGAGGAGCGCGATTCCCGGCTCGACGTGGTCGCCGAGCAGGGTCCGGAGGTTGATCGTGTTGAACGGCTCGTGCAGGTGGCCGAGCAGCCAGACGTACTGCGAGAAGATCCCGTGGTCGAAGTCGGAGGCGAAGGACTCGTAGCGCAGCAGCGCGAGCGCGCCGACGACGAGCGCGTAGAGACCGGCGACGCCCAGCACGATCCGCCGCACCAGGATGTCCGTCTCGCGGCGCGCCGCCGCAACGGGCGCGTCGGCGGCGCTCGGGCGGGGCTCGTCCACGGGCGTCGTGGTCATACGGCTCTCAAGAGTGCCTGGCGGCGTCGGCGAGCAACCCGTCGAGCATGGGCGTCCAGACGCCGAGCCGTCGAGCGGCACGCACGACCGAGCCCGTGATCGCGTCGAGCTCCGTCGGCCGGCCGACGGACGCGTCTCGCGCCGCAGAGGGGACGAGGCTCTCGGGCAGCCGCTCGACGATCGCCCACTGGACGGCGGCGTCCAGCTCGACGCCGTCGGCCTCGGCGACGGCGCACGCCTCGCCGAGGGCGGCTTCGAGCCTCGGCCGCCAGGCGGGGTCGTTACGAAGGGCGCCGATCGGCCGGGCCGCGGCGATCGACGCGGCGGCGAGCACGGCGAGACGCGCGGCCTTTTCCCACAGCACACGGCGCTCGTCGTCCGTCACGTCGACCTCCAGGCCGGGCACGGCGAGCGTCGCCAGACGCGCCTCGAGCTCCCGGCGCCCGAGCGCGTCGGATGCGGCCGCGATCGTCGCTCCCACGGACCGCTGGACGACGAAGCCGGGCTCGGGCGAGAAGGCCTCGACGCTGCCGATGCTCCCCGCCGCGACGACGGTCGCCGGCCCGAGCCGGGCCCGGATGGCATCGACGTGCTCGAGGCCGTTGAGCAGCGGCAGGACGACCGCGCCTTCGAGCGACCCGGGCGCGATGCGGACGAGAGCCTCTTCCAGCGCGTACGCCTTCACGGCGACGACGAGGAGCGACACGGGCCGGTCGAGGCGTGTCACCACCTCCGGACGCGTGACGGTCGTCTCGCCCGCGTGGAGGAGCGTCAGCCCGGACGCGTCGATCGCGTCGACGCTCCCCTCGGTGCCCACACCCAGCGCGCCGGTCCGCGCGACGAGCATGCCGCCGATCCCGCCCAACCCGAGGACTGCGACAGGGACGGGCGTCATGCGAGATCCGGATCGACGACGAGGTTCACGTACTGGGTCTCGGAGTAGACGTCGAGCGCCTCGACGCCCGCCTCCTTCCACCCCGTCCCGGAGGACCTGACGCCGCCGAAGCCCATGTGCGGCTCGCTGCCGTACGTGCCGGCGTTGACGACGACGACGCCCGCAGCGACCCGCTCTGCGAAGAGCATCGCCCGGTGGACGCTCCGGGTGTGGACGGCGGCCGTGAGCCCGTAGGGCGAGTCGTCGACGACGGCCACGGCCTCGTCGAAGTCCCGAACGCGGTGGAGCACCGCGACCGGACCGAAGAGCTCCTCGCACGAGAGCGGCGCGTCGACCGCCACGCCTTCGACGAGCGTCGGGGCGACATGCCATCCGGCGTCCCCGACCCGCTCGCCGCCGCGCAGCACCGAGGCGCCCGCCGCGCGCGCCGCGGCGACGGCCGCGAGGATCCGCTCCATGCTCTCCTCGCTCACGACCGGGCCGACGTCGTCGAGGCGGTCGACTCCCGCGACGAGCCGTTCGACGAACGCGTCGTAGACCGCGTCGAAGACGACGATGCGGCTCGCGGCCGCGCATCGCTGGCCGGCGTTCGAGAACGCCGAGGCCAGCGACCAGTCGACCGCCCGTCCGAGGTCGGCGTCGTCGCAGACGACGAGCGCGTTCTTGCCGCCGAGCTCCATCACCGTCTTCGCAAGGCGGCGGCCGGCCGCCTCGGCGAGGAGCCGGCCGGTCCCGGCCGAGCCGGTGAACGAGACGAGGTCGACGCGCTCGTCCTCGACGAGCGGCATCCCTGCCTCGGGGCCGAGGCCCTGGACGACGTTCAGCACCCCCGGGGGCAGCCCCGCCTCGAGGCACAGGCGACCGAGCCACGCGGCCGAGAGCGGCGCGTGCTCGGACGGCTTCAACACCGAGGCGTTCCCGCAGAACATCGAGGGGAACGCCTTCCAGGCGACGTTCGGCAGCGGTGTGTTGAACGAGATCAGGAGCGCCGCAACCCCCACCGGGCGGCGGAGCGTGAGCACCGTGCGGTTGGCCATGGAGGCCGTCGTCGTGCGGCCGTACGACCGGCGACCCTCGCCGGCGACGAAGAGCCCCATCTCGACGGCGGCGTCGGTCTCCCCGCGTGCCAGCTCGAGCGACTTGCCGGTCTCGTCCGCGACGATCTCGCTCGCCTCCTCCCTGCGCTCGCGCAGGAGCTCGGCGATCGCCCGCACGACGTTGCCGCGGTCGACGGCCGTCCGGGCCGCCCAGGCCACGTGCGCCTCCTGCGCGGCCGCGACCGCGGCCGCCGCGTCCTCCGCGCCCGAGCGCGCGACGCGGCAGAGGTGGGTGCCGTCGCCGGGCCGGGTCTTGTCGAGCCAGGCGCCGGTCGCGGGGGGCCGGTCCTCGCCAGCGACGAGGTTCGGCACCTCGGCGGCGGTCACCAGGCCGACCAGCCTCCGTCGAGGACGAGGTTGGCGCCGGTGACGTAGGACGAGGCGTCGGAGGCGAGGAACACCACGGCGCCGAGCGCCTCCGAGACGTCCATCAGCCGGCCGAGCGGCGAGCGCGCGGCGAACGCCTCGACGAACGGGTCGGGCTGCCCGTTCTCGATCCCGTGCGGCGTCAGCGTGTTGACCCGGACGCCACTGCGTCCCCAGTACGTCGCGAGGTAGCGCGTGAGGTTGAGGAGCGCGGACTTCGAGACCGAGTACGCGACCGGCTTGAAGAACGTCTCTCCGGCGGCGCGCCGGAAGTCGTACAGGCCCTGGTCCGGCGAGAGGAGGCCGTAGACGGAGCCGACGTTGACGATCGAGCCGCGCCCGGCGCGGGCCATCGCTCCGCCGACGACCTGGCAGCAGACGACGACGCCGACGACGTTGACGTGGACGACGCGCTCGAGCGACTCGAGCGGCACGTCCTCGAACGGCCCGACGTCGATCGCCGGCGCATCGGGCGGGGCGTCGATCGCGGCGGCGTTGACGAGGAGATGCGGCACGCCCCAGTCGGCCTCGATGAGAGCGAGCGCCGCTTCGAGCGCCCGGCGTTCGGTGACGTCGCACGCGAGCGCGCGGACGCTCCCGTCCTCGAGCGCGGTGGCGAGCCCGGCGGCGCCCGGCCTCGTCACGGTCTCGAGGTCGAGGATCGCGACGCGCATGCCGCGCTCGGCGAGCCCGGCGGCAAGCGCCGCCCCGAGCTGGCCCATGCCGCCGGTGACGACCGCGACGCGGCCCTCGACGTCGAAGAGCGGGTCCGCCACGGCGCGATCGTACTCGCCGTTGTCGCAGGGCACGACGCCGGCGCGCCCCCGGAGTACTCTCGGCGGGTCGTATGGGCGGTGGGCTCCTCCTCGTGTCGGCCCTCGCGTGTCTCGCGCTCGTCGGAGCGCTCGCCGCGACGATACTCGGGATCGACTCGCCGCTCCGCTTCGCGGTCGCGGCGTACGTCGTCGCCTGGGCCACCCTCGTGCTCGCGGTGGCCATGCTCTCCCCGGGAGGCGGGCTCAGCCGCCGGTCGCTGTCGCTCGCCCTCGCCGTCGTCGCCCTGGGCGCGGTCGGCGCCTGCCTCGCACGTGGACGACGGCCGCTGCCCGCCCGTGGTCCGTGGCGCGCGACGCTCCGCGATCCCGTTCTCGCGACGCTCGCCGTCACCGTCACGGCGGCAGCGGTCTACCTCGCCGCCGTCGCGTTCCTCACGACGCCCAACGACTGGGACGGGCTGACGTACCACGAGACCCGCGCGCTCCTCTGGGACCAGCAGGGCGGGATCGGATACGTCCCCGCAGGCAACGACCCGCGGCTGAACGGCAACCCACCGGTCTCGGAGATCGGCCTCTACCTGACGATGATGCTGCCGCGCTCCGAGCGATTCGCGGCGCTCACGCCCTTTCTCGCGCTCTGGGCATGCGCCGTCGCCGTCGTCCTCGTCGGCCGCCGACTCGGCCTGTCGCCACGGGCCGCGGCGTACGGCGGGCTCGTGTTCGCAACGCTTCCCGTCGTCGCGCTCCACGGAGCAGGGATCCTGAACGACCTCGTCGTCGCGTCCTTCCTGCTCGCGTCGGTCGCGTTCCTCCTCGATCGCGGCACCGCGAGCCTTGTGCTCGGCGCGGTCGCGCTCGGGCTCGCGCTCGGGACGAAGCTCAACGCCGTCCTCGCGCTCCCGCTCGTGGTCCTCGTGGTGATCGCCGGCGTGCCGAGACCGCGCCGGCTTGCGGCGGCGATCGCGCTCGCCGGGGGGGTGCTGGTGGGGATGCCCTGGTACCTGGTGAACCTCGCCGAGACCGGCTCGCTCCACGGCGATCTCGCGACATCGACTGGACAGAAGGCGAGCCTGTCGTTCGGCGGCGTCGTCGGGACGCTGCGCGCCCTCGCCTTCGACGTGGTCGACACCTCGGGCTTCTGGCAAACGGAGCTGTACGTCGGGGTGCTGGTCGGCGCAGCCGTCATCGGTGCGGGCGCGCTCGCATGGCGACGGTCGACGACCCGTGGCCGGACGCTCGTCCTCGCCGGACTCGTCGTGGCGCTCGTCCCCCTCACGCTGCGCGCCGGGGGCCCACCGACACGGTGGCTCTGGGAGCATTCCTGGCTCGAGCTCGGCCGCGAGGACATCGCGCTCGCACACGGGGACGCCTGGATCGTCCTCGGAGTCCCGGACACGTCACAGTCCTGGTACGGCGCCGCGGGTGCCGTCGTGATCCTCGGCGGCATCGCCGCCGCCGTCGTCGGCGTTCGACGGGCCGAGCTCCCTCCGCATGCACTCCTTCTCGCGCTCGCGCCGCTGATCCTCATCGCGACCTTCGCCGTCACGATCGTCTACGACCCGTGGCGCGGGAGGCTGCTGATGTTCGCCGTCGGGCTCGCCTGCGCTGCCTGGGGGTGGACGATACGCGTGCGCTGGCTGTCGGCCGGCATGGCCGCCCTCTGCGCAACGACGCTCGCGCTGTCGCTCGTCCACTCGCACACCAAGCCGGCCGGCTTCGGACTGTTCGAGCCGCCGATCAACCGGTCGATCTGGCACCGCGACCGGATCGACGAGCTGACGGTGATCCGGGACTACGAGGGGACGCCCGCGATCCTGCGCGAGGTCGAGGCGAGCGTCCCGTCGGACGCCGAGCTCGCGGTCGCGATGCCCGTCGACTCCTTCCTCGCGCCGCTCGCCGGACCGCATCTCTCGCGGACGCTCCGGCTCGTCCCCGACGGTGGGCGCGTCCCCTCGAGCGCCGCCTGGCTCGTGACGCGCGACCCGTCCGGCGCGCGAGGATGCACCGACGTGTGGACGAAGGTCGATCGAGACGACACGGACGACTGGCGCCTGCTTCGGCGTATCGCGCCCGACGATTGCGGCGCTCGCGCCGACCGGCTCTAGCCGGCCGGGGCACTGGGCAGATCGAGCGGTCGACCCTAGGGTGGTGAGCCGTGGGAACGCTCCTGTTCCTCATGGGCGCCGCGATGCTCACGGCATCGGCGGCGATGCTCGGGGCATGCCTTCGGCTCCCGTCGGCGGCGGCCTACCTCCTCGCCGCGTACGTCGTCGCCTGGGCCGAGATCGTCGCGCTCTGCGGTCTCCTCTCGCTCCCCCAGACCTCGCTGCTCGCCGGGCTCGCAGTCGCCGCGCTCGGGTCGTTCGCCGTCTGGAGGCGGCTGGGCACGCTCCTCGCCGGCGGCCTGGGCTGGGCGTGGGACGCGGTCGGCAGGCCCGGGACCGCCGCCGAGATGCGCGACTGGCACGTCGTAACGCGCCTCAGCCCGCGTGGGCGAGCCAGACGGCGTCGCAGAGCTCGCGGACGCAGCCGCGGCCACCGGGCCGCTCGAGCATCCACCGGGCGAGCGGCACGACCTCGGGCCAGGCGTCGGCCGGGACCACGGGCAGGCCGACGGCTCCGAGGCACGACGCGTCGTTGACGTCGTTGCCGAGATAGGCGACCGCATCGAGGCCGAGGCCTGCCGTCGCCGCCTCCTCGCGCAGCACGGCGAGCTTGTCCGCGACGTCGTGAATGCAGCGCGCGCGGAGCTTCTCTGCCCGGTGTGCGACGACCGGGTTGGGCTCGGTCGAGACGATCACGTAGGGCACGCCGACCTCGTCGAGGCGCCGCAGCCCGATCCCGTCGCCGCGCCAGCAGGCGACCGACTCCGCGCCCGCCTCGCTCACCCACACGCGGTTGTCGGTGAAGACGCCGTCGAAGTCGAAGACGACGAGCCCGATCGCGCGGAGCTCGTCGTCGGCCGGCCGTCTCACGGCGTCGCAGCCGTCGCCGCGCCAGTCGTCTGCGCCGCCGTATCGGGCCCGTCGGCGCCGACGTGCTCCCAGAGGATCGCCTCCTCCTCCGCGAGCGGCCTGACGAGCGAGAGGCCGACGAGCGTGTCGAGCGCGTACGGGGGCAGGCCTTCGTCCGCCGGCGAGCGCGCCGCCAGGTCGCCGGGGGCGAGCACGTGCCCGGGCGCGAACGCCCGCGTCGCGACGAGCTTCTTCCCCATCTTCTGCAGCGGTTTCTCCTCGCTCGGCAGCGGCCGCTTCTCCGCGTCTCCCATCGCGACGGGGATGCGACGGAGGTCGCGCACGAGCTTGCGCATGCCCTCGGGAATCAACGAGAAGGCGTGGTCGGTGCCCTTCGACGAGTGACTCAGCGTGAAGTGCTTCTCGATCACCCGCGCCCCGAGCATGTAGGCGACCGTCGCCATCGCGATCCCGTCCTGGTGGTCGGAGAGGCCGACGACGAGGTCGGGGTACCGCTCTCGAAGGGTCGTGATGACCGCGAGGTTGAGCTCCTCGACCGCGGCCGGGTAGGCGGCCGTGCACTGCAGGAGGCAGATCTGCCCGTTGACCGGCGCGACCGCCTCGACGGCGCGGTCGACGTCCTCGATGGCGGCGCCGCCGGTCGACACGATCATCGGCTTCCCGAGCGCCGCCACATGCCGCAGGAGCGGCGTGTTCCGCAGGTCGCCGGAGGCGATCTTGTAGGCGGGCAGGTCGAGCTCTGCGAGCAGGTCGGCGCTCCTCTCGTCGAACGCGGTCGCGAAGAAGACGAGCCCGAGCTCGTCCGCTACGGCACGGAGCTCCGCGAACGCGCCCCGGTCGAGCTCGAGCGCCTCGCGGTGCCGGCCGTACGTGGCGCCGAAGCTGTTCTCGTTGTCATAGGGGCTGTCGTACAGCGCGCGGGTGAACAGCGAGCGGTTGTCGCGCTTCTGGAGCTTGACCGCGTCGACGCCCACGTCCTTCGCCGCGTGGAACAGCGCGACCGCCTGCTCGACGCTTCCCTGGTGGTTGTGGCCGATCTCCGCGATGACGAAGCACGGCGTGTCGTCCGCGATCCGGCGTCCGTCGATCGTCAGCTCGCGCATCGCGCGATGGTAGCCCCGGGAGCGGCCGCCCCGCGCCCTCGGCGACGAGGCCCGCGGCGGCTCCGGGCGTGTCGCGACCGTCATGCCCAGTACCGTGCAGCGCTCTGAGCGGAGCTCTCGGAATCGTGCTGCTCGCGGTGGGCATCGCCCTCCTCGCGACGACCGGCGCCCTCGGCGCGGCCGCTCTCGGAGCGCGGGGCGCGGCGGAGCTCCTCCTCGGCGCCTACGTGATCGGATGGGCCCAGCTCGTCCTGGTCGTCCTCGTGCTCTCGCCCGCCGGCCAGGTCACGCGCTGGTGGCTCGTCGTCGGGCTCGTCGCGACGACCGGCGTCGTCGCGCTCGTGTGGGCCCGCTGCGGGCGCCCCCGGCCGCCCTCGCTCCGGCCGGCGCTCGCGACCCTTCGGGCGGAGCTCGACGACCCGCTCCTCGTGACGCTCGCCGCCGTCGTCGGCGTCTGCTCGCTCTACGTACTCGGCCTCGCGTTCTTCACGCCGGCGCTCGAGTGGGACTCGCTCGCGTACCACCTGGCGCGGGCCGCGTTCTGGGAGCAGCAACACGCCGTCGCGTACGTGCCGAACGCGAGCGACCCGCGCCTCGACGGCAACCCGCCCGGGGCGGAGATCGGCGTGCTCGCGACGATGCTGCTCACGGGCAGCGACCGGTTCGCGGCCCTCCCCCAGGTGGCGGCATTCGGCGCCCTCGCCGTCGCGATCGCCGCGATCGCACGCCGCCTCGGGTCGACCCACCGGCAGGCGCGCCTCCCGGCCCCCGTCTTCTCGGGCCTCCCGCTCGTCGCGATCCAGGCGCCGACGTCCTACAACGACCTCGTCGTCGCCAGCTTCCTCGTGATCTGCGGGCTCGCGATCCTCGGCCGCACGCGGCTCGACCTCGTGCTCCTCGCGCTGTCCCTCGGCCTGGCGGTGACGACGAAGCTGACGACGCTGCTCACGCTTCCGCTCCTCGGCCTGCTGGCGCTCGTCGGGACTCCCGCCCGTCGCTATCCGGCGCTCGCGGGCGCGGGGATCGCCGGGCTCCTGCTCGGAGCTCCGTGGTACGTCGTCAACCTCGTCGAGACGGGGAGCGCCGACGGCGGGCTCGCCGAGGAGACCGCGCAGACGCAGGACCTCTCGCTGCTCGCCGTGATGCCCACGATCCGGCGCTACCTGTACGCGTTCGTCGACTTCTCCGGCTCGCGCGACATCGGCGTCTTCACGCTCTACGGCGCCGTCGCGCTCGTGGTACTGGCGCTCGGGCTCGTGATCGGCGTCGCGCGCCACCGGGTGCGGGACACGGTGCTCGTAGCGCTCGGGGCGAGCGCGGTCGTGCTGCTGCCGCTCGCGCTCGTCGAGGTCGGCCGCGGCGCGCTCCACGCCTGGTTCAAGGCCTGGACGCTCGTGGGGCGCGAGGACATCGCGCACGCGGACGCCTCCTGGCAGCTCCAGGTCGGCTCGGACGCCGCCCTCTCCTGGTACGGCCCCGTTGCGGCCGCGCTGCTCGTGGTCGGGACGGCGGTCGTCGTCGCGGATGTCGTCCGCCGCCG
>Ga0111539_10013237_pt1 | contig 10310 bp, 9 predicted proteins | sample RhiMethybrSRZTD1_FD_79667 | JGI IMG/M metagenome (GOLD analysis project Ga0111539, IMG submission 79667) | Populus rhizosphere microbial communities from Tennessee, USA - Rhizosphere MetaG P. TD hybrid SRZTD1 (version 2) (version 2) | ecosystem: Host-associated > Plants > Roots > Rhizosphere >... | reverse complement strand
TTTCGTAGTCGTCCATGTTGACGCCATTGCCTTGCACGGTTGTTCCGATGCTGTGGCTGGTACGATGCAGAATGTTATGGGCATAACCGGCATCGCGCAGTACCGTCATCGCGGCGCGATCCACTTCCCAGCCGCGGAGCTCGCGGCCGGCGCGCACCGACGACTGGACCAGCTCGACGGCGGCGTCGCGCGCGTCCCGGATGGTGGCGAAGGCGCGGCCGAATCGTTCAGGCACGGCGCGCCCCGTGTATCCCATCCAGGTAATGTCAGCAAACACCGCGCCGGGGGTATCGAGCTTACCCCAGAGGTCCAGGAGGACCAGGTCGTCGCGTCGAATCGCCCGGTGGACCGTCGCCGTCGGCAGGTAATGCGGGTTGCCGGCGTTCGGTCCGACGGACACCATCGGGTCGGCGTCGCTGATGAGCCCTTCGTCGCGGAACCATCCCGCCATCAATTGCTGGATGTCGTACTCCGTCGTCGCCACGCCGTCTCGCAGCCGGCCGGCGACGGCGTCGAACGCGCGATCCTTCACGCGGTGCAGTCTCTCCGACGCATCGCGATGGCTCGCGATGGCGGGTGCGTCCCAGACGGTCGAGAAACGCTGCACGAGGTCGCCCGACGATACGACCTCCGCGCCCGACTGGCGGACGAGCTCGACCGTGCCGGCGTCCACGCGCGCGACATACGGAATGGCACAGCCGGGTGAGTATTCCATCGCAACCCGGCGAACTCCCGTCAGGAGTCTCGAGAGGCCGGCCTCGAGCTGGGTCCGCCCGGAGTACCGCTCGGTGGTGCCGGGCAGATGCGCGAGACAATTTTTCTCAATGGCGTGCACCAGACCGCGCGGCTCGCCGGTCGCCGGAATCAGGTAGAACCACCGTCGCGTGGCCAGGTGTCCACCCTGATCGTTGAGGTGCGTGACGGCGACCGCGATCGGATTGAGTCCCCGGAAGTCGTAGAGGAGCCAGCCGTCGATGCCGTCGGCCGCCAGGGCCTTCTGGACCGCCGCAATGTCGATGGCGGGAGCCGCAGCCGCCTCAGTCTGGCTCATCCCTTCAAGTATAGCCGGGACTATAATCGCAGTACCCGGTTCGCCTCCCGTAACGAACGTCTGACTCGGTCCTCGTGACTCGGACGTGGAGTGTTCGCTGTATGTATGCACATGTAAAAAAAGCGGTGCTGATCGTGTTCGCGTCGGGCGCGGTGCTCACCGCCGGCCAGCCGCCGACGCCAGCGCCACAGGCGCCCCAGCCGACCTTCAGGGTGCAGGTCGACTACGTCGAAGTCGACGTCGTCGTGACCGATCGTCAGGGCCAGATCGTTCGCGATCTGAAGAAGGAAGACTTCCAGGTGCTGGAAGACGGGAAGCCGCAGACGATCAACACCTTCACATTCGTCGACATTCCGATCGAACGTGCCGACCGCCCGCTGTACACGGCGACGCCTCTCGAGCCCGACGTGCGCACCAACGAGCGCGCGTTCGAAGGCCGCGTCTACGTGATGATCATCGACGACCTGCACACGCGGTTCGGTCGCTCCCAGCGCATCAAGAGCGCGGCGAAGCAGTTCATCGAGCGGCGTCTCGGCGCGAACGACTTGATGGCGGTGATTCACACCGCGGGTGCGACCAGCAACAGTCAGGAATTCACCAGCAACAAGCGGCTGCTGCTGGCGGCCGTCGACAAGACCCAGGGGCGAAAGCTCGACTCCGCGACCGCCAACAAGACGACCGAGTACAACCGTACGCGCGACATCCGGCAGCAGGGCGACCCGCTCAACGACATGGACGATGCGGAGCGCGCCCAGAACGCTCGTAACACCCTCGACACCATCAAGAACGTCGCGGAGTGGTTCTCGTCGGTCCGCGGCCGCCGCAAGACGATTCTGTTCCTCAGCGAGGGGATCGACTACAACATCTACGACATGATTCCGCAGACCGGGTCGAACCATCACGGCGCCTCGATGGTTCTCGACGCGTCGCGCGACGCGATTGCGGCCGCGACCCGGTCGAACGTCTCGATCTACGGCATCGATCCGCGCGGCCTGACGGACCTCGGTGACGAGACGATTGAGATCGGCGCGTTCCCCGACGACACCTCGCTCGGCATCGGACAGGGATCGCTGCAGAACGAGCTCCGCCTGGCCCAGGACAGCCTGCGAACGCTTTCGGAAGAGACGGGCGGATTTGCCGTCGTCAACCGAAACGATTTTTCGACGGCGTTCGATCGCATTCAGCAGGACAACAGTTCGTACTACGTGCTCGCCTACTATCCGCCCGACGCCAGGCCGGGTCGGGTGCACAAGATCGACGTCCGCATGACGCGTCCCGGGCTGACGATCCGGTCCCGCAAAGGCTACGTCACGCCGAAAAAGACGACGCCGGCGGCGCTGAACGCCAAAGACGTCCGGACGCCGGAAGTGCGGGACGCCATCGAGAGCCCGATCCCGGTCAGCGGCCTGACAATGCGCGTCTTCGCGTCGCCGTTCAAGGGCACGGCGCCCAACGCGTCGGTGCTGCTCGGAGTCGAGCTGCGCGGACGCGACCTCAAGCTCGACCCGACGGCTAAGATCCTGCTCTCGTACATCGCCTATGACGCCAACGGCAAGGTTCGCGGCGGCACCACGGACACGATGACGATGGGGAACCTCAGGCCGGAGACGAAGACGCGCATCGAGGCGACCGGCGTGCGGATGCTCAATCGGATGGAGCTTCCGCCGGGCCGCTATCAGGTGCGCGTGGCGGCGCACGACACGGCCGGCGGCAACGTCGGTTCGGTGCAGTACGACCTCGACGTGCCGGACTTCGTCAAGACGCCGTTCAGCATCAGCGGGCTGGTGATGACGTCGCCGTACGCCGCGCAGACGCCGACGGTCAAGCCTGACGAGCAGCTCAAGGCGGCGCTGCCGGCGTCCCCGGTGGCCGCGCGGTCGTTCCCGCAGAACGATCAAATCGCGCTGTTCGCGGAGGTGTACGACAACGCCGGCGGCACGCCACACAAAGTCGACATCACCACCACCATTACGACGGATGAAGGCCGCGAGCTCTTCAAGACGAACGAGGAGCGCGATTCGGCCGATCTCGGCGGCAAGACCGGCGGCTATGGCTACATGACACAGATTCCGCTCAAGGACATCGCCCCCGGGAATTACGTGCTGACGGTGTCGGCGCGTACGCGGCTGGGGAATGCGACGCCGGTCACGCGCCAGGTGAGGCTGACGGTCCTGCCGCCGGTAGGAGCGCGATGATCGTGCCGATCCTCGCGGTTGCGGTCCTCGCCGGTACGGCGGCTTTTCACCAGGACGATCTTCGTGCCCTTGGTGATCCGTCGTGGCTGCGTGATACACCGGTGGGCATGGCTCAGAGCGCTGACGCCCCCCGCACGGTCGACAAAGGCGAGCAGAGCAACATCGATGAAGCCAAGCAGGTCGTCGTTCGAACCGACGCGGAGTGGACGAAGCTCTGGCAGCAGCACTCCCCGGATCGACAGCGGCCGAGGGTCGACTTCTCGAAGGACATGATCGTCGGCGTGTTCATGGGCAGCCGATCGAGCGCGGGTTACAACACCTCGATCGTCAGCACGTTCGCGAAGGACGGCACGGTGCTCGTGCGGTATCAGGAATCGACGCCGCGGCCGGGCACGATGACCGCGCAGGTGCTGACGTTCCCGTATCACCTCGTCGCGATTCCCAAGGCGACGGGGGACGTGAAGTTCGAGAAGGTCCAATAAAGTTAAAAGCTAAAAGTTACAAGTTAAACCCAGGAAGACTGGCAAAATGGAAAGGGCCGCCGAGCTCAACGCTCGGCGGCCCTTTTTGCCTTTCTGGTTTTAACTTTTAGCTTTTAACTTTTCACTTTTTCTTGGCAGCCGGCTTGGCTGCTGCTGGCTTCGCCGCCGGTTCCTTCTCGTCGGTCATCTTCGGGACCTTGTGCGGCTTGATCGTGCCGTTGGCGTGCGAGAAGTTGTAGTTGTTCGCCTTCATCTTCGCGTTGAACGGCGTTTCGATGACGATGGTCTGGATCTCGCCGGGCTGCAGCAGGCCGTTGATCGCGCCCTTGCCGCCGCCGACCGATGCGCCACCGGCGTCGTACCAGGTTTCCGTGATCGTCAGGCGCGGTATCGGCGCGGCCGACATATTCCTCACCTGAATCCTGGTGATGACCATGTCCTTCTCGCGTTTGGTCACGGGCGCCGTAAAGTCCACTTCGGCCTGGCCGCGAATCGGCGGCGTCAGCTTCTTGCCCGCCAGGACGGAGGTCATCGGCGGGGCCGCGGGGGTTTGGGCGATCAGGAGGGCGCTGACGAAGGAAACGCCGACCACGGTCGCGGCGAATGTACAACGCACGCGATTCATAATGTCCTCCCGGAAAATCAACCTAAAACGCGAGAGTATACCCTACATCTCCCCGTTCCAATCCTCGGGCTCGGGTGAGACCGAGCGGAAGATTTCCATGTGCCATTTCCCCCCGCCCCACGGCTCGATGACTTCGGCGGCGACGACGTCGACGAGGATTTCCGAGAACAGCCGGCCCTCGGGGTCGTTCTCGAGGTGATAGGCCGGCTCGTCCCACGCGAAATTCGGGTAGAGCATCAGCGTCAGGAACAGGTCGTAGCCATCGTCGACGACGATCAGCTGGCCGCAGGGACGCTTCTGCGTCGAGTGGTAGATCAGGTACTTTTCCGCGCTGTGCGCGCGGATGTATCGCTTCAGCGCGAAGTCGCGCGCGACGACTTCCTCGACGGCAATCTTCTTGTCCCAGCAATCGCGGCAGTATTTCTCTTCGCCGCGCGGTTCCGACACGTCCTTGGCGCCGCACAGCGCGCAGCGTGACTTGACGACCGTCTTGCGTGGCATATGATGAAGTCTAGCACCATGGAACGGCCCACGCACGCAGGCCTCCGGCACCTCGCGCTCAACGTACGCGACCTGCCGGCGATGAAGCGCTTCTACGTCGAGCTGCTCGGATTCGTCGTCGAGTGGGAGCCGGATCCGGACAACGTTTACCTGTCGTCCGGCCTCGACAACCTCGCGCTCCATCGGTCGGATCGTTCACCGTCAGAAAGCGGCGCGGGCGCACTCGATCATCTGGGATTGATCGTCCGAACGCCGGACGAGGTCGATCGCTGGGCGACGTTTCTCGAGGGCAGCGGCGTGCCGATGTCGGCGAAGCCGAAGACGCACCGCGACGGCGCGCGCAGCTGTTACTTCAAGGATCCGGACGGCAACAGCGTCCAGATCATTCATCATCCGCCGATCAGTCAAAAAGCGTGAACGGGCGAGGAACTAGGAGCTGGGCGCCAGCGGCCGTTCGAGTGACGGTGCGTACATACGCTCCGTGTATTCCTTGACCATGCGGCGAGCCGAGAAGCGCGGCGCCACGGTGATGATGGCCTGCTTCACCGTCGCAATCCACCGCCGCGGCACCAGGCTCTCGTCGCGATCGTAGAACGCGGGCACGACCTCTTCTTCCAGCAACCGGTATAACGCATCGGCGTCTCCGGCATCGATGGCGTCGTAGTTGTCGCCGCCGACACCGCCGTCGATCACCCACCCGTTCGCGCCGGTGAACCCTTCCGCCCACCAGCCGTCGCCGATGCTCAGGTGCGGCACGCCGTTAATCGCGGCCTTCATGCCGCTCGTGCCGCTCGCTTCGAGCGGCTTGCGCGGGTTGTTCAGCCACACGTCGCAGCCCTGCACCAGGAAGTGGGCGACATGCAGGTCGTAATCGTCGACGAAGGCCACCCGGCCGCCAAACATCGGCTCGAGCGCGTGTCGGTAGACGTGCTGCAGATGGTGCTTGCCGATGTCGTCAGCCGGGTGCGACTTGCCCGCGAAGATGATTTGGACGGGCCGGCCGGTCGCGTTGAGGATGCGCGCGAGCCGCTCCGGATCGTGAAACACCAGCTCGGGCCGCTTGTAGCTGGTGAACCGCCGCGCGAAGCCGATCGTCAGCGCGTCGGGCTCGAGCAGCGTCCCCGCGGCGACGACGCGCGGGATGCCGACGTGCTCTTCCACCCAGCGATGCCGCGCTCGATCGCGCACGAAGGTGAACAGATAGCGGCGCAGCGCCTGGCGGACCGTCCACAACTCCTGATCCGGAATCGTGAGGACACCGTCCCACAACGCCGGGTCGTCGTGGCGCTCGAGCCAGTCGCTTCCCAGGTACTTCGAAAAGAGGTCGGAGAGCTCGCCGGCAATCCAGGTCGGCACGTGGACGCCGTTCGTGACTGCCGCAACCGGCCGCTGCGCTTCGGGCAGGTCGGGCCACATCGGCGCGAACATCGCGCGCGTGACCTGGCCGTGGAGCTGGCTGACGGCGTTGGTGGAGCCGGCCGAGCGGATCGCGAGCGCGGTCATGTTGAACTGCGGGCCGCTGCCGTTGTCGTAGGCGCCCAGCGCGAGAAACCGCTCGCGGTTCGAGCCGAGCGTTCCCCAGGCGCCCGCGAGATGCTTCTCGACGAGGTGGAAGGGAAACGCGTCGTGGCCGGCCGGCACCGGTGTGTGCGTCGTGAACATCGTGGTCCGGCGAATCTCGTCAAGCACGGCGTCGAACGAGGCACCGTGCTCGATGAGGTCGCGGATCCGCTGAAGCACGACGAATCCGGCGTGGCCTTCGTTGAGGTGAAACACCGCCGGTTCCAGCCCGAGCGCCCGCAACGTCCGGACGCCGCCGATCCCGAGGATGATCTCCTGCTGGATCCGGGTTTCGCGGTCGCCGCCATAGAGCCGCGCCGAGAGATCGCGATCCCACGGCGCGTTCTCTTCGAGGTCGGTGTCGAGGAGGTAGAGCCTGACGCGGCCGACCCGGACCTGCCAGACGGCGACCAGCACCGATCGATCGCCCAACGGGACGGCGGTGACGCACGGCCGGCCGTCCGGTGTCAGCGCCTGCTGGATGGGTGCGTCGGCCCAGTTGATCTTCTCGTAGCTCTCTTCCTGCCACCCTTCCGCCGACAGCCGCTGGTGAAAGTAGCCCTGCGGGTACATGAAGCCGACGCCGATCAGCGGCACACCGAGGTCGCTCGCCTCCTTGCAGTGGTCGCCGGCCAGCACGCCGAGCCCGCCGGCGTAGATCGGCAACGACTGATGCAGCGCGAACTCGGCCGAAAAGTACGCGATGGTCTGGCCGTTGAGGTGCGGGAACCGATGCGCCCACCAGGTATGGCGGGCCGCCCGCGCATCGTCCAGCGCCGCGATCGCCTTGTCGTACCGTGCGAGAAAGTCGGGATCGGTCGCCGCCGCCTCGAGCTTCTCGCGCGGAATGAGCCACAGCATGCGCGCCGGGTTGTGCGCCGTCGTGCGCCACAACTGGTAGTCGAGGCGACGGAACACGATGCGCGCTTCGGGATGCCAGCTCCACCAGAGATCGAGGGCCAGTTCTTCGATGCGCGCGATTCGTTCGGGGAATGGAGACAGCGTCGAGTATCTCGTCATGGTTCGGTAGGTTTGGCACATGCGCCGACGACCGCGGCGAATTTCGTCAGATCGATGTTGCCGCCGGAGACCACCGCCACGACCTTGCCGCGGCCGGCACGTCCGCTGAGCGCGGCGGCAATCGCGCACCCGGCGGCGCCTTCGGCGATCACGCGGGCCCGCTCCGCCGTCAGCGCCATCGCGCGCGCCACGTCGTCGAGCGTGACCACGATCGATCCCGCCAGCTTCGACAGCAACGGCCACATCGTCGGCAGCACCGACTTGCCGCCCGCGCCGTCGACGAACGACGCCTGCCAGTTGTCGAAGTACACCGGCCGCCCGGCTTGAAGCGACGCCGCGAGCGGCGCGGCCGTTTCCGGCTCCGCGGCATAGACGCGCGTGCCGGGCTTCAGCTCGGCGACGGCCGCCGCGATGCCGGCCAGCAGTCCACCGCCGCCAAGCGGCGCCACGATCGCGTCGACGTCCGGCAGATCTTCGACAATCTCGAGTCCGGCCGTTCCGTTGCCGGCGATGAACCGGTCGTCGTCGAACGGGTGGACGAAGTGGCCGGACATCCGCGGCGATCCGTGCGATTCGACCGTGCGCCAGCACTCGTCGTACGACGCGCGGACGATCGAGGCGCCGAGTCGTTCGATCGCGCGGATCTTCGTCTGAGGCGCGGTGTCCATCACCATGACGGAGCAGCGCGCGCCCAGTTGTCTGGCCGCGAAACCGACGCCTTGGGCAGCGTTGCCGGCACTGACCGTCCACACACCGTCGCGCAGCGCCTCCGGCGGCAGCTGGCGGACGACGTTGTACGCGCCCCGGATCTTGAACGACCCGATCGGCTGCAGTGTTTCGAGCTTCAGGTACAGCTCAGGTCCGTCAGGCAGCTCGATGCGGACGAGGGGCGTGCGGATGGCGGCTCGATAAACGGCCGTGGCAGCGTCGCGGATGGCGGCAAGCGGAATGGCGCGCTGCGGCGCAGTCGTGGACAAGGCGCCGATCGTATCATTTTGTCTTTCGTTCGCGGACTTCACACGGCCTGTGGCGCAGCGAATCGCCGGTCGATGAACGCGAGGAGCTCTTCGACCGACGAGTACGCGACGGTCGTGCAATTCGGATCGCAGTTGCCGGTGATGACCCGCGAGATGGCGTGCCGGCGGGCTGTGTTGTACAGGACGATGGCCTTCTGGCCGGTGTGTGGCGCCCGGCTGAGGACGTAGCCGACCTCGAAGCCGACGCCATAGCTGGAGCCGGACGCCTCCGCCACCAGCACATCGCAACCTTCGAGCCAGCCCAGATCGCGCCGAAACACGTCCGCCTCGGGGAGCGCCGCCTCCGCCTCGTCGACGCCGTCGGCGAGCAGGTGCGTCGTCAGTACCTCATGTCCGAGCGTGTGCAGCCTGTCGCACATCGCCCGCCCGGCCGCCACGCCGCCGCGATCGCCACGAACCGTGCAGGCGAGATAGATCTTCATTTCTTCAGCAGTTCGCGGACCTTGTCGATCGGGATCGCTTCGGCGGTGCCGATCGCCGATCGGACCGTGGTCGCCTGAAAGAGTGAGTTGTAGACCGCTTCTTCCGTCGCTTCGAGCGCCGCTTCGAACAGGGGCGATGTCGCATCGGTGGGAAGCGTGGCGCGGGCGCGAGCGGCTGTTTCGTTGAAGCGGCTGCGCTGGTCCGCCGCGGTCGAAAACGCAATGGCAAAGTCGCCGCTGCCGTTGCTGTACGCGGACCCGGTGCGGGCGAGACCGAACACCGCGCGCGCCGCCAGCCGGCGCAAATCGCGCGCGTCGAGCGGCGCGTCGGTGGCGACGACGAGCATGCACGACCCGTCCGCTGGATCCCCGTCGGCTGCCGGGCCGGCGGCCGGCCGCCTCGGCGGCTGCAACAGGCGAAACATCGGGACGCCCGAGATGGTGAGGTTGCCGCCAAAATTCGTCTGCGCGAGCACACCTACCGTATAGCCCGTTCGCTCGAGTTTGCGAGACGACGTGCCGATGCCGCCCTTCCAGCCGTAACACATCGTCCCCGTCCCTGCGCCCACGGCGCCCTCGGCAACGGCGCCGGGTTTCGCGTTCCGGATCGCGTCCAGCACGTGATCGCGGGTCACGTGCAAGCCGCGGATGTCGTTGAGCCCGCCGTCGTTCGTTTCGCCGACGAGCGCGTTGACCGAACGGACCTGCTCGTTGCCCGGCTGGGCGATCGTGTAGCGGACGACAGCGTCAATCGCGACGCCGACGCTGAGCGTGTTCGTGAGGACGATCGGCGTTTCGATGGTGCCGAGCTCCGCGACCTGCGTCGAGCCCGCCAGCTTGCCAAACGCATTGCCGACGAACACCGCGCCGGCGACCTTGTCCTGAAACAGATTACCGGCGTGCGGGAGGATCGCCGTCACGCCGGTTCGAACGCGTTCGCCCTCGACGACGGTGGTGTGCCCGACGCGCACGCCCTCGACGTCGGTGATGGCGTTGAGCGCTCCCGGCGCGAACACACCGGGCGCGACGCCCAGATCGCGCGCCCGGGGCTTTGTCTGTCCAAAAACCGTAACCGCAAAGAGCGCCGAGAGCGCAGAGAACAAGATCAGTTTTCTCTGCGTGCTCGGCGCACTCTGCGGTTTGTGCTCGTTCCTCATGATCGAAGCGCCGCCACCTGCGCCGACAGGTGATCGAGACGCGCGAGGACTTCCTTGTGGCGCGTCATCTCCACCGTCGGCTTTTTCGCGAAGAAGCAGATGCTGCCCCCGGGCTCGAGCTCGGCCCTTTCAATTTCGTCGAGTGAGGCGAAGCCCTGTTTGTGGGCGGCCGCTTCGAGGTCGAGGCGCGTAATCAGCTCCCGCTCGAGCGCATCTTCGCACACCACGCCCTTGTCCACGAGCAGATCGGCGTCGCCTTC
>Ga0111539_10013235_pt1 | contig 10311 bp, 6 predicted proteins | sample RhiMethybrSRZTD1_FD_79667 | JGI IMG/M metagenome (GOLD analysis project Ga0111539, IMG submission 79667) | Populus rhizosphere microbial communities from Tennessee, USA - Rhizosphere MetaG P. TD hybrid SRZTD1 (version 2) (version 2) | ecosystem: Host-associated > Plants > Roots > Rhizosphere >... | reverse complement strand
TGAGAGCGTGCTGCGTGTACACACGGTGCATGTCCGTCTGGACCGTGCTGGTCAACTGCACATTGCCGAGCTTGCGCTCCGCGATGGCGGTCCGCGTGGCGAGAAGGCTCGTGTAGCCATTGCGCCAGTCCCGATAGAGGAATTCGTATTTGAGGCTCGGATCGGAAACGGCGGCGTCGAGCAGGAGATACACCCCTCGTTCCTTCATCTCCTCCGCAGTCCGCGGGGAAGTGGCGAAGAGGATGCTTCGCCCGATGGGCTCGCGCGCGCTGCCCTCTCCCGGGCGGAAAGCGCCAAGGTCGCAACCCGGGTGAAGCAGTCGAACTCGGCCCGGATCCACTCCGCATTCGAGAACGAGGTCGCGCGTTGCCGTGCTCTGCACGACGATCGCATCGCAGCGCTCGAGGAATTCCCGGACGGGGTTCGTGGAAGACTGCGTGATCGTATGAACGATCGGGCCTTCCTGCAGCGTCTTGTGGAACACCCAGGGCGTCATGTTGCCGTAAACATGGTCGATATCGAATTTCGTGCGCGCCCATCGGAAGAAGGGGCGCAGCGCAGGGTCGAGGCCGGGGTGAAAGCCCGCGTAGCGCCCGCGCCACGAAATGCGACAACGAAGGTGCGGGTTGACGGCGATGACCCAGCTGCCCGGGAAAGCATGCTGCAGGTCCATCACCTCGCGGGAGACGGCCTCGTAGCGAGGCTCGAGGGAAGCCGTCGTCCAATACGCAACCCGCATTTCATCCTCCGACCTTCAGGGGCTCCGGCGGCACACCGCCACCCATTCGAGAGGGTGGGCCGCGGGGATGCGCTCCACGGAGTTCACGAGCATCCAGGCCAGCTTGGGGAGGCGCGTTCCCAGCCGGTAGCTGAGCCAGGATTGCAGGAAGTAGTGGCGGATGGCAGGCCGCAAGGCGACGACCTCGAAACCCTCGGATGCCAGCTCCGCGCGGAAAGCAGGCTCGAGGTAGGTCACGTCGTAGACCGGCAGAGCGCCTTGCGGCGGCGCACGCTTTTCGCGGGCGTCGATGGCCTCGCGGATCACCTGGTTGACGACGTCGAACACCAGCACGCCCGACGCGTTCAGCACCGTGCGCACTTGCGCCATGAGTCGGCGGCGGTCGGACTCTTCGAAATGCCGTAGGAACCGGAATGTGTAGACGAAATCGAACGTTTGGCCGAGCGCTGCCAGGTCGAAGGCGTTGCCGTGCTTCACGTTCCATACCCGCTCGAGGCCGTAGCGCCGCAAGCGCTCTCGGGCGACCTCGATCATGGGCTCGCTCGCCTCCACCATGGTGCCTCGGGCGACGCCTTTCAGGTCCGGCGCAATCCGAGCAGGGCCGGGAGCCACTTCCAGCACGCTCGCGGGCCGGTGGGATGCGAGCAGGTCGTTCAAGACTTTCACTTGGGTCTCGTGGAGCAGGCGGCTCCAGGCCCACGCGAAACGCTCTTGGATGTACTTCGTCGCGACGTCCGTACTCTGGTAGAGCTTGCGGACCGAGTCCTCGTTCTGCGCGGGTGTGTCGACGGGGGCGGTCACGGTGGCTCTCCTTTATTTCTTCAGCTGGAACGCGCCGGCATCGCACATCTGGCCCGCGGGACGAACGACTCCGTCGAAGTCTTTCGACGCTTCGGGGATGGTCGAGCATGCACCAATGGCCAAAGCTGCCTCGGGGGTCAAGTGAAAGTCGCCGGAAGCCGCGCCGACAAACCACGGGGCCTTGGCGAGTGTCACGTTGTCCGTCTTGACGGCCTTCGAGCCGTCCCGCGAAGTGGCCGCGTGGTTGGAGAGATTATTCTGAACCGTTCCCGTGGTGATCGGAAACCTCGTGCTGATGGCCCAGGGCAGGCTGCCTTCGACGAACACCGTGTTGTGCTCAATCCGCACGCCGGGCGCGGCGTTGGCCTCGATGCCTTCGTTCGCCCAGGAATTGAGGTTGGCGACGACGTTGTTGCGGATCACTCCGCCTTTATGGTCCACGCTCTTGTCGCCGTCGCGGGGCGTCGTGAAGACGCCCGGGCCCAATCCCAAAGCGATGCCCCGAAAGCAGTCCACCACGACGTTGCGCTCGACGCGGGTATCCATCGAGTTGCCCCAGAAGAGGATGGCAGGTCCCGCGCGGTAGCCGATGCGCTCCGGCCCCCGGATGTTCCTGAAATAGCAGTCCCGGACCGTCCAGCCACGAGCAGCGATCACGTCGACACCATTCGTGTAGTCCCCGGGCGCCGTTGCGGAGTACTCGAAGCGCGAGCACGCTACTGTACAGTCATCGGCGAAATGGCCCGTTTCGCTGAAGCTGCCCTTCAGGAGCTGCTGCCCGGTATCGATCAGCCGGCAATTGTGCAGAACGAACTTCGACGCCCCTTTCTCGCCTCGCACCTGAACTGCATGGTAGCCGACGTAGCCCAGGGTCAGGTCGGCAACGGTGACCTCCGGAGCGCTGATCGACAGGACGACGCCAACTTTGCGCTCCGTCATGCCCTCGGACCTTACGGTCACTTTGGAAGGGTCGCCGCTTTTCGACCGGATCACGACGCCCCGCTCCTTGACGTCGGCCATGCGACGCAGGAAGTACTCTCCGTCCTCGAGGAGGAGCGTCGTGCCGGACTGCAGCGACTGCACCGCGTTGGCCAGGTCTCCGCCGCGCGGCAGCGTGACGATCTTGCCGGCCGCGGGCGGCTTCCAGGCGCAGCGAGGGCACGCCGTCACCTGGGCTGCCTCGGCAGGATCCGCGGCCTGCGACAGCGCGGCGGCCCAGAGGACGATCAGGGCGCCAGCGGGGGCGGCGACACGCTGCACGGTGTTCATCGATGGCACTCCAGGTTGGGCTCGCCGAGCGAATTCGGCGGAGGATTCGGCGCTGCCTCCGAGACCGCCGCACGGCCCGCGAGGATGTCGGCGTCGGTTGCGGCAAACTTCCGTAGGACGCTGTCCCAGGAGTAGTCCGACTCCACAAGCGCGCGGCCGTTGCTCCCCATTTTCTCCCGGAGTCCAGGGTTCGAAGCAAGCTGAATGACCGCTTTCGCGATGTTCTCTGGCTTCGTCGTGTCGAGCCGCAAGCCGTTCCATGCGTCTTTCACGGGGTCCCCGGTACCGCCGGAGTCTCCGGCGATCACGGGCTTTCCGCAGGAGCTCGCTTCGAGGAAGACCATCCCGAAGCCTTCCACGTCGCCATCTTCGAGCGTGCGATTGGCCAGGATGAAAATGTCGCACGTGTTGTAGTAGTTCTGCAGCAGCGCCAGCGGAGTCTCGCCGACGAAACGCACGGCGTGCTCTACGTCGAGCTTCGCGGCAAGCCGGCGCAACGGTTCCTCTTCCTCGCCGCGGCTGGTCACGAGGTAAACGAGGTCGGGGCAGGAGGCCAGGATTTCGGGCATCGCGCGCAAGACGTTGTCGTGCCCTTTCCGCTTCTGCAGCCTGCCCACGGAGAGGAGCACTGTTTTTCCTTCCAAGCGCTGTTCGCGGACGAGGTCGCCGTTCCGCGGCCCCGGCCGAAACGCATCGGGATCGACGCCGGGGCTGATGCGCACCACGTTCTCCCCGTGACACCCCAGGTTACGGACGCAGTTGGCGGTGAAGCTGCTGTTGGCGACCACCCGAGCGGCTCCGTCGTAGACTTTCCGGAGATGCCTCAGCATGTCGGGATTCCGCGAGAAGATCGTGATCTCCTCGCCATGAGCGTACACGAGGTAGGGCACGCCGAGGAGGCGGGAGATGCAGCGCGCAACGAGGCCTTCGGGCAGCACTTTGCTGGCGTGGATGATCGACACGCGGTTGCGTAGGACGATCCAGATTCCCGCGAAGAGGAGCTTCACGTAGATGAGAAGCGATTCCGGCCTCAAGAACGCGTGACGGCGCAGCTTGACACGCGTGAAGTGGATCCGGGTGCCGGATGCGGAATCGAAAGCTTTCGAGCCCGGGTACGCTTGCGTGAGTATCCAGACGCTGTCTTTCGGATACCGCCGGTAGAGGTTGTCGAACCAGTAGATGCTTCCGCCAACCTCCGGCAGATAGCGATCGGAGATCAGCAAGACTTTGGCGGCGCGCTGGGCCTTCATGGCGCGGCGCCTTTCACCCCCGCCCCGGCTGCGCCGGCCCCTGGATCGCCCACCGCAGTGGGCACCGCCTCGAGGAGGATCGCTTCCAGACAGGCCAGCTGGTCGTCCCACACGTAGCGCTTCTCCACCCAGGTCCGTCCTCTGCTTCCGGCTTCGGAGGCGAGCTGCCGGTTCCGCAGGAGCATGACGACGTTGTCGGCGAACACCTCCGCCGACTCTGCGGGGAAAAGCCCCTCTCCGGGCGGGGCGTCGACACCTTTCATCGACGCCTGCGTCAAGACGACCGGCGTGGTCATTGCCATCGCCTCGAGCACCTTGTTCTGGACCCCGCGAGCGAGCAGCAGCGGCGCAACGGCGACCGCCGCGTTGTGAATGTACGGCCGGATATCCGTGACCCGGCCCGTGACGGTCACGCCTCTTTGCTCCCCCAGAGCGAGCACTGCCGCCGTCGGCTGAGCTCCGACGATCGTGAAAGTCGCTTCCGGCACCTGCAGCTGAATGCGAGGCAGCACCTCGGTGCAGAACCAGATGACCCCCTGCACGTTGGGGAAATAGTCCATCACGCCCGTGAAGACGATGTTAGCCGTCGAGGGCTTCCGGCCCTGAGACCGGAAGTAGGCGAGGTCCACTCCGTTCGAAAGCACGCCGAAGCGGCCCCCGGGAATCAGACGTTCGCAATCCAGCCGCTCGGCCTCGGTGCGGACGAGCGTCCGAAACGCGCGCCTCGCGAGCGACCGTTCATAGGCCAGCAGGCGGCGCTCCTCGAGCGCGTAGAGGCTCGACCGCGGCCAGCCGTGAAACGTGGAGTAAAGCTCCCACTTGCGCGAGTCCATGTCGACGAAGTCGGCCACGAGCGGCACATCGGGGACGCACTCGGCGTACTGCCCCATCGACGAGCTAAACGCCACGACCACGTCGAAGCGGACGGACCTCGCCCGCGTGCGCACTTTCTGCGCCAGGTCCCGGGAGCGATAGTAAGCAACGGACAGCGACTCCCCGCGTGCGAGCCCGCACAGCGCTCCCCAGCGGGAGCCGAGAGGTGTACGCAGTGCGACGTCGACGCCGATCCCAAGGTTTTCGAGGTGACGCGCCTGCGCCAGCTCGTCGAAAGATGCGGCGAGCGCCGCGACCCACACGGAGTGCCGCCGCGCGAGGTACTGGACCGCGTTGAACGATGCGATCTTGTCCCCCCGGTTTGGCGGGTAGGGGATGCGCTGCGTCAAGTAGAGGATGTTCATGAGAGTAGGCGGAAGCATTCGCCGGCCCCCCAGGCTGGCGAAGCATTGCTGGTCAGCGCGGCGGCGAGACGCGGCCCGAAGCGTTCAGTTGGCAAGCTGCCTCCGCAGGACCGGTCCGACTTTGTTGGCAATCCAGACAGGCAGGTGCTGCCAAGCCCAGGTGACCGCGCCGTGCTCGGACGGCTTCAAGACTTTCACCGGCTGGCGAATTCCTCGGGCGTCGAATGAGCTCCAGGCAAGAGCGCAGGGTTCGGCCCCCCACTGCGTCTTGAAACGGTACGTGCCGGACCCTTCGTGCGACCTTCCGAAATCGAATCGCGCGGCGCCCGAGGCGGCGGCGTCCGACAGGATGCGCCAGTAGAGCGAGTGATTGGGGCAGGCGTGAAATACCTCGCGGAGGGATGATGCCCACGGCACGGTGATCGTGTCCCGGAAGGCGATCGAGATCGCCCCTCCCACCACGCGATCGCTCGCATCGCGCGTGACGTAGAGCCGTGCCTTCTCCGGAAACACGGAAAGAACTGCCTCGAGGAACGGCAAGCCATGCACCGGCGAGCCGAGGTCGCGCATGTTCTGCGCGAAGACTTCGTAGAAACGCGCCAGGGCTTCCGGCCCAGCTGCTTCTGATTTCAGCCCTTCTTTTTCCGACTTTCGGATCTGGTTCCTTACTTTGGGCGAGAAGGATTTCCAGAGGTCCTCGGGCCTCGGCGGCAGGGGAAGCACAAGCGTGGCTCGACCGCAGTTCGAGCTGCTCCCTCCCGCAACCGCAGCCGATCTCAAATCGATTCCACGCGAGCCAAGCCGCGTCGCGAGCTCCGTCGCCGCGTTCCAGAGCGAAGCGGCCGCTTCCGCCGACGCTGCGAGTAAGCCACCTTGATCGAGGTAGGGTAGGGAGACGAGCCGCCGCCCTCCGAGAGCCCCAGTCATGTTGGCGAGCGGCAGGATGCCGGCGCACTGCCCACCCTCGCGCGCCAGGAGATAGTGGGTCTTCCTCCGGCAGGGGCCGGCGATGACGTGTCTCCACTCGTAGAGTAGCCCGAGGTTCGCGCCGGGCTGCGACGCGACGAAACGATTCCACTCATCAGCGTCGGCGTCGGTCGCAGGAGCGCACGTGACGTTATCGGCACGCGCGCGTAAGTCCGGCGCGGCGGCACCGGGCTCGGGAGGCTCGGTCCAGACGGGTGCGACGAGGGAAGGAGTCTGCTCCCGGCCCATTTCTCGAGACGTCATGATCGAATGATAATCTGACTTCCACGCGAATCCGGCGGGACTCGACGGGAGAACCAACTCGCTAGGACGCCGCTTTTGGAACTGTCGCGAGGGGTCCAGGAGAGGATACGATGCTGCTCGTCGCGGCCGCGGAGTCGTAGAAGCGTGAGTTGGTTTCGTCTTCCGATATCTTGGGGTCCGGTGGAGAGAAGTGTTTATCGGCCCGCCGCGCCAGCGCAACGCGCGTGGACTCCCCCCGGAGATGGCTTGGTTAGCAGCTTGTCAGGATCACGTTCAGACCGTAGGCATTCTCGGTGATCACCTTCAAAATGTCCATGCGCTCCGTGGAAAGGAACACTGCGTTGCAGCGCTGCCTGGGAGTGCTGTCGCCAATCTGCGGCAAGTCGGTCTGCAATTCCCGAGCCTCCGCCAAGTACTCACCAAGGCTATTACAGGACGCATCCGCGCATCGGCCTCGAGCCAGCGGAGCGAGCTCTGAAAAAGCCTCTCAGGAATAACTCGAGGCGACATGTCCCATCTCTGGATCGTTCAAGCAGTGTCGGGATTACTGGCGCTCGCCGTGGCGATCATCGTCTCCATCCATCGCCGGTTCGGCGCCAGCTCCTGGTTCCTGGCGTTCTACCTCCTGCTCGCGGGGGCCTCTGCTGGAATATTGGCCATTGAGAATCGCGTTCCGCTGACCGAAACACGGCTCGTTTTCCGCCTCGCCTACAGTTTGCTCCTCCTGTCCGCGCCTGCGGGGCTCTGCGCTGCGTTGACGCTCGCGCGCGAAGACCCCTGGGCCCACGTGCGGAAGCGGCTTTGGCTGGTCGCCTCAGCGTACACCGTGCCCCTCGCGCTCCTGCCGTGGCTCCTTGATGATTCCGTCGCGATCGAAGCTTTGCGGACCGTTCGCCAAGGTCAAGTCCCCGTTGGGCTCCCCGGCTACGCCGGCGCCCTCTACTTGATCGTCGTCTCGATTCTCGTGCTCGCCTCGCTCGAGCGCACCCTCCAGAGCGCCCAGGAGCACGTCCGCTGGGAGATCAAGTTCGTCATTATCGGCCTCTACGCCACGTTTGCGGCGCACGTGTACGTCGCTTCGCGGGCGCTGCTATTTCCGCCAGCGTTCTGCGCGCTGTCGTGGGACACCCTGCGCGTCTTTCCGTTCGTTCTTCTCTGCAACTGCATCCTGATTCTGATGTCCCTCGGCCGGATCTCCGGGCGAGGTCAGGTGCGCGTATCGCAGGGGCTGATTTACGCTTCCGTCACGTACATCGGGGTTGGCTTTTACTTGCTAGCGACGAGCGTCGTTGCAGCTTGGGCCGGCTCCCTGGCGAGCGCCGGGATCGAGACGCAAGCCGTAGTTTTTCTCCTGTCCGGCCTGCTCTTCGCGGTCTTCGTCCTGTCGACGCGGGTCCGCCATCGGGCGCGCTACTGGATCCGGCGAAACCTTTATTCGGGCCAATACGATTATCGGAGCATGTGGCTCGAGGCGATCGAGCGCATCCGCTCGAGCGACCCACCCGGGCGAGCCGCATCGATGTTCGCGAGCCTCATCACCAAGGCCATCCATGCCATCGACGTGTCCATCTGGCTGCGCGGCAGCGAACCGGGCGTTTTCCGGCTCCTTGCCCTCAAAGGCTGCACGTACGGGCCTCCTCCGTCCGAGCTCGCGGGCCTCGAGACGTTCGTCGTGGGCCTCGAGAAGCCTGTGCAGGCCTCCGCTTTGCAGGGTCAGGCTCCAGCCGACGTCGTCGAGCTCCTCGTGCGGACGACGAGCGCCGCGCTCATCGTGCCGCTTAAGTCCGGAGGCGAGACGCTTGGCTTCGCCACCGTGGGCCACGATCGCAGCGGAAGGCCCTACGACACCGACGCTCACGAGTTCCTGCGTGTGATGGCCAACCACGCCGCCGGAGAGTTCCACAAAGCCGAGCTCCTCAAGATGCAGGTCGATGCCAAAGAAGCCGAGGCATTTCGCAGCTTTTCGATTTTTCTCCTCCACGACCTCAAGAACTTCGCATCGACGCTGTCGCTGATCGCGACCAACGCCGCGCGGCATCAGGGGAATCCGGAGTTCCAGAAGGACGCCTTCCAATCGATCTACGACACGGCGGAGAAGATCAAGCGCCTCTGCAACAGCCTGCGGACGTTTGCCGCTGATCCCACGCCGGCGCGCACGCTCATCGACCTCAACCAGACGGTCCGTGACGTGGTCTCCGCCTTCGACGGCGCCCTTGCGTCGAAAATCCGGCTCGACCTTGGCCAGATCCCTCATGTGCGCGCTGACGACGCCGCGGTCTCGCGTGTCCTCAGGAATCTCATCCTGAACGCGAGCGAGGCGATCGCCTCGAACGGCTCGATCACGGTCCGAACGGCTCCCCGCGACGGCAAGATCGAGCTCACGGTGGCCGATAACGGCGAAGGGATTCCGCGCGAGTTCCTCGAGAAGGAGCTTTTCCAGCCGTTCCGGACGACGAAGACCAATGGTTTGGGTATCGGGCTGTTTCAGTCGAAAAAAATCATGGAGGCTCACGGAGGTACGATTCGTGTAGAGAGCCAAGAGGGCAGCGGCGCTTTGGTTACGGCCGCCTTTCCAGTACCCTTGACTCCCCTCCCCGCGAGTCCGGACGAATCCAAAACCGAAGCTGGGCCGAAATAGAATCAGGACCGATGCTGACATCTGGAGCCCACAAGGAAGATCACCGCAGGCCGAAGGTGCTGGTCGTTGATGACGATGAGCAGATTGTCAAACAGGTGACCTGGGCGCTCTCCGAGGACTACCACGTGCTCCCTGCCACGGACCGGAAGAACGCGCTCGACGTATTCCGGAGGGAGAAAGTGTCCGTCGTGCTGCTCGACCTCGGGCTGCCACCTCACCCCCGAGAGGCGAGCGAGGGCCTCCTCGCTCTCGAAGAGATGCTCACGCACAATCCGCTGGCCAAAGTCATCATCGTCAGCGGAAACTCGGAGCGTGAGAACGCCGTGCAGGCAGTGGGGCGAGGGGCGCACGACATCTTTCCCAAGCCGATCGACATCGATGCCCTGAAAGTCGTGCTCCAGCGCGCCTACAGAAAAATGGATCTGGAGCAGGAGAACCTGCTGAAATTCCCCACGTCGGCCGGCGATCCCATCGAGGCGATGATCGGCTCGAGCGACGAATTGAAGGGCGTCCTCTCCAAGATCCGCAAAGTTGCCACCGCCGAAGTGCCCGTGCTCATTCTCGGCGAGAGCGGCACGGGCAAGGAGCTTTGCGCCCAAACGATCCATCGTCTCGGAGCGCGTAAAGACGGCCCCTTCGTCGCGATCAACTGCGCGGCGATCCCGGAGAACCTGCTCGAAAGTGAGCTTTTCGGCTACGAAAAAGGCGCGTTCACCGGCGCGACGGCCCAGAAGCGCGGCAGATTCGAGTACGCGCACGGCGGTTCGCTGTTCCTGGATGAGATCGGCGACCTCGCCCCCATGCTACAGGTGAAGCTCCTGCGCTTCCTCCAGGAACGGGTCATCGAGCGCGTCGGCGGCCGGGAGCTCGTCGCCGTTGACGCGCGCATCATCGCGGCGACCAACCAGGATTTGAATATCGCCGTCCGCGAAAACCGGTTCCGAGAGGACCTCTACTTCCGCCTCGCGGTGGTCAAATTGTCCGTGCCGCCGCTGCGCGAGCGCGGCGACGACGTGCTGCAGCTTGCCGAGCACATGCTCTCTAGCTTCACGCGGGAGCAGAAGTCGCCTCCGAAGAAGTTTTCGACCCCGGCGATCGAAGCGCTCCGCCGGCATTCCTGGCCCGGCAACGTGCGCGAGCTCCAGA
>Ga0111539_10013232_pt1 | contig 10312 bp, 10 predicted proteins | sample RhiMethybrSRZTD1_FD_79667 | JGI IMG/M metagenome (GOLD analysis project Ga0111539, IMG submission 79667) | Populus rhizosphere microbial communities from Tennessee, USA - Rhizosphere MetaG P. TD hybrid SRZTD1 (version 2) (version 2) | ecosystem: Host-associated > Plants > Roots > Rhizosphere >... | reverse complement strand
GCTCGCGTGGCGCGCCGTGACGCCGCACGTGCGCGGGACGTTCGCCGCCTACGCGGCGGCGGTGCTCATCGGCACGGCGATCGGGTGGGGGGACGAGCTGGTGCAGGGGCTCCTGCCGAATCGGGTCTACGACCTCCGCGACGTCGCGATGAACGCCGCCGGCGCCGTCCTGGGGATCGTCGTGCTCGCGGCGTGTCGCGCGGAGCGCGTCAGCGACGAACGGTCATCGCGAAGATCACTGCGAGCAGCAGGATCATGAGCGCGATGAAGAGGCCCGAGAACGTCCGGAAGCTCGACACGTTCGAGTTGACGCCGCCGACGTCCTCCTTGAGCGCGTCGATCGCCTGCTTCACGCTGCTGCTCTCGACGTAGAGGCCCTTCACCTCGTCGCGCATCGCCTTCACCTCCTGGTCGATGCCCGTGTGCTCGTCGCGGCGGAGCGTCACCTCGTAGTAGAGCCAGTCGATTCGCTCTTTCAGCTGCTCGAGCTGCTCGCTGAGGGTACGCTGCGCCTCCGCGAGCTGGAGGAGGAAGGCGCGATCCTCGTTGCCCGTGCGGGCGGCCACGGGGGTCGGACGCCCTGCAGTCGGCGGCGCGCCGTCCGTGGCCCGCCCGGCCGCCGCCAGCGCGAGGAGCAGCGCCAGCGCGCCCGCGAGCCTCCGGATGGTCATGTGGGCGCGCTCATAGACGCCGCACCCGGAGGCGTCAAGGTCACGGCCGGAGGCGCTCGAGCATGCGCGGGAAGGGGATCGTCTCGCGCACGTGCTTGAGACCGCAGAGCCACGCGACGGCGCGCTCGATGCCCATGCCGAATCCCGCATGCGGGACGGATCCGTAGCGGCGGAGATCGAGGTACCAGGCGAAGCTCTCGCGCGGGAGGCCGTGGGCGGCGATCTTCGCCTCGAGCACGTCGGCGTCGTCCTCGCGCTGCCCGCCGCCGATGATCTCGCCGTAGCCCTCGGGCGCGAGCACGTCGACGCAGAGCGCGAGGCGGGGATCGGCTGGGTCGCCCTTCATGTAGAAGGCCTTCGACGCGGCGGGGTAGCGGTGCACCATCACGGGGCGATCGAAGGATGCGGAGAGCGCCGTCTCCTCCTCGGCGCCGAGGTCGGCGCCCCACTCGATCGCGAAGCCCTGCTTCTGGAGCGTCGCGATCGCCTCGTCGTAGCGGATGCGCGGGAACGGCTTCTGCACCGCTCGCAGCGGGGCCGTGTCGCGCTCGAGCGTCGCCAGCTCTCCGGCGCAGCCGGCGAGCACCCGCTGCACGACGTGCACGAGGAAGTCCTCGGCGAGGTCCATGTCGTCGTCGAGATCGGCGAACGCCATCTCCGGCTCGACCATCCAGAACTCGGTCAGGTGACGGCGCGTCTTCGACTTCTCGGCGCGGAAGGTCGGCCCGAAGACGTAGACGCGGCCGAGCGCCATGGCGCCGGCCTCGCCGTAGAGCTGCCCGCTCTGCGTCAGATAGGCGGTCTCGCCGAAGTACTCGACGGGGAAGAGCGTCGTCGTCCCCTCGCACGCGGCAGGCGTGAGGATCGGCGCGTCGAAGGGGATGAAGCCGTGCTCGTCGAGGTACTCGCGGCAGGCGCGCATGACGGCCGCACGCACGCGGAGGATCGCGTGCTGGCGGCTCGAGCGGAGCCAGAGGTGGCGATGGTCGAGGAGGAACGCCGTCCCGTGCTCCTTCGGCGTGATCGGGTACTCGGCGCTCCGCTGTAAGAGGCGGAGATCCGTGACGCCGAGCTCGAAGCCGATCGGCGAGCGCGGATCGGCGCGCACGGCGCCGTCCACCTCGAGCGCGGACTCCTGGGGCACGTGGTCGGCGAGCGTGAAGACGGCCTCCGGCACCTCGCTCTTCACGACCACGCACTGGATCGTGCCGGTGCCGTCGCGGAGCTGGAGGAAGTGAAGCTTGCCGCTGGAGCGCCGGCCCGCGAGCCAGCCCCGGAGCGTGACGGCCTGCCCCGCGAACCCCCGCACCCCCTCCACCGTGGCGACCGGCATGATCTGGCCATAGCAGAGGCAGGCGCGCGCTTCACCCCGACGCCGGCGCGCTGGCAGCTCCGCGGCGGCGCCGATATACTGCGCCCGGATGCGCGTGGGTCGGACCGGGCATGGTGTGGCGGCGGGGGTTCTCCTCCTCGCCTGCATCGTCGCCGGCTGCGCCGCGAGCGGGAACGGCGCGCGTCCCGAGGACGAGCTGCCGGAGTTCTCGGCGGGGCGTCTCGGGGACGCGGGCTCGGGCTCGCTCGCCGACGACGACCTCAGCCCGACGGAGCGCGAGGCGGCACGGGGCTCGTGGGCGACGGAGCATCCGAAGCTGAAGCCGCTCGACGATCCCAAGGACGACGATCCCTTCGCCGAGAAGCCCGAGGCGCCGCTGCCCGACGAGCCTCCGAAGGGAGCCTTCGGCCGGGCGATGGACGCGACCGGGCGATTCTTCGTATCGGTCGCGTCGGTCACCCTGACGCTGGGCATGGCGCTCGCGCCGCTGTTCGCCATGTTCGGGGCCTGATGCTCCCGTCCCGCGTTCTCGGCATCGCGGCCGCCGTCGGCGTAGTGCTCTACGTGATGCTCGACTCGGGTGTCGTGCGCCCCGAGGGGACGCCGAAGGTGATGTCGGTGACGCTCATCGTGCTCGCGCTCGTCTTCACGCTCGGCGCGTGGACGTCCGGGTTCGGCAGCCAGCCGGAGCGGCGCCCGATGATGGTCGGGCTCGCGCTCGGCGTCGCCAGCTACGCCGTCGTGCGACTCTTCGCGTTCTGAGCGCGGGCGACGTGGGCTGAGTACTGTGTCTGGAGGGCGCGTGTCACCGGGCCCGGCGTGCCGCTGCCCACGCGCCGCCGGTCCAGACGCACGACGGGCAGGATCTCGATCGTCGAGGCAGTGACGAAGAGCTCGTCGGCGGCGCCGACCAGCCGCGCCGTGAGCGGGGTCTCGCGGACGAGGAGCCCGGCGCGGCGCGCCAGTGCCAGCACCAGAGCGCGCGTCACACCCGACAGGATCCCGGCGTCGAGCGGCGGCGTCAGGACCGCCCCGCGCACGACGGCGAAGACGTTCGACCCCGTGCCCTCGGTGACCTCGCCGTCGGCCGTCACGTACAGGCCCTCGTCCGCGCGGCGCGATGCCGCGAGCATGCGTCCGACGACGGCACTCGCGTGGCCGACGAGCTTGAGGCCGCCCCAGAACGCGCTGGCGTCGCGTGGAAAGGGCAGGCGGACCGCGCTGACGCCGTCCCGCTGGCGGCGCGCGAGATCGGCCGGGAGCGGGCGCACGAGCAGGAGCACCGTCGGTGGCGCGCGTCTGGCGGGGACGATCGCCTCGCCGGCATCGCCGCGCGTGATCGTCAGGCGGACGGCGGCCTCGGGCAGCCGGTTCCGCCGGACGAGGACGCGCGAGCGCCGCACCCAGAGATCGGCGTTCCCGGGAACGGGCAGGCCCAGGCGGCGCGCCGCGGCGGCGAGCCGCCGGAGGTGCGCCGGCACCGCGAACGGCTCGCCGCCGTACGTCCGCCACGTCTCATAGAGCCCGTCACCGTGCAGCAGCCCACGATCGAGCGCGGGCACGCGCGCGCGAGAAGCCTCGACGAGGCGGCCGTTCAGCCAGACGAGCACTGGGCCAGCATTTCGTTCGCGTCCTCGCCGAGGGCGAGCCGCAGCGCCGCGGTCTTGAGCCACGACTCCGCCAGCTCGCGATCGGGGTCCGAGTCGGCGACGATGCCGCCGCCGGCGCCCCATCGGACCGCGCCGTCCCGCACGACGGCCGTGCGGATGGCGAGGCCGAGCTCGAGGTCGCCGTTCGCGGCGAAGAAGCCGAATGCCCCCGTGTAGGGTCCGCGCGGCGTTTCCTCCAGCTCCGCGATGATCTCCATCGCGCGCCGCTTCGGCGCTCCCGTGATGGAGCCGCCGGGAAACGTCGCGCGCAGGAGCTCGGCGAGGCCGATATTCGGTTTCACCACCGCCGACACGCGCGAGACGAGATGATGTACCGTGGCGTGGCTCTCGAGCGCCGCGTGCGCCTCGACACGGACGGAGCCGGTCTCCGCCACGCGCCCGAGGTCGTTCCGCTCGAGGTCGACGATCATCACGTGCTCGGCGCGCTCCTTCGGGTCGCGCGCGAGCTCGGCGGCGAGGGCGGCGTCGCGCGCCGGCGTGTCGCCCCGCGGCCGCGTCCCCTTGATGGGATGGGTCTCGACGCGCGCGCCGCGGCGGCGGAGGAACAGCTCGGGCGAGTTCGCGACGAGCCGTGCGTCACCGACGTCGAGGTACGCCGCGTGCGGCACGGGATGGCGCCGCATGAGTGCATCGAACAAGCGCCACGCGGGCACGGCCAGCGGCGCCGCGAACGGCTGCGTCAGGTTCACCTGGTAGGCGTCGCCCGCGGCGAGGTAGTCGAGGATGCGGCGGATATTGGCACGATGGCGCTCGGGGGTGACGAGCGCCGCGAGCGGCGCGTGTGCCAGGGGCCCGTCCGCCGGCGTGGGCGCCGGCAGGGATAGACGCTCGAGCCAGCCGGCGCGGGCGCTCTCGGCGTCGCGGCAGACGAGCGCATACTGCTCGCGCGTCGGGTCCCAGGCGAGGATCGGATCGTAGTGTCCGAGGACCGCCAGCGGGAGCGGGCCGCGCGCGGCGGCGATGCCGTGCACGTGGCTCCCGAGCTCGTAGCCGAGAAAGCCGACCGCGCCGCCGCCGAGCGGGAAGGGCGCGGCGGCGGCAGAGCCCGCGCCGCGCACGAACGCCTCGATGGCACGCAGCGGATCCGCGTCGCACGCGGCGCCGTCGCTCCGGACGGTCCGGACGGCGGTGCCGTCAACCTCGATGCGCAGGACGGCGCGCGGCCGGCAGCCGAGGAGCACGAGCGGCCGCGCCGCATCCGGCACGCGGAGGAGGAAGGCCCCCGGCTCGTCGGCGATCGCCGCGAGGACGTGCAGGGGATCCCGGCGCAGCGCCAGTGGTACGACGCGCATCGCGCGGATCGTATGGGCGGCCCCCGGGGTGGTCAAGGACGGTGGTACCGGAATTCGAGGTCCGCGCTTGCGTCTCGATTGGCGACCGATTAGCGTCGCCCCGGTGAACGCGGACGTCGGCCTCCTCGCGCGCACGCTGCGCTCGACCTTCCACATTCGCGCGCGCATCCCGCGCGAGCATCCCTCGGCGCAGATCCTCGGCACGGAGCGCATGGGCTCGGGATTCGTCGTCGACCAGGGCGGGTTTCTCCTCACGGTGAACTACGTCGTGGTCGGCGCCGAGGAGCTGGCGGTGGTCGGGCTCGACGAGCGTACGTACTCCGCCGAGATCGTGCGCCAGGACTTCCGCTCGGGCCTCGCGCTCCTCCGCGTCGCGGAGCGCGGGCTCCCCGCGCTGCCCCTCCGCCGCACGGCGGATCTCACGCTCGGCGAGAGCATCTTCATCGTCGCCAGCGTGGGCGAGGGCTCGGCGCGCGTGGCGGACGGGGCAGTCAGCTACATCGGCCCCTTCGACGCCAACTGGGAGTACGTCCTCGAGCGCGCGATCATGGCGACGGCGATGAACCCGGGGCTCGGCGGCGGCCCGCTGATCGACGCGCAAGGCCGCGTGGCCGGCATCGCCTCACTCAACCTGAACGACATCGGCCGCTTCTCGCTCTCGATTCCCGCCGACTACTACCTCGACGCACGCGACGCGCTCGTCTCGGGCGCGTCCCCCGCCGGCGACGCGCGCGCCTGGCTCGGCATCTTCTGCCACGCCATGAACGATCAGGTGGTGATCGCCGGCATGCTGAGCGACGGCCCCGGCGATCGCGCGGGCCTGAAGCCCGGCGACGTCGTCGTCGCCGTCGACGGGCAGGACGTGACCGATCGGCGGTCGCTCTATCGGCTCTTCTGGGCGCACCGGCCGGGCGAGCCGATCGTCCTCGAGGTGGTCCGCGGCAAGGACCGCCACCGCATCACCGTCGCGTCCGGAAACGCCGAGGAGTTTTTCGCGTAGCGGCCGCGTGCGCGCCACCATGCCGCTCGGCGACTTCCTGGTCGCCTACCTGAAGAAGATCGGCGTCACGCACGTCTTCGGGATCCCCGGCGACCTCGTGCTGCGCCTCTTCGCCCGCCTGGCGCGGGGGCCCGACCTCCGGATCGTCACGCTCTCGCACGAGCCTGGTGTCGGCTTCGCGGCCGACGGCTACGCGCGCGCGACGGGGCGGATCGGCGTCGCCTGCGTCACCTACGGCGCGGGCGGACACAACATGGTGAACGCGGTCGCCGGCTCGTTCTCGGAGCGCGTGCCGGTGCTGGTGCTGAGCGGCGGGCCGGGCGACGTGGAGCGTCGCCTCGGCACCCTCATCCATCACCAGGCGAAGGAGGTCGAGTCGCAGCTCCGCATCTACCAGGAGGTGACGTCGGCCGCGCGCCTGCTCGACGACCCGAATTCCGCGGCGGCGACGGTCCACGAGGTGGTGCAGACCGTCTGGCGCGAGCAGCGGCCCGGCTACCTCGAGATCCATCGCGACATGGTCGGGCGCCGCATCCGCGTCCCGCGCGAGATATTGGCCTGGGACGGGAGCCTCCACTTCCCCCGCTCCGACGAGCGGAAGACCGTCGAGGCGGTGCGCGACACCGCAGAGCGCTTCAACGCCGCGCGGCGGCCGTTCACCCTCGTCGGCATCGAGACCTACCGCTACAAGATGCACCGCGAGGTCCGGCGCCTCGCCGAGCGGATGGGCGCGCCCGTGGCCACCACGGTGCTGGCCAAGGGCGCCTTCCCGATGGACCACCCGCTGCACATGGGGGTCCACATGGGCGCCCTCGGCCCGCGCGCAATCGTGAAGCGCGTCGACCGCGCCGACCTGGTCCTGAGCCTCGGCACGCCGCTCACCGACATCGATCTCGGGAGCGGGCCGTCCCGCATCGCGATCGAGAGCTCCATCCGCGCCGTCGACGGCCGTGTGAGCGTCAGCCATCACACGTACACCGACGTCTACATCCGCGACTTCGTGCGCGGGCTCCTCCGCACACGCCTCCGCCGCCATCGCGAGCGCGTGCGCTACTACGACAACCTACCGCCGCAGCCCTCGGCCATCGCGCGCCCCATCCAGGTGAGCGACGTCCTGCACGAGGTGAACCGCTTCCTCCGCGGACGGCGCGGCTACGCGGTCGTGGCGGAATCCGGCGACATGCTCTTCGGCGGCCTCGAGGTGCGGGTTGCGGGCGGCGGGCCCTACCTGGCGCAGGGGTACTACGCGTCGATGGGCTTCGGCATTCCGGGCGCGATCGGGGCCGAGATCGGCACCGGCCTCCGGCCGCTCGACCTCTGCGGCGACGGCGCCTTCCAGATGACGGGTCCGGAGATCGCCCAGGCGCCCCGCTACGGGCTCCGGCCCATCGTGCTGGTGCTGAACAACGGAGGCTGGCAGATATTCCGACCGGTGATGACGCGCACCGACCTCCTGGACGTCCCGCCGTGGCCGTACGCGCGCCTCGCCGACGCGTGGGGAGGCCGCGGCTTCCGCGTCGAGCAGCTCGGCGACCTCCGCGACACGCTGGCGGCCGCGGCCCGCATCCCGTCCTTCGTGCTGATCGAGGTCATGGTCGCGCCGGACGACCTCTCGCCGGTGTCGCGGAAGTACATCGCCGCGTCTGCGCGTCATGGCCGGGAACGGACGACCCTGTGATCACCGTCCGCCGCCGCTACGAGGACCGCGTGCGCGACTTCACGTGGCAGGTGCCCGAGGAGTTCAACTTCGGTGCGCTCGTCGACGCGTGGGGCACCGACCGGAGCCGCGTCGCCCTGTACTGGGAGGACGAGGGCGGGCGGCGCGAGCGGCTGACGTTCTGGGACGTCCGCCAGGGGTCGAACCGCTTCATGAATGCGCTCGCGGCGCTCGGGGTGGGACGGGCCGATCCGGTGATGATCATGTTGCCGCGCGTCCCGGCGTGGCAGATGGCGATGGTCGGCGCGATGAAGCTCGGCGCGCTGGTGATCCCGTGCACGGCATCGCTCCGGGCGAAGGACATCCGCTACCGCGCGCAGCACAGCGGCGCCCGCGCGATCGTCACGACGGTCGAGCAGGTCGCCGAGGTCGATGCCGCGCTCGCGGACGCCGCCGGCCCGACGGTGCGCATCGCGCTCGGCGGCGCGCCCGCGGGCTGGCACGACCTCGACGCGCTCCTCGCCAAGGCGTCCACGGGCGGCGTCCCCGCGCGCACGCGGAGCGACGAGCCGGCGCTCTGCTACTACACCTCGGGCACCACGAAGGACCCGAAGGCCGTGCTGCACACGCACGCCTATCCCTTCGCGCACCGTTGGACGGGCGAGTACTGGCTCGACCTCCGGCGGACCGATCTCCACTGGACGACGTCGGACACCGGCTGGGCGAAGGCCGCGTGGGGCGTCCTCTTCGGGCCATGGATGAACGGCGTACCGGTGTTCATGTACAACGGCCGCTTCGAGCCCGAGCGCGAGCTCGACCTCCTGGAGCGGAACGAGATCACCGTTTTCTGCGGCCCGCCGACGGAGTACCGGCTCCTCGTGAAGCAGAATCTCAAGCGCTGGCGGCTCCCGCGCCTCCGGCACTGCGTCGGCGCCGGCGAGCCCCTCAACCCCGAGGTCATCAACGCCTGGCACGAGGCGTACGATCTGATGATCCACGACGGCTACGGCCAGACCGAGACCACGTGCCTGGCCGCGAACCTCCCCGGGATGCCGATCCGTCCCGGGTCCATGGGGAAGCCGTTCCCCGGCCACGACGTGCGCGTGATCGACGAGCAGGGCAACGAGGTCGAGCCGGGACAGATCGGCGAGCTCGCGCTCCGGGGCTCGCCGCCGTCACTCTTCCGCGAGTACTGGAAGAACCCCGACGACACCGCGGCCGCGCGGCGCGGCGACTGGCACCTCACCGGCGACCGCGCGCGCCGCGACGAGGATGGCTACCTCTGGTTCATCGGGCGCGCGGACGACGTGATCATCTCCGCCGGCTATCGTATCGGCCCGTTCGAGGTGGAGAGCGCCCTCCTCGAGCATCCCGCCGTGGTCGAGTCGGCCGTCGTCGCCAGCCCCGATCCGGTCCGCGGCGAGGTGGTGAAGGCGTTCGTCGTCGTCCGCGAGGGCCACGAGGCCGGCGACGACCTGGCGCGCGCCCTCCAGGAGCACGTGAAGAAGGTGACCGCTCCCTACAAGTACCCGCGCGAGATCGAGTTCGTGGACAGCCTGCCGAAGACCGTGAGCGGGAAGATCCGCCGCGTCGAGCTGCGCGAGCGCGAGCGGACGGCGAAGGTAGCGGCTAAGCCCGCTCGGCCGAGCTGATCGGTTCGGGCTTCGGCGCCGCCTGCCGCGTACCCGGGTGGGTCGTCCGCAGGATCCAGTCGGCGAGCGGCACCGTCACGTTGAAGTTCCAGTGCTGCATCAGCTCGGGCGTGTGGTGCCAGGCGTGGTGGCGGCGGAGGACGCCGATGATGCGGCTCCGGCCGATGCCGCGGTCGGCGGGCAGGTGGTAGGAGAGGTGAAGCCACTCGTACGCGACCACGTAGCCCATCGTCGTCGCCACCCAGAGGCACGCGACGTTTCGCGACACGAGCATCGCGAGCGCGATCGTGATGGGGAGCGCCGTGACGAAGATGGCGACGATCCCGTAGGAGGGGATGAGCACCAGCCGGAACTCCTGCCGGGAGCGCATCGCCATGTCGTCGCAGACGTAGATGACGTGGTGCTCGGGGGTGTGACGCCAGAAGAGCTGCTCGAGCGGCCAGAAGCGCCGGTGGAGGATGTTCCGGTGGACGTGCCACTCGTTCAGGTTCACCAGGAAGAACACGATCGGCACGGTGAGGAGCTCGCGGGCCGTCACGTCCCGCAGGAGCGCAATGGAGAGGGCGATTGCCCCGATTCCCACCGCCGACGGGAAGGCCAGGTGCGCCCAAGGGTTGTACCACCAGGGCATCTCCGCGATGGCCTTCGCCCGCAGGGCGTCACGCCGATCGAGCGGCTGCGTCCTCTCCATCTCGAGCGCCACGGGGCGATCTTAGGCACCTCCTGCCGGCGCGCACAACGCCCCTCGGCGTTGAACGAGCCCGCGCGGCACGATACTCCCGCCGGGTGCGGCGTCTATATCTGATGCGCCATGGGGAGACGCTCTATCTCGGGCCCGACTGTCCCGAGGGGCTCGATCTCACGCCCGAAGGGCGACGGCAGGCAGATGCGGCAGCGCGCGTCTTCGCGGGAGTCCCCCTCGACCTCGTGGTCGCGAGCCCACTCTGCCGCGCCATGGGCACTGCCCGCCTCGTCACCGTGGGGCACGGCGGGCTCGTGGTCGAGCCCGTCGACGACCTCCGGGAGATCACGCCCAT
>Ga0111539_10013231_pt1 | contig 10313 bp, 6 predicted proteins | sample RhiMethybrSRZTD1_FD_79667 | JGI IMG/M metagenome (GOLD analysis project Ga0111539, IMG submission 79667) | Populus rhizosphere microbial communities from Tennessee, USA - Rhizosphere MetaG P. TD hybrid SRZTD1 (version 2) (version 2) | ecosystem: Host-associated > Plants > Roots > Rhizosphere >... | reverse complement strand
GGCACGGCCCGATTGGTGGAAACATTCCGCGACATCTGCTTGAATGAGCCTTTTTATGCCGGTCTTGCAGCGCTGCATGCGTTTGAATCCCAGGTCCCGTCCATCGCCGCGGTCAAGATCGACGGGCTGGCAAGGTTTTACGGCATGAGCGATCCAGCCAGCTATGAGTTCTTTTCCGTGCACCAGGAAGCCGACGTATATCATTCGCAAGCCGAGTGGGAACTGATTGACCGCTTTGTCGACACGCCGGAGAAAGAGGCCGAGGTACTGGAGGCCACCACGCGGGCGTGTGACGCGCTATGGGGTTTTCTGGACGGTGTGTACCAAAATTACTGTGCCGATCTCGCCTGCGAAGAAAAGGCCGCGGTTACCTTGCACTAAGCACGCACTGAGCGGCCGCTGCACCGATTCAGCTTTCCGATGGCACCCGCCTGACGAAATTCTTACGGGTCGTTCTTGTAAGAGTTTTATCGTGATTCCCATCCCTGGTGAGCAGACGCGAGCAGTTTGCTCACCAGACGATTTCCCTCCCGGTTATTCCATATCCTGTTTCCAGAATTGCCTGACCTAGTCCAACGGAACGATGCCATCCAGCGTGGCAAAGCACGTGTTCTTCGCTGTCGTAAGAAAATCCCGTAAATAAGGCCGGGAAGCAGTTTCAGTAAGGGTCGACGCGTAAAGGTCGCTCCATAACCCATGCGGGCCAATGCGGCGAGCTATCACGTAATCATGCTCGACATAATTCTGAATGCCCCAGCTGGGCAGTGCCGCAATACCCCGGCGGCTGGCCACAAGCTGGAGGATGGCAACAGTCAGTTCCGTCGTGCGCCGCTGGGGATGAATTCCCGCGGGCCTCAGCACATTTAGAATGAGATCGATGCGGTCTTCCGGCACGGGGTAGGTAATGAGCGTTAGATCGGCAAAATCCGCCGCCTGCAATATTCGTTTTGCGCGCAAGGGATGGTTCGGTGCCAGCACTGCCAGAATCTCAAAGCTGAATAAGGGGTGGTGTACCACCCCGCGCCTGCGTTTATGCTCCGATCCGATCACCACGTCCGCCCCGCCTTCCTCCAGAAGCTTGACCGGATCGCTGTGAAAGCCAGAGACAAGATCGAGTTCTACATCCGGCCAATGCTGGCGGAATGCGTCCATGAGGGGCATCAGCCAATCAAAACAGGTATGGCATTCCAGCACTATGCGCAAACTTCCCGATGCCTGCTGGGACATCTTCGCAAGGCTGCGTTCCGTCGCCTGGATTTCTTCCAGCACTTTACCTGCCAGCGCAACAAGGTGTTTTCCTGCGTCGGTGAGCTCGACGGACTGACCTTGGCGGCGCACGATGGGCAGGCCATAATGGTCCTGGAGTGCTTTGATCTGGTGCGACAACGCTGACTGGGTCAGATGCACTCGCTTGGCGGCGCGGGAAACACTGCCGGTTTCCTGCAGCGCGGAGAGTGTGCGGAGATGTCGCAGTTCGAGCATGGATATGGCTGACATTAGATCCCGAAATATGAATTTTATTCATAAATTATAGATAACGTTTCATTTGATTCATAGATTAGTTTGCCACACAATCAGCATTCACTCAATGAGCCTGCAACAAACAGATTAAGGAGAGCGATTGATGGCACTGACACACAACTTGGGTTTCCCGCGAATAGGCGCAAGGCGCGAGTTGAAACAAGCGCTCGAGGCCTATTGGCGCGGCGACATTGACGACGAAAAGCTGAATGCGACAGCGGCCCAATTAAGGCAGCGGCACTGGAAACTGCAGCGCGACATCGGCATTGACCTGATCCCCGCCGGCGATTTCGCACTTTACGACCAAATGCTGAACATGACAGCTTTGCTCGGCGCCATCCCGGCGCGATTCAATGCACAGCCGGATGAAGTCGGCCTGGAGTTATATTTTGCCATGGCGCGCGGCACTGCCACTCAGCCCGCGATGGAGATGACCAAGTGGTTTGATACCAACTATCATTACATCGTGCCGGAATTCGATGCAGGCACTCGCTTCCGCATTGCATCCCCCCAACTGTTCCGTGAGGTGGCCGAGGCACGGACTCTGGGTATTTCTCCCAAAGTGGTGCTGATCGGACCGCTGACATACTTGTACCTGGGCAAGGAGAACACCCCCGGTTTCAGCCGCCTGGATCTGCTGCCGCAACTGTTACCGGTTTACCGGGACGTACTAGGCCAGCTTGCGTCACTAGGTGTGGAATGGGTACAGATTGACGAGCCAGTGTTGGCGCTCGATCTGAGCGATGAATGGCTGCGGGGTCTCGACCAGGCATATGCCGTCCTGGCTGAGCCGAGACTGATCAAGCTGCTGTTAGCCACATATTTCGAAACGGTGCACGATCACGCCGAGCGCCTGAAAGCTCTACCGGTAGGCGGCCTTCATATCGACTTATGCCGGGCGCCCGATCAGCTGGAAACTTTTCTCGACAACTACCCTGCTGGGAAAGTGCTCTCCCTCGGTGTGGTGGATGGGCGCAATATATGGCGTTCCAATCTTGCCCAATCGTTCTCCATGCTGTCACGCGTGCAAGCTGTCCTGGGAGAGAGGTTATGGATTGCGCCAAGTTGCTCTCTTCAGCATTGTCCGGTTGATCTCGAGCTGGAGACACGACTGGACGGCGAAATCAAGAGCTGGCTCGCTTTTTCGGTGCAGAAGCTGCATGAGGTATCAGCGCTCGGACGAGGCCTGAACCATGGAGAGGACGCGATATCCGATATTCTCGGCGTTTCTGCCGAGGCCAGTCGAGCGCGGGCCGAATCAGCACGCATCCATAACCCCGTAGTTCAGGAACGTTTGCAGGGTCTGACGCAGAAAGACGCCGAACGAGCCAGCGCGTTCCCCCTCCGGCAAGCGCGTCAACGGCAGCGTTTTAAGCTTCCCCTACTGCCCACCACCACTATCGGCTCCTTTCCGCAGACGTCTGAGATACGCCAGTCGCGCGCCGCTTTCAAAAAAGGGGAGCTTGGAAATTTGCAGTACCTCGAAGCGATGCGCGAGGAGATAGCGCTGGCAATAAGAAAACAGGAAGAAATCGGCCTGGATGTGCTCGTGCATGGCGAAGCCGAGCGCAACGACATGGTGGAATATTTTGGAGAGCAGTTGTGGGGATACGCATTTACCGAAAACGGTTGGGTGCAGAGTTACGGTTCCCGCTGCGTAAAACCACCCATCCTCTATGGCGATATCTATCGCCCGGAGCCGATGACTGTAGACTGGATTCAATTTGCACAAAGCCTGACACCCAGGCCGGTCAAAGGCATGTTGACCGGTCCGGTAACAATGCTAATGTGGTCCTTCGTGCGTGACGATCAGCCCCGTGCCGATACTGCGCTCCAGTTGGCGCTCGCCATACGCGATGAAGTCGCCGACCTGGAACGGGCCGGTATCGGTATGATCCAGATCGACGAGCCCGCATTTCGCGAGGGACTGCCGCTTAAAAAATCCAAATGGAACCCCTATCTCGGGTGGGCAGTGAAGGCCTTCCGCGTGGCCAGCGCGGGTGTAAGGGACGATACGCAGATACATACTCACATGTGTTACTCCGAGTTTCACGATATCCTGCCTGCGATCGCCGAGATGGATGCGGATGTCATCACAATCGAGACCTCGCGTTCGCGCATGGAACTGCTTAACGCGTTCGGTCAGTTCAAGTATCCCAATGAGATCGGGCCCGGCGTATACGATATCCATTCACCACGGATACCGCAGACGGAAGAAATTCTGGAACTGCTGGAGAAGGCATGCAAAGTCATCGATCCGATGCAGTTATGGGTCAACCCCGATTGTGGTTTGAAGACGAGAGGCTGGGCGGAAACTAGTGCGGCCTTGGCGCGGATGGTGGAGGCGGCGCGCGTCTTGCGGGCGCGTTATCTGCAGGAAGTTACGACCATCCAGTCCGCCAACGTAATCGCATAAGCGGCGCCCTTCGCTGGTGGTTGACCTCGGTGGCGTAGCGATTGGACCGGCGCGAAGTAGATGGACTGTTCGGTGGGGTAAGGTCGTTTACCCTTGGGCACCGGGTGGTCCCGCCGGCCCGGGTGGCATTGGGTTTAATTGGCGGTCAACTGACTGCTTCGCTTGAAGTTTGCAACGCCTCGATCAGTTCCGTTTCCAGGCGAAGCAACGTTCGGGGCTCTTTCAACGCATCTCCCGTCACTAGAAACGTATCCTCCGCGCGCTCGCCCAAGGTATTAACGCGAGCGCTATGCACATTCACCCTAAAGCTGACCAGTACCTGGGCGGTGCGGGACAGCAATCCCGGTTGATCCCCGGCAATGATAGATAAGATATGGTATTCGCCTTTTTCATCCAATTCGATATCTACCTCGGGCTTGATGGGAAAATGCCTGAGATGGCGGCTAAGGCGGCCCTTTAGCGGGGGCTGTAACGGCGCTTGCTGGGATAATTGCTGTGCAAGCTCGCGCTCTATAAAATCTATCACATCGCGGCGTTGATGTGCCATGTCAAACGGATCGAGCACGAGGAAGCTATCGAGCGCATAGCCGTGGCGAGTGGTATTGACGCGGGCCTCGACGATGTTGCAATCGACGCGGTCAAAGAAGCTGCAGATACGCGCGAACAGATCTTCCTGATCGGCTGCATAGACCAATACCTCAATGCCTGTTCCCGCCGGTGTAATGCGCGTTTTTACCACCGGGGTAACTGGCTCTGGTTCATGGATCAGGTGACTTGCGTGCCATGCGATTTGCTGTGGATCTTGTGACAGCAGATACGCTGGATCGAGTATCCGCCAAAGTTGCTCGTTCCCGCTGACTGCAATATTATCGCTTCGCAGCAATTCCATTACCTTGTTTTTACGGCTGGTCAACGTCCTGTCGGCATAGGCCGGCTGACCGCACAGCTGACGCCGTGTAGCCCGGAATAGATCTTCGAGTAGCTTGCTTTTCCACGCGTTCCATACTTTCGGACTGGTACCGCGTATATCCGCCACGGTGAGCAGATAAAGTGCAACAAGGTACCGCTCATTGCCCATCTGTCTGGCGAAATCCGCGACCACGTCTGGATCGGATATGTCTTTCTTTTGCGCAGTCATTGACATCACCAGATGGTTTTCAACTAACCAGGTTATCAGCTCCCTGTCTTCCTGGGAAATGGCGTGGTCCCGGCAAAAACGACTGGCATCGTTCTTCCCGAGTTTCGAATGGTCCCCCTGGCGTCCTTTTGCGATATCATGGAAGAGTCCCGCGATATAGAGCACTTCAGGCCGCTCGAAATCATCCATGAGACGGCTGCAAAACGGATATTCATGGGCGAACTCGGGGGAAAGGAACCTGCGCAGATTTCTTACCACCCTCAGGATGTGTTCATCAACGGTATAGACGTGAAACAGATCGTGTTGCATCTGGCCCACGATATGTCCGAATGCGGGCAGGTAGCGCCCGAGAACGCCGTAGCGATTGAGTAGTTGTAGCTCGTGCGTCAGACGGCGTGGCTGGCGCAAGATCTCCATGAAGAGCGCGCGGTGGCCCGGGTCGTGGCGAAATGCCGCGTTGATCAGCGGCGCAGCCCGCCACATTGCTCTCAGCGTCGCTGCGCTGCGGGCCTTCAGGTCGGGATGCTGTTGCAGCAACAGTACGCTTTCCAGGATCGCGGCGGGCTCCTTCCGGAACACATCTTCATCTCTCGCCTCCAGCCACTCACCACGTTTCTGGAACCGTTGATTAATGATGACTGGAGCGGCATCCGCTCCCGGAAAAATCGTGGCTTCCAGTGTGAGCAGCAGAATGGTGTTGACTTGCGTCACTCCCTTCGCCGCGCGGTAATACCGCTGCATCAACATCTCACTGGCGCGGCGGGGCGGTTTCGCGCTCATGCCGAGTTCATCGGCAAGAGCGGTTTGAAAATCAAACAGCAGACGGTCTTCACGTCTTCCCGCGAGGTAGTGGAGGCGAATGCGGAGGTCTTGCAGGATAGCCTGATGACGTTGGGCGAGGCGCGCCTCCCGCGGTGCGATCAGACCGCCCCTCGCCAGTTCATGCCAGGATTTCCCAAAACCGGCAGCCCGGCTGACCCACAGGATATTTTGCAGATCCCGAAGTCCGCCCGGGCTCTCCTTGATGTTAGGCTCAAGATTGTGCGTCGCATCATGATAGCGGCCGTGCCGTTGTTCCTGCTCACGTTGCTTGGCTTGAAAGAAAAGCCTCGGCTTGAGGCGGGCCTTCATCGTGCTGACAAATTCATCGAACAACTGCCGATGTCCCGCCAACTGCCGGGCTTCGAGCAGACTGGTTTGCACCGTTATATCTTTCACCGCCTCTTCCGTGCAATGGGCGATGGTACGGACGCTGTGCCCAACTTCCAGTCCGATATCCCATAACAGTCTCACCCACTGTTCCAGCAGAGCCTCGACGGACCCATCCGTGGCGTCGGCATCGCCCCGACCCTCCGCTGGAAGCAGCACTAGCAAATCAATGTCTGAGAAAGGAAAAAGCTGCTGCCGGCCGTAGCCACCTACGGCAAGCAAGGCAATCGAATCGGGCATCGCAATCGAGTGCCAGGCACGACGCAGAATATCATCCAGCAACCGGCTGTGGCCGCGCAGGAAGGCCGCGCCGTTGCCATTGCCGTAATACCGCTGGCGTAACGCCTCTCGCCCCTGCAGTAGCGCCTGTTTCAACGCTTCCGGATTGAAACTGTCGGAAGGCGGCTCTACCTCAAGCGGCCGCATGAGATCAGGAATGGAATACAGGTTTGGGTGGCGCGGCGTCGGACAAGGTCAGCACTTCATATCCGCTGTCAGTAACCAGCACGGTATGCTCCCACTGTGCCGATAAGCTGTGATCCTTCGTTACGATGGTCCAGCCATCCGCCATCTGCCGTATCGGTGCCTTGCCCGCATTGATCATAGGCTCAACCGTAAAAATCATGCCGGCTTTAAGTTCCAGCCCCGTTCCGGCGCGGCCATAGTGGAGCACCTGCGGCTCCTCATGGAATTTGGCACCAATGCCATGGCCGCAAAACTCTCGCACCACGCTATAGCCGTGACTTTCGGCGAAGCTCTGAATGGCCTGACCAATGTCGCCCAGGTGTTTCCCCGGTCTGATTTCCTCAATGCCGCGCCACATGCACTCGTAGGTAACTTCGCACAAGCGCCGGGCCTGGATCCCGGGCTCCCCCACGTAAAACATGCGACTGGTATCGCCGTGGTATTGGTCCTTGATGACTGTGACGTCGATGTTGACAATGTCGCCCGACTTGAGTTTTTTCTGTCCGGGCACGCCGTGGCAAACCTGATGATTGACCGAGGTGCAAATGGATTTCGGATAAGGCGAATACCCTGGCGGGGCATAATCGAGCGGCGCGGGAATAACGTGCTGTACATCGACCATGTAATCGTGGCACAGCTTATCCAGTTCTTCAGTTGTGATGCCGGGCTTGACGAAGGGGGTGATATAATCCAACACCTCCGACGCAAGTTTACCCGCCACCCGCATCTTTTCTATCTCCTGCGGTGTCTTTAGGGACACTGTCATCGCAATTTCCGTATTAAATAACAAAAAACCATATCATGGGGGCTTGAGCATTGCATTGCAATACCCGCGAAAAGCTGCAAATATTGTCCATTGCATGGGAATAAGCATCGGCCCGCCCAGACCTAATACAGTTCATCCATGAACGCTCGGACCGATGGAGAAGGAGATGCAAGCTGCGCAGCAGATGAGCCTTTATACGTCCGTGCGCCGGCCGCTCATCTCGCCTTCGGGCGGGCGTCGCACTCGATGGTTTTAAGCTCGCTACCAGGAAACTCGGCTTTCAGCGCCTTCATCTTTTCGACAACATCTTGAGGCGGATCGCGCAGGACAAATTTTATCTGTTCCAGGCTCCGTTTTCCCATGACCGCCGACCTTACACCGGTACTCCTCAGTTCCTCCAGGAGATCGTCCGCCTCATCCTCGTCGTCAAAAAAACCCATCGAAATCGCATTGTTCCATTGGCCGTTGTCCTCCACTCGGTAGTAATTGGTGAGCCCTAGTCTGCCAAGTTCCCCCATTTTTCTTACCGCATGCTCCCTGTTCCTAAGCGGCGGAATGTAAACCCAGTAACCGGATTTTTTTCCCACTGCGATCCGTTGCGCGTCATGATCCAGCTGCCGCCGAGCCATCGCAGCCTCCATACGCGTGTGCTCTACCCCGAGAAACTTCCCCCATTCCAGGCAGGTGGCCGGCGCAGCCGGAGCGGCGGAAGCAGGAACGGAGGATGCAACGTTGGTTGGTGCCGAAGTGTCAGGTGTAACACCCGTGGGGGGAGGCACCATCGGTCCGGGAGCCACGGGCGCGGGAGCCGCGGGCTGGGGAGGTACGGGTGCAGGAGCGACGGGTGCAGGAGTGACGGGTGCAGGAGTGACCGGTGCAGGAGTGACCGGTGCAGGAGTAATGGCTGCAGAACTGACGGGCTCAGGAAGCGCCGATAAGGGTTTGATTCTTTCCGGATGAAGCTCCGCTGCCAGCTGCACGCGGTTGCTTGCCCCGGGACCCCACTGGATATAAGCGGCGAAAATCAGGTTGATAAACAGCAGAAGAAAAAAGACGATTCTCATTTACACGCTTGACTCCCAGAAACAAACAGAAGGTCGAATTCTCGATTGTATCTGGAGGCGGCGGCCGCGTCATTTATTGTCATTGTGTTCCGCTGGATCCATAGCAGCAGGATTCCTATGAAAGAGCTGCCAGATGTGCCCATCCGGCAGACTCACAAAAATTTTGGTGCCCATTTGTTCTCCCTGGAACGGCATGTAACAACAGGTTATTTGCGCAACGTCGCCCGATTGCTGCTAAGGCAGGGTGCCCCGCGGGACTGCTTTTTTCGGTGACTTGATGAAAACGCGCTTCTGCTGAATAGCTTACGTGATCAAAATGATCGCCATTCAGCTGCTTTATTGTTGTGAACCCGTCCTTGCCCTGATAAAATACAATGTTATTGACATGGTTATCACTTTTCTTCCGGAGCGTCAGGAATGCAAGGCATCAAATTGATTTCAAACGTGGCGGTATTAACCTCACTGGCGCTATCCAATCCGGTTTTTGCGGAGACTCCGTCAGAGACTGGAAACATCAAGGGTGATGCGTCCAAAGGTCAGCAAATTGCAACACAGGTTTGCGCCGCCTGCCATAATGCCGACGGCAATAGCGTCATACCCGCCAACCCCAGCCTGGCTGGACAGCATGCCGAGTATATCACCAAGCAATTGAAAAATTTCAAATCCGAGGACGGCAAGCCGGCAACGCGGGAAAGCGCGGTAATGGGTGCGATGGTTGCGCCCCTGTCCACGGAAGACATGAAGAATCTAGGCGCTTACTATGCCCAGCAGAAGCCCAAGCCCGGCGGCGCCCAGGATAAGGCTCTGGCTGAACAGGGCGAAAAAGTGTACCGGGGCGGCAACCTCGAGACAAGTGTCCCTGCTTGCGCAGGATGCCATTCACCCAACGGCTCTGGCCTGCCGCCGAATTATCCCCGTCTAAGCGGTCAGCACCGGGATTACACACTGACGCAACTGCGAGCATTCCGGAAGGAGTTGCGTGCAAACGATGACAATCAGGTGATGCATATGATCACCACGCGCATGAGCGAAAAGGAAATGCAGGCAGTTTCCGAATTTATCTCGGGCCTGCGCTAACGCATCGCCCGATCTTCATATCGAGTGTAATTAACGGCCCGGACTGTCCGGGCCGTTTTTATTTCCAGGAATCGAATATTTGTGCCGCTGCCGTCAACGTTTTACCGATTTCCGTATCCCCGTGAGCTGCGGAAACAAAACCTGCTTCAAACGCCGAAGGCGCAAAATAGACGCCGGCCTTTAGCATTGCATGGAAAAAGCGATTAAACGCTTCCCTGTCGCAGCTCATTACCTCCGCATAACTGGTCGGCAGGCTATTCCGGAAATAAAGGCCGAACATACCCCCCACCGCCTGCGCGCAGAAAACGATTCCGTGCTCTTTGGCGGTAGCGGTCAGGCCTTCGGTCAGTTGCCGGGTCGTAGTAGAAAGCTTATCGTAGAATCCGGGCTCTTGTACCAGTCGCAGTGTGGCAAGTCCAGCCGCGACCGCGACCGGGTTGCCAGAAAGCGTGCCGGCCTGATACACCGCGCCCAGTGGCGCAAGACACTGCATGATGTCGCGCCTCCCGCCGAATGCCGCCATTGGCATGCCCCCACCGATTACTTTCCCAAGGGTGGTGAGATCTGGCTTGACGCTGTAAAGCCCTTGCGCGCATTCCAATCCGACGCGGAAGCCGGTCATTACCTCGTCAAAGATAAGGACGCTGCCATGACGCG
>Ga0111539_10013230_pt1 | contig 10313 bp, 9 predicted proteins | sample RhiMethybrSRZTD1_FD_79667 | JGI IMG/M metagenome (GOLD analysis project Ga0111539, IMG submission 79667) | Populus rhizosphere microbial communities from Tennessee, USA - Rhizosphere MetaG P. TD hybrid SRZTD1 (version 2) (version 2) | ecosystem: Host-associated > Plants > Roots > Rhizosphere >... | reverse complement strand
ACGCCTCCGTCACGATCGCTCAGGGCTGTGACGAGATCGGCCGTCTCGAGGCCCCCGAGCGCCTCGAGCGTCCACAGCGCATGGATGCGGACCACCTCGCGAGGGCTGTCTCGTGCCAGCGTGCGCAGCAGGGGAACCGCGCCGCGATCCTGACGTTCCAGCAGCAGCCGCTGGGCGGTTTCCTGCCGCCACGCGTTGGGATGCTCGAGCGTCCGTGTGAGCTCGACCGCCGTCATCCGGCCCAGGTCGATCGCCGCGCGATCGGGTTTCCAGCCGCTGGCAGTAACACGATAGATCCGGCCTCGCTCCTTGCCGGCCTCGAAGTCGAGCAGCGCGCGGCTCTGCTCCGGGACGTACTGCGGATGGTCGATGATCTTGCGGTACATGTCGACGATGTAGAGGGCACCGTCGGGTCCGTTGGCGGCGAACACCGGCCGGAACCACGTGTCGCGGGACGACAGGAAGTCGCGGCCGGTGCGCGCCGGCTTCGAGGTGAACGTCACACCCCTTGGCGATCGCACCTGCCGCTGGACCAGGTTCTGCGCCGACTCGCAAATGAAGAGGCTGTCGCGACCCCCGGCAGGCAGCGCGTCTCCCCGATGAATGTGGACGCCGCTCGCCGCGGTGAACGTCCCCGCGTGCGGTGCGCCCATCAGGCTGGGAATGAATGACGCGGTGGTCGTATCCCCGCTGAGCGGCCAGACCACGGCCTGTGCCCCCGCCGCTGAGACATCTTCCACGGTCTGCGAGAACGCCAGGTGCGGGTTGCGCTGCAGATAGCGCGATTCGAGAACGACCTGCATGACCGGCCGGCGATTGGAGCAGGTGAACCGGTGCCCCTGATCATCGAAGGTCAGGCCGTACTGGCTCTGCCCTCCGGTCAGCTCGAACGCATGGGTGATCGGATTGAAGCGTGAATCGCTGTTCGCGAACACGACTGGCGGACGCTCGGGATGATCAGGCGCAGTGACGCGACCACCAGTCAAGCCGCTCGTCAGATAGATCCAGTTGTCGACGCCGAGCGTCGGATGGCTGAAACGCAGCTGTGGAGTCTTCGTCGCGTCGAAACCGGTGAGCACCACGCGGCGCTGGTCGGCAACGCCGTCACCGGTCGTGTCCTTCAAGTAGATGAGGTCGGGGGCGCAGGTCACGAACACGCCGCCGTCCCACGGCTGAATGCCGTTCGGGAACGTCAGGTTCCGCGCGAACTCGGTTCGGGTGTCGAAGCGTCCATCGTGATCCGTGTCTTCGAGCAACGCGATCACGCCTTCGGGAGCCGAGGGCGGGGCGCCTTCGAGCGGACCGGGATAGCCGCGGCTCTCTGCCACATACATGCGGCCGCGATGGTCGAACGCAATCGCGACCGGATTCCTGATCAGTGGCTCGGCGGCTGCGACCTCGATTCGGTAGCCGGCCTCGAGCTCGAAGCTCGCGAGCGCCTGAGCGGGACTGAGAGGGGCGCGGTCGCGCGGGCTTCCGCGCTCCGAAACCTGCGTTGTGCCGCTGACGAACAGACCGGATGGCGCCAGGAGGAGTAGGGCGAGAAAAGTGCTGCGGCGCGTCAAATCCCCGCGTACCACGACCATCCGTTCTGAATATTCCCCTGCTTCCCGCCATCGTCGAATGTGTCGGTCACGACGATCCGCTCGAGGAACTTCATGCTCTTGTAGCCCAGCTGCGTTTCAACGCGGACCCGCACCGGCGCCCCGTGAGGCACAGACAGATCGCTCCCGTTCATGCCATAGGCGAGAAGCGTCTGCGGGTGCAGAGCATCGAGCAGGTCGATGCTGTCAATCCATCCGTCAAAGGAATAGAAGTTGACCCAGCGCGCCTCGGGTCGTAGTCCGGCAGCCTCCAGCACGCGCCCGAGTTGCACGCCGGTCCACTGCGCGATCGCCGACCACCCTTCTTCGCAGGTGTGCCGCGTGATCTGCGTCCGTGACGGCAGCGCTTTGAGGTCTACAAGCGAGAAGCTCCCGGGGAATGCCACGAGACCCGTGACCGGGAGGCGCCAATCGGCAAACCCGCCCTTCTGCAGTCGCGCGTAGTCCTCACTGCGATTGGGCTTGCCCGGAGCGCCGGGATTCGTCATGCCGATCGCCGGGAACGAGCTGATGTCCTTGGAGCTGAACTCCCTCGCCAGCCGTTGCGATGGCAGCAGCGTCCGGTGGGCGGCATAGGTCAGGTTGTCGCCCATCCGCAGGATGTGCCCATAGGTGGGAGGCAGCCTCAGCCTTCTCAGCTGCGCGGGAATCAGCAGCCCTCCAGCGGCGCCAAGACCGGCGAGCAGTGCACGACGACGCGTGATGAGATCAGCAGGGTTCATGTCAGCGCCCTCGAATCATGCCTTGGAGCTGCCGCTTCAATCCTGATTTCGCCACCAGGAACACGTGCCCGATCGAAAAGAGGACGAGAGCGACGAACGCGAAGAAGTGTAACGTCCGAGCGGACTGGAAACCGCCCCACATGCTCTGAAGGAACGGATAGGCCGCTGCGACCGTGGGCGACATGGCCAGGCCGGTCAAGACCATGAGCGGCAGCAGGACGAAGACCACGGCGCAGTAGCCGCATTTCTGCAGCAGGCCGTAATCGGGTCCCCCGGTCGCCTGACGGATTCTCAGGCGTAAATGGTTCACCAGCTCGCTTCGCAGCGTCTGCGCCTGGAGTTCACCCTTGCGAGGCCAGAGATGCCGGCGGAAGTGGCCGGTAAAAACACCAGCAAGGAGATAGATGGCTCCAGGCACGACCACGAACCAGGCCGCAAGGAAGTGCAGGCTTCGGCCCCATCCATTCTGGTTGAAGATCTCGTAGGTCCGGTTGGCGCTGACCGGCGACGACGGATCCGCGAAGAACGCAGCCCGATCCTCCCATCCGCCGTGCCGATGGTTACGACTGATCGGCAGCTCGAGCAGCGCAGGCGTCAGGCTGTTTCCGGTGTCGCCCCAGTAGAGCCGCGGATGCGCCATCAGGATGACGAAACCGGTGAACGCCAGGACAAGGATGCTCGCCGCGAGAATCCAGTGAGACACCCGCACCCAGCGGGCATGCGCCGACGTGCCGGTTCGCAGCGCGGGCGCCGGAACGACAAGGACGTCCGCGGTGCCCGCGGCGTCAAGAACGTGCGAGGCTCGGATGGGCACGGTGGACAGATTATCGGCAAAATCCTCCCTGCCGTGACACGAATGTCCGGGATTTTTCAAGCGGCCAAATCCGCCGAAACGGTGTCCAATCAACCCGTGCGCTGGATCTTCGTCGCCGTGGTGACTGTGGTCATTCTGGCGCTCGTCCGGACGTTCATCGAAAACGCGCGCGCGCTGAAAGAGGATATGGATCAGCGTTTCGAGGCGCTTCAGGCCCGCCTCGAAAAGGACGCCAACTCGCTCGCGGACGAGCTCTTCACCAGAACGCCGGACCAGTCGGAGGAGTGAGGTGAACGCCGGTCGCTCCGCCTTCGCGCGCGCATGACGCAGGGCGCTACGGCGAGACAGGGTGGGTCGAATCTTGCTTTTCGACCCGTGCGTGACCCTTCCTGAGAAAAGGCTTACCGACCGCCGTCAGCTTTCAGATCGACGTGCCGCTCCGCGGGAAGGTGCGATCGATCCGCCGCCACTGGCCGATCTGCCATCGATGTCCGCCTCGGGAGCCCGCTGTCCCAAGTGCGGCAGCCCGCGGACCGCGCCAACCGCGCAAGTCGAGGCGGACTCGCGTCAGCTGAACCTCTTCAGGTGTGAGACCTGCCACTCGCGTTTCGTGACGTCCACCGAATCCTGACCGGATACTGCTGTGGTGCCACTGTGGCCGGAGATCCCCACAGGTAGGGAAGGCTTTACCGCCGGGGAGAACGTTACTTCTTCGCGGCTTCCTGGGTGAGGCTGACCGACTCCCCGGCCACGACGAGCGTCGCGCTCCTGGCGGACCCGGTATTCTCGTCGATCCGCAGACGAACTTTTCCGTCACCCGATCCGCTGCCTCCCTCCCTGATCGTCACCCAGGAGACGGGGCTCGAAGCGGTCCACGCGCAGCCGTCCTTGGCCTTCACCTCGATTTCGGCCTCATCCTGGCGGCCTTTGACCTCCAGACTCTTGGGTTTGACGTTGTAGCTGCACGGCACAATGCCGTCCTGCTGCACGGTGATCGCGGTGCCCGCAATCATCACCGTCCCGTTCCGCGACCCGCCGAGGTTCGGAGCCACCAACAGGCGCACCTCGCCATCTCCCGTCCCGGTGCCTCCAGTCGCGACGACGATCCACGAATCCTGGCTCGTCGCGCTCCACGTGCATCCCGATCGGGCTTTGACGGCAACGGTGAACTGGTCGCCCAGGACTCCCGCTCCGAGCCGGGTGGGGTCGACCTCGAACCGGCAATTCTGCGGCGGCGGAGGCGTCGGCGACGGTGTGGGTGTCGGCGACGGTGTGGGTGTCGGCGACGGGGTGGGTGTCGGTGACGGGGTGGGTGTCGGTGACGGGGTGGGCGCAGGTGTCGGTGAAGGTGTCGGTGTCGGCGCAGGTGAAGGCGAAGGTGACGGCGAGGGTGACGGTGACGGGGCCGGCGGGCCTCCGGCTGCCGCCTGCCGCACCTGGACCGCGCCGCCGGCGATGGTGACGTTTGCAGCGCGCGCACCGGCGCTGTTGGCGGCGACAGCGATCTGAACCGTGGCGGCCCCCTGACCGCTGCGCGGCTCGATCGACAGCCAGGCGGCTGCGGACTGCGCCGCCCACGGACACCCGCCAGGCGCTGATACGCCGATGGACGCGGCACCTCCGGCGGCCGGCACGTCGGCCGATGGCGGGGAGACCTCGTAGCGGCACGGGGCGGCTTCCTGCGCGATCTCGACCTTCTGCTGCTCGACCGCGACGCTTCCCCGGCGGCTCGAGCCGTTTGGGTTGGGCTGCACCGAGAAGGTGATGGTGGCCGGGCCTTGCCCCTGTCCTTGTCCACCGGCCAACGCGATCCAGGGCGATTCCGATCGGGCGGACCAGGCGCATTCGCGCTCGACGTTGACGCTCACCGTTCCGGTCCCGCCGCCGGCGGGAATGGGCGAGCCGCCGCCGCTCAGCGACACGCCGCATCTGTCGATCGACGAAGGCGCCACGCTGACGTTCGAGGAATTGCCGCCGCAGCCGGAGAGAGCCATCAGCAACGCGACGGCCGGCGGAACGGTGGGCCAGAAGGACCAACGAAGGGGACAACGAAGAACCATCAGAGAATCCGGAACACTGGCTCCTGCTCATGCAAATAGCGCGACAGTTTTCGATCTCCCCGCAGCCGCGCCGTCAAGCGGCGGTTCGGGCGGGATCGGGCGAAACCGCGCGCCAACTTCGTCTGCCGCTCATACGGAGAGTCGCGGTGTGTGTAACTCCTTGCTCCATTGCTCCATCTCTTACCCCTTGCTTACCGAGCGGAGCACCTGTATGCTTCGCTCGGTAAGCGAGGGTAGCGCATGAGCAAACCGCCGGACCTGATGCAGGGCACGCTCGATCTGCTGTTGCTGAAAATCCTGGCGCTCGAGCCGATGAACGGCCACGCGATCAGCGTTCGCTTGAAGCAGGTCTCGAGCGACGTGCTCCAGGTGAGCGACGGGTCACTCTATCCGGCCCTGCACAAGCTCGAGCAGCACGGATGGGTGACCGCCTCCTGGCAGGTTACCGAGAACAACCGGCGCGCCAAGTTCTATCGGTTGACCCGCCCGGGCCGGCGGCAGCTCGACAAGGAAGCGGCCAACTGGGGCCGGATCTCCACGGCTATCTCCCGGCTGCTCGACCTCGGCCCGGCCTGACGTCCGCTCAGATCGAACGGAGACCCCTGTGGACTTCGAACGTTGGCTGCACGTATTGGCGCTCCGGTGGCGATCCCTGACAGGCGCCAGGCAGCTCGATCGGGATCTCGACGAAGAGCTCACGTACCACCTCGAGCAGCAGGTCGACGAGCTCGTCGGCAGGGGCGTCGCTCGCGACGAGGCCCGCCGCATCGTGCGGCGCAATTTCGGCGGCGTCGAGAAAGCCAAGGACGAGTGCCGCGACGCTCGGGGCACGAGCACTCTGGACGCGGCCTGGCAGGACGTGCGATACGCCGTGCGCACCTTGAGGCGCGCCCCCGGCTTCACCGCGGTCGCCACGCTCACGCTCGCGCTCGGGACTGGCGCCACCACCGCCGTCTACAGTCTGATCGACGTCGTCCTGCTGTCCCCGCTGCCCTACGCTGCACCCGATCAGCTGGTCAGTATCACCCGACCCTATCCGAACGGCGCGTTCGCGGCGATGCGCAGCGAGCTCGGGACCATGGATGTCGGCGCGTATGCCGACGGCCACTTCTTCACGCTCTCCGGCAGGGGAACACCGGTCCGCCTCGCCGGCACGCGGGTGTCGGCTGAGCTCCTGCCGATCCTCGGCGTTCCGCCCGCGATGGGCCGTTGGCTTCACCCCGGTGAAGATGCCGCGCCGAATGATCGGTTCGCGATCCTGAGCTACGCGGCATGGCAGACGCGCTTCGGCAGCGACCCTCACATCCTGGGCACGTCTATCGAGCTCGATGGACAGGCGCACGAAGTCGTCGCGGTCATGCCGCCCTCGTTCGACTTTCCCTCGCGGCGGACAGAGGTGTGGGTGCCGCTCGGGCTCGATCCGCGCAACACCGTTCGCTACTGGGCAAGCGACTTCATGCCGGTCGTCGGGCGCCTGCGGCCCGGAGCGGGCCCGGCTGATGCGCACGCCGAGATCAGGCTCTTCCAGTCACGAATCGTCGCGCGGTTTCCGTGGCAGATGCCCTCGGACTGGAACAAGGATGTGTCGGCCATCCCGCTCCATGACGCGCTCGTCGGCGATGTGAAGGCGCGATTCCTGATCATGCTGGCCGCGGTCGCTGCCGTGCTCGTGATCGCGTGCGCGAACGTCGCAAACCTCAGCCTGTCCCGGGCTGCGTCGCGCCGCCGCGAGATCGGCATCCGCACCGCCCTTGGCGCCGCACCGCGTCGTGTCGCCCAGCAGCTGCTCACCGAAAGCGTCGTTCTCGCGTGCCTTGGCGCGATCGCCGGGGTGCTGGTTGCCGTGGAAGGTCTGTCGATACTCAAGGTGGTGCTGCCTCCCGACACACCGCGCCTGATGGAGGCTCACGTGAGCTGGCGCGTGCTGCTCTTCGCCGGCGGGCTTGCGATCGTGACCGGCTGCAGTTTCGGTCTCGCACCGGTGGCCCAGGCTCTCCGTACCAGGCTGAACGGGGCGCTCGATTCGGGCTCGCGCGGATCCCGCGGTACTGTCGCCGCACCGGTGCGCGCCGCGCTGACGGTTGCACAAGTGGCTTTCGCCGTGCTCCTTCTGATCGCCGCCGGCCTGCTCGTGCGCAGCCTGTGGACACTGTCGCAGAGCGATCCGGGGTTTCACGCCGAGCAGGTCGTGACCGCACACATTTCGCCAGCGGAATCGATCTGCGACACGGCCGATCGCTGCCTGACCTTCTACCGCGAGCTCGAACGCCAGGTGCGGGCCGCACCGGGCATCCGCGGCGCCGCGCTCGTGAACACGCTCCCGTTGACCGGCGCGATCGCCAAGCGTTCGGTAGTCCTTCAGGGCTACACGGTACCCGACGGCAAGGCCGCGCCGCTGTTCTGGCTTCACGCGGTGACGCCGGATTACTTCAAGGTGATGAACATCCGGCTCGAGGCGGGACGGACGTTCACTCCGGCCGATCTCACCGGCCGGCCGGCCGTCGCGATCGTGACCGGCGCGACCGCCAGGCGCTTCTGGCCCGGTCAGGATCCCATCGGCCGGCAGGTCCGGTTCGTCGACGAGCGAAGCTGGCACACGGTTGTCGGAGTCGTCGCGGACGTGCGTGGCTTCGACCTGGCGAGAAGCGTGCCGGAGTGGATCGACGGTGCGATGTACGTGCCGCACGGACCGAACGCGACCATGGAGGATGGCCGCATTCCGAGCCACATGGCGGTGGTTCTCGACACGTCAATGGACGTCAGACGCGTCTCATCCGCACTCGAGAACATCACCTCCCGGGCCACTGGCCCCGTCGTCGTGGACGATGTCCGCGCGATGACGTCGATTACTGCGGACGCAATTGCCGCCCCGGCCGCGACGTCGTCCGTGCTGGTGACTGTCGCCATGCTGGCGCTGGCGCTGGGGACCATCGGCGTCTACGGGGTACTGTCGTTCCTCGTGTCGAGACAGACGCGCGACATTGGCATCCGCCTCGCGCTCGGCGCGCGTCCGTCCGACGTGTTCTGGCTGGTCATCGGCGAAGGCGCTTCGCTGTGCACGGCCGGGATTCTGCTGGGGTTGGGCGGCGCCTTCGCTGTGACGCGCTGGCTCGCCAGCGAATTGCATGGCGTGAACGCCACTGATCCGGTCACCTACACCGCAGTCGCGGCTGCGGTGGCGGTGGTCTCGCTGGCGGCCTGTGCCGTGCCGACGCGCCGCGCCATGCGCGTCGATCCGCTCATCGTGCTGCGGGAGCCCTGACCGCTTCAACGGTCGACTCGCGAAATTATCCGCGGAGCGCGCGGAAATTCCCCCGGCGTGTTCACGGGTTTTCTCTCCTGCCGTTTGCCTTTCCCTTGTCGGCACCAGTGGACTGCTCCGGTCATTTGCAGAGCGCCAAATCCCAACGCACGACCAACCTCACACTTCCAAATTGCACCGCGATTGGGCAATTGGGAGTTGGGAGTGCGTTGGAACTTGGGATTTGGAGCTTGGGATTTGGCACGCGACAAACCACCGATACCGTCCACTCGTTTCAGAATGACTTCCTGCTCTGCGCCATGGCAGCCCGGTTGCTCATACAACCGATCGGGAGATGCGGCCATGGTTCACATCCATCACATCCTCTGTCCGGTGGACTTCTCGGATTTCTCGCGGCATGCCTTCGACTGCGCCGTTGGCATCGCGCGTAACTACGGCGCGGACGTCACCGTGCTCCACGTCCTGCCGGTGCCGAGTCTCGTGCCTGCGGTGCCCTACGGTCCGGAGGGCCCCGGCCCCTTCGGATTCGGAACCGCGGACCGTGAGAGCGCCCTCGCCGAACTGAAACGTTTCCTGCCGCTCGAGTCGGCCGGCGTACCGGTTCAATTCCATGTCCTCGAGTCGCGTTCGGTGCACGGGGAAATTCAGGTGCAGACCTCGAAGCTGAGGACCGATCTCGTCGTGATGGGCACGCACGGGCGCTCCGGCTTCGATCGACTCCTCCTTGGCTCGGCGGCCGAAAAGACTCTCCGCACCTCGCGGGTGCCCGTGCTGATCGTTCCACCGCGGATGCCCGAGACGCCAGCGTTCACCCGGGACGCGTTCCGTCACGTCCTCTGCGCGGTGGACTTCTCACAGGATTCGGCGCGGGCGCTCGGCTATGCCGTGTCGCTCGCCCGGCGTGCCGGCGGCCACCTCACTCTCGTTCATGTCGTCGAGCCGATGCCGCTCGGGTACGACCCGATGGTCGGGGTCACATTCGACATCGTCGCGTACCAAGAGGCGGTCGCGGAGTCGGCCCGGCGCCAGCTGCGGCAGTTCGTGCCCGAAGATCTGGCTCAGACCAGCGGCGTCGACACGGTCGTCACACAGGGAAAGGCCTACCGGGAAATCCTCCGGGTTGCAGCCGAACGTGACGTCGACTTGATCGTGCTGGGCGTGCACGGACGCAACGCCATGGATCGGCTCGTCTTCGGCTCCACCACCGAGCACGTCGTGCGGCGCGGGATGTGTCCCGTGCTGACGGTCCCTGCACCGGCACAGTCCTGATCGGAGGAGGATCATGCACGCAGCACGTCTGCTTCTGCCGATGGCGCGCGAGCGGCGGGCACAGCCTGCGCGTGAAGCGCTGGTGGAACGGGTCTCCGGTGAGTTTCATGAGATGCCGTGCCTGCGGTTGACGCTTGCTCAGGCACAGCGGCTCTTCGGCCTGCGGGCAGATGTGTGCCAGCGGGTCCTGTCAGCGCTGGTCAGCGACGGAACGCTGACTCGCGACACCGATCAGCGGTACCGGTTGAACGACTGCGACAGGTGGCCGGTCGGACGGATGCTCAGACGATCGCGAGAGGTCCATTGTTGAGATCTTCCGGTGCGTCGACAGCAACCAGCAGGTGGCTTCATGTTTGCCCGGTCATCCATTCGCCAGGCCCAGCCTGGAACTGCGGCACCATCGCTTGCGTGGCATGCGCTCAGCGGCGACGCCGCACTTGCCAGCCTGTGCAGCAGCCGCCAGGGACTCAGCGACCACGAAGCGAGAGCGCGTCAAGCGACGTACGGGAACAATCGACTGCTCGTTGCCCCTGGAGTCTCGGCTCTCGAGATTCTCGGGAACCAGTTGCGCAGCGTCGTCGT
>Ga0111539_10013228_pt1 | contig 10314 bp, 7 predicted proteins | sample RhiMethybrSRZTD1_FD_79667 | JGI IMG/M metagenome (GOLD analysis project Ga0111539, IMG submission 79667) | Populus rhizosphere microbial communities from Tennessee, USA - Rhizosphere MetaG P. TD hybrid SRZTD1 (version 2) (version 2) | ecosystem: Host-associated > Plants > Roots > Rhizosphere >... | reverse complement strand
TCGCTATGCGCAGTACGGCACGGTGGTGCGGACCACTGCAACGGCGTCCGCGGATTGCGTTAAAGAGTCAATCACTTATGACGCGCAGTACGAACTACGAACCAGGGGTCGTGGGTTCGAATCCTGCCGAGCGCGCCAATAATCAAGGGCTTACAGAGATGTGGGCCCTTTTCGTATGTGCTGAGCTAGCGCCGGGCTAGCGCCAGCAGCATGGCAACGGCATAGCGGGCGTTAAGTGCCGCGCAAAGGAGACCTTTGCAATGAGGCTTCAAAGCTTTCGGGTCGCGAATTACAAATCGATCGAGGGTTCTGGCGATTGTTACCTCTCTGATCGCATCACCATTCTCGCTGGCAAGAACGAGGCTGGAAAGAGTTCGCTTCTGGAAGCATTGTGTGATTTCAACGGCGAAAGGCCGATGCGCCCGATGCTGAGCCAATCGAACGTCCTGGAACTAAGCCATCGATCTCACTCACCTTCGAAGTCTCCGTCGCAGAGATGAACCATCTTTACCCACGCGTGCTGCTGGCCGGCGCGATAGGGTGCGTCGACGCGCTTGGCGACGATCCCCTCGAAGTCTTGCGCGGCGATCGCATCGAACAGCGCCTCGCCGTGCGTCTCGACGTGCTCGATTAGCTGCACCCGCGGTCCCGGAGTGACGTGCCGCGACTTGGCCGCGCCCTCTTGGATCATCCGCGGGCGCTGTATCAGGTTCCGGCGCCGAACCTGTTCGAAGTCCGAGCGCCCATCAGCCGCGGGCACTACGAGCTCGCTGTCAAGGACTGGACCGTCCGGCAGTTGCTCGAGCGCGCTGACAATCTCCGGGAACGGTTCCGCCATTGACCGACCGATCGCGAAAGCAGTTGTACGCCCGATCGACCGGTGCGCGCGAGCGCTCGAAAGCCATCGTGTTTGAGTTCGAACAACCAGCCGTCACGGGTGAAGGGGACGTGCGACAGAATCGGATGGCAGAGGTCGGCAGACGTGAGCACTCATGGGATTTTGGGGTGCGTGAAGGGTGCGCAAGAAGTGAACACAGCCGTTCAGCGGCACGGTCGTGCCGCTTGCTCCATCAACGAACTAAGCGGCGTACTATCGGACGACGTTTCTGGCGCACGTAGAACGCGATTCGAAGCAATTGCCTGAACGCCCTCCGCCCCTTGGGTCGCGGCATGCTCCGTGCAAAAGCATGAAAAACGCATGCGAGAGGTAAGAGTTGTGGATTACAAACCGAAGATCGAGAAGCGACAAGCTAGCTCTTCGTCCATTACTAAAGAGCCTTGGCATGCCGTAAGTATTGTCGGCGCAGCCGATGCCTGTCCCAGCACAACGGAGCTACGCGCGCGTCGCTTTCTCCCGCAAGACGCACCTCCATTGCCGATACCGAACTGCGCATGGCCTCTGAAATGCAGATGCGTCTATCGCCATTATGCGGATCGACGCGCGAATCCGCGCCGCGCGTCCGAACTCGGTAGGCCGTGGACAACGGTCGTGCCCGAGCGTCGAAAAGTTCATGGGCGACGCGCTGAGGACTAGCCCCGCGCTAAGGAGGAATCGATGGCAGGCAAACCCCAGGTAGCGGTCGAGCTCGCTTCGGCCAGTCGCTCGGCCATGGTCTAGGGCGTCCTTTCAAGCTCCCAGATCGTTGAAAGGCCGTTCCTTGTTGACGACGCGGCGGGCAAGGAACCCATCCCCGTTAGGGCTTTCCAACGCTAGTGACTTCACGGCATGTCAGCCGAAGCCACAATTTAAACGGAGGACTGCGCATGAAGCTCAAACGCATTTGTGCCGGCATCAGCGTGGCGTTGTTTGCTACAGGGGCCCTGGCCGCGACAACTGGACACCCGATGACCGGGACACCAACGCACCGTTCGCAGCCTACGACGCTCGGACCCGCCAAGACGGGACAACCTAACCAATCCTGTGAGACAACACCGAACACACCCGGCAAGGCCGCATCCGCTCCGGGTTCCGCATTCAACCCAACAGGCAAGGCGGGGTCAGTTTATGCGGGCGAACAGCCACAGAACTCCCGTAACACCGCTAGTGTTTCTCAATATGACGTGGCTTGTGCGCGTCGGTGACTCAGGACCGCGATATTCCGAGTCGGAAAGGGCCCACTCTTCGGTGGGCCGTTTTCTTTCCCGCCATCAGATAGCATCGATCATCGGTTAGCGTAGCGGCCAAAACGGCCGAAAGACCGCACGTAGCGACGCGATCAAACGCGCTGCGCCGTTCATTTGCGTGAAATAGCGCGCGTCGGGATCGACTTCGCGAATCTCGCGCGGGCCAATGATCTCCCATTCGGCGTAACGCGTGGCGATCTCGGGCCGTTCGGCAACGTAGCGCGCTTTGACCCACTTACCGGTCAACGGGTTGGGGTAGCGAATGGGGAAGAGTTCAAGGCCGGGGCATTGCGCTGTTCAGGAGTCGCCGTGGACGCTGTCAGCGCGCCGATCCTTACTCTGGCCTCGATCAGTCTGCTCCCGCACGTCAAACGGCGGTGCTGCTCAATTTTCCCGGAAGCAGCCTTTCGCATCGGCATCGATACGTCCGCTGTTGTGGGTCCGCTGGACGAATCATTGACTCTGGAGGGGCCAGCCACCGTGTGATCTGAAGTCGTCAGGCGTCACGGCAAGAATGCCGCCGTCTGCACCCGAATACCAATGATCGCAGACCATTGGCCAGACGATGCACTGAATCGATTGCCGTAACTCACGTACGCTTCAAAGCGATCGGGGACAATGGTGTAGCGAACGCCGACCTGATAGTTTGTTCTCCCAGGCTCATCGCGAAAGGCTTCCGCGAGCAATTGCACGTCATTGCTAACCGCATATTGAATGGCAGCCCCCGCAAGCGTGAAAGTGCCTGCCCCGTATGCGTTCGCGGCGCCGAGATTCAGGTCGATCTCGAGATCGCTGCGTGGATACCATGAGGCCAACGCCTTCGCGTAATAAAGCTGGAATGCCGAACTGCCATGCGGTGCTCCGGTATCTCGGCCGCCACCCGCAAGCATTCCAAGTGCCCATGCGCTTTCGCCGAGTGGGGACAGAACTGTCTTGGCTTGAAGCTGAACGATACTCGACGGTTCGCCGTCGTCGGGCTTCGCACGCGCGCCGCTGACCGTTAGCTCCAGGTTGCCCGTGAAATTGCACGCCGGCTGGGCCCCGTAAGCACGTCCATCGTGCGCTGAACGAGTCCATGCTTCGAGCTGACAGGTCTTCGGGGCGACGACGGCCGCATCGTCGGTCACTAGTGGCTGCGCAGCCTGGACAGGCGCAGCGAGTACAAACACCATCACGGTGAGCAGGCTGGCCAAACGATTGCCAATCATTGTTTGCTCGGCGCCATTGCAGTCAGTTCCTCAAGAAGTGGAACTGAAGATAAGGCAAATGCATGGAGGCTGGTAGCCAATCGGCTCCGATAGAACGTGTCCGTTGAGACCGTCAACTGCGGCGAATATCTACTTGCGACTGGAGCCAGACGGACCCGCGCCGCGGCCGTCCCGGCGCGGAGGCGTCCGGGAGAATGCCGACGCGGTGATCGGCGCTTCTCCCATGACAGGCTCAGTAGAAGGAATTGTTTCTGAGCCACCAGCCAGTGAGAAAGCGAAAACTACTGGGCGGTTAGGTATCAGTGCAATGACACCGTCTGCGAAGCTCCGCTTTCGTACCAGGCGCGTACTTGATTCGGATCAGCCCTTGAGGGTAACAAGGCCCCCGAGAGCCGGATCGGAGAAACTGTCCTGTCCAGTTTCGACGTGACCCGCAAGCTCGTATTCGAAATTCGGGTCTCCCCCAACCCTTACGATGAGGTCGTACCAACCAAAGAATTGATCCAGCACCAACTTTTCTGAAAAGGTTGCGTGCGGCTGGAGATGCTTCGTGCTCACGTTGCCGGTATAGGCGTCGAGCACCGTGACATCGGCGGCGTTGGCGGCGGCATTTTTGATTTTCAAGTGGAGTGACGGACGACCGCCTTGACTGCCATAGGTGGTACCAATATCGAGAACCGCGACGCTGCCGCCAACGCTACCACTGAAAAATCGCGCGAAACCGTTGGGGCAGTAGACGGACAAATCATAGGTCGAGGCGACGTTCCAGACGCCAGCCAGCGTTTTGCCAGGCTCCACCGTGTAATAGCGCACTGGATCGGCAGGGTTGCCGGAACGCACATGAAACACCACAGTCGCGCCGCCCGTGTTGATGAACGTCAGGACGATCGTGCTGTTCGAAGTATTGACGGATCCTTGAACATCCATCTCGTAGGGTAAGGCGCGCGCCGGGCGGATACCTTTTTCCTGCACGGGCACGCCGAGGATCACGTCATCGAGAGTAGGCACGAAGGTAGCGGGTTCTACGCCGTTGAGTTCGGTCTTCGGTGGCAGATATCCGGTGGTGGTCGGCAGGTTCACCGGAGCGTCATTCGGGTTGGCGAAGTTGAAGACCGTCGTCAGGTCGCCGGCTACCGCGCGGCGCCACGGAGAGATGTTGCGCTCAAAGACGCCGAACCGCTTCTCGATGAACTGAACCAACGACGTGTGATCGAAGACCTGGGAATTGACGTAACCTCCCTTGCTCCAGGGCGAGATCGCGACAAACGGCACACGCTGGGCGAAGCCGATCGGGCCGTGGGGTATCGAGGTCGTGACGATTTCGTTTTCGATGCTGACCGTCGACGCTCCGTTAGCCGGTGTCGTCGGCACTGACGGCGGCACGATGTGATCGAAGCTCCCGTCGGCCTCATCGTAGTTGAGGATGAGAACGGTCTTGCTGAACACGTCAGGGTTGGACACCAGGATGTCCACAACTTGGGAGATGTACCAGGCGCCGTAGTTAATCGCCCAATCCGAGTGTTCGGTATAACCGGCCGGCGCCACGATCCAGGAAACCTGCGGCAGTTTGCCGCCCTGCACGTCGCTTCGGAAATTGGCGAACAGGCTCTCGGCCCAGGCTCGCCAAGCCGCGTTTGATGCCGCCAGGTCCGGGATGGTGTTGACGATCGCCGTGCCCGTCGCCGCGTTTTGGAACAGCGGCGAGTTCGTAGCAGCCGTCGCGTACTGTTTGAAATAAAGTACCGTAGTGTCGCCAAAGTTGCCGGCGAAGGAAGTGCGCGATCCACTTCCCCCGAAATCCGGCGCGAAGGTCGTCCCCGCGAGGTCCTGATAAATCTTCCAGCTCACGCCGGCCGCCTCTAGCACTTCGGGCAAGGTCTCCCAGACGAAGTACGCATCGTTGACGCTGAGGCCGTTGTAGGTGACCGGTCCGGCGCCGAGGCCGTCCGTGCCCCCTGCGCCCAAATAGTTCACATTGCCGATGCAGCCGCTGAACATGTAGTCGCGGTTCGGGTTGGTCGGCGCCATGGCCGAGCAGAAATAGGCGTCGCCGACCGTGAACGCATCCGCCAAGGCGCAGTGATACGGGATATCGTCTCGCGTCATGTAACTCACGGCGATGGGACCCTGTTGGGCCGGCCAGTTGTCATACTGACCCTCGTTCCAAGCGGCATGGATTTCATCCCAATCATGACCCGTTCCCGGAAAATAGGTGAGACCCAAGCTCTTCAGGCCCGGGCTGACGCTTTCGGGATTCACACGGAACGGCGGGATCACGTCCACTCCGTTCGGCGGACCACCAAAGTTGCCAGGCGGTACCGAGAATCCTGCCGCGATGTTATCTGCGCCGGCTGGCTGCAAAAAGACCGAGGCCGGAGCGGTGCCGCCGCCCTTGAGCGGGAGATGGATCTCGACCGCGCGCGGATCGGAGTAGCCGCGGACACCGCGAAGCGTCCCGAAATGATGGTCGAACGGGCGGTTCTCCTGCATCAGGATCACAATGTGTTCCACATCGCGAATCGATCCCGTGCGGTTGTTTGCCGGGATTGCCAACGCCTTGGCAATGCTCGTGTTGAACGAACTCGTGATCGCGGCCGTGCCGGTCAACTGCAGGAATTTGCGACGATCGATATGGTGCATGAGGTCCCTTTCTTCCGATTGGGGGTTCGGAAAAAGCCGGCTGGGACCGGAGGCTGGGCCGGACGCAGCCAGCCACGTGCGACTAGAGAAATGTCCTGCGGGCAAATATTCTGAACTTGTAGTATGCAGAACACAAGGGCGTCACCAATCGAACTCGAGGTAGGCCGTATCCGTGAGCTCAGCAAAGGCGGACGGCACGCCGAAGCACTCGTCGCGGCTGAAGCGCTCGCGGCTACAGCGCCCCAAGACCGCGACCTCCTGTACCTGATCGCCGCCAACCAGCGATGCCTGAACCGCATACACGAGGCGCTTGAAACCTTGCGGCGCCTGGAGCAACTGGATCCGCGGTTCAGCCTCCTCTACCAGGAGCGTGGTTATTGCTACACGACGCTGCGGGATGCGCCGCGCGCGATCGAGGCCTTTCTCCGCAGCGCCGATATCAACCCGGCGCTGGAGAAGACTTGGAGCATGCTCGAACGCCTGTTTCGAATGACCGGCGACGCACGAAATGCAGCGGCGGCAGCCGAGCACATCTCTAGCTTGAAAAACCTGCAACCGGAGGTCGTGCGCGCAGGGAGCCTGTTCTCGGATGGCGACCTGTCGGCAGCCGAGAACATCCTTCGAGCGTATCTGCGCACATCTTCCGACGATGTCGAAGCGCTGCGGCTATTAGCCAGAATCCAGCACCAGCGCGACGTGCTGGGCGAGGCGGAATCGCTATTCGAAGCCGCTCTGGAGGTCAAACCAAATTACGTCGCTGCTCGATTGGACTACGTCCGTGTCCTGATTGACCGGCAGAAGTATCTGCGGGCGCGTGAAGAGACCGACACCCTGCTAAGGCTAGAACCCGGCAACAGGGATTATCTTTCCCTGTACGCGGCCGCGTGCGTCGGCCTCGGAGAGCATGAGTCGGCGATCGCGCGGTATCGCGAGCTGCTAGCCGCGTCGCCGGCGTCCGCCGATCTGCACGTGTCGCTCGGCCACTCTCTCAAGGCCGTCGGACGGAAGAAGGAGGCGACCGAATCCTACCAAATGGCGGCGGCCGCTAAGCCGAGTTTCGGCGATGCCTGGTGGAGTCTCGCCAATCTCAAGACCTATAGCTTTTCGCAGAACGAGATCGTGCAGATGCGCGCAGAGGAAGCCGCGCCAGGCACAGACCCTGTCGATCGCTACCATCTGTGCTTCGCACTCGGCAAGGCGCTCGAGGACCGGAACGAGTTCGCGGAATCATGGCAATTCTACGAGCGCGGCAATGCACTCAAGCGCGCCGAAAGCCGCTACCATCCGGACATCACCGAAACCAACACGCGTAAGCAGGTTGAGGTGTGCACTGCGCAGTTTTTCGGCGCCCGGGTGTGTGTCGGCGAGCCGAACTTTGATCCGATTTTCATTGTCGGGTTGCCGCGCTCTGGATCCACGCTCATCGAGCAGATCCTCGCCTCTCACTCGCTGGTCGAAGGAACGCACGAACTCTCCGACATCCAGCGCATCGTGGTTGAAATACGGGGGCTTGAAGATAATCGTTACCCGGCTGCTTTGGCCGAACTTGCGCCCGAAGAATTCCGCAGGCTCGGCGAACGTTACATCACGGACACGCGCGCTTACCGTCAGGGAAAGCCATTCTTCATCGACAAAATGCCGAACAACTTCTGCCACATCGGGCTCATTCATCTCATGCTGCCGAACGCCAAAATCATCGACGTGCGCCGCGATCCCATGGCGTGCTGTGTTAGTAACCTGAGGCAGTTGTTTGCGAAAGGTCAAGAGTTCACCTATAGCATCGAGGATATCGCCCGCTATTACCGGACCTATCTCGAGCTCATGCGACACTGGGACGCAGTGCTCCCCGGGCGAATTTTGCGAGTCTGGTACGAGGACGTGGTCGAGGACCTCGAAGGCAACGTGCGGCGCATTCTGGGATTCTGCGGACTTGAATTCGAACCGACCTGCGTCGAGTTCTATAAGACAGAACGTAGTGTTAGTACGGCAAGCTCAGAGCAGGTCCGACGGCCGATTTTCCTCGGCGGGCTCTTTCAGTGGCGGAATTACGAGCCCTGGCTAGGCCCGCTCAAGGACAAGTTGGACGATGCACTGATCCGCTACCGTGAATAGGTCCCGCTGCAATTTCATGCGGACGATCTAAACGTCCGCAGTCCGGCGCGAACGCGCGCCTGCTGCCACGCCGTGTTGTCCATCGTCTCGATCGGACCGCCCCGGTACAGAAAGCGGAAGGACCCGATACACGGGTGAGCTAAGTAGGTGTAAGGCGTCGTCGCCGATCGACCGTTTTCGCGGTTTTCCTCGAGATACTTGGTCACCGCTTGCGAAACGATTGTTACAAAAAACGGCCCGCTTCGGTCAGAAGCGGTAATTCCAGTAGGAAACCACTCATAATGCTGAGCGCGACGTCGCCCAAGCTCGGCTGGAGCCGCCGATGCGTTTTACGAGTGGCTGGCGGGTGTAAGCCGGTTTATAACGTATCGGTTCCACATACGCTCGCGCGTCTCGGGCTCGACCACGAAGGCCCCTGGTCGTCGCATCGCGATTCCGGCTGCCCGCTGCGCGGTCGACAGCGCGCGCGAAACGCTCCCGACCACCGCCAAGGCGGCCTTTTCTGACCCTCGGCGGTTACACGCTCGCTTGGCGCGCGCAATAACTCTTACTCGTGCGCGAGGTCGACGGTCGCTTCCGCCTATGGAAAAGCATCGATGCGAAGCGTACGCTGTCATCGCGTCGTCCTTTGCGCCAATTTTGCCCCCGTGCGATGAGGCCGTCATGACACCTGACTGCACCCCGCGTCACCTGCATGCCTACCTGCTGCGAACCGTCATGGCTGTGGCCGTCGCGCTGTTCGTTCACGGCTGCGCACAGCAGCCTGCGATCCCGACGCAGCCGGCGAGTGCAACGCCGTGGGCGCTCGCCACGTCGACGATGCAATGGAACGACTTCGCGTGCGAACTCATCGCGCGAAACCAGATCGGCCAATTTCCCGCGCTGCGTACGCTCGCTTATCTCAATCTCGCGATTCATGACGCGATCGTCGGCGCCCGGCAAAAGAACCTACCGACCGATGGAGCGGTTGCGGGCGCGGCGGCGACGGTTCTCGCACAGCTTTTCCCGAAGGAGGAGCAGGTGATCGCAACACGGCTTGCCGGAGAAACGGCCGCAATCGGCGCACCACATCGTGCGTCGTTCACGGTCGGGGTGGCAACCGGCCGCGCAGCCGCAAGCGAAGTGATGAAGCTTGCGAAGACGGATCGGGCGGACGCGAACTGGTCTGGCGCATTGCCGGTGGGCGACGACAAGTGGTCGAGCCGGCTTCAGCCACCGCGGCCGCCGCTCGGCGCACACTTCGGACAGATTCGGCCGTTCTTCTTGACGACCGCCGGCGACTTCCGCGCGGCGCCACCGCCGTCAATCGACTCGGCCGAATTCCGCGCGAACCTACGGGAGGTCCGTGTGATCTCCGATACGCGCACAAACGAGCAGGTGCGCATCGCGCAATACTGGGAGGGCCTGGGTGGATCATTCAATGCCGGCGCGTGGAACGCCGTCGCGCGGCGCGCGATCGCGCAGCACGGATTGAGCGAACCGGACTCCGCGCGCGTTCTCGCCATGATGCATATGGCGGGGTTCGACGCAAACCTCGCATGCCACGAATCCAAGTACGTGTACTGGGTTCCGCGGCCGACGCAGGTTGATCCCCAGATCACACTTGCGATCGGCGTGCCTAACCATCCGTCGTACCCGAGCAATCACGCGTGCATTTCGGGGGCAATCGCGCGCGTCCTCGATACCCAGTTTCCCGATGAGCACGGCCTTTACTGGTCGATGGCGCGGCAGGCGGCGGAGTCGCGTATCTTGGGGGGCATTCATTACCGCATGGACATCGATGCCGGATTTCAGATTGCGGACAAGGTCGCGAAGCGAGCGCTCGAAATCGACGTGGTATCGGACAAGGCATTCACGCCGGTCGGCCACTAGCGCCTGTTGGATGCCGCGATTATCCGGGTCGATAAGTGCCGCAGATCGCCGCCGGACATCTGAAATCAATTTCTGTTCCGCCACAACCCGTCGGTCGGTGGTGCGATGAAATTCACCACGAAGCGGACGTTATTGCGGACGGCACAAATGTACCGGAAGGAGACGGCTACCCGCTAAGGGGACGTGGGGCTTCGCAATCTATTCACGCCTTTCGAACCATCCGGCGTAAGCAACGAAGGACGGCCTACTCACCGCGCGGCGGGTAAATTCAGGCGGGGCGCGTCGAGTCGTGGTTGCGGCGGTCGCGATGGGTGACCATGCGGCGATGCAGGTCCGCGATCGTGCTGCGACCGTAGGT
>Ga0111539_10013227_pt1 | contig 10314 bp, 14 predicted proteins | sample RhiMethybrSRZTD1_FD_79667 | JGI IMG/M metagenome (GOLD analysis project Ga0111539, IMG submission 79667) | Populus rhizosphere microbial communities from Tennessee, USA - Rhizosphere MetaG P. TD hybrid SRZTD1 (version 2) (version 2) | ecosystem: Host-associated > Plants > Roots > Rhizosphere >... | reverse complement strand
TCGGCGTCGTGATCGTCGCCGAGGCCGCCGACTCGGTGCGGTGTGCCCACGGGCTGCGCGTCGTCCCGGACACCACATGGGACGAGCTCGACGAGGCCGCCGTCGTCGTGATGCCGGGAGGCGGCGTGAACGAGCGGCTCGTCAGCGGGCCGCTCGTCGGGCACCTGCAGCGCCTCGCCGCGGACGGCACGCTGATGACGAGCGTCTGCACGGGCGCCTTCCTCTACGCGGCGGCTGGGTTCCTCGACGGCAAGCCGGCGACGACGCACTGGGGGTCGGTGGAAAGGCTCGCCGAGCAGTTCGATGCCGTCGAGGTGCGCCCCGACGCGCGGTTCGTCGACGCAGGCGACGTCGTCACCGCGGCCGGCGTCTCCGCCGGAATCGACATGGCGCTCCACCTCGTCGAGCGGCTGGACTCGACCGAGATGGCACGGCAGGTTCGGCGTTACATCCAGTACGACCCCGAGCCGCCGGTCTGAGCCGCTAGAGCTCGAACGGCACGCTGCTCACGCTGTGCGCTCGCGCAGACGCTCGACCAGCAGGAGCCCGGCTCCCGCGACCGCGGCCGAGGTGAGGAAGACCCAGGGATATCCGCCCAGGTCGGCCACGCCGCCGAGGGCGACGGCGCCGCTGGCGATTGCGAGGTCGACGAACGCCGTCACGGTTCCGGCCACAGCTCCGCGCTCGCGCGCCGGCGCCCGCTGCAGCGCGAGCGTCATCAGGGCGGGAAAGGCCAGGGCCTGCCCGATGGAGAAGACGAAGGTGCCGAGGTAGAGGCCGACCGCCGCCTGCCAGAGCCCCATCACCGCGAGCCCGGTCGCAAGGAGGACAAGCGCGATCCGCACCGTTCGCAGCGGGCCCACGCGGTCCGGGATCTTCGCGCCGACGCTCCGGACCGTGACGACGACCAGGGCGAAGAGCGCGAACAGGGGGCCGGAGCCGTCCAGGCCGATGTCGAGCGCGTAGAGCGAGATGAACGCGTTGAAGCCGCCGAAACCGAACAGGCCCATGCCGAGCACCAGTCCGGGGAGGAGCCCGTCGTGGTGCGGGAGCCAGCTGCCTCCGGCGGTGGGCCCGCCGTCGTGTGAGCCGGTCTCGGGCGCGAAGATCCCGAGCAGCCCGGCGGTGAGCGCAGCCGAGGCGGCCAGCACCCAGACCGAGTCCCAGTGGTCGTCGCGGAGGACGAGCTCGCCGAGCAGAGGCCCGACCGCGAGGCCGCCGTACGAGGCCAGCGTGTAGAGGCTGACGGCCTCGCCGCGCCGGTGCTCGGGCGCGAGGTCGTTGATGATGCTGATGCCGCCGACCAGGAAGAGCGCCTCGCCGATTCCGCTCGTCAGCCGCAGCCCGAGGACGGCGACCAGGTGGTCCGCGAAGACGAGGCCGAGTGCTCCGCCGAGCATGAGCACGCCGCCGCCGATCAGCAGCGGTCGGCGTCCGCGCAGGTCACCGAGCCGGCCCGCAGGCGGCTGCGCGAGCAGTGCGGTGAGGCTTGCCGCCCCGACTGCGACGCCGACGCCCACGCTCCCCGCGTCCAGCGGTCCCTTCGCGTACCGGGGCAGCACGGGCAGGACAACCCCGATCGAGAGGAACGCAAAGAACGTGGCCACGGCGACGAGCAGGAAGCTGGGGGAAAGCACACGCTCGCTTGACGCCGGCGCTTTGGTAAGTCTAGACTGACGGTAAGTCATGGCTTACGTACACCCGATGGACGCGCTGGGCGACCCTACTCGGAGGGCGATCTTCGAACGGTTGCGCTCCGGCCCGCTGCCTGTGGTCGAGCTCGCCCGCGGCGTGCCGGTCAGCCGGCCCGCCGTGTCGCAGCACCTCCGCGTCCTGAAGGACGCCGGTCTCGTCCGCGACCACGCGGTCGGGACGAGGCGGCTCTACGAGGTCAATCCCGAGGGCTTCGCCCAGGTGCGCACCTGGTTCGAGGACCTCTGGGCCGATGCGCTCGACGCCTTCAAGCGGGCGGCCGAGGCAGAAGGGAGCACAGAATGAGCGAAGTGGCGACGATCGCACCCGTCAGCAAGTCGATCGCGGTCGCGTGCTCGCCGGAGCGGGCCTTCGAGGTTTTCACCGGCGAGGTCGCGTCCTGGTGGCCGACGGCGCAGTATTCGATCCACGAGGGCAAGGTCACGGACGTCGTGATGGAGCCGCGCGTGGGCGGCGAGATGTACGAGATCGCCGAGAGCGGCGAGCGGGCGCACTGGGCGCGCGTCCTCGAATGGGACCCGCCGAGCCGGCTCGTCCTCGCGTGGCTGGTCAATCCCGAGACCGACGGTCCGACGGAGATCGAGGTCACGTTCACGCCCGAGGGCGACGGCACGCGGGTCGACTTCGAGCACCGCAACTGGGAAGCGGCCGGCGTCGCCGGCGCCCGCATGCGGGACGGCTACGAGAGCGGCTGGGACGAAGTCCTGGCCCCGTTCGTCGAGAAGGCGGTCTGACCGCCGCAAGGGCCCGGGCGGCCGTCGCCGAGCGGCCGCCCGGGTCCACACTTGGCGGTGGTGCTGGACTACCCGGATCCACCGCTCGACGACGGAGTCGTCCGTTTGCGGCCCTGGACGAACGGCGATCTCGACACCGTCGTCGAGGCGAGCCGGGACCCCTACATCCCGAAGGTCACGTCCGTCCCCGCCCCGTACACGAAGGGCGCCGGGATGCGCTGGATCGAGCGGCAGGACGCGCGCCGGACCGGCGGCGCAGGACTCTCCTTTGCGATCGCCCTCTCGCCGAGCGACGCGAGCGTCGGCGGCCTCGTGATCATCCACCGCGGCCAGGGCCTGTACGGCCTCGGCTACTGGGTGCTTCGCTCCGCCCGGGGCCGTGGGGTCGCCTCCCGTGCGGTCGGCCTCGTCGTCCGGTGGGCTGTCTCGCAGCCCGGCGTCGCCGACCTCGAGGCGCTCGTCGAGCCGTGGAACGAGGCCTCTCGCCGCGTCGCGGAGCGAGCCGGGTTCGTCGCCGAGTCACCGGCGCGGGTCGAGACCTCGGTATCGGGCCGCCGCGCCGAGGTGATCCGTTACGTGCTGGGCGGCCAGTCGCCGCGCATGGACTCATAGGGGCCCGGCCAGTCGCCATAGGCCTCGCGAGGCGAGCTCGTCTCCTGGGGAGCGGAAGCCCCGTGGCGTGCCGCGACCTCGTCGACCGGGTAGTGGAGCGTCTTGTCCTTGGAGCGCGTGCCCACCATCAGGATCGCGCAGGGCCCAGCTCCCGCGCCGACGAAGATGTGGTGCGTCCCGGCCGGGCAGTGGACGAAGTCCCAGGCCTTCAGGCGCCGCTCCTCGCCCTCGATGATGCAGATGCACTCGCCGGAGAGCACGAGGAAGTCCTCCTGCACCGTCTCGGCGTGGTACTTGCCGTTCGGTTGGCCCGGCTGGACGACGTGGATCCCGATCCCGTAGTCGGAGAAGTGCGCGTCGCTCGGCTCGAAGTCCGTCCACCGGCCGCCGCGCTCGTGGCCCATCCAGCGCACGTCGGCCACGTTCAGGACGAACCAGCCCGGCGATGCGACGGCGGTCCCGTGCTCGGTGTCCTCGAGCCGTGCCTCTTCAGGTGCTTCCACGGGCGGCACGTTTACCACGAGCGGCGTCGAGCTCGCGGAGGGTGGCGGCCAGGGCCTCGCCGAGCTCTTCGAGCAGGCGCTCGTAATCCGCACGCGTTCGCGGCAGCCGTCGCTCGAGCACCTCGTAGGCGGAGAGGAGGGCAGGGTCGGCCGCACGCACGAGAACTTCGCCCTTCTCGGTGACCTCCACGAAGTAGGAACGGCCGTCCTCGGGGTTGGGTGTCCGCCGGACGAGGCCTCGATCGACGAGCCGCTGGATGTTGTCGCGCAGCGTCGTCACGGCGATGCCGGTCCGTTGCGAAATCTGCGACGGCGTCACGGGCGCCAGTCGCCGGATCACGGAGAAGAGCCCGAACAGGTACGCGGGGATCCCCACTTCGCGGAGCTGCCGGTCGACGATCGCGCCGGTGAGCTCGTACAGGCGGTAGACGTCGAGGAAGAGGTGCCGGTCCTCCACCCGAACGAGCATAGTGGACGTTACTGCGTGTACGCGCTAGATTCTGCGTTCACGCACTATGTCCAGGGCCGCTTCCCTCATCGCGCTCGTCCTGCTGCTCGCCCTCGGCACGGGTGCCGGGCCCGCCGCCAAACCGGCCGGGTCCTGGGTCGGCACCTACACGCTGGGCCGCATCGACCCGATCACCGTTTCGCTGAACGGGCGCCGGGCGACGGTCGCGCTCGGGCCGGGCCACGCGGGGCGGCAGACCGTTCCCGTCACGATCCGCAGCGGACGCGTGCGCTTCTCCCTGCCAGGGGTTCCCCGCGTCGTCTTCGGCGGAAAGCTGCGCGGGCGCCGGTTGGCCGGCGTCGTCCGGCAAGGCTCGCTGCGCGGCACGTTCTCGCTCGGGCGCGGGACCGCGCGCGGCCTGCTCGCCCGCGGGCTCTACGACCTCGGTGGAAAGACGTTCGCGGTCGGCGGCGGGAGGCTCGTCGACACCGAGACCGGGGAGGTTCACGGCCTCTTCCCGAAAGGGAGCACCTTCGACGTCGGCTCCGGGTTCGCGACCCGGGCGCCCGTGCAGGGGACGGCACGCTTCGACGTGGCCGCCGCGACGCTTCCGGGCGGCAGGGCGACGAGGCTTCCCACGCGCCAGCTCGAGGTGCGGTTCCGCAGCGGGCGGACGCTGCTCGCCGGGACGCTGACGTTTCCGCCCGGCGCCGGGCCGCATCCTGCCGTCGTCTGGATACACGGCGGCGGGCAGCAGACCCGCGACTACTTCCCGGACCTGCAGGCGCTGCTCGTGAGCTCGGGCGTCGCCGTGCTCGCCTACGACAAGCGGGGCGTGGGCCAGTCGGGCGGCGTCTTCCCGGGGGACCGGGCCGACCAGGGGGTCATCGACCAGCTCGCGCGCGACGCGGAAGCTGCTCTGCGCTTCCTCGCCGCCCAGCCGGGCATCGACCGGACGCGGGTGGGCCTCGCCGGTCACAGCCAGGGCGGCTGGATCGCTCCACTCGCCGCCACGCGCGAGCCGGCTGCGCGCTTCGTGATCGCCTTCGCCGGGCCGACGCTCTCGCAGGGAGAGACAGACGCCTGGTCGAGCGTCGCCGGCGCGGGTCAGTCGCCGCCGACCCAGACCGAGGAGCAGATGGAAGCCGAGGTGCTTCGCCAGGGATCGAGCGGCTACGAGCCCGGGCCGGCGCTGCGTGCGCTGCGTGTGCCGAGCCTCTGGCTGTTCGGCCGCATCGACTACGTGGTGCCGACACGGCTGAGCATCCAGCGGCTCCAGAGCATCGGCGGGAACTACACGATCGAGGTCTATCCGAAGGCCAACCACTCGCTCGTCGAGACGGCTACCGGCCTCAACTCGGAGATGCTCGTCTCCGACCGCTTCGCGCCCGGGCTCTTCCCGAGGGTCCGCGAGTGGGTGCGGGGCCGCTAGCGGCGCTCAGTCGCAAGGCGCAGCCCGAGAGCCGTCAGCACGAGCCCCGTCGCTGCGTCGAGCACGCGCCGGATCGTCGGCCGGCGTAGGAAGTCGCCGGCACGCGCGACGGCCAGCGTGTAGGCCGACAGCCAAGTCAACGTCATCGTGCAGAACACGAGCCCGAGCGCGCAGAGGCTCGCGAACGACGTCCCGCCGAACTGCGGCAGCAGGCTCGAGAAGAACACCGCCATCTTCGGGTTGCCCAGGTTGCTGAGAATGCCCTGGCGGAAGGCCGTTACCGGCGTCGAGGTTCCGCCTCCGGCGTGCGCCCGGGAACGGCCGCGGATCGCGGCGAGAAGCGACTGGGCGCCGAGGTAGACGAGGTACGCGGCGCCGACGAGCTTGAGCGCGACGAATGCAGGCTCCGAGGCGACGAGGAGCGCCGCGAGGCCGAGGCTCGTCGCCAGCGTCCAGACAGCCTGACCCGCCGCCACGCCCGCAGCGGTGGCCAGTCCCGCACCGCGGCCGCCCCGGAGCGAGTTGCGGATCGTCAGCGCCGTGTCCTGCCCGGGCGTCACGATCACGATCGCGGAGACGAGCAGATACGCAGCGAGCGTCTCGACCATCGCTCGCTAGTCTCGCAGGCGATGGCTCAGACGCACGAGCGCGAGTACGCCCACCATCATGATCACCACCATCACGAGCTGCCGACGTCCGGCCGCGAGCTCGACGGCATGGCGCTCAGTGCGACCCTGCACTGCCTGACGGGCTGCGCGCTCGGCGAGATCGTCGGCCTGATCATCGGGACTGCGCTCGGCTGGGGGAACTGGCCGACCGTCTTCCTGGCGATCGTGCTCGCGTTCCTGTTCGGCTACACGCTCACCAGCCTGCCGCTTCTACGGGCCGGGCTGGCGTTGTCGACGGTGATCCCGATCGCGCTCGCCTCCGACACGCTGAGCATCGCGACGATGGAGCTCGTCGACAACGCGATCGTCCTGCTCGTCCCCGGCGCCATGGACGCGGGCCTCGGCGACCTGCTCTTCTGGGGCAGCCTTGCCGTGGCACTCGTGATCGCCGGCGCCGCTGCGTTCCCCGTGAACCGCTGGCTGCTCGCGCGCGGAAAGGGGCACGCCGCGGTCCACAAGACCGGGATCCACGGCGGGCCGCCGATTCCGCTGGTGGCCGCGATCACTGTCGTCGCGGCCGTGTTCGGGACGGTGGTGCTGATCGTCGAGGGCTTCAGCTAGCGGCGCCTGGCCGTTCTGCCCGAACGGCCTTGACGATCGCGCCGTGCATCCCGTCGGCGACGCGGTGGGTGAAACGCACGCTGACGTCCTCGAACCCCGCGGCCTGCAGCCCGGCCTCGTACTCGCCCGCCGACAGCGCGCCGGCAACGCAGCCGCAGTACGAGCCGCGCTCGGCCCGGTCGGCCGCGCTCAGACGGTCCTCCGCGACGACGTCCGCGATCCCGATCCGGCCGCCGGGCTTCAGCACGCGTGCCATTTTTTTTTGCAATGCTGCGTCGTCCACCGAGAGGTTGATCACGCAGTTGGAGATGACGACGTCGACAGATTCGGCCGGAAGCGGGATGTCCTCGATCTCGCCCTTCAAGAAGACCGCGTTGCGGATCCCGGCCTCCGCGGCGTTTCGCTCGGCGAGCGCGAGCATCTCGTCGGTCATGTCGAGGCCGAAGGCCTTGCCGGTCGGGCCGACCCGCTTCGCGGACAGGATCACATCGATGCCGCCGCCCGAGCCGAGGTCGAGCACGGTCTCCCCTTCGGAGAGCTCCGCGACCGCGGTCGGGTTCCCGCAGCCGAGGCTCGCGAGCACCGCTCTCCGCGGTAGCTCTCCGCGCTCCTCGGCCTCGTACAGCGCCTCGCCGAACGACTCGTCCGGCGAGCCGTCGGGGCAACAGCCCGGCCGTCCGTCCGTGACCGATCGCGCCGCCTCTGCGTAACGGCGGCGGACCTCGTCCTTGAGCACTTCTGCGCTTGTCGTCATGCGACAACCTCCTTGAAGTCGACCAGGGCGGCGAGGCGTTCGATCGCCTCGTCCGACAGGGAGTAGTAGGCCCACTTACCGCGCTCCTCGCGCTCGAGCAGCCCTGCCTCGACCAGCTTCTTCAGGTGATGGCTCACCGTGGGCTGGGAGAGCGCCAGCGCCGGCACGAACTCGCACACGCAGACGGGCTGCTCCGTGCGGGCTAACAGGTTGACGATCTTCACCCGTGCCGGATCGGCAAGCGCCCGGAACAGCGTCGCCGTCGCGGCGGCCTCGTCCTCCGAGAGGCTCGGCGTCGCGAGCGGCGCGCAGCAGGTAATCACCGGCAGCTCGGTCAAATCGATCACTGTCGATGTATAGATGAACGTCGATGAGTTTGTCAAGTAGGTTGCCACCGTGGACGCTTTCCCGCTCCCCGGGTCGAGCCCCTGGGCGCTCGCCGCACCGGCCCCGGGGGCCGGGCCTCAGCACTGGGCGGGATCGTCGAGCGCGGCCCTCGACGACGACGGCTCCTTCGTCGTTGCGTATCGAGTGCGAGCCACTGCGAACCAATACGCCGCGACGGTTGTCGGCAGGTCGGAGGACGGGACAAATCTCGAGACCGTCGTCACGCTCGACAAGGACCGCTTCGACGCGATGTCGATGGAACGGCCGGCGCTCGTGCGCACGGAAAACGGCCGTTGGCGGCTCTACGTCTGCTCGGCGACGCCGAACAGCAAGCACTGGTGGATCGACGTGCTGGAGGCGGAGGAGCCCGAGGGCTTCGCTGAAGCCGAGCCGCGCACCGTCTTCCCCGGCGACGAGCTGACGGCCGTCAAGGATCCCATCGTGCAGCGCGCGAACGGCGGCTGGCGCGCGTGGATCTGCTGCCACCCGCTGGACACGGCCGACGAGGAGGACCGGATGACCACGGCCTATGCGACGAGCGCCGACGGGTTCGAATGGGAGTGGCACGGCACGGCGCTCTCACCGCGGACGGGGCGCTGGGACGCGCGCGGTGCCCGCGTGAGCACGGTGCTTCCGGACGGCCGTGCGGCCTACGACGGCCGGGCGACGAAGGACGAGAACTGGTTCGAACGAACGGGGCTAGCCGGGCCGGGCGGCGATCCCGGGCGGCTGGTGCAGACCAACGACGCGCCGGTGAGCCATGTGCGCTATCTCGACGTCCTCCCGCTCCCCGGCGGCGGCTACCGGATCTGGTACGAAGCGCCGCTTCCGGGCGAGAGCCACGAGCTCCGCACGGAGCTGATCGAGCCCTAGGCCGCGAAGCTAGTCGGAGCGCGGGTCCAGCTCGACCGCGCGCTCACCTGCCTCGCCGATCTTCTCGACGACCAGGTAGCCGTCGTACCGCTCGACGACGCGTTCCTCGTCCGCCAGCTCGTGGCCGGGCTTGACGATGAAGCGCGTGGGAACCCGGCGCACCTCCTCGTAACGCTGCAGCGTCAGCTCGATTCGATCGACGCACCCTATGTCGGCGCACTCGCAGACGAACTCGGCCGTCTCGAGCACGGAGTCGAAGGCCGCGTTGATCTCCTCGAGCCGTTCGTTCACACGGCGGAACACCGCTTCGTTGCGCGCAGCACGCTCGCTTCTTTCGGTCCCCGTTTCCCGCATTGGCCTTCCCCCTGGAGCGCCTGCGCGGAGCGTAGCGTGCATGTCTCTGCCCCGGGGCTCAGCGCGGCGAGGTCAGGCCGGTTTGCGCACGATCTCGAAGCCCTCGACCGAACCGACGACGAGCTCGCCGTCGGTCACGGCGTGACCCGGGACGATCACGAAGTGATGCGCGCGGGCCGCGACGGACTCCCACCGGGTGCGCTCGAGCTCGACCCGGCCGTTGCAGTCTTCGTCCGCGCATTCGCAGAGAAAGGGCAGTCGTGCGTCGGCGGGCACGAGCCCGTCGACGACGTCGTTGAGACGCACGTTTCCCATCCGAAAGAGCTCCTGGTTTTCGGCTCTGCGCGTGGCGCGGGTCGACATCAGTTGGGAAGTCCCCCTGCCTCAGATGTGCGAAACCCAGCCGTGGCGGGCGCTAAGCGACGAGCTCTCGCTCGAGGGGCGTGCGGAAGCGCGGCGTGACGCGCGTGGCGCCGAGCTGCTCGCTCAGCCGCTCGGCCACGGACTGGACGGCGGCCTCCGCCTCCCAGCCGACGTCCTCCAGGAGGCGGAACACGACGGTGCCGTCCGCGCGCTGTGCCCACCCGCCGACGATCCGGCCGTCCGACCACACCGTCGGACCGACGTTGCCTGAGCGGTCGAAGAGCGCCGGCCCGTGGTCGCCGAGGTACCAGGCGCGACCGGCCCAGCCCATCGCGGTCGGGTCGAGGGCCGGGAGCAGTGCGATCCAGGGCTCGACTGGCCCGACCGGCTCCAGGTCGTTCGGGAGCACCACGCCGACCTCGCCGTCGAGCTCGACCTCGGCGACGTCGGCGCCGGCCAGGGCGCGCCGAGTGTCGCCGAGCGTCCAGCCGGTCCACCACTTGACGTCGGCGACCGTCGCGGGCCCGAACGCCGAGAGCCAGCGGCGGACGAGCTCGACGCGCGCCGGCTCCAGTTCCCACAGGGGCAGTCCGCCCGACAGCCACGATTCGAGTGCGGTCCAGCGGTACTGGCTGCTGATCAGGGAACCGCGCGGCCTCGCCCGGACGATCTTCGCTTCCGCGGCGAGGACCAAAAGGAGTCGTGTCGTTACGGACTGCGTGCCCTCCCACTTCGTCCCGACGCCGAACACGAACTGCTCGCGGAGTTGCGAGACGTCCTTCGACAACTCCGCTCCGGTCGCTTCGCCGCGTGCCTCGAGGGCCGTAAGGGTCGCCCGCTCAGCCTCCGCCAGCCACGAAGTGACGTCGTCGGCGATGCCGCCTTCGGCGACCAGTTGCTCGAGCCGCTTCC
>Ga0111539_10013225_pt1 | contig 10315 bp, 7 predicted proteins | sample RhiMethybrSRZTD1_FD_79667 | JGI IMG/M metagenome (GOLD analysis project Ga0111539, IMG submission 79667) | Populus rhizosphere microbial communities from Tennessee, USA - Rhizosphere MetaG P. TD hybrid SRZTD1 (version 2) (version 2) | ecosystem: Host-associated > Plants > Roots > Rhizosphere >... | reverse complement strand
GCCGAGGTGCAGATACCTCGTAAAACAGTCTGCAAACTGTTAGTTGCCAACGACGACAACTACGCCCTAGCCGCCTAAAAACCGGCTTAAGCCGTCTGACTGGAGCCGTGCTTGTGCGTCCAGACCCGCAAGGGTTTTATCAGGCGTCATCTTCACAAGATCGCGACGAGGTACGTCCGGGACCAGATCGCTAAGATCCTTTACGGAATCGCCGTCGGCCTACCCTGCTCGTCGGGTTACCGCCGGTTAAAACAGTAGACGTAGCTACGCATGTAGAGCTGATGGCAGAGGGCTTGCGGACGCGGGTTCGATTAACGCAATGGTCGCCTTTGCCCGCGAGGGCAAAGTGATAACGGGGCTCAATCGGTGAACCCTGTGTGACTCGACAGAGTCACGTGGCAACGCCGAGGGGTGCAGGAAGGCCAACTTCCTTCGCCCTGTAGAGACTCATAGACAGGCTGAGTGCCGACGCACGGAGCCTGCACTAGGATCCGAATCTGCTGACGATTCGGATAACACGCCCCGCTCCGGTACTCGGTCGTACGAGCATCGGATGAAGGCATAGTCCAGCCCGTCTCGAAAGAGATGGAATAGCTGTCCCGCCGCCTCCACCAATCGTCCCTCTGGTCAACTGACCAGAGGGACCTAACCCTCGAAGCTTTTCCGCAACCTCTAACGCCGGCCGCCGAGTAGTGAGCCGAGCACGCCGCGAATCAGCGCTCGCCCGGCTTGCGACCCGACCGAGCGTGCCGCGCTGTTCGCCATCGCTTCGATGAGCCCCGTCGACTGGCGGCCGCCACGCGGACCGCGGCGGCCGAACAGGATGTCGTTGGCGAAACTTCCGTCGCTGCGCTGCTCGGGTGGCGGCGCGCGGCGCGCCGGCGCCTCGCGCTGCCATGACGACGGCTGCTCCGCCGGAGCCGCCGCCTCTGCCCTGCCCTTGAGCTTCTCGTACGCGGATTCGCGATCGACGGCTTTCTCGTAGAAACCCGCAATCGGCGAAGCCGCGATCAATCGTGCCCGCGCATCGTCGGGCAACGGACCGAGCTGGCTCGCAGGCGGAACGATCAGGGCTCGCTCGGTGACGCCGGGCCGGCCTTTCTCGTCGAGCAGCGACACGAGCGCCTCGCCAACGCCGAGCTCGGTGATGACTTGCTCGACCGAGAACGCGGGATTCGGCCGCATGGTTTCGGCGGCGGATCTCACGGCCTTCTGGTCGCGCGGCGTGAACGCGCGCAGCGCGTGCTGAACACGGTTGCCGAGTTGGCCGAGCACCACGTCGGGGACGTCCAGCGGGTTCTGCGTCACGAAGTAGACGCCGACGCCCTTCGAGCGAATCAAGCGAACCACCTGCTCGATCTTGTCGAGCAGCGCTTTCGGCGCATCGGTAAACAGGAGATGCGCTTCGTCGAAGAAGAAGACGAGCCGCGGCTTCTCCGGATCGCCTACCTCGGGCAGACGCTCGAACAGCTCGGACAGCATCCACAGCAGCAACGTCGCGTAGAGCTTCGGCGAGCTCATGAGCCGATCGGCCGCGAGGATATTGACGACACCGCGACCGCCCTCCGTCTGCATGAGGTCATCTATGTTCAGCATCGGCTCGCCGAACAGCTGCTCCACGCCCTGCGTTTCGAGCGCGAGCAAGCCGCGCAGGATCGCGCCGATCGACGCCGCGGATACGTTGCCGTACTCGGTCGTCAGCTCGGCCGCATGCTCGCCGACGTGCTGAAGCATCGCGCGCAGATCTTTGAGGTCGAGCAGCAGCAGCCCCGCGTCGTCGGCGATCTTGAACGTCAGGTTCAGAACGCCCTCTTGCGTGTCGTTCAACTGCAGCAGCCGTGCGATCAGCAGCGGCCCGAGATCCGACACCGTCGCTCGAATCGGATGCCCGCGTTGGCCGAACACGTCCCAGAACACGACGGGGACGGCTTCGTAATGAAGCTCGACGCCGAGTTGCGCGGCGCGTTCGGCGACCTTGGCGTTTGCGCCGCCGGCCGCCGCGAGCCCCGCGAGATCGCCTTTGACGTCGGCCATGAACACCGGCACGCCGATTCTCGAGAATTGCTCCGCGACCGTCTGCAGCGTCACGGTCTTGCCGGTGCCGGTGGCGCCCGTGATGAGGCCGTGCCGATTCGCGAGCGCCGGCAGCAGCACCAGCTCTGTGGCACCGGCTTTCGCGACCAGAAGTGGCTCACTCATTGCATGGACCCCTGCTGCGGGCGCTCGTTTTTTCGCCGCTCGCTCGCGCCGTTCGAATATACAACACGGCCTTTTCTACGGTAGCTTACCCCGCACTGCAAACGCCGCTCGGGGGAGCTTCGTCGCGATGGCGACCACAATTGCGCAACGCCTGCCAAGGCCGATTTCTTTCGTCGTCTGGATCGTTGCCGTCTTGCTCGGCACTTTCGCTTTGGCCGCGATCGCCTGGAACCGCGGCGAGAGCATCGACGCGTTGTGGTTCATCGTCGCCGCGATTTGCGTGTACGCGGTCGCCTACCGCTTCTACAGCGCATTCCTCGCGGCGAAGGTGCTCGCGCTCGATCCGACGCGCGCGACGCCGGCCGAGCGCTTCAATGACGGCCGCGACTTCGTGCCGACGAATCGCTGGGTCGTGTTCGGCCATCACTTCGCCGCCATCGCAGGCCCCGGCCCCTTGATCGGCCCGACGCTCGCGGCGCAATTCGGCTATCTACCGGGAACGCTCTGGATCTTGATCGGCGCGGTGCTCGGCGGCTGCGTGCAGGACTTCGTCGCGCTCTTTTGTTCCATTCGCCGCGACGGGCGCTCGCTCGGGCAAATGGCGCGCGACGAGCTCGGGCCCATCGGCGGCGCAGTCGCGCTGGTCGGCGTCATGGCCATCATGATCATTCTGATTGCCGTGCTCGGCCTCGTCGTCGTGAATGCGATGCGGCACAGCCCGTGGGCCACGTCGACGGTCGCGGCAACGATTCCGATCGCCGTTCTGATCGGTATGTTCATGCGCCACCTACGACCGGGGCGCGTTCTCGAAGGCACCGCCATCGGCGTCGTGCTACTGCTCGCTGCTGTGTGGGGCGGCGGGTGGATCAACGAACACCCGACTCTGCGGGCGTGGTTCGACTACGACGCTCCGGCACTCGCGCTGATGGTCATCTTGTACGGGTTCGCGGCCGCGGTGCTGCCGGTATGGCTGCTGCTCGCGCCGCGGGATTACCTGTCGACGTTCATGAAGATCGGCACGATCGCCGCGCTCGCGTTCGCGATCTTGATACTGAACCCGCAGGTCAAGATGCCGGCCTTGACGCAGTTCGTCGACGGCACGGGGCCGATCTTCGGCGGTAATGTCTTTCCGTTCGTGTTCATCACGATCGCGTGCGGCGCGATCTCGGGCTTCCACTCGCTGATCTCCTCGGGCACGACGCCGAAGCTGCTCGCCAACGAGCGCGATGCGCGCGTCATTGGCTACGGAGCGATGGCGGTGGAGTCGTTCGTCGCAATCATGGCGATGGTCGCTGCCTGCGTGCTCGACCCCGGCGTTTACTTCGCGATCAACAGCCCGGCCGGTGTCGTGGGCGCCGACCCCGCAACGGCCGTCGCGACGATCAGCTCGTGGGGCTTCCCGGTCACCGTCGACCAGATGAGCATGCTGGCGAACGAGATGGGCGAAAGCACTCTGTTCGCGCGCACGGGCGGCGCGCCATCGCTGGCCGTCGGCATGGCGAGCATTTTCTCGAACGCGTTCGGCAACACGCTGCTCTCGGTCTGGTACCACTTCGCGATCATGTTCGAGGCGCTGTTCATCCTGACGACGGTCGACGCCGGCACGCGCGTTGCGCGGTTCATGCTTCAGGACCTGCTCGGCAACATCGCGCGCCCGCTAGGCCGCACGAGCTGGTACCCGAGCGTCCTGATTTGCAGCGGCCTCGTCGTCGCGGGCTGGGGCTACTTTCTCTATTTCGGCACGCTCGATCCGCTCGGCGGCATCAACAGTCTGTGGCCGTTGTTCGGCATCGCGAACCAAATGCTCGCCGCCATCGCCTTGTGCGTCGCGACCACCGTGCTCGTCAAGTCGGGCCGCGTGCGATTCGCGTGGGTCACCGTGCTACCGCTGGTGTGGCTCGTGGCCGTCACGACGGCGGCGGCGTGGGACAAGCTGTTCAGCCCGGACCTACGCGTCGGCTTCCTGTCGCACGCCAACGACCTCGCCGCCAAGCTCGACGCCGGCACTCTAACCGGTGCCGCGGCCGATCAAGCACCGCAGCTGATTTTCAACGACCGGCTCGACGCCGCTCTCACATTGTTCTTCTTGATCACCGTCTGGGTGCTCGTCGTCGAGACCGTGCGCATCTGTCACGCGCGGCTATCGGGCCGGAGCTGCCCGCCTCTTGCCGAGACGCCGCACGTGCAAACGCGGCTCGTGGAGAGTTGACGCGATGCGTCTCGCGCTGCGAAGGGTCTGGGCACTGCTCCGTGAGGTCACGGGCGACGACGCTTACGAGCGCTACCTTGCGCATTGGCGCACCGCGCACGCGGCGGACGGCACGATGCCGCTCGACCGGTCGTCGTTCTACCGCGAGGAGCAGCGGCGCAAATGGGACGGCGTGCGACGCTGCTGCTGAGCGCTCGAACGCGCTAGCGGCGCGTCAGCGTGTCGCGCGTTTCGCTCTCACGTCGTACGTGAACGACAGCTTCTCGCCGACTTGCAGCGCACCCGCCATGACGCTGAAGGGCTGCATGCCGAGATCGGCATGGTTGAGCTCGAACTCGCCGGTCGCGTGCAGCTGATCACCTTCGATCGTCACTTTCGTCGGCACCTTGAGATCGATGACGCGACCGAGCATCTCGACCTTGACCGCGAGCTCTTGCATGCCGGCGCCGGCGGCGGGACCGGTTCCAGTGATGCGGATCTGCGGATACTTCTCGCCGTCGAGCACGCGCTCGCTCAGCATGTTCTTGCGCGTGCCCGCGATGTCGTCGGGCTTCGGGACGCTCGAGAAATCGTCGCCGAGCGTACTGCGCAGTGCGGGATCGTCGACGACGAGCTGACCAACGCCGAACTGCAGGTCGAACTGCGATTTGGCGAGGTCGTCGCGGTTGACGAGCACGTTGCCGCTCAGGTCGCCGACGGCGATCGTGTGGTTGTGGCCAAACCGCGAGAACGCGCCAGCCTTGTAGACGAGCCAATGGAAGTCGGACTGCGCCGGATCGACGACATAACGCTCGCCTTCCTGCCCCGGGGCGACTCCGCTTACGAAGAGCGCCGCCAAGCCCACAGCCAGCGCTCGGCTACCGAAGCGCCCGCCCCAAGCCCACGTCGACTGTTTAGTCATGGGGGAATTCTACTCGACGACGGCTGAACGCCGCCTGACCATCGGTCGAAGCGGTAGCAACCCCTTGCCTCGACGATGCGCGCGAGAGCCGTCCCGAGATGTCGGTCGAACGTTCAACCGCCGTCGAATTTTTTCGCCATCCAGCGGTCAGAGGTAGCTGTCTCCCGGGGCTTTTTTGTTCAGCGCTCGCCCGCCTGTGTTAACGTTGATCGGGGGGCGCATTTCTTCTGCACAGGACGTAAGATCGGCTCATGTCCCTGCTGCCCTTAGACCGGTCGAGGCTCCGCTTCTTGGCGGTCGCCACGGCCGTGTGTCTCGCGGGCTGCGGCGGCTCCCAAGTCATCGTCGAATCGACATTTCCCAAGCCGCTCGTCGAGGCATTGCCCGTCAGCATGGGCGTCGTCATTCCCGACGAGCTGTACAACTTCATCTACACCGAAGACATCCCCGACCAGTCGCTGTGGACGATCGCGCTCGGCGACGCGAACGTCGCAATGCTCGCGCCGCTGTTCGAAGGGATGTTCCGCCAGACGACGGACATCGATTCGCTGGCCGTGGCGGCCACGGACTCGAGCTTGGACGGCGTCATCGAGCCGAAGCTCGAGAAGTTCGAGTTCGACGTGCCGCAAGGCGAGCGCGACAAGTTCGTCGAGGTCTGGCTGCAATATCAAATCACGGTCTACGAACCCTCGGGCGCCACGATCATCGAGTGGCCCGTCTCGGGGTACGGCAAATCCGAGCTCGCGCGGGATGCCGAGGACGCCGTGCAGCGCGCCGCTATCGTGGCGATGCGCGAGGCCGGCGCAACAATCGCGACGAAGTTCAGTGAACAACCACAAATCAAGGAATGGTTAGGGGGTATTGGTCATGATGCCGCACCCGTCACAGTCGGGCCCCAAGCAGCCGCGGGTGGAAATCCGTCGGCCGAATCAGCAACCGCGCCGTTGGAATAGCATGGAACGGCTGCGCTTAATCGGTATCGCGGCGGCACTGCCCCTGATCGGCGCGTGCGGCGTCACCGCGCGCCTCGAGCCGTACAAGCAAACCAACGCCGTCATCAGTGCAGGCGAGCACGTCGTAGTTCTCGCGCGCAAGCAGCACTCGACGCACGAAGCCGAGGAAGACTTCGTTCAGTGCATCAGCGACGGCTTGGCGGACGGTAAGCACGGGCTCCAGGTGCACTCCTCGAAAGATTTCGAGGACAAGATGTATCCCTGGTTCGAGCCCTCGACAGCTCCCTTGAGCACCGAGGACCTCACGGTGCTGCTCGCGCGTCCCGGCGTCGCCGAGCAGGTACGTGAGACGGGCGTTCGCTACGTCGTGTGGGTCGACGGGTCGACCGACCGCGTCGCGAGCGGTGGCGGCATCACCTGTGCGGCCGGCGTCGGCGGCGCGGGCTGCATGGGCCTCGCCTGGTGGGAGGACGACTCCCGCTACGACCTGACGGTGTGGGACGTCAAAGACAGCGAGAACGAGGGCACGATCTACGCCGACTACAAGGGGCGCTCGGTCATGCCAGCCATTGTCATTCCGATCCCGCTGATCACTCGGCCCCAGAACCATGCGTGCAAGGGGCTCACGGACCAGCTGCGCCAGTTCTTGACGACCCCGGAAGGCTACTCGTCCCCAGCCACCCAAGCAGCCGGCTAACCGTTAGCTGCGAGGGCCGTCGCGTCGGCGACGGGAATTTTGCCGACTCCGTCGCCGCGAGCGAGCGCACGCCGGCCTAAACTGGCCGCTGCACTTGGCATCCGGAACCGCGTCACAGCGGGCCGTCATTAATGAGCGACCGCCGCGACCTGGAGCTCGTTCTCGAATCTGGAACGCCGCTCATCGTCATCGAGACCACGGACGAGACGCGCGTCCTCGAGCTGTTGCGCGAGATCGCCGTCTCGCGCTCCGCAAGCTCCTACCGTCCACTTTTCCGCTGGTCGATCACCGACGGGATCCAGCGGCTCGACCTCGAGCTCGAGGCCCAACGCCACAACGCCGAGCCCGAGGAGGCGCTGCGGCATATTCGCGCAACCAGCAAGCCGGGCGTCTTCGCCCTACTGGACTTTCACCCGTTCCTGAAAGAGCCCGTGCACATCCGCTTGCTCAAAGACATCGCGCTGGCAGCGGACACCGCCAAAATCACGCTGCTCTTGATCGGCCATCGCCTCGAGATTCCGCAGGAGCTCACGGGCTTCACCTCGCGTTTCGCACTGCGGTTGCCGGACGCCAGCGATCGACGCGCCATCGTCGAGAGGTGCGCGGATGACTATCTCAGCGAGACAGGCCGTCGCGTCAAAGTGGATCCCGCGGCGCTCGAGCTGCTGATCCAGAATTTGAGCGGCTTGACGACGGCAGACACGGAACGGCTCGCGCGCAATGCGATTCGCGACGACGGTGCCGTCACCGCGAGCGACTTACCGGCCGTGATGAAAGCGAAATATCAGCTCCTCAACCGCGGCGGTGTGTTGAGCTTCGAGTACGACACGACGCGGCTCGCTGAGCTCGCGGGATTCCGCAACCTCAAGCAGTGGTTGACGCAGCGGACTTGGGCTTTTCGCCCGAATCCGCCGGCGGGGCTCGAGTCGCCGAAGGGCATTCTGCTGCTCGGCGTCCAGGGGTGCGGCAAGAGCCTCGCTGCGAAAGCGACGGCCGGAGCGTTCGGCGTGCCGCTACTACGCCTCGACTTCGGCTCGCTGTACAACAAGTTCCACGGCGAGACCGAGCGAAATCTCCGCGAGTCGCTGCAGACCGCGGAAGTCTTGAGTCCCTGCGTCCTGTGGCTCGACGAGATCGAGAAAGGCCTCGCGACGGGCAATGATGACAGCGGGACCGCGCGCCGTGTCCTCGGCGGCCTCCTCACCTGGATGGCGGAGCGACGCGCACAGGTTTTCATGGTCGCGACGGCCAATGAGGTCAGCGAGCTGCCGCCGGAGCTGATCCGCAAGGGTCGATTTGACGAAATATTCTTCGTCGACTTGCCGCCGCCGCAGAGCCGCGCCGAGATACTGACGATCCACCTGCGCAAGCGCGGTCTGGCGCCGGAGCGCATGAATCTCGCGCAGCTCGTGGCCCTGACGGACGGATTCTCGGGCGCCGAGATAGAGCAAGGGATCGTCTCGTCGCTCTATGCCGCGCACGCGCTGGGCCAGCAGCCCGACGACAGCCACGTCGCGCACGAGCTCCGCAAGACGCGACCGCTGTCCGTGATCATGGCGGAGCGCGTCGCTGCGCTACGCGAGTGGGCGGTCGGGCGCACGGTGCCGGCCGAATGAGTGCCGCTGGCGAGGCACACTGAAACCGCCTAACGTAGCTAAAGAAGAAACGCTCGTAACTGCTTCGATGACAAACCGATCCTCCGACAATTTCGATGACCTCGAAAATACCGACGAGCTGCCCGTGCTGCTCGAGCCGGTCGAGGACGTTGCGGAGCCGGCAGCAGTCGCGCGACACGAAGACACGGCGAACCACATCGAGGTCTTCGCGCCGCCTTTGCGTGACGCCGAAGCCGAGGAGGAGCTCGCCTTTCCGCCCCAACGTGACGCCGAAGCCGAAGAGGAGCTCGCGGCGCTCTCGCAACGCGCCGAGCAAATCCCGGCGCTCGACGCCCAGATCCGCGTGCTGACCGACAGCATGCGCGATCTCGAGCAGCGGCTGGCCGAGAAGGATCAACGGCTCGATGAGCTGCGCGCCACGTTGGCTTCGCTCCCCAAATCGACGAACGGCCCGACTGCGAACGAGCAACGCCTCGCCAGAGAGCTCGCGGACCGCGACGCGCAAATCATCGCGCTGCGCATGACCGTCGAGAAACTAGAAGAGACTGCCGCGGCGCGCTCGACCGAGCTCAAGGGGCTGCGCGAGGCCGCGGCGACGCGCAGCCGCGAAGCCGACGAGCTTCGCCGAGAGCTCGCAGCTCGACCGGTTGTCGACCCGACGCAGCCGGATCTTCGCGAGGCGTACGCCACGCTGCAGTCGTACGTTGCGGGGCGCCGCGCCTGGTGGGACGAAATGCAGGAGACGAACACGCGTCTGACGGCACGCGCGACCGAGCTCGAGCAGGAATTGGCGGCGCGCGCCAAGAGCGTCGCCGCTGCAGAGGAGTTCGCGGCTAAGGAGTCGGGGCGCGCCGTCGAGCTACGTGCCGAGCTCGTCGGGTATGCCCGCCGCGCCGCCGCACTCGAGCGCGAGCTCAAGCTGCTGCGCGCACCGGCGGAGGTCCAGGCACCGGAGCTCGCGATCCATACGGAAGCACCGCAGCCGAGCGAAGCCACTCAAATGCCGCCGAGCGCGCCAGCGCCGGCGAGCGCACCTCCGCCCGCGAGCCCCGCCGCCCACGGCGCTGCTGCGGCACCTGAGGCGCCGCCGCTCCTGACGGATGCCGTCGACGTCGTACCCCCGACCGTCGAAGCGATCTCACAGCTCGAAGCCGAGGTCGAATACAAACGCCAGCAAGTCGCCGCGCAGCTCGTCGAGCTTCGCGACCGCGAGCAGCAACTGCGCGCTACGAAGAACGAGGTCGGAGCGTTGCGCAACGAGCTCGACGACAGCCGCTCCGACTTGGCGCGGCTCGAACGAACCGTCGTCGACAAGGACCGCGCTCTCGAAGCTCGCGATGCGCGAATCGCAGCGCTCCATGAAGAGCTCAAGCAACACCTGGTCGAGAAGCGCTCCACTGGCGACTCCTCGCAGCCGACGATCGAGCCCGATGCTGCGCGTCACATCACGCTTGCAGGAGCCGCAGAGAATAGTCCCACGCTGATCTGCCTGACGGGCGACGCGCCGAAGCGCTTCGCGCTGACGAAGAAGACGGTCACGGTCGGGCGCGGACCTCACTGCGACTTGCAAATCATCACGCACTTCGTGAGCCGAGAGCACGCCCGCCTGACCGTCAGCCCCGGAGCAACGCTCATCGAAGATCTCGGCAGCCGCAACGGCGTGTTCGTGAACTCCGTTCGCGTGGACCGCCGACAACTTCAGCAAGGCGATCTCGTCACGATCGGCGAGACGCAGTTTCG
>Ga0111539_10013224_pt1 | contig 10316 bp, 8 predicted proteins | sample RhiMethybrSRZTD1_FD_79667 | JGI IMG/M metagenome (GOLD analysis project Ga0111539, IMG submission 79667) | Populus rhizosphere microbial communities from Tennessee, USA - Rhizosphere MetaG P. TD hybrid SRZTD1 (version 2) (version 2) | ecosystem: Host-associated > Plants > Roots > Rhizosphere >... | reverse complement strand
TCTCATCGGGTGAGATTACCAATTTGCCTTCGATTTTAATGTCATCGAATACCAGGTGGTACAATTGGTTGGAAACGGTGAGAAATCCCCCGAAATCATTGTTGGATTTAACCGGATCAGAAACATACCCGATGAATGAGGATGAAAGCCGGTCGAATTTTTCTTTGTTTATTTTTTTAAGGCTGATGTTGCTTGTTGTAATGGCGATTATAAAAACGGCGCTGTCGCCGGTGAAGATCTCGAGTAGCGTTTCATCGGCCAATGTATATTTTTTCCGGAAGATATCCAATGATAATTCAGTTGAATCGATTTTGCTTTTTTGAAACACAATGCGATCTTTCTGTTGATTAAGAAATAAAATATTCTTTTGCAATGTTGTATAATCAACTGCATCGGGTGACGTGGTGATTAGTTGTGTCCTTAGCTGCTCCAGTTTTTTTTCGATCTGAGCTTTTGTATTGATGTCGTTGCTGCTCATGCTGCGGTTCTGGTAGATCTGGTCGTTCAGCAGTACGGCGCGGCTTCTTTCGAAAAAGTAAAACGCTTCATGCGGACGATTGGCAAGGTAACATGCCCTGATGGCCTGCTCATATAAAATCCTGGTGTTCCTCCTCCATGCAAGTTTAGATTGCAATTCAGACTGGCTTGCCTTAACTTTTGTAAGAACTTTATCGGCAGTTTTAAATATTCGTAACGATTCATTGAGGTAACTGGTATCCCCTGTTACTTCAAATTGTTTTACAAATGCGTTTCCTTTTTCCCGGATGAGCCCGGTAATGTATATAAGCTGAGGATTGCGTATAAACTTCTCCTGTGGCATGTGGGCAACCACATTTTCATCAACACCATTGCCGAGCACGTCAAAGGCCCGTTTAAAATAATGAAAGGCTGAATCAAACATATTCATTCCTGCATATGCATTAGCCATGTTGCCGCGTACGTTTGATGTTTCGATTTCATCAAATATTGTTTCCTGTTCTACGCGTGATTTGTATTTTATTGCTTCCCTGAAATATTTTAATGCACTTCGTGGATCATGCAGGTAATAAAGGTAAACAAACCCTATATTATTAAGTGTTTGTTTAGTTTGAAGCATGAACCTGTTCTTTCTATTGCAATCCAGAGATTTTTGCAGGTAAGTAAGAGCATCCTCATATTTATGCTGATTTCTGGAAATCAGTGAAAGCTGGTTATAGAAAGGCCCACAATCATTTTCATGCCCTTTAAGAATGAATTCATCTATCCTTTCATGCAATTGTTTTTCAGCAGGTTCCAGCGCGTTCATTGCTATTAAAGCATTCATGCGGTTGCTGAAGAAATTCATCTTGAACACATAGTTATCACCAGGTGATGCATTTTCGTCTGTCATCGTCTCCCCTATTGATGAATAATTCAGGCAACGTTGGTAATCACCAATATCAAGCGCATATGTTGAGCGTTGCCAGAGATTGAATAATAAAATCTGATGATCAATAGCATTAAACGACAAAGCATAGTGAATGCTACTATCCAAAGCATCCATTTTGCTGCTGATAAGATTTAATGAATCGAAGTAAATGTGTAAAAAGTAATAAGTTTTTATCAGGAATGCAGTGTCGGTAATTGAATTGTTTTTTTGCTGCAGAATATTGATCGCATTCAGAGTGTACGAGACTGCTTCATTAAATTTACTGGTCAGATAGTAAAGCGCGCCGATCCGTTGCAATAGTAAAACTCTTACAGTATCATTTATCTGAGGACATTTTTCAAGCTGCAAAGAAACAGGCAACAGTTCATTCAACTGTTGCCTTTCAGGAACATCAGAGGTTCTCAGAAATAAGATCCTTTCACGTAATATTATACGGTCGGGGCATTGGGAAAACAACATCACCTCAACACCCATAAAACACATTACCAAACAGATGATGCGCATATAGTTTAATACGTGATGTACTGATTTTCCTGCGTTACAGCATCTGAGATTCCGTTTACAGGAGGCGCTTTTGCAACATTCATCATTCTAAGATAGTTGGCCATATTACTGAAATGGCCTTGTTGTGCGATGTCGTATGCAAGCCTTCCCGATACAACCGGTGTAGCGAAAGAAGTTCCTTCCAAAGCATTTGCCGGATCAATGTATGGCAGCAGGTACATACAGCACGGGTTTCCCGTTGTTGTGCGGTTTACTACTCCAAGAGTAACAAACTCTTTTGAAAAATTCTGAAAATAACAGGGCACTCCAGGTTCACGCATGCCTGTAACCGAGATTACGGTATATTTCACGGGATCTAATGCAAGACTGGCGGGCATAAATAATCTGTCAGGCGACTTCAACCTGTTTTCCTCACGTACTACAGGTGAACAAACAAGATTACCCGTGGCAGCATCATCAGAATTGCCGGCTGCAGCAACAAGAGGTATTGAATCGTTGTGGCATTTGGTTACATAATAGTCAAGCACAACATCGCTTGGTCCATAATAACCCATACTTGCATTGATCACCGTTGCATGATTTTCCACGGCATAGCTAAGACCGCAACAAAATTCGAAAATACTTCCTGTGGCATTACTGTCAAGAACCTTCACTACCATCACCTTTGGCACTGATGAATTGCCACTTGCCTGATAAAATGAATTGATAGCAATATATGCTACGGAGGTACCGTGCTTGTATTTATAATCATCCAGGTAATTGTTTGGATCAGCACCAAATAACATATTCCTGCCTGCACCACTCCATAAGATCTCAGTTCTCAAGCCTTCTTCCATGTATGTTGTGTCGATGCCTGTATCAAGAACTGCTATCACGGCATTTTGAGAAATAGTTGAGCGCCTTTTTATTACACTCATTAACTCAGCTCTGGGATTTGATGCATTTTTAACATTCAGGAAATTTATTACATCATTATTTTCCAGGATTGCGAGCGGTTCGCCTGCTGGCCTCAAAGGTGGTTTCGGAGGAATAACAGTCGGCGTAGATCCTTCTGTAGAATCAAAATTGCGATCAATTTCTACATCGGCCCGTATGTTCCACAACAATGTATCATTGCATGAACAATACTTTGTAACGACATTTCTTACTACCATACGGCCCGGCTTTATCTTTTTCTTTTTTGCTTCTTTCCTGATGTAGGAAGTAAGTTTACCCTTGTAAGATTTAACCCCTTCAACAGGCTTTGCGGAAACCGCAGCGATCTGACTTTCGATGTCTCTTATGATATGCTGACGACTGGCAGAATCAACTCCTTCACTGAATACCCCATTCCAGTTGATAAAGTTTTTGATAATTTTCTTTTCATACTGCGCGTGAAGTTCAGGAACGGCCAGAAAGCAGGCCAGGGTAAGCGCAAGCAGTAGCGGCGCACCCATCCCTTTAAGGAGAGTTGACATATGCAAAGTTGTTTAAGAGTTTCTAAAGTTTGTCGAGCAATACTCTGGCATCAGCATCGTGTTCAAGACCCTGCTCTGTTACCTGGTGAAGTAGCTTCTTCGCTTCGGCAACATCTCCGGATCTGTTTCGTTTCAGCAAGGTGAGGGCTACATAAAATTTTCCCGGGTTAGCAAAAAGATTGTTCACAGCTTCAAGCTCACGGAAATATTTCAATGCTTTATCGTAATCCCCGAGCCTGAGGGAAACAATTCCCGCATATTCTTTTAATTTATGATCAGAAGGATGAGATTCTTTAAGCTGCTCAAATCTAACAAGTGTTTCATTCAGTTTTCCTTCATTGTAAAGCCTGAGTGCAGATTGTATACTGTCCTGCGTACCTCCCATTGAAACACCAAGAACCGCTAAGTTCTCATTAATGTATCTATCTGCAAGCTGCACGGGGGAAGAAACAGGATAAAACATAAAAATAATGATGCTTATCAAGCCGATAACAGCGGCGGCAGCAAGGTAAGGTACCAGGGTTCTTACAGGCTTTACCTGCGGTTTGTTCTTATTCTGTTCATACAAATCACGGAATCGTTTCTTTCGTTCTTCATTGACCTGGTTCTTGATCACATTGACAGAACCTATATAAAAAGCAAGGTCACCCGCAAAAACCGGATCATCTATCACCCTTTGGTCAAAAAGCCGGAGGTCTTCTGCTGATAAATCCCCGCTTAGGTAATCATCAATATGGTCAAGGTTATCTGTCATTACGGTCGTGTTTGCATATACATTTTCCTTAGTTTATCCAGGCAACGGAGCCTGCTTGTTTTCACTACATCAGGTGATTTATATTCCATAGATAATGATATCTCCCTGTCAGAATAACCTTCGGCAAACATCATCAGCAGTGATCTGCAGTTTTCACCAAGTTCGTTCAGCTTTCTTTTTATCTCTTCAAAATCGGATTGCTCGATGATCTGCTGAACTATGGATTTGGCGCCATCCGACAACCTATATAATACATCACTGATCTCTGTTGTATGGTTGACGCTGCTTTTATTAGTCGTGTTTTTTCGTATTATGTCAACACATTTATTATTAAATACTTTGAAAAGATATGTTTTCAGGGAAGAGCGGTTTCCGAATTGGCCGGAACAGATAGATTCGATGGCAGAAATGATAGTGTCGGAATAAGCGTTGAAAGAATCGTCTTCTTTCAGATGGAAGCGTTCCATCCCGGTTTTAATAAAATAGGAGAACCGGTTGAACAATTCATCTTCTCCTTTTCGTTTGTTGTTCCCAGCCTCAGTTAATTTCCGGATGATTTCCTCATCACTGTTGCGCGATGTGGTAAAATAAGAAAGCATGATGGGATACCTCCCTAAAGGAAGTTACCGAAAAATAATGTAAGAAAAAATTGAATTTCTGTTTCTGTGTTGTTTCCGTATCACGACAAAGTATTCCGGAACTCAATTTATTTCAACACTTCTAAAAAAATTAATTTATGAAAAAGAATTTCCTGGTACGTTTATTCGTACTCGCGGCATCAACGCTCCTCTATACGGGAGCTTTCTCACAACTGTCAACCAAAAGTGCTTTTTCAGGAGCAATTGCATCTTCTGATAAAATGGCGCTTGAAAGCCTGAAAGCTGTTAATGTTAAAATGCACAACCATTTCAGCAAAAACTTTAAAAATGCAACGGACATACGCATACATCCTGAAGCAGACCACACCCAGATCACTTTCAAGGAAAACGGATCTGCAAATTCAGTGCAGTATAACAAGAAAGGCAAATGGCAGTATTCTCTACGCACTTATGACGAAAGCAAATTATCTGACGCCCTCCGCAATGATGTTGAAACTGCTTACCCCGGATTTAAAGTATTCGGATTTGTAAACGAAGTGGACGTACTTAACAAAACCGCCACTCTGGTTATGATTGAAAACAAAGATTCATGGAAAAGGATAAGAATAGTAGACAATGAAATAAGCGTGTATGAAGAATACAGAAAATCTAAATAGAACAGCAAAGGGTGAGAATGACCCGTCTCACCCTTCCCTGCATACCTCTGCAAACTTATGATAGAGCCGGTTGAAATCCTTTTGATTCACCGGCTTTGTTATGAAGCCTTTTGCTCCCAGCATCAGGCTTAATTCATTATCCCGCAGCGAATGTGAAGTGGTGAACATGATCACCGGGATCGCAATGTATCTTTCTTCTACCTTCAGGGCTTTCAGTGTTCTTATACCATCCCATATCGGCATGTTGATGTCTAGGACGATACAGCAGGGTAAATTGGTTTTCGGCGCTACATTATTCAGGAACCGAATCAACTCCAGCCCATTGTTAACCACTACTACACTGATGACAGGATCAATTTCGTTCACCATTGATTTAAAAAATTCCTGATCGTCAGGGTCATCGTCCGCATATAGAAAGTAAGCGCCCTTGGGCACTTCAGTTAAGTTTTTCATTTCATAACTTCTCCCAAACAGGTAATTTAAAAAATCGGGCCAGCAATTATGAACCGTTAACAATCAATTATAATCTTACATTTATAACATGAAATTCGTACCGGTCCTCAATTAAACAACCCGTATATGTGCCGCTCCTATCTGCCTCAGGCAACCCCTTTTTACCTTTCTTACTTACGGTGTGGTCAACAAGGAAGAACATGCAGAATTTGACGTTATGAATATTCCCCGATCGTTATTATCTTAAAATTGCAGGAAGATCTTGAGATTATATATTAAACATACCGCGGCTGTAATTTTTTTCATATTCACTATGCTCACCCTTCATGCCCAGAAAGCATCAGAATACCAGGTGAAGGCTGATTTCCTGTTCAATTTCAGCAAATTCCTGGAATGGCCTTCCGTCGCACTGGGACAACCCAATGAACCTTTTGTTGTAGGGGTGCTTGGCAACGATCCTTTCGGTATTTACCTGGATGAAATTACTGCAGGAGAAAAAATTATGGACCGCCCTATGGTCGTTAAAAGGTTCAATAGTATCCATGACATAGACAAATGCCATATTTTATTCATAAACCTACCAGGGGAATCAAGTGAGGTATTAAATACATTAAAAGGGAAAAGTGTTTTAACCGTTAGCGACGAACAGGACTTTAACAGGAATGGAGGCATCATTAGATTTTATTCAGATAACGACACGATCCGATTGCAGATCAATCTTGATGCAGCAAAAACTGCAAACCTGAATGTGAGCTCAAAACTTTTGCGGATAGCTAAAATTTATGAGTAGGAAATCATCGATACAGCAAAAAATAATGAAGGTGATCATGCTCACCAGCGGTATTGTGCTGATCATGACCTGTGCCGCATTTTTTGTTTATGAATACATCACTGCGCGTGAAATGTTACGACGCCAGATTTCAACGATGAGCCAGATAGTAGCTACCAACTTCACGGGAGCTCGCCCGTTCTACAACCAGAAAGATGCTGCGGAAATATTGAATGCATGAAAAGCAGAAAAAAATATCAAAGCTGCAGCGCTATATGATGAAAATGGAAACCTGTTCGCGAAATATCCTGCAATGACGCATTCATTTTATTTTCCAATACATGCAGGAAGGTTGGGATATTTCTTTACCGGTGAATATCTTGAAGGATTTCAGCCCGTTGAACTGGAAGGCGTAAGGCTGGGGACCATCTTTCTGCGTTCAGACATGCAAGCCATGTATAACCGGTTCTTTTTGTACGGTATTATTGCCGTAATATTCATAGTCATCTCTTTCATATTTGCATGGGTGATATCGAAACACCTGCAAAAATCTATCTCCACTCCTATCCTCGAACTGGCGGATACCGCTAAGATCGTGTCAGATGAACAGACCTATTCGGTTCGTGCGCATAACAGAAGTAATGATGAAGTGGGTCTGCTTACAGATGCATTCAACCATATGCTCACGAGAATAGAAATACAAAATGCTGAAATAACCGGTCTTAACCAGAACCTGGAAAATAAAGTAAGGGAAAGGACACGTGAGCTTGAATTTGCTAATGAAGCGCTCACCAAGCAAACCGAATTCTCTAATAATATACTGGATTCATCAGTTGATCTCATCGCGGTGTTCGACACAAACCTGCGGTATGTAAAATTGAACAGGCATGGAGAAGAAACCTATAAGATATCGTGCGAAAAAATTATCGGCCGGTATGTTGCGGAAGTATTTCCTCAAACCCTGGAAAGTGGCTTGATAAACGACCTTAAGAAGGCATTACAGGGAGAATTTGTGCGGCATATCAACTACATTTCAGGAGTTACTAAGCGCCATTATGAGAATTTTTATATTCCGCTAAAAGACAAAGATGGAAAGGTGTACCACATTCTTACCATTGCCCACGACATAACCGACATCATGGAGGCAAATGAAAAACTTCAAGAACTGAACACCGAACTTGAAAAATCAAACCGGGAGCTCGAACAATTTGCCTATGTCGCATCCCACGACCTGCAGGAACCGTTACGCAAAATTCAAACATTCACAGAACTGGGTGAAAGGAATTTGGACGACTCAGTTGTACTTAAAAAGTATCTAAACAAAGTAAGCTCATCTGCGAATCGCATGACAGAGCTTATCAAGGCTGTACTGAATTACAGCCGTCTCTCAAAATCTGAAAATGATTTTGTGGAAGTAGACCTCAATGATATCCTGCAAAGCATATATATCGACCTCGAATTGCTGATACATGAAAAACAGGCAGTGATCAATAGTGAAAAACTTCCTGTGATCTATGGCATCCCATTACAACTTCACCAGCTGTTCATCAACCTGATCACAAATTCATTGAAGTTCAGCGATAAAACACCTGTCATCAACATCACTTCCCAATATGTACATGGCAGCGACATTGGCGATGAGGTATCGGTCATAAAAGAAAGAGATTATATTAAAATTGCTTTTTCTGACAACGGCATCGGCTTCGACCAGAAATTTGCAGAGAAGGTTTTTTCGATATTCCAGCGGTTACACTCAGATAAAAGCATTGCAGGTACAGGTATTGGTCTTGCCATTTGTAAAAAGATCGTTGAAAATCACCAGGGTATTATTACTGTGCAAAGTGAATTAAAGAAAGGAACAATATTCTTTATCTATTTACCATCGTTGCATGTGCGAACTGGTCAGTTTACAAATACTTCGTCTACAAACACCATGGCTTTCTGACCTTTCTGCTGATGCCACACAGGCATCGACCCAACAGGCTTCACAACAATTTTAAGGTAATGCACTGTTGCGGGAGGGTAACTGCAGGTAACTGGAACATTCATCCTGTTACGCATGTCGCTAGGTTGCACAGGTTTAATTGATCCAAGAAGTTTCATATTACCCATACCCGATCCACCATAGACCTCAACTTTTTCAGGTAGAAAAATTCTTGTGCTGAGATCTTCGAGCAGGCTGAGGGTGATATTTTTTGTTGTTACGGAATGATCAAACCTCATCATTGCCACGAGATCAGTTTTTTCGTAACCCAGCCACCTGCCACTGGCAAAGTTCACATCGCTGAGCTCACTATCGGTTAGCGTTCGCCCGCCTGATGCTTTATATTTCGGATCGGGTTTGGTAAGCAGCTCCACGCTGTCGGGCATAAAGCTTCTTTTGTAAAAATGATGTTCAAGCAGGTTACTGTTGTACCAGCCATTCTTATAGGCAACTGCTTTTAGGGTAAGGTTGGAATCAATCAACATTCCTTCTTTGTATTCAGGCGATTTAATGCTATCCGGAGAAGTGCCGTCAAGCGTATACCGGATAACAGTTCCTTTTATGTAATGTTTGAGCTGCAGATCTTCAGGACCGGTAAGAATATGATCTTCGTTCTCCAGAATGGGAGGAGTAAGCTGCAGCTTTACCGTATCGCCTGTAAAGCCTGAATAGTAGGCTATATTTTTATTTTTTTCTTCAAGTTCCTTCAGCTTCCCCTGTGATGCAGGCGTGCTCCACACGTAAACAGTTTTCAGTTTCGGGAACGATTGCAATTTCCTTAAGTTGTTATAATCAACAGCGGTACCCGATAATGATAACATTTTAAGAAAAGGCAATGCCTGAAGTTGCTCGAGGGTTTTACCGGTGATCAGTGTAAAATTGAGATTGAGCCTTCGCAGATTCTTAAACTGTTTTATAATAGAAAGATCTTCATCTTTCACTGCCATTCCCGGAAGATTGAGTTCAACGATCTTTTCATTTACCGGGGCAAGTTCCTTCAATGATGAAATATTAAAAAGTGCGCGGTTATAAAAAGATGCATTGAGCGCCGGCGACCCAATGGCCAGTGGAGCAATCACCCGGTTGTTATTGTTCAGCTTTGAAATTTCATTTTCATCCGCCGCTGCAAAATCATAATTCTCTTCTGATGCAGATGGTAAAGCTTTTTTACCGATCACATAAAGTGTGTCAGATGGCAAGAGATCAATGAATTTCTTTTCAAAATCAGCTCCTCTTTTTACCCATTCGTGTATAATGAACATTTCATCATCGGTAAGCTGGGGTTTGCCTTTTGGCGGCATATGGTCTTTCTCTTCAAGCGGCATATGGATTCGTTTCATCATCACACCAAGATCTGCTTTGGATGTATCCCAGGGAATACCATCCTTTCCACCTTTCACGAACAGTTCTTTGGTATCCATCACAAGATCTCCCTTCGATTTTTTACTATTATGGCAGCTCGCGCATTTACTGTCAAAAACCGGTTGTACAAGATCGTTATATACAAGTGCATCTTCAAAAGGAGGAATTACCCTTTTCTCTACGGGAGTGATCGGTGCGAGTATGAAATTTTCACCGTGGGTGATCACAGCGCCGTGATGTCCGGCAAGTGATATCATTATTGCAAGGAACAATGAAACCACGCGTGCCACATGTATGTTTCCGGTTAATTTATTCCTGATCAGAAAAATACCATACAATAAAAATGGGATTAATACCCCCGTCCATTTAT
>Ga0111539_10013222_pt1 | contig 10318 bp, 8 predicted proteins | sample RhiMethybrSRZTD1_FD_79667 | JGI IMG/M metagenome (GOLD analysis project Ga0111539, IMG submission 79667) | Populus rhizosphere microbial communities from Tennessee, USA - Rhizosphere MetaG P. TD hybrid SRZTD1 (version 2) (version 2) | ecosystem: Host-associated > Plants > Roots > Rhizosphere >... | reverse complement strand
GCCGAGCGCCGCGGCGGCTAGGACGATGCGCCGCACGGTCAGGGAAGCAGTTCGTTGAGGGGGGAGAGGCGGGACGTGGTGACGCTCTGGCGGAAGTAGGCGGGCACGCTGTTGCGTCCCGCCTCGGCGGCCGGGCGCGTGTCGTAGACGCCCCAGCACAGGCGGTAGCAGCTGCGGCCCTGGAACGTGACCGGCAGGATGAACAGCTCCTCGCCCGGCACGGCCTGCACGGCCTTGGCGATGGTGTCCGTCGAGCAGGCCGTGAGCAGCTGGTTGCTGAACCGCCCCCGCGCGCCCGGAGCCAGCGAGGTCGCGAAGGACTTCGCGGCCTCCGGGAACGAGCCCTGTCGCAGCAGCGCCCGCGCGTCGCCGCCGCCCGCGCGCGCCGTCGCGGCGGGTGGGGGCGTGGCGGCGGGCCGCGGCGTCGGCGTGGGCGCGGCAGTCGTCGGCTTCGGCGTCGCGGGCACGGGAGTCGGAGCCGGGGTGGGTGTCGCCGCCGCGACCGGAGCCGGGGTCGGCGTCGCCGCCGTGGCGGCCAGAGTGGGAGCGGTCGTGGCCGGGAGCGTCGGAGGCGGCAGCGTCGTGGTCGTTGGCGCCGCGGCCACCGTCGTGGGAGGCGCGGGGCGAGGCGACTCCTGAGGCTCCGGCGTGCGCAGCAGGAAGTACCAGGCGGCGACGGTCGCGAGCCCGACCCCCGCGAGGCCCGCGAAGATCAGCGGCAGCCGCGAAGTCGACGACGTCACGGTGCGTGCGGCGGCGCGGCGCTGCGTCGGCGTGGGCGGCCGGAACTGAGGCTCGAACTTCTCCTGGCGCGGGCGCTCGCCGCCAGCCTTGTTCGGGGCCGCGCCCGGGTTCAGCAGCGCGTCGAGCGCCGAGAGGTCTTGCGGGCTGGGCTTCGAGGGGGCCGGCGCGGCCTCGCGGAACCCCGGCTCGGGGAGCACGCCCACGGGCTCGGCCTCGGGCGCGCTGTAGGCGGCGTACGAGGGCACCGGCGACTCCGTCGGCGCGGCCGTGCGGGACGCCATCGTCGGCGCGCTCGTCGCCGAGAACGGGCTGTAGACAGTCTCAGCCGTCGCCTCGGGCTCGTACGACGGCGTCTGCGGCTCGAACGACGGCGCCTCCGGAACGATCAGCGTCGGAGCGGCAGGGGAGTACATGTCCTCGGGCGCTTCCTCGGGAGCAGCCTCGGACGGCGACGGCGGAGGCGACGAGGAGAACGAGGGCGACGGCATGGCGTAGACCGTCTCCGTGGACGGCTCCTCCGCCTTCGGCTCGAAGGCCATGCGCTCTTCGGGCTTCGACTCGGCCCGCTTGATGTAGTCGGCCATCGTGAAGATGGGGGCCTGGCCCGGCAGCATGGTCGTCTCGGCGGTGAAGACCGGCGGCTCGTCCGGCTCGACCTCCGGGAAGCCTTCCGCGGGCGGCTGCGCGTCGAAGCTCGCCGCCGCCTGCGCGGGCTCGGGGTCGGCTTCGGGAACGGAGAACGCGGGGCCGGACTCCGATGCGAAGCCACCCTTGGGCTGCAGGTCGGCCACCGCGACGGACTGGAGCGGCACCGTGTACATCGGCCCTTCGTCCTGGCCGAACGCGCTCTGCGCCTCCTGGGCGAGGTCGACCTCGCCGCTCGGCTCGACCCCTTCTTTCCTGCGCACGATCCCGAGGAACAGCATGGCGCACGCCGTCTTGACGGCCTCGAACTCGTCGAGCCGCGTGAGCGCGATCGCGTCCTTGAGCGTGCGCCGCCCGTCGAGGCGCTCGAGCAGCGGCCAGACGTCGGCTCGCACCTCGGACAGCGCGGTCTCGCCCTCGGCCGCAGGCTCGAGCACGTTCGACAGCTCCAGGTGGCGCAGCGCGAAGGGCCGGTCCGAGACGCGCTGGACGGCGGCGAGCAGCAGCTTCTCGGTCGACAGCTTGAGGTCGACGGCGCCCTTCGGCAGCACGCCGTCCTCGAACTCGAAGGTGCCGGAGTCCCAGGCGAGCACGTCCGCCAGGATGCGCTCGACCTTCATGCGCGCGGCTTCGCCGAGCTCGCGCTGGTTCACGAAGCCGCTCTCGGCGAGCACCTTCGCGAGCGGGTTGCCGGGGCCGACCTTGGCGTTGACCTCGTCGAGCTGGTCGCGCGTGATGCGGCCGCTCTCGATCAGGATCGCGCCGAGCTGGTCCTTCGGGTCGTTGGACGAGCCGAAGAGCACGCGCCCGCCGCGGAAGTACAATGCCTTCGGATGGACCGGGCCGTTGACCTTGAGCGAGCCCGTGGCCCCGTGGCGATGCAAATCCACGAGAAGGTGGGGAAACGACTGAGGGTCAATGTTCCCGCTGACCGGGAACGCTTCCGCCATTCCGCCCTCCACCTCAACGCCCGTCTCGGAGGCGGGGTGCCCCCGAAACAAAAAGTCCATAAATCATAGCACGTTCGGCGACGTTTGTTGACATGATTTCGAGACGACGTTTACACTCGCGACGGAGGGGCTATTTTGACCGAATCCGGCCGGCATCGGGAAGACGACTGGTTTCGTGAGAACGAGCGCAAGCTGCTCGAGGAGGCGCGCCTCGCCCGCGAGCAGCGCGAGGCCGAGCGCAAGGGCCACGAGGCCAAGGCCGAGCGCGAGCGCCTGAAGGCCGCTCACTACATGAAGTGCCCGAAGTGCGGCCACGACTTGAAGCCCGAGCAGCTCCAGGGCATCGAGATCGACCGCTGCACGTTCTGCGAGGGCTTCTTCGTCGACGCGGGCGAGCTCGAGCAGATGTTCCTCACCATGGAGCAGTCGAAGCGGCAGGGATTCCTCCGCAGCCTGCTCCGCATCTGACGGCGCCTCGTTTCGCTCGGGAGCAGTCGTGCCCTACTTGATCGACGGTAACAACCTTCTCGGCTCGTGGGGTGGTCCGGCCGTGCCGGGAGACGGCCGGCTCGAAGTGGTGCGCCGCGTCGCCGCCTTCTGCCGGGCCAAGGGCGCGCGAGCCACGATCGTCTTCGACGGCGCCCCCTTCCGCCCCGAGCTCGCGGAGCAGAACCTCGGCGCGGTCACCGTGCGCTTCCCGGCCCAGGGGCTCGATGCGGACTCCTTGATCCGCGCGATCGTCGACGACGTCGACCGGCCGGGCGACTGGATCGTCGTGACCTCGGACAAGCCCGTCTACTCCTACGCCCGCACGCGCGGCGCCCGCGCCCTCACCGCGCGCGAGTGGAACGAGCTCGGGCGCCAGGCGCCTCGCGCGCCGCGCTCGCTGGTGGCCCGAAACCAGGCGACTGACAAGCCGGACCGCGAGCCGGACGTCGAAGGCTGGCTCAAGCGCTTCTCGGGCGAGTAGCCGAACCCTTCGACTCGACGCGGGCGGTTACGCCGGCAGCCCGACTCGCGCTTGAAGGTCTGCCAGGCGGGGATCCTGGCGCAAGAGATCCCAGAACGGAGCGACGCCGAGCCAGGTGAGCGTCTCGGAGCGCTCGCGAAACGCTCGTTCGAGCCACTCGAAAGCCTGGTCGTGGCTTCCGAGACTGGAATGGATGGCGGCGATCTGGTAGGCGGGAACGTAGCGCTCTCGGGACATCGCGAGGAGCTGCTCGATCGCGCGCTCGGCGCGGTCTCTTTGCCCCGACTCGGCGTAGGCGGCGGCGCGGGCGGCGAGAGGCATCGTCAGGCCCTCGCCGAGGCTGCACGCCCGCTCCAGGCTCTCCACGGCTTTCTCCGGAGTGCCCTCTCGCAGCTGACAGAGCCCCGTCAGCAGGTGGGCCACCCAGAACCCGGGTTCCATCTCGAGGGCGCTGCGGCACTGAGCGCGGGCGCGCTCGTACTGGCGGGCGAAGTAGAAGAGGCGGGCCCGCCCCGAGCCCACGACGATCGAGAACGGGTCCAGCTCCATCGCCCGTTCCTGATGGGCCAGCGCCTCCCCGAACCGGCCCATCGTCGCCTCGTGCGAGGCGAAGCAGTGATAGCCGTAAGCGTAGTTGGGATTCAGCTCGAGCGCGCGAACGAATTCCGCGTCGGCGCCCGCCCAGTCCCATTCGAAGCGTGCCTTGACGTTGGCGAGCGAGATGCGCGCCTCCGCCAGCGTCTCGTCGATCTCGAGGGCCCGCTGGGCGGCCGCCCGAGCTTGCGGCAGGGCTTCGGAGGGAGGCACGAGGTCGTACGTGGCGACGCTCAGGATGAGGTGGGTGTCGGCGATTCCGGAGTAGGCCGGCGCATATCCCGCATCCTTCGTGAGCGCGCGCTGGAAGAACTCCAGTCCCCGCCGCAGGCCATCCGGCGTCCGCTTGTTCCAGTGGAACCGCCCCAGCAGGTAGTCCTGGTGGGCCTCGGGGTTCACGGTGACGGCCTTTCCCAGCACCGCCTGCTCCTGTGGGGTGAGGACCACCTGGATCTCGCGGGTGATCGCGCGCGCCACCTCGGCCTGCAGCTTCAGCACGTCGTGGATGTCCCGCTCGTAGCTCTCCGCCCACAGGTGCCGATCGCGGGCGGCGTCGACGAGCTGCGCACTGATGCGCACGCGGTCGCCGGCGTGGAGCACCGACCCTTCGACCACCACCTGGACGTTCAGCTCGCGGGCGATCTCGGGCAGGGAACGGCGGCTGCCCCGGTACCGCATCACCGACGTCCGCGAGATCACCCGCAGCGCCCGGACGCGGGCCAGGTCGGAGATGAGGGCGTCGGTCATCCCGTCCGCGAAGTGGTCCTGGGCGGGATCGCCGGAGAGGTTCGCGAGCGGCAGCACCGCGATCGACTCGATCACCTGGGCTCGGCCGGGTGCCCGATCCACCCGGACCTGCTCGCGATCGCGCCTCAGGCGCATCAGGTCGGCCTGGATCTCCGACGCGCTCTGATAGCGCAGGCGCCGATCCTTCTCGAGCGCCTTCACGATGATGCGATCCAGCTCGGCCGGGAAATCCGAGAGCAGGTGGCCCGGTGGCGTAGGGCTCCGGTTCAGCACGGCGTCGTAGATGAGCCCGGGCGTCCGCCCGGAGAAGGCCGGCTGGCCGGTCGCCATCTCGTAGAGGACCGCTCCGAAGGAGAAGACGTCCGTGCGCGCGTCCACGTCATCGCCTCGCACCTGCTCGGGTGACATGTACGGCGGCGTGCCCATCACGAGACCCGCGGCGGTTTCCGGGGCGCGGGAGCTGGCGGTGGTGGCGTCCGGGGAGACGTCGGGGTGAGCTTCGAGGAGCTTCACCAGGCCGAAGTCGAGGATCTTGACGCGGTCACGCTCGGTCACGAAGAGGTTGGAGGGCTTGAGGTCCCGGTGAACGATGCCTTTGGAATGCGCGGCTTCCAGCCCATCGACGATCTGCGTCGCAAGCTCCAGGACCAAGGCAGGCTCCAGCGGGGCACCAGCGATCCGCTGCTGCAGCGGGAAGCCCTGGAGCAGCTCCATGGCGATGAAGTGGCGGCCCACGTCCTCGTCGACGTCGTAGATCGTGCAGATGTGCGGATGATTGAGCCCGGAGGCGGCCCGGGCTTCCCGCCGGAAGCGCTCGACCGCCAGCGGCCTCTGCGAGACTTGCTCCCGCAGGAACTTGAGGGCGACGTCCCTTCGTAGCCGGAGGTCCTCGGCACGATAGACGACGCCCATCCCGCCTTCGCCCAGCAGTTCCCGGATCCGGTAATGCGAGACCGTGGTGTCGAGCACACCGCCTCCGGCGCGATGCAAGGGCGAGGAACCAATTGTACTCGTTGATCCTCTAGCTCGGCGTCAACGCCGCTCGGACGCGTCGCGCGCGGCTGACGCATGCAAGCTGCGGTGGCGTCACGGCTTCCTCCGAAGCACCCAAGCCGCGTCAAACGCACTTGACGGCGCTTGCGCGCGCCAGCGTGCGCACGTTCTGGCGCAAGCCACTGATGCTCTAGTCGTTGTTGCGCTCACGCGCGAGTGGCACCGGCGTTGCCTCTAGAGAAGCCGTCGTGCGGTGGCACGGTGCCCGGACGCTGGCGGGGAGAGACGGTGTTCGGGCACCGTGGCGCCGTTGAAGGCAAACGTCACGAAGGGCGGTCCGCGAGGCCGGGATCCTTCGGCGAGGCGTTCCGCCGCACGGCACGAAACCCATGAGGAGGATTCCATGTACCGCCGAATCGTCGCTGCCGTTCTGGCCGTTGCGCTCGCCGTCCTCGTCGCTCCGAGCCTCGCCGTTGCCGGAGCCGCGGCCAAGCCCGCGCCCACCTCGAAGGTCAACCTCAACACCGCGAGCGCCGAGCAGCTCGCCACGCTGCCCGGCGTCGGCCCGGCCCTCGCCGGCCGCATCGTCGAGTACCGGCAGAAGTCCGGCTCCTTCCGCGCGACGAAGGACGTGATGAACGTGAAGGGTATCGGCGAGAAGAACTTCGCGAAGATCGAGGCGTGGCTGACCGTCGGCGACGCCCCGAAGGCCGCTGCGTCGAAGTGAGCCGAGGCGGGCGGCCCGTCGGCGCTGGAGACGGCGCCTCGCGGGCCGCCCTCCGCTCACGCAAGAACGGCAATGCGCAACGAGGGCTTCTCGCTCGTCGAGATGGTGATCTCGATCGCGATCATCCTGACGATGGCGGCGGTGGCCGCACCGATGTTCCGCGCACGCTTCGCCGACGCGCATCTCATCGGCGCGGCGCAGCAGTTCAAGGCCCGCTTCCGGCTCGCGCACTCGATCGCCGTTCGGTCGGGCGTCTACACGGCGATCCGCTTCTCGCGCGTCGGCGGCGGCAGCGTGACCTACTCCGTCTATGCGGACGGCAACGCCAACGGCGTGCTCTCCAGGGACATCGCCAGCGGCGTCGATCGCCTGGTCGAGGGCCCCGTCGAACTGGCGGGCGGCATTCCCGGCGTGTTCGTGGGCTTCAGCCCGGGAGTGCCGGAGCTGCCTCCGGAGAAAGGGACGCTGTCGGGCGATCCCGTTCGCTTCGGCGTGTCCGACACGCTGTCGTTCTCGCCGCTCGGCACGGCCACTCCCGGCACGTTCTACCTCGCCGGCGACCACGCCCAGGCCGCCGTGCGCGTCAACGGCGGCACGGCTCGCGTCCGCCTGATGCTCTGGCGGGGGGGCAAGTGGGTGGAGAGGTGAGTGGCGATGGGCCGGATGATCGCCATCCACCTGGGCGCGGCGCAGTCCCAGGTTGCGGTGATGGCCGGCGGGTCGCCGCGGGTCATTCCCAACCTGGAAGGCCGCCGTGCCACGCCGACGATCGTGGGCTTCGCCGAGGACGGCGAGCCGCGCGTGGGAGAGGCCGCCAGGCAGCTGTCGGCGTTCGACGGCTCGCGGGCCTGCGTGCTGTCGCTCGCGGACCTGCTCGGGCGCAAGCTCGACGCACGGACGGCACGCGAGGCCCGTCGGTGGGCGCCGGCGGCACGGCTCGGGGCGGCGGCAAACGGCGACCTGCGCGTGATCGTCGGTGACGGCGCGCTCTCGCCGCCTGAGATCGCCGCTCACTTGCTCGGCTCCCTCAAGGCCGCCGCGGAGCTGAGGCTCGGCGAAGCGGTCGACGAGGCGGTGATCGCCGTGCCCGCGGCCTTCAACGACCTTCAACGCCAGGCCATACGGGATGCCGGCGAGATCGCGGGGCTGCGCGTCGCCCGCCTCGTCAACGCGTCGACGGCGGCCGCGCTCGCTATTGGGCTCGAGAGCTGCGATCGTCGGCGTCGAGTGGCGGTCTGTCACCTGGACGGCCACGGGTTCGACGTGTCGATCGTCGAGATCGAGGAGGGCTGGGTGCGCGTGCTGGCCACCGCGGGCGCATTGGGCGTCCCGGGCGAGTCGCTCCTTGAGACGGCTGCAGGACTCTGTCGGCGATCCCTCGAGGACGCGCGGCGTGCGCCCGAGCAGGTCGACGAGGCACTGCTGGCGGGGGAGGACCGGACTCCCGGCTCGCGCGACCTGGTTCAACGCGCGTTCGGGAAGCCTCCGATTCGCGTGACCCTGGCCGACGGCGCCGTCCTGGGCGCAGCGATCCAGGCGGGCGTGCTGCGGGGCGAGGTACGCGATCTCGTCCTGCTCGAGGCGACGTCCCACACGCTCGGCATCGAGACGAAAGGCGGCACCTTCACGCCCGTGATCGAGCGCGGCAGCACGATCCCGACGCGAAAGCGCCGCCTGTTCACGACGATCGCCGACGGCCAGACGCACGTGCTCGTCCACGTGCTGCAGGGCGAGAGCGACCTGGCGGCCTTCAACCAGAGCCTCCACAAGTTCGATCTCGTGGAGATCCCGTGGGCACGACGCGGCAAGCCGCAGATCGAGGTCGCCTTCGCGATCGACGCGAACGGCGCGATGTCGGTCGAGGCGACCGACCGGGAGACCGAACGGCGGCAGGCGATTCGGGTGCACGCCTCGAGCGGGCTCGCCCGGTCCGAGGTCGAGCGCCTCGCCCGGCTCCGGCTCGACAAGGAGCCCATCTCCATGAGCCGAACGGCCTAGGCGCTTGCGAGCGGCGGGCGGAGCCCGCGTGGTAGATTGGCCTGATCCGTATGGGCTCGTCGGCCTATCTGCTCATCACTCTCCTGCTGTACGCGGCGGGGGCGATGCACGTGCTGCTGCACGCCGTGTTCCGCCGCAGCTCGCTCAGCTCGGTGAGCCTCGCTGCGACGCTGCTCGGCTTCGCGTTCCACACCGCGGCGATCGCGCTGCGCTGGAGCGAGGCCGGGCACTTCCCTGCGGTGGGCCTGCGCGACGGCGCGTCCTTCCTCGGCTGGGCGATCGTGCTCGTGTTCCTGCTGGTCCACGCCACGACGCGCGTCGAAGCCGCCTCGCTCTTCGCCTACCCGTTCGTGTTCGCGCTGCTCTTCGTCGCGAACCTGGCGGCCGCGTCCGAGCGCGCCGATCCCGTGCTCCGCAGCCTGTATCTGCCACTCCACGTCGTGCTCGCGGTGTTCGGCTACGGGGCGCTCTTCGCCGCGTTCACGATGGGGGTGCTGTACCTGTTCCAGGAGCGCGAGCTCCTGGCCCGCTCGCCGCGCCGCTTCTACTACCTGATCCCGAGCCTCGAGCGTTCCGACACGATCGGCGGTCGCAGCGTGGTGGCCGGCTTCGGCTTCCTGACGCTCGCGATCATCACCGGCTTTCTCTGGAACCACAGCCTGCACGGCCACTACTGGACGGGCGACCCGAAGCAGTGGGCGGCGCTCGTCGCCTGGACCATCTACATCGCGATCCTGATCGCGCGCTGGCGCTGGGGCTGGGGCGGCCGTCGGGCGGCCTGGCTGCAGGTGATCGGCTTCACCGTCGTGGTGTTCACCTTCGGCTGGGCGACGCTCGCCCCCGCCGTGGCGGTGGCCGCGCGATGATCGTCGTCGTCGGGCTGAACCACGAGACGGCTCCGGTCGCCGTGCGGGAGGCGCTGGCCTTCGCCAAAGACGCCCTCGCCGAGGCGCTCGCGAGGGTGAGGAAAGACGCCGGCCTCGACGAGGCGATGATCCTCTCGACCTGCAACCGCGTCGAGGTCTACGCCCACGGCGAGGCGCCGGCGCTCGGCGCGGTGGCGGAGTTTCTCGCGCGCTACCACAACCGCGAGCCCGCGGAGGTCGAGAAGCACCTCTATCGCCTCGAAGGCGAGCCGGCGGTGCGCCACGCCTTCCGCGTGGCGGCGAGCCTCGACTCGATGGTGCTCGGCGAGTCGCAGATCCTCGGGCAGGTGAAGGAGGCCTATCAGGCCGCCGAGGCGGCGCAGAGCCTGGGCGCCGTGCTGAACGGCCTCCGGACGCGCTCGATCGCCGCGGCGAAGCGCGCGCGCACCGAGACCGCGATCGGCAGGAACGCCGTCTCGGTCTCGCACGTCGCGGTCGAGCTCGCGAGCAAGATCTTCGGCGACCTCCACGGCCACGCCGTGCTGCTGGTGGGCGCGGGCAAGATGAGCGAGCTCGCGGCGAGCCAGATGGTCCGGCGGGGGGCGCGCGCCACGGTGCTCGGCGGCCGCACGTTCGAGAAGGCCGAGCAGCTCGCGGCGAGCCTCGGCGGCCGCGCGGCCCCGTTCGAGTCGCTGCGCGCCGAGCTCGCGCGGGCGGACATCGTGATCAGCGGCACCGGCGCGCCCGGCATCGTCGTGAAGCGCGAGGACGTCGAGGCGGCGCAGGAGCATCGCCACGGCCGCCCGCTGTTCCTGATCGACATCGCCGTGCCGCGCGACATCGCCGAGGACGCCGGCCACGCCCCGGGCGTCTTCCTCTACGACATCGACGACCTGCAGAAGGTCGCGGAGGCGAACCTGCGCGAGCGCAAGAAGGAGTCCGCCGCCGCGGAGGCGATCGTCGAGCAGGAGGTGCGCGACTTCCTCGAGTGGCGCCGCTCGCTCGAGGTGGTGCCGCTCGTCGCCGAGCTGCGGCGGCGCGCCGACGAGATCCGCAAGGCCGAGATCGCGAAGGCGCGCCAGCG
>Ga0111539_10013221_pt1 | contig 10318 bp, 9 predicted proteins | sample RhiMethybrSRZTD1_FD_79667 | JGI IMG/M metagenome (GOLD analysis project Ga0111539, IMG submission 79667) | Populus rhizosphere microbial communities from Tennessee, USA - Rhizosphere MetaG P. TD hybrid SRZTD1 (version 2) (version 2) | ecosystem: Host-associated > Plants > Roots > Rhizosphere >... | reverse complement strand
GCGAGCCGCACTCGCAGGTACCAGCGCACCAGAAACGGCGCCTGTGGGATGCGCGAGCGCGTCGTGTACGGCAAAAAGCGCGCGTGATGCTCGACGGTATCGAAGCCGTGGCTCGCCATCAGCTCGAGCAGCGCGCGGTCGGTGATGGGCAGGTGGTGATCCCAGAAGTCCCAGTAAGCGCCACCGACGATGCGCGCGTTCGGTCCGAGCAGAATCAGTTGCCCGCCCTTCCGCAGCACGCGCCGCGCCTCGTCCACCAGCCGATCGACCTCGCGCTTGGTCTCGAGGTGCTCGAGCAGATTGCTGGTGAACACCACGTCCACCTCGCCGTCCCCGATGAAGCCGAGGTCGCGCACGTCGCCCTGCCGGAACTCGACGCCGGGCGCCACGTAACGCGCGCCGTCGGGGTTCGCGTCGATGCCGATCCGACGCTTGCAGCGCAGGTGATTCAGAAACTCCCCGAAGCCGCAGCCGATGTCGAGCACGGTGTCGTGCGGCGTGACGAAGCGCTGAAAATAGTCCTCGACCACCACCTGCCAGACCCGCGCCTTCTTCTCGCGATCGACCTCGCTGAAACGATGGTCGTAGATGCCGGTCAGAGAATTCCGGTTTCGATCCCGTTCCGAATCCAAGGGATCACCTCGTCGAGCATCGCGTCGAGCGACGTCGTCGCTTCGAATCCGAGCACGCGCTTGGCCTTCTCGGTCGCCGGAACTCGGCGCGCCACGTCGTGCTCGAACGGCTGATCGTGAACGAAGCGCAGCGGCGCGTCGCCGCGGATCTTGCGCCAGATCACCTGCGCGAGCTCCTTCACCGTCGTGGCCTGGGGGGTCGAAAGGTTGAAGTCGTCGTTCAGCGCTGCCGGGCTCTCGATCGCGAGCTTGATGCCGCGCGCCAGATCGCCGCCGTAGGTGTAGTGGCGGACCTGATCGCCGCTGCCGAGGATGTGCAGCGGATCCTGCCCCTTCAGCACCTTCTGGACGAGGTCCGGAACCACGTGGCTCATCGCGAGCCGGACGTTGCCCGACGGAACGCCGGGCTCGCCGAGCGCGCGCGCCTCGCCGATGCCGACGCAGTTGAAGGGCCGCACGATCGTGTACGGGAGGCCGTACTGGTCGTGGGCCGCGCGGGCGAAGTACTCCGAAGCGAGCTTCTGAAAGCCATACGACGAGAACGGCGGCGGACACTTCCGCTCGTGTCCCTCGGGGGTTGGAAACTCGGTGGCGTTCTCGAACACCATCGACGAGGAGACCACCACGATGCGCTTCAGCGCCCCCGCTTTGTGAAGATCGATCGCGGCGTCGAAGGTGGCGGCCAGGATGCGCTCGTTGTTTGCCAAGAGGTCGTAGGCGTAGCGGTGGAAATACGAGATGCCGCCGATCTTGGCCGCGGCCGCCACGACGATGTCGCAGCCCTCGCCGGCGCGCCGCAGGAGCTCGCTGTCGCGGGCGTCGCCCTTGGTGAGCCGGTATTTCGGGTGCTGGTCGTAGCTCTTGGCGACCGGTCCGTACTTGCTGAAATCGTCGACGCCGGACACCTCGTGGCCGGCCTCGAGCAGCTGCTCGATCAGGTAGCCCGCGATGAAGCCGCTCGAACCCGTGACTAGGATCTTCATGTTGGCGTTGTGCTAGGGTCCGCGCGGGTTTTACCTCCGAAGTCGGTTGGATGTCGAGCACTGGGCACGTGGTGATCATAGGGGGTTGCGGCCATGTCGGGCTCCCGCTCGCGATCGTCGTCGCGCTCTCCGGGCGCACGACGACGATCCTGGACGTGAACCTGGACGCCCTCGCGCGCATCGGGCGCGGCGAGATGCCGTTCATCGAGGAAGGTGCGGACCCGCTCTTGCGCCAGGCCCTCGATTCGGGCCGGCTGCTGCTCTCGTCCGACCCGAGCGTGCTCGCGAGCGCCGAGCTGGCGGTCCTGGTGATCGGCACGCCGGTCGACGAGTTTCTCTCCCCGAAGCTCGACGTCGTGTTCAACGCGCTCGACGCCTACCTGCCCCACTTTCGCGACGGGCAGACGCTCGTCCTGCGCAGCACGGTGTATCCGGGCGTGAGCTCGCGCGTGCAGCGCTACTTCGAACGCCGCGGGCCGAAGGTAAACGTCGCGTTTTGCCCGGAGCGCGTCGCTCAGGGGCGCGTGATCCGCGAGCTCCGCGAGCTGCCGCAGATCATCTCGGCGTTCTCGCCGGCGGGCCTCGAAGCGGCGCGTGCGTTCTTTCATCCCTTCGCGCCGCAGACGATCGTGCTCGAGCCGATGGAGGCCGAGCTCGCGAAGCTCTTCAGCAACGCCTATCGCTACATCCAGTTTGCGACGACCAACCAGTTTTACGGCATCGCCGAGAGCCACGGCCTCGACTACGACCGCATCTACCGCGCGATGATCGCGGACTATCCGCGGCTCGCGAGCCTCCCCTCACCCGGCTTCGCCGCCGGCCCCTGCTTGTTCAAGGACACGCTCCAGCTCGCGGCCTTCTCGCGCCAGAGCTTCTCGCTCGGCCTGGCCGCGGTCTGGGTCAACGAGGGTTTGCCGGAGTTCATCGTCGATCAGCTCGGGCAAAAGCACGATCTCGCCTCTTGTACGGTCGGCATCCTCGGCATGGCGTTCAAACCCGAGGTCGACGACATCCGTGATTCACTGTCGTACAAGCTGCGCCGCCTGCTCCGCATCGAGGCGCAGCGCGTGCTCTGCCACGACCCGTACGTGAAGGATCCGCGCTTTTCCGATCTCGAAACCGTGGTGCGCGAGAGCGACATCCTGATCGTCGCGACGCCGCATCACGAGTACAAAAAGCTCGCGGTTCCACCGGGAAAAACCCTGGTCGACCTGTTCAAGGTCGCCGGGCGCGGCTGATTCAGCGCCCCACGAGCAGCGTGGAAAGACGCCGGTTTTTCGGATCGGCGTACCTTCCCCGCTGATCCGCGGGTTCGACGAAGCGCACCTTGTGCCCGTGCACCTGGTTCTCCGGATACGCGATCACGAACAGGCCTGCCCACCCGGGCACACCCTCGTAGCCGAGGAATCCCGAGCAGTAGCCCGGGACGACCTCGTTCGGCATCGTGACCTCGGCCCCCGCCGGCGCAGCGTCGATCTTCGACTTGATGCTCGTTAGCGCGGTAGCGACGTAACTGCGGCAGTCCGCGCGCTCGTTCAGCCGCCAGTCGGTGGTCACGAACAGATAGACGGCAACGAGCGTCCAGGCGCCGAGCGCCGCGATCGGCAGGCCGCGGGGCAGTCGCAGCGCCTGCGCCCCCTGCGCGAGAGCCACGGCGATCAGCATCGCGAGCGGAATCGTCGCGGCGTAGTGATAGCGAACCTGTCGCGCGGCCTCGAACGGCGCGACTTCGAAGGCCATGTACATGTTCGCCCGCCCGAGCGCGATCAGGCCGTAGATGGCGAAGCTTACGACGAGCAGCGCGAACATCGCGCGCTCCGAACGCGAGTCCGCCACGGCGTACGCGGCGACCACTCCCATCACGTAGACCGCGACCAGGCCCATCTTCAGGGTCGGATAGTCGAGCGGCGCAATCCAAAAGCCCTGCAAGAGCCCGGTGATCCCCATACCCACCAGGTACCCGAACATGCGCACGGTCGGCGCGATCGAGCTGAAGGCCATGGGGTGCATCACCTGCTCCGAGATCGGCATCGGCTCGAAGCGCGCGTAGATCCAGCGGAACCCGAAGTACATGCCCACGACCACGACCGGCAGCGCGCCGAGCGCGATCAAGAGGTTCCGCTGGCGCCACGGCTTCTCGAACAAGAACGCCGCCGCCACGGGGAACGCGAGCGCCATCGCGATGCCGACGCCGAAACACGTCGCCCCGATCACGAGCAGGCCCGTCCAGAGCGCGGCTTCTCGCAGCGGCACGGTGCGCTGGCGCGTGAGCTCGGCCAGCATCCGATCGAACGCAATCAGCAGAAACAGGCTCGAGAGCTGTTGCCCGTACACCGAGTACCAGCCGAGCGTGCCCGACTGCAGCGGCGAGGTGCCCCAGAGCGCGGCGGCCAGCGCGGCCAGCACCGGCGACCCCGTCAGATGCCGCGACACGCGAAACACCAGCCAGACGTTCACGAGGTGCGTGATCAGGATCAACCAACCGTGGGCTTCGGCGTTGAGCCCGAACAGCTCCTTCGTCAACACGATGACCGTATTGCGCGCGAGCAGCATGTGACCGCCGAACGGCTGGATGATGAAGAAGCCGGCGCCGCGGTTCGCGACCGTGATCATGTTCGCGAAGTCGTCGGACATCAGGTAGACGCGCGTCACCGGGAAGTAGACGATCGTCACCAGCAACAGCGCGAACGCGAGCAGCAGCTGCGGCGCGCGGGTCCGCAACGTGACCGGAACCCGTGCCATCACTGCTCGGGCGCGCTCTGGCCTCGGTACACGATCGGAAATTCCGGCCCGGCTTCGACCATCGGCGTCCCGATCGGCATCGGAGCGCGGTTGTCCTCGCACGCGAGCCTCACGCCCGCCGGCATGTAGTGCATGGTGTACCCGCGACGCGCCCGCCGCGACTGGTTGGTCGGCGACCCGTGCCACGTCAGCGCGTGGTGGAAGTGCACTTCTCCGGCTTTCACCGGGCACGGCACCGGCTCGCGCCAGGCTTCCGCGATGTGCGGCGCATCGGCCGGCGGCGCGATGCGACGAAACTCCTCGAGCGGCGCCGCATCTCGAAAGCCCCAGATGTGCGGCTCCTGGATGCCCCAGCGATGACTGCCCGGCACCATCCACATGCAGCCGCTGTCGACCTCGGCGTCGTCGAAAGCCACCCAGGCCGCGAGCAGGAGCTGAGGCGGCTCGATCGACTGGTGATACGGCGCGTCCTGGTGCCAGGCGAAGTGGGCGCCGCGCTCGGCCGGTTTGTACTGCACCGTGTCGGACCAGAGCTGCAGCAGCGGACTCTGCGCGAGGCGAGCAGCGATGCTCAGGATGGCCGGGTTCTCGATCAGGCGCCGGAAGGACTCGCTGTGCTTCCAGAGCCCGCACAGCTGATAGTGATTCAGCCCTTCGACGCGGCTGAGATCGTTCGCGTACGTCACCCGCCCGACGCCGTCGTCCCGACCGCGAAAAAACGCGTCGACGAAGCGCTCCAGATCGCGGCGCAGCTGCTCGAGGGCCTCGGAACTCAGCACCGCGCCGCCGTTGACGAATCCGTCGCGGGTGAAGCGCTCCTCGAGCTCGTCCAGGTTCGCGGGTACCACGTTCTATTTCCTCGTCAGACAGTCACGGAGCGCACGCGTCGGCGCCGGACAGGTCGACTCCTTGAGCACGAGCTTGCCGAAACCGTCGCAGGACCAGCCCGCCTCCGTCTCGCCCTCGATGCAGGTGATCGCCGCCTCGAGCTCGTCGACGCAGTCCTTTTGGGCCTTGAACGGCGCTTCACAGATCGCCTTGCCGAAGGCCCAGTTGTCGTTGGCGCAGCCGAGCTTCTTGTGCATCTGGTGATACAGCGCCCCGAGCTCCCGGCATTGGGCGTATTCGCTGTCAGGCACTTCCTCGGCCGGCGCGGGCGTACTGTTCGAGGCCGGTACCGCGGTCTCCGCGCTGACCGGCGCGCTCGCGACCGGCTGCGGCGGCGTGGGCGGGCGCGCGGGTTTGCCGGTGGCGAACCAGTAGGCGAGCCCGGCGACGGCAGCCGCGGCGGACAGGACGACGATTTTGTGTGGCTTCAAGCGGGCTCCAGCGAAAAGATAGCGGGCAGACGATAGCATTTTTCGCAGTGCATTCTGGACCCGCACGGCGCCCACCATGAAGGCGAACGAGAGCTCGGCACGCGGCTACCTGAACCCCGGTTACGCGGCCTCCCTGAAAGAATTCGGCCAACCGCGCCACCTGCCGAGCTCCCAGGGCTGGATCCTGACGCGAGCCATTCCCGGCTCAAACGAGCGCGATGCGCTTCACTGTTACCCGTTGTTCCTCTGCGAACAATGGTCGAGGCTGTCGGAAGACCTCGAGGCCGTGCACGACCTGGTGACGCTGACCCTGGTGACCGACCCCTTCGCAGAAGCCGATTTCGCGCGGCTCGAGCGGCTTTTTCCCGACCGCTGCGCGCCTTACAAGGACCACTTCATCGTCGACCTGGCGGAACCGAAGACCACCGCGCATCACCGGCGCAAGGTGCGGCACGCGGCGCAGGAGGTGGAGGTGGAGCGCTGCGACCGGCCAGCGGAATGGCTCGACGACTTCGCGCGCCTTTACGCCGAGCTCGTCGCCCGCAAGCGTATCCAGGGCTTACGCGCGTTTTCTCGGAGCGCGTTCGAGACCCAGCTCGCCCTGCCCGGCTGCTTCACGTTTGGTGCTCGCCGGCACGAGCGGCTGGTGTCGATCGCGATCTGGTACGTGATGGGCTCGGTTGCGTACTACCACCTGGGCGCCTCCGACGCCGACGGTTACGCGACTTCCGCGCCCTACGCCTTGTTCGACGCGGCGATGAAGGAGTTTGGCGCGCTCGGACTGCGCCACGCCAGCCTGGGCGCGGGAACCGCGGGGGACGACGGGCTGACACGCTTCAAGGCGGGCTGGGCGACGGGGACGCGTCCGGTGTTTCTTTGCGGGCGCGTGTTTCGGCGTGAACAGTACGCGCAGCTCAACGCCGCCGCGCCGAATACCGGATACTTTCCCGCCTACCGGCACGGCGAATTCGCTTGAAGCCACCTTACTCGAGCATCATCGCTTTCACGGAGCGCTGCCTGGCCGAGCACGGCGACAGCGCGGCCGGGGTCGGGTGGTTTCGCGACGACGCCGCGCTCCGCTATCGAACCATGCTCCAGGCGATTCGCCAGCCGGGGCGACCGACCAGCGTGCTCGATTTCGGCTGCGGAGCGTCGCACCTCTACGAATACATTCGCGCGCAGGGGCTCGACTGGATCGAATACAGCGGTCTCGACCTGTCGCCCCGCTTTCTCGAACTGTCGCGCCGCAAGTTCCCCGCGGTCACGTACTACGAAGCCGACGTGCTCGCAGACGTTCCGCCAGAACTGCCTCACTTCGACTACGTGGTGATGAACGGCATCTTCACGTACAAGGGCGAGCTCTCCGACAGCGAGATGTTCGACTACCTCGCTCGTCTCTTGCGGCGCGTATTCGCCCTCGCGCGTATCGGCGTCGCTTTCAACTGCATGTCGAAGCAAGTCGACTGGGAAAGGTCCGACCTGTTTCACTTGCCCGTCGACCGGTTGCTCGGGTTTCTGACGCGAGAGCTCAGCCGCCACGTCGCGATCCGGCACGACTACGGTCTCCACGAGTACACGGCATACGTTTACCGTGACGGCGGCGAGCAGCGGCTCGCTGCAACGCCAGCGCTCGCGGCGCGAAGGGCGCGGGGTGCACCGGAACAGGATGCGGTGACGTCGGGAAACCTGGTGATCGAGAAGTCCGAGGTGCCGGGGCTCCAGCGTTTCCTCGATCGCGAGCGCTCCCAGAACGAGCTCGATCCGGGCCTCGCGCGCGAGCTCGAGGAGTATCGGGCGAGTCCGGCCTATCAGGCGATTTACGCGCTGGAGCGGCCGCTGGTCAGCGTGCTGATCGCGACCCACAATCGGCGCGGGCTGCTACTCGAGCGCTGTGTCAGCTCGATTCTCGCGCAGAGTTACTCGAACCTCGAGGTGATCGTGGCCGGCGACGGTTGCACGGACGACACCGGCGAAGCGCTCGGCGCGCTCGGCGACTCTCGCGTGAAGTTCGTGGAGCTGCCGCGCGAAAGCTATCCCGAGCACCCGACGGCGCGCTGGCTGATCGCGGGGACCGGGGCCTGCAACCACGCGCTCGAAATCGCGCGCGGCGAATGGATCAGCCACCTCGACGACGACGACGAATTCTTGCCGGACCGCATCGAGAAGCTGGTCGCGTTCGCTCGACAGACCCGCGCCGAGCTGGTGTGGCACCCATTCTGGTACGAGGTGAGCGCCGGGCAATGGGTGGAATGGCCGGCTGCACGCTTCGAGGCCGGCCACGTCACGACGGGCTCGGTCTTCTACCTGGCGTGGTTCAAGCGCATCCCATTCGATGCGCGGTCGTATTTGTACGCCGAGGCCGGAGACTGGAATCGCTTTCGCAAGCTGAAGCATTTGGGAGCCCGACTCGAGCGCCATCCCGAGCCGCTGCTTCGTCACTATCGCGAGCACACGCAGGACCTGAAGCACTGGAAGGGCGGCGGTTCGTGACCCAGAAACGCTCGCTCGCAGAGCTCGCACTGTTCGGGGGCAGCCCCGAGTTTACGACTCCGCTCCACGTCGGAACGCCCAACTTCGGCGACAAAGCTGGCTTTTTGCGCAGATTCGCGGCGATTCTCGAGACCCGGCGCTTCACCAACGACGGTCCGTTCGTGCGCGAGCTCGAGCAGGCGATCGCGGAGCTCTGCGCCGTTCCCCACGCCGTTGCCATCAGCAGCGCGACCGTCGGTCTCGAGCTTCTGGCGCGCGCGCTCGAGCTGCGCGGCCCGGTGCTGATGCCGGCGTTCACGTTCATCGCGACGCCGCATGCTTTCGCCTGGGTCGGGCTGGAGCCTCGTTTCTGCGATATCGATGAGCGCACGCACGGCATCGACCCAGCTTCAGCGGCGGCAGCAGCCGCCGGGTGCTCGGCCCTCGTCGGCGTGCACACCTGGGGCATCGCTTGCGACGTTGAGGGGCTGGAAGCGGTCGCACGCGCGAAGGGCGTGCCGCTCTTGTTCGACGCGGCCCACGCGCTCGGCTGCAAGCGCGGGGACCAGCCGATCGGCGGCTTCGGGCGAGCCGAAGTGTTCAGCCTCCATGCCACGAAGGTGGTCAATGCCTTCGAAGGCGGAATCATCACCACGCGCGACGCTGACCTGGCGGAGCGGCTGCGCGCGCTGCGGGACTTCGGGTTCGACGATTACGATCACGTGGTCGGGCTCGGCATCAACGCGAAGCTGAGCGAGCTGCACGCGGCCGCGGCGCTCACTACGCTCGCGGATTTCCCGCTGATTTTGGCCGAAAATCGGCGCTGTTTCGCGGCCTATCGCGAGGCGCTGCGCGGCCTACCCGGCTTCACGCTGCTCGATCCCGGGGTGCGCGGGGCGTCGAATCATCAGTACCTGGTCGTCGACTACGACGCGGCGAAAGCCGGCGTGCCACGCGACGCGCTGATCCGCGCACTTTACGCGGAGGGCGTGTACGCGCGGCGCTACTTCTATCCCGGATGCCATCGCATGGAACCGTACGCGGGCCGCACCGAGCGCTGCGCGTTGCCGGTCACCGAACGGGTCGCGGACCGCGTACTGGTGCTGCCGACGGGCCCCTCGGTGAGCGATGAATCGGTGCGCCGGATCGCGGCATTGATCGCCCTGATGCTGGAACACGCCGCCGAGTTCACGGAGCGCGCTGCCCGACGCTGAGCGCGGCGACGCGAGCCATCAGCTCGGCGTGGTCCAGCACGAAGCCGGCCGCCCAATCGAGCTCCTCGGGCAGCTCGACGGGGCTCACCAGCTCGAGCTCGCGAAGCGCATTCTCGTCGGCGCCTTGCAGCGAGCGCGCCCAAAGACCGGATAGCGATCCGACGTGAAACAGCTGGAGGCTCAAGAACTCGTCGAGGAAGCGCAGCCGCTCGTGCTCGAGCTCGACGAAGTGTCCGAAACCCCCTTGGTCCAGCCGCTCGGGAATCCCGTACACGCCCGCCATCCTGGATTGCGCAGTGCGATGGCACGAAAGGAAGAGCCGCGCTTCGTCAGGCGGCAAAAGCCGCCGCAGGTACGCCTTGTCGATGCCCCAGTTGTTGCTGAAGAGCACGTGCTCGTTCCAGCGGTGGACGCCGGCCCGGGTCTGGGTCGGCGCGTAGCCGACGGCCGCGTGCTTCCAGATCACGAGCTCCGTTTCGGGCGCCAGCGCGTGCAGGCGGGCCACGAGCCCGGGATGAAAGATGTCGTCGTCGTCGACGGGACAGACGAGCTCGTCGCTGGGATCGTGGAACCAGGTCTCGAAGTCGGCGAAGCCCACACTGACCCTCGCGCCCGCGACGGCCGCGAGCCGCGAGGCGGCCAACCGTTGAATCGCGCCGCGGAACTCGAAGTAGTCCATGCCGTAGATGCGGCGAAACATCGGGATCAAGTCCCGTTCCAGCGCATGACGGATGAACAAGAGCGGCCGCGTCGGATCGTCCTGCGCCGCAAAGCGCTCCACGTCCATCGAACCCCAGTCGACGTCGGTGCGGACCAGGATGCGCAACCCGCGCTTCGCCATCAGTCCGACTTCGCGCTGCGCCGCAGCGCCACCAGGCCGCCGTCGGCCGGCCGGCGCCGCCAGAAGTAGTTGTAGAAATCGTTCGACGAGGTCCGTCGAAAATCGCGCGCTTGCTCGG
>Ga0111539_10013220_pt1 | contig 10318 bp, 9 predicted proteins | sample RhiMethybrSRZTD1_FD_79667 | JGI IMG/M metagenome (GOLD analysis project Ga0111539, IMG submission 79667) | Populus rhizosphere microbial communities from Tennessee, USA - Rhizosphere MetaG P. TD hybrid SRZTD1 (version 2) (version 2) | ecosystem: Host-associated > Plants > Roots > Rhizosphere >... | reverse complement strand
TCGAGCGCCCACTGCAGTAGCGCCGTCGAGATGCCTTGTCCCTTGTAGCGCCGCCTGACCACGAGACGATGGACAAACGCTGACGCGTGGTCCGGAGGCAGATCCGGCCAGAAGAGCGTGTCTTCGAGTTGAAAGCGGATCGCGCCGGCCGGCTCGCCGTCGGCAATCGCGAGATAGAACTGACCTGCAGCAGTCTCTGTGGCGATACGTTCCGGCGCGAGTTCGCCGGTGTCCCACATCACCTCGCCCAGCGCATCTACCCACCGTGACGCTTCGACGAGCATCGCCTCGACGATGGCCGCGTCACACGGCTGTGCCTGCCGGATGGCGACGGTCATCAGACCATGCCTTCATCGAGCGTCGGCACGACCGATGTCGCCGCCCGCCGCGCGCGCAGGCTGTCGCCGGCGTAGATGGCCAGTGCCGTCCACACGATCGAAAAGCCGATCAGCTGCGTCCGCGAAAACGGCTCGTGATACACGAAGACGCCGAGGAGAAACTGCAGCGTCGGTCCGATGTACTGCAGGATGCCGATCACCGAAAGCGGCACAGTGCGGACCGCGGCTGCGAAGAGCAACAGCGGCACGGTCGTGACGAGCCCGCCGCCAATCATCAGCGCGTCGGTCGTCGCGCCGGTCCGTGAGAATGCGCCTTCCCCCGAGCGATGCAGCATGACGAGAAACAGAATCGCCACGGGAGCGAGGACCGCGGTCTCGAGCGTCAGCCCTTCGACCGGATCCAGCGGCGCCTTCTTTTTCGCCAGGCCATAGCTGCCGAACGACGCCGCCAGACCGAATGCAATCCACGGCAGCGCACCATACGCGAACGTCAGCTGCACGACGCCAACCGCCGCAATCGCAATCGCCACCCATTGCGCCGGCCTCATGCGCTCCTGAAACACGACCACCCCGAACAGGACGTTCACCAGCGGCGTGATGTAGTAACCGAGGCTGGTCTCGACGATGAACCCGGCGTTGACCGCATAGATGTAGAGGAACCAATTGACGGCGATGAGGGCCGCCGCGATCGCATACAAGCCGACCACGCGACCGGAGACGTCGCCGAGGGTGGCGCGACGCCCACCGAAGGTGGCGCGACCGCCACCGTGGGTGGCGCGACCGCCACCGTGGGTGGCGCGACCGCCTCGTCGCATCGCGGCAACCAGGATGATGAGCACGGCGAGCGACCAGACGATCCGGTGACCGAGCACCTGAATCGCCGGCACGTGCTTGAGCAGCTTCCAGTAAAGAGGTACCAGTCCCCAGATGGTGTAGGCAGCAACGCCTGACCAGAACCCGCGCACCTATTTTTCCACTTCCGCCACTTTTTCACTTTTCCACTTGGCGATCTCGTGGAGTATCTCCTGCTCGGTGAGCACCGTCGACGATCCTTTGCCGCGGCGGAAGACACGATCGATCAGCTCCTCGTCCGCGATGAAGCCTCGATGCTCGAGCCAGTAGACGACGTTCGAGCGGCCCGACATCGGACCGATCTCGATTTGCTGCGAGCGGCCGACGAGCCGCGCCGGGACGCCGGAGTACACGGTGTCGGCGAGATCCGAATCGTTCTTGTTGAACGCCTTGACCACGGCCGCGGCGTGCACGCCGGTCGCGGTGCGGAACGCGTCGCGGCCGAACACCGGATAGTTGTCGGGAATTGGCTCGCCCGTCGCGTCGGAAACCGCGCGCACGAGATCGTTCAGGTGCGTCAGGTCGCGCTCGATCCACCCCATGAGCACGAGGTTGACCATCAACAGATCCATCGGCGTATTGCCGACCCGCTCGCCGATGCCGAGCATAGTCCCGTGGACGCGCGAGGCGCCGGCCTCGAGCGCGGCAAGGCTGTTGATCGTGCCCATGTCGCGATCGCGATGCCCGTGCCAGTCGATGCCCACGTCCGCACCGCTCGCCTCGACGACGCGTGTGGCGAAGCGCACGACGGCGCGCGCCCCAGCCGGCGTCGCGTGACCGACGGTATCGGCGATGCACAACCGGTGCGCACCGGCATTGATGGCGGTCTCGAACAGCCGGCGCAGCGTATCGGGATCGGAGCGCGTCGTGTCTTCGGTGACGTACATCATCTTCAGACCTTGACGTACGCCAAAGCCGATCGCTTCCTCGGTACACCGTTGCAGATAGTCCACCGTCCAGTCCTCCGCGTATTGGCGGATGGGACTCGATCCGATGAAGCAGCCGCACTCGATGGGCAACCCGGTCCGCTGAACGATGTCGGCGATCGGCTGAATGTCGGCGATGACCGTGCGGGCCACGCAGTTCGCCTGGATGTGCAGGCGGCACTCGACGATCTCGGAGGCGAGCCGCTCGACGTCGCGGACGACATGCGGGCCGGCGCCGGGGAGTCCGATCGCGGCGGTGTCGATGCCGATGCGGTCGAGCAGGTGCAGGATGCGCAGCTTCTGCTCGATCGTCGGGGCACGCACCGACGGGGACTGCAGTCCGTCGCGCAGCGTCTCGTCATTGAGTTGCACGACCGGCGGCTTCGGCGGCGGCGACTCGAGGTTCCAGTCGAAGATCAGGTCATCCACGACGGTCCCTCGTTGTAGTGTCCGGCTTTAGCCGGACCGTCGATGTAGTGTCCGGCTTGAGCCGGACTCTTCGATATATGAGCAGCCCGATCAATCCGGCCATCGCGACGCGACCGCTCCACGCCATCCCTTCACGCACAGCGAGGCGGTTGGCGGGCCCCATGATCTCGTCGACCGTTACGCGCGGACCTTGGCCGGCGATGGCGGCGCGCTGGGCGGTGAGATAGCGGCCCACACCGGCACTGGTCTCATCGTCCTGTACGAGGCAGAACGTGAAAAGAGCCGAGAGGACGACCAGCCCGGCAAGGCGGCCCACGTCTCAATTATAGATTCCGCCAAGCAGGAACCACGCCGAAGCGAGGATTGCCAGGATGACAACGATCAGGACGATCCACCACGGCGACCGGCGGCGGCGATGCGCGAAGATCGATCCCTCCGACGGCGGCTTGACCTTGGGGTCGGAAGTCGCTCGCCCGCAGCGATAACAGATGAGCGCGTTGTCAGCGATTTGAGTGTTGCAGTTACGGCACTGCATGGGAGGTTGTCAGTATACGGACTACGGACTACGGACTACGGTTCGGACGTTGGTAATGTACCACCATAGACCGTAGACTGAAGACCGTAGACCGTAGACCGAAGACCGAAGATCGCGTCCATGATTCCGCTTCGCGACGTCATCCCCTCTCGCACGACGCCGTACATCACCATCTCGCTGGTCGTCGTCAACGCGCTGGTGTTTCTGTATCAGCTCTCGCTCGGCGGCGACATCAACAACTTCGTCTTCACCTACGGCCTGGTTCCGGCGGACTTCTCGTGGATATCGGTCCTCACCTCGATGTTCCTCCACGGCGGCTTTCTGCACGTCGCCGGCAACATGCTCTATCTCTGGATCTTCGGCGACAACGTCGAGGACCGGATGGGACACGGCCGGTTCCTGGCCTTCTATCTGCTGTGCGGTATCGCCGCAGCGCTCGGCCAGACGCTCACCGTCCCTCATTCGCAGATTCCCATGGTCGGCGCGAGCGGCGCCGTCGCCGGTGTGATGGGCGCCTACTTCGTCCTCTACCCCCACTCCCGCATCGTCACGCTGCTGCCGCTGTTCATCTTCATCCAGATCATCGAGGTGCCGGCGATCTTCTTCCTCGGCGTGTGGTTCCTGATGCAGTTCCTCAGCGGCGTCGGATCAATCGCGACCGCAACGGGCGGTGAACCGGCGGGCGGCGTCGCCTTCTGGGCACACGTCGCCGGATTCGCGGCGGGGTTGATTGGTGTGTTTATCTTCAGGCAGCCTGAACGGCAACGAGTCGAATGGTGGAACGACGTTCGCTAACGCTCAAGGTCAAAGGGCAAACGTCAAAGGGCAAGGCCAGGCTCGGCCCAACTCGAGATCTCGCTGCTACTTGGCGGTATCAGAGATCTTTAGCAACAAATCCTGCGCACGCTCGAATGATGGCGCGATCTCGAGCGCAGCCAGCGTCTGCTTCTTCGCTTCCGCATACTGCCCGGCCGCCAGATGCGCCTCGGCCAGCTCGACGTACGCCTGCGCGCGGTCGGGAGGATTCGAGCCGAGGACGCTCTTGAACGAGCGCACGGCGGTCACCGCGTCCTTGCGCTTGAGCGCCAGGCGCCCGAGCTGGGCTTCGGCGTTCGCGTCGAAGGGATCGATCGCCACCAGCCGGCGATAGGCATCCTCGGCACGTGTGGCGTCGCCGAGCGGCGTGACGAGCTCGGCGAGCTTACGCGCTGACTCCACGTCGGCGTGGTCCGTACGCATCACCGTTTCCAGAGCCTTGATCGCGCGGGCGGTATCCTTCTGCTCGAGCGCGATCTTGGCGATGATCGTGTGCGGATTGTTGGGTCCGGTCGCGCTCGGGATGATCTGCGAGGCGCGCTCGAGCGCGGCAATCGCGCCGGCGCTGTCCTTGGCTTCCTGAAGGGCCAGCGCCAGCCGCATCTGTACGGCGAAGCTGTCGGGATTCGAGGCGGCAAGCGCCTTGAGATCGTCTACCGACATCTTCTCTTTCATCTCAGGCGTCTTGAGGGCACGGCGAAGGCCGGCGTACTGCTTGTCGAGCCGCGCATCGAATCCCGTCTGCAACTGCTCCATCGACGCGCCCAGGCCTTCCTTGATCGCGGTCTCATCCTCGAGCCCCTCGCCGTAGGCGCGCAGCAGTGCGTGCAGCTTGGGCTCACCATAGGTTTCGACGATGTGCTCGACGACCAGAGAGGCCTGGTAATAGGCCAGCGAGATCATCTTCGGATCCTGGAAGCCTTGATTGAGCACGTCGAGCTTCATGACCTTGCCCTCGTTGAGGGCGTGCGCGAAGGTGATGTCCATCTCGCGGCCCCACTCGGGACGCGCGCGCCTTTCCTCCCACACCGAAGTGCCTTCCGTGAGCCAGCGCGGCACGCGTTGCTTCGACATCTGGATCGTGAAGACGTGCGCCAACTCGTGCCACAGCGTCTCGCCCCAGTTGAAGTCCCCGGGCGGCCGCGCCTTCGGTGAATCGAGTGTCACGACACGGCCGAAGCAGGCGCCGAGTGCGCCGATCATGCCCGGCAGGCCGATCGTGCGGACGGCGAAGTCGTCGTGCTTCGGGAACATCTCGATGAGGATCGGACCGGTCGGCGTGAAGTTGTACCGCTTCGACAGAGTCGCCATCGCTTCCTTGGCGAGCGGGATGGCATGCTCGCGCATGACCGCGGCTTCGCTGGGATCGAAGCGGAAGATCAGATCGCCGTCGGTGATCGTCTCGAACTTGTCGAGCGTGTCGAGCAGCTGAAGCGAATTGTACGTCTGCTGATCGAAGCTGTCGTCCTTGAAGGCGCGCTCGAGGGCACGGCGGGCGCCGGGCTCATCACCGGTCCGCAGCAAGTGCTTGCCGAGGTCCGCATGCGCTCGCGAATTCGCATCGTCAAGGGCCAGCGCGCGGCGCACCTGTTCGACGGCCTCATCGAAGCGGTAGTTGCGAGCGAGGTGATCGCCAGCGACGCGGTACACCTCGCCGTAGACCGGGTTGATCTTCAGAATCTGCTGGACCTGTGAGTCGAACGCAGTGGTCTTGCCTTCGAGGAAGTCGATCGCCGCCACGAGCGAGCGTGCTTCGAGGCTGTTCGGATTCACCTTGAGCGCGCGCTGCGCGCTGTCGCGAGCATCGTCACGCTTGCGGTCGTCGAGCGCCATCTCCGCCGCGAGCAGATGCGCGGGCACCGAGTTGGGATTGATCTTGAGGGCGCGTTCGATCGCCTGCTTCGCTGCGGGCGGGTTCTCCTCCGCCGCGACGCGGGCCACGCCAAGGATGGCGGGCACGTGGCTCTCGTCCGCCTTGAGCGCGTCCTGAAACGATCGCATCGCTTCCTTGCGGTCGTACTTCTCGAGGAACAGTTCACCCCATGCGGTGTTCACCGCAACGTCGGTTGGCGCCAGGCGATTCGCGGAACGGAAGAAGCCGTTCGCGTCCTGAAACGCACCCAGCGCACGCGCCGCCAGACCAAGACGCAGGTTCTCAGCAGCCGTCTGCCCGTCCACGCGCGCCACAATCAACTTCAGGGTACGAACCGCATCGTTGCGACGGCCGAGTTGCATCTGCAGCAGCCCGAGCTCGAGTGCCGCGTCGCTCCCCGGCTGGGCAGTCGCGACCGGCGTCAACGTCTTCTCGGCTTCTGCGTAGCGTCCGCGCTCGATGTCAGCACGCGCGCGAATCGCCACCGAGCGCGCGTCGGTGGCCGAGCCCAGCAGGCGCTCGACCTCGTCATACTGACCGGCATTGAGCGCCTTGAGCGCGGCATCGGCTGGCGTCGCCGCTGCCGATGGCCGGCTCTGCGCCAACGGGACCTGAGCCGCGCACAGCAACATCAGCGCAAACACGACGCACACGCGTGGAATCGTCATCAGGGGTCGCTCGCTGGTCATGCCTGTCATTACGACACCGTAGAGGAGGCTCTTTAGGGTGAGTATAGTTCCATCGCTTGCTCTTCAGCGGCGATCCGCCGCCACAGCAGCCATGTGAAAAACAGCGTGCCGAGCGGACCGGTGATGCGCGCGTGTGTCATCAACGCCATCGCAATCAGTTCGCCAAGGACCGCCACATAGTTGGGGTGCCTCATCCACCTGTACGGTCCGGTAGTTACGAGCGGCAGACCTGGCATCACGATGACCTTGAACGTCCAGCGCGTTCCCAGTGAGGAGATCGCCCAGAACTTCAGAGCCTTCGCGAGGAACATCAACGCAACACCGGCAAAGGTTATCGGTCCGGGCTCGACGCCGAGGTATGCACCCTCCGCGGCCATTCCGATGAACACAGCGGGATAGCTGGTACGCATCAGAGCGAATCGTGCGTCCCAACAGTACTGGCCGCCGTTCGCTCGTAGGACGCGCTCGTTGGAAGCCGACAGCCAGAGCTCGGCGAGCATCATCACGAGCACGGCCAGCAGCACGACTGCGGGGACCACAGCTCCCGGTGACATGTCAGGCCCTTCGCGCCAGTGCCACGTCACCAGCGAGCTGGATCAGGTACTCGACCGGCGCGGACCACCAGTTCGACACGAGCGAGGCGAATCCAACCGCTCCCGGCGATCCCACCATCACGCGCAGCGCGCGATTGATGCGCCACTTGGTCGAGAACTCGCGCCGGCGCAGCCCCGCCAGCCGGGCGTAAGCGGGCCGGCCTGATGCGAGCTCGTCGAGGGCCGCATGCGCGGCCAGTTCCCCGCCGCGCAGCGCGAAGCGAAGACCGTCGCCGGTCATCGGATCGACGAAGCCCGCCGCGTCGCCGGCGAGCAGCAGACCAGAACATCCCGCGGCGCGCGCGTTCACGGCGAGCGGACCGAGCACCGTCACCGGCGACACCTGCGTGGCGACAGCGAATCGATCGCGCAGCACGGCGTCGGCGTTCAACGCGCGGCGAACGATCATCTGCTGATCGGCTCTGGAGTAGTGTCCGGATTTAGCCGGAACAAGACCGTCAAGCACTACCGACACGTTGGTCAGCCCGCCGGGCAGCGGCGCAACGCCGATGTAGACACCGCGACGGATGTGCATCTCGCCGCGCGCGCTCATCCGCGTGACATTCGAGAAGTACGCGCCGAACGCCCAGCGCCTCGGCGTGCTCGCGTACGACGACAGATTCAGGCCAGCGGCCAGCCGCGAGCCACGTCCGTCAGCCGCGATGACGACCGGCGCGCGCAACACGTCCCTGCCGCGAACCGCCAGGCGCACACCAACGACGCGGTCGTTGTCGAGAACAGGTTCGCTGACGCCAACGCCGGTCTCGACGCACGCACCCGCGTCGGCAGCCGCATTGAGCAGCAGTTGATCGAGACACCGGCGCGTGACCGACATGCCGCGCAGGCCGTCCGGATAGTCGGCCGAGACTTCGGCGCCGGGTCCAGTCACGGTCATGCCCGTTATCGGCAGCGCGCACGCGCGAACATCGTCTCCCACGCCGAGCCGATCGAGGATCGACAGCGCTCCCGGATTCAACGTGTCGCCGCAGAGTTTGTGGCGTGGGAAAACCGCGCGATCGATCAGGCGCACGCGTGCGCCGGCCCGCGCAAGCGTCACGGCAGCTGCGCTGCCCGCCGGCCCGCCACCAATCACCAGCACATCGGCGTCCTTATGCATCATCTGCAGAGCCTGTCTCGCTGGAGCCTTTGGCGTAGGTGGATCAGCGGGCGCGTCCCAGCACGAGTGCACTGTTCTTCGAACCAAAGCCGAGACAGTTGCAGAGCGCCGCGTCGATGTCGGCCGGCCGCGCCGTGATCGGGATGAAATCCATCTCGCACGCTGGATCGGGATCGTCGAGGTTGATCGTCGGCGGCAGCAGGCCGTGGGTCATCGCCAGCGCCGTCGTGGCCACGCCGGCCGCACCGCTCGCGCCCTGCGGGTGCCCGATCATCGACTTCGTGGACGACCCAGGCACGCGATCGGCATGACGGCCGAACACGCGGCGGACACACTGCGCTTCAATGCGATCGTTCAGCTGCGTCGACGTGCCGTGATAGTTGATGTAGCCGATCTCTTCCGGCGCGCGCTGCGCGCGGCACAACGCGGTTTCGATGCAGCGGACGATCTCGACGCCATCCGGATCCATCTGCACGCGGTGATACGCGTCGCAGGTGGAGGCGTACCCGTCGATCGACGCATAGATCTGTGCGCCTCGCGCTCGTGCGCGATCTTCACGCTCGATCACCAGCATCCACGCGCCCTCGCCGAGCACAAAGCCGTCGCGCCCGCGATCGAACGGCCGTGAGGCACTGGCCGGGCGATCGTTGTAGCGCGTGGACACGGCGCGCATCCGCGAGAAGCCGAAGATCATCCCCGGCAGCACGCAGCCGTCGGTGCCGCCCGACAGAATCACGTCGTACTCACCCGAGCGAATCAGCGACGCCGCGTAGCCGATCGCATCGGTCGAACTGGTGCAGCCGCACGACAGCACGTGGCTCATCCCGCGCAGACCCAGTGAGATCGAGATCTCACTCGACACCATCCCGCAGATGCCGACCGCAATCGCGTACGGCGTCACGTGACGGCCGCCCGTCGTGAAGAAGTCCTCATACTGCTTTTCGCCGACGTCGATTCCGCCGCCGCCGCTGCCAATGAGTACGCCTGCGCCGGCCTCGCCTGCACGAAGTCCGGCATCGCGCCACGCTTCGCGCGCAGCGATCACGCCAAACATCGCGGCGCGCGAATAGCGTTTGGGATCGGCACGTCCATCGTGATTGCCATCACCGTCGAGCTCGCACGCGTCAGCGATCGAGACAGGAGGCACCCACGCGGCTACCTGACAGGGATAGGTCGAGACGTCGAAGTGCGTGATCGCGCGCGTGCCGCTGCAACCGCCGCTGACGTGTTGCCAGAACCGCTCGCGTCCAACTCCGAACGGCGACACGACACCGATGCCGCTGATAACGACGCGAGACAGCCCGGACGAGGGCATGAGGCCCATATAATACCGGCCCGTGCACGATTCAGGCCGCGCCGCATCGCCAACGGCGTGGCTCTTCGCCTGGATGGGTGCCGGCCTGTTTGTCCTGTCGCTCAGCTATTTCGTCTACAGATACTGGACGGTGTTTGGGATGCGTGCCGACGGCCCGCTGCGCCCGCCGGCGGTCGTGTGGAATGTGGTGCTCTTTTCAGTGTTTGCGCTGCATCACTCGGTGTTTGCCCGCGAACGGAGCCGCCATGCGCTAACTCAGGCATTGGGTCCCCTCGAACGGTCGTTCTATGTGTGGCTGGCCAGCCTGCTGTTCATCGCCGTGTGCTGGCTGTGGCTGCCGTTGTCGGGGGTTATCTGGGATGTTGGAGGAGCCGCGCGATTAATCCTGCTGTTTCTTCAAATCGGAGGACTTATTTTCTCCGTCTACAGCGCTGCCGCGATCGACATTTGGGAGTTGGCCGGGGTGCGGCAGCTCGACTCCCAACCCCCAACGCCCAACGCCCAACCACGCCCAACTCCCAATTCCCAAAAGGAGTTCGAGTTTAAGACCACCGGCCCCTATGGATTGGTACGACACCCGATTTACCTGGGATGGTTCTTGATTGTCTTCGCGGTCGGCACGATGACCATGACCCGCTTCGTGTTCGCTGTGGTCAGCTGCGTCTACCTTCTGGTGGCGATCCCTTTCGAAGAGCGATCTTTGCAACGGTCCACGAACGGGGCATACGACCGGTACATGACGAAGGTGCCTCGGAAGCTCGTACCAGGGTTGTATTGATTGGGAGTTGGTCGTTGGGAGTGGTTGGGAGTTGGAAGTTGGTCGTTGGGAGTTGTT
>Ga0111539_10013219_pt1 | contig 10318 bp, 6 predicted proteins | sample RhiMethybrSRZTD1_FD_79667 | JGI IMG/M metagenome (GOLD analysis project Ga0111539, IMG submission 79667) | Populus rhizosphere microbial communities from Tennessee, USA - Rhizosphere MetaG P. TD hybrid SRZTD1 (version 2) (version 2) | ecosystem: Host-associated > Plants > Roots > Rhizosphere >... | reverse complement strand
TGCACGCGCTCGTGGACCAGCCCGCGGCCGACCTCAACCCGCAACGCAAGACCTTCGAGAAGTCGCTCTCTGCGCTCGAGGGTACGGCCGCGGACGTGTCGGAGACCGCGACCGCCATGCGCGAGCGCGGCCAGGCCTACTTCGCGCAGTGGGACCAGCAGCTGGCGAGTATCCAGAACGAGGACATCCGCGAGCGCAGCACCGAGCGCCGCACGGCGATCGAGGCCAGCCTGAACAAGCTGCAGGGCGACTACACCGAGGCCAAGACCGCGTTCGAACCGCTGCTCGCCACGCTGCGCGACATCCGCACCGCGCTCAAGGCCGACCTGACCATGAACGGGATCAAGGCCCTGACGCCGACCGTCAAGGAAGTGGACAAGGAAGCGGGCTCGGTCAGCAAGGAGCTGCGCGACCTGGCGCAGCGCTTCCGCGAGCTGGGCGTCGATCTGAGCCGCAACAACCCGACGGCGGTGCCGGTCGAGACCGAGAAAAAGTGACGGTTCCCCGGGCCGCGCGCCGCGTGACGATCGCTCGCGCGCGACGCGCGGCCCGCGCGACTGGCTAGCCTCCAGAGCTAGCGCACGTCGCGCGTCGGACCGGTCGGATGCGGATGAGCATCCGCGCGCGGACCCGTGCTCGGCGCGCCGACCTCGAGCACGAGCTCGGGCGCGTTCGCGCCCTCGCGCGACGAGTAGATCGCGCTGTCGATGCTGGGGGAGACGAGCACGAACGACCAGAGTCCGTCGCCCGTGACGGCGCCCGTGACGTCGAACTCGACCCAGCGCTCGGCTGTCGTCGCGCCCGGAGTCGCGAGCGGCGATCCGGTCGAAGGCGGCGCGTTGTTCCACGTCAGCCCGCTCTCGCTCCAGCCGCTCGTCGTCAGGTACGCCGTGCCGCAATCGGTGGTCGGATCCGTGGCGTACAGGCGCAACGTCGCCGAGACCACGCCCGCCGCGGCGCCGTCGACGTCGAAGCGCAGGTAGGTGCGGTACTCCGGCGCGGGCGCGCGCACGCGCAGCGTCGCATCCGCTCCGAAGTTCGTCGTGGGCGCGCTGGACTTCGTCTGCGCGTCGGCCTGCGCGGCCACGACGAGCGTCGCGGGGCCGGAGGAGACGGTCGTGAAGCTCCACGACAGGGGCTCGAGCGCGTTGGGCACGGCCGCGAGGTCGGTGATGCCGCTCGTGAGCGTCGCCGTGTAGGTCACGCCCTCCACGAGATCGAACGTGGGATCGAGCAGCGCCGTGCGCGTGCCGGGCTGGTAGCTCACGCTGCAGCTCACGGTCTGCACGCTGCGCTGCAGGAGGAACGTCGTGCCGTCCACATCCTGCACCGGCTCGTCGAACACGACGCTCAGCGTCACGCCGCTCGGAACATCCGTCGCGTCCGCCGCAGGGTGCCGCGTGACGACGCTCGGCGGCGTCGTGTCCGCGGGCGGAATGTCCAGCGCAACGACGAGCTCCGGCGGACTGGCGCCTTCGCGCGAGGAGAGGATGAGGCTCTCGGTGCTGGTCGAAGTCAGGGCGAAGTCGTACGTCCCCGCTCCGTCGACGAGCGCGCTCACGTCGTACTCGGCCCACTCGCCGGTCGCCACGCTGCCGGCCTCGGCCAGCGGCGCGCCGCCGATCGCCGGAGCGTTGTTCCAGGTGAGCGAGCCCTCGCTCCAGCCGCCGGCCACGGAGAACAGCTCGCCGCCGTCGATCGAGCCGCGCGTCGCGAAGAGGCGCACGCGCGCGGAGCTCACCGTGCCCGGGAGGTCGTCGACCTGGAAGCGCAGGAACGTGCGGTACTCCGGCGCCGGCGCGCGGGCGCGCAGCTCGGAATCCGATCCGTAGTTGAGCGTCGGGCTGCTCGACTTCACGAGCGCGTCCGCGACGGCGGTGAAGGTCAGCTCGCCGCTCGCCGCGGGTGCGGTCGTGAAGCTCCAGCTCGATGGAACGAGCGCATTCGGTGCGGGAGCGAGGTCGGTGATGGCCGCGGTGAGCGCGACGGTGTACGTCGTGTTCGCCAGGAGGTCCTGCGCGGGATCGAGCATCGCGGTGCGCGTCGCGCCGTCGTAGCTCACGCTCGCGGCGACCGGTGTGGCGCCGCGGCGCAGGAGGAAGCTCGTGGCGCTCACGCCCTGGACCGGCTCGTCGAACTCCACCTGGACCACCGCGTCGACGGGAACGAGCGTGGCGCCCGGCGCCGGCGTCCGGTCGACGAGCGTGGGCGGCGTGGTATCCGGCTCGGGCACGAACGTCGTGATGACGAGCTCCGGCGGATTCGTGCCCTCGCGCGCGGAGTAGTAGGCGCTGTCCGTGCTCGTCGAGGCCAGCGCGAACCCGATGCTGCCGTCACCGCTCACGATCGCGGTCACGTCGTATTCGATCCAGGTCGCGGCCGTGATCGGTCCGGCGGCTCCGAGCGCACCGCCGCTGATCGACGGAGCGTTGCTCCACGTCAGCGTGCTCTCGCTCCAGCCGTTGCCCGCGCTGAAGAGCTGCCCGCCATCGGTCGAGCCGTCGACCGCGAACAGGCGCAGCGTCGCCGAGCCCACGCTGCCCTGGAGCCCGCTCACGTCGAAGCGCACGAAGGAGCGGTACTCGGGCGTCGGCGCGCGCACGCGCAGCTCGGCGTCGGAGCCGTAGTTCGTGGAGGGGCTGCTCGACTTCACCAGCGCGTCCGCCACCGCGACGAACGTGGTCGGTCCGGCCTGAGAACCGGCGGTCGTGAAGCTCCAGCTCAGCGGGACGAGCGCGTTGGGCGCGGGCGCGAGGTCGGTGATCGCCGCGGTGAGCGCGACGGTGTACGTCGTCTCCAGCAGAAGGTCCTGGGCGGGATCGAGCAGCGCCGTGCGCGACGCCTCGTCGTACGTGACGAGCGCGGGCACGGGTGTCGCTCCGCGGCGCAGGACGAAGCTCGCGCCGTCCACGCCTTGCACGGGCTCGTCGAAGACGACGGTGACCGACGTCGCGCGATCGACCAGGGTCGCGCCCGGTGCCGGCGCGCGCTCGACGACGCTCGGCGGCGTCGTGTCGGGCGGCGGATCGATGGTCGTGACGACGAGCTCGGGCGGGAAGGGTCCCTCGCGCGAGGAGTAGAACGCGCTGTCGGTGCTCTCCGAGACGAGCAGGAAGGAGTAGACGCCCTCGCCCGTCACGCTCGACGTGACGTCGAGCTCCACCCAGTCGCCGCTGGCCGTCGCACCGAGCGAGCCGAGCGGCCCGGCGAGCGGCAGCGGCGCGTTCCCCCAGGTGAGCGTGTCCTCGCTCCACGCGCCGGGCACGGCGTACACCGTCCCGGCGTCGTCCGAGCCGTCGATCGCGTTCAGGCGCAGCCGCACCGAGCTCACGTCGCCCACGAGGCCGTCGACGTGGAAGCGCACGTAGCTGCGGTACTCCGGCGCCACGACGCCACGCACGCGCAGCACCGGATCGGTCCCGTAGTTGTCCGCCGGGTTGTTCGACTTCACCATCGCGTCGGCGACGGGATGGAACACGCGGCCCGGCGTCGACGTGCCCTCGACGGTGACGGTCACGCTCTCGCTCGCGGCCGAGCCCTCGTCGTCCACGACGGTGAGCACGACCGTGTACGTGCCGGCCAGCGCGTACGCGTGCATCGGCGCGGCCACGTGGGCGTGGTTCGCATCGCCGCTCGCCGGATCGCCGAAGTCCCAGTCGAAGTAGAGCGCGCCTCCATCGGGATCGCGCGATCCGGCCGAGCGGAAGCTCGCGTGCTCGCCGGCCGGCACGATCGGCGTCTCGACGATGGGCGACACGATCGGTCCCGTGCCCTGCGCGTGGATGCGGATGCTCACGCGGTCGATGGCCTGCAGCCCCGAGCCGTCCGTGACGACCAGGCTCGCGGTGTAGAGCCCGGGCTCGTCATACTCGTGCTCCACGTTCATGCCGGTGACGACCGCACTGCCGTCGCCGAAGTCCCAGGCCATGTTCGCGAGCGGTTGCGCGCCGTCCGAGGAACGCTCGCCCGAGAACGCGATCTCTGCCGGCGCGTTCGCGGTGCGGACGCGCGTCGAGATCACGGCCTCCGGCCGGCCGGCGGCGTTGCTCGCGGGGACGAACCACGCGCGCGGCGAGCCCGCGTGACCGCCCGCGTCGGCCACGCCCAGCACGCTGAGCTGGTAGGCGTCATCGAGCGTCAGGCTCGCCGTCTGCAGCACGACCGAGCGCCGATCGCTGCCGGGCAACGCGGCGAGCACGGCGGTCGCGGGGAGCAGCCGGTAGTTGGCGGGGTTCGCGACGCCGGAGGGTCCGGTGCCCTGCCGCACGGGCTCGTCGAACACGATGCGCAGCCCCCCCGTGCCGAGCGACTCGAGCGCCGCGATGCGCGGCCCGGTGACGTCCTCCCCCTTGTGGACCGTGAACACGTCCGTGGTCGAACCGTCGCTCTGCAGGAAGCTCCCGCGCAGCTCCTCCCACGTCAGGTCGAGGACGCTGCAGCCCACGACGTCGCCGTACGAGCGCGCCATGAGCGGGTGGTCGAGATCGCCCGTGCCCGCCTTCCCGCCGCAGCCGCAGACGACGTAGAGCGTGCCGTCGGACGTGTCGAGCTTGGTGTAGTCCTCGAGGTCGTCCTGGATTGCCGCATCCCCTCGCGCGAGGAACGAGCGCTCGTAGACGTGCGAGTGACCGCCGAGGACGAGGTCCACGCCGTTCGCCTCGAACACCGGCACGAGCTGGCGGCGCAGGTTGTCGAGCGCGCCCTCGGAGTCCGAGTCGTGCGTGCCGTGCGTGTAGGGCGGCGCGTGCATGAAGACGACGAGCCAGCGCTTGCCGCGCGCGTTCGCGTCCGCGAGGTCCGCGACGAGCCACGTGTACATCGGGCTGCCGGGCGCGTGGCTCGACTCCTCCGTGTCGAGGCACGTGAAGTGCGCCATGCCGTGGTCGAACGAATAGAAGTGCTCCGTGCCCGAGGGCTGTCCCGGAGCGCCGCTCGTGGTCGGCAGGTGGAAGGCGTCGAAGTACGGCGCGCCGTTCTCGGTGCCGGCGTCGTGGTTGCCGATCGCCGACCAGAAGCCCGTGCGCGGGAGGAGCTCCGCGTAGGGCGTGAAGAAGTGCGGGTCGTAGTCCTCCCAGTCGCCGGCCGGATAGACGAGGTCGCCGAGGCCGAGCGCGAAATCGGGCGCGGGCAGGAGACGCGCCATCTCCTCCGCGAGCTGGAGCTGCGGCAACGCGCCCGTCCCCGAATCGCCCCACGCCAGGAAGCGGAACGGTGCGCGGCTCTGCTCGGGCGGCGCGGTGCGGAAGCGCGAGCCCTGCGCGAGCACGGTCGCGTCGGAGGCGAGCTCGTACGCATAGCTCGTCTCGGGCCGCAGGTCCGTGAGCTCGAAGACGTGCTCCGTCCCGAACGACGAGCGCTGGTAGTCCCACGGCGGGCCGACGTGCTCGCCGAAGCGCAGTGTCACCGGGCTCGCCGCGCTCGTCCGGCACACGAGCGTGACCGAGCTCGTGCTCGTGTTCTGCAGGTACGGCCCGCGGGTGAGCGTGGGCGCTACGCGCACCCACGCCCAGGGGAGCAGGACGACGACGAGACAGAGCGGCCTGAAGCCGTGGTGCATGCGCCTTTCGCGGCCCCTGGACGAGAGACGAGAGAGTTCCCTGGCCGGACCCTCGACCGCCGCAGCGGTTGTGACCCCGGGGTCCCGGAAGGACGGCGATGATAGCGCGCACCGCGAGCGCGGTTGCGCGAGGCCGCGAAGGTTTCGCGCTTGTCACCGCGCGGGCCGACAGCCTCGCGGAGGCCCGTTTTCGGCCGTTTTTCCCGCAACGACGGCCCTGATCGCGAGCCCGCGGCGCGCCTCGGTCCCGCGCGCGGGTCTTGCTACGCGGCGGCGATGCGGCGCACGAGCTGCGCGCCGTAGGCGCCCGCGAACGCGAACACGAGCGCGAGCGCCGTGGCATGGCTGCCGTGTTGCACGACGGCCAGCAGCGGGATCCACGCGCCGACGGCGAGGGCCCACAGGCTCGGGTGCTTCGGCTCGAAGAGCCCGAAGAGGCCGCTGAGCGCGAGCACGGTGAAGGCGGTGACACCCGTGTCGTCCCACGTCGGCCGGCTGTCCACCCACGCGACCGCGAGCCCGAGCGCGAACGCGAGCGGCAGGAGGCGGAGCATGCGCGCGCGGCTGCGCTGGGCGACGAGCCCGCGTGCGATCTCCGCGGGATCGCCGAAGGCCTGCAGGGCCCGTTCCTCGGCCTCGTCGGGCGCGACGCCCGTCGCGAGCTCGCGCTCGCGCGCCTCGAGCAGGTGATCGCGCACCTCGGCCATCACGGCGGCGCGGCGACCGGGGTAGAGCGCGAGTGCGCGATGGAGCTCGGCGAGATACGCGTCCAGGCGCGGCGAGGGCGTGCTCACGACGCGCCCCTCTGCAGCACCGACTCGACGCCGCGCGCGAAGGCCTCCCATTCCGCGCTGCGCTTCTCGAGCGCGCGGCGGCCACGCGCCGTCAGCTGGTAGATGCGCCTCCGACGCCCGGACGCGTCCGACCACTGGCTCGCGAGCAGCCCGGCCTCCTCGAGGCGGTGCAGCGCGGGATAGATCGTGCCCTCGGGCAGATCGAACGTCCCGCGGCTCTGCGTGCGCAGGCGCTCGAGCACCGCGTAGCCGTGGGCCGGCCGGCCGTCGAGCGCGGCCAGGAGCAGGAGATCGAGATGGCCCTTGAGGCTCTCGGGATTCACGCTCGAAGCGTATACCTAGCGTTGCTAGGTGTCAACGGCACGCCCCCGGGGAAACCCCCTTGCGCGATCGCGCGTACCCGCGCTAGCCTGCTCCGACGATGAGCCCGGACTCGAACCCGATCACCGCCCCGACGCAGTGGCTGTGGTCCTGGCGCCGCCTCGAGGAGGTGGGCGCCGCGCTCTAGTCCGCGCAGCTTCTCCCAAAAGGAACCCACCTTCTCGGGGCCGACCGAGGGTGGGTTTTTTCGTGCCCGCTCCGGTCGTTTCCCACCCACGACCATGCGGGCCCAACTCGACTCCACCTTCGACCTCGACACCCCCGTCTCGGCCTACCTGAAGCTCGCGCCGCTGCGGCCGCGCTTCCTGCTCGAGAGCGCCGGCGGTCCCGAGCGCATCGCGCGCTGGTCGTTTCTCGGATTCGGTCCGGCGGACGAGATCGTGCTCGACGCGCGCGGGCTCACGCGCAACGGCACCGTCCTCTGCGTTCCGGCGAGCGGAGCCGAGCTCCTCGACGCCCTGCGCGCGGCGCTCGCCGCGGCCCCGGTGCTGTGCGCGGAGCCCGTGTCCGAGGCGCCGCCGCTCCGTGGCGGGCTCGTAGGCGTGTTCGGCTTCGACCTCGCGCGCCGCTTCGAACGACTGCCACCGGCGCGCGCGGGTGGGGGAGCCGAGCTGCGCCTCGTCGCGCCGCGCGCGCTGCTCGTCTTCGATCACGCGCGTCAGGGTGCGACGCTGCACGTCGCCGGCGACGAGGGCGAGCGCCGGGAGCTCGAGCGCGAGGTGCGGCGCCTGCTGCGCGGCCCGCTGCCAGCGCCGCGCGTCGCCTCGCACGCCGACGCACCGCGCGCCGGGCTCGAGCGCGGCGAGTATCTCGCGCGCGTCGCGCGCGCGCAGGAGGCGATCCTCGACGGCGAGGTCTACCAGCTCGTCCTGTCGAGCGCGTTCCGCGGCCGCACCGATCTGACGCCGCTCGCGCTCTACCGCGCGCTGCGGCGCCTGGATCCATCGCCCTACATGACGCTGCTCGAGCTCGACGACCTCGCGGTCGTCGGCGCGTCGCCCGAGGCGCTCGTGCGCATGCAGCACGGCCGCGCGACGCTCCAGCCGATCGCCGGGACACGGCCACGTGGCGCCGATCCAGCCGAAGACGCGCGGCTCGAGCGCGAGCTCGTCGCCGACGCCAAGGAGGCCGCCGAGCACGTCATGCTCGTCGACCTCGCGCGCAACGACCTCGGCCGCGTCGCGCGCCCGGGCACGATCGCGGTCGAGCCCTGGCGCACGGTCGAGCGCTACCGCCACGTCATGCACCTGGTGAGCGGCGTCCACGGCGCGCTCGAGGCCGGCCGCGATGCCTTCGACCTCTTCGCGGCGTGCTTCCCGGCCGGGACCGTCGTCGGTGCGCCCAAGCGGCGCGCGATGGAACTCCTCGACGAGCTCGAGCCCGAGCCGCGTGGCGTGTACGGCGGCACGGTCGGCTACTTCGGGCACGGCGGAGCGCTCGACCATGCGCTCGCCATCCGCACGCTGACGCTCTCGGGCGGCGAGTACCGCTACCAGGCAGGCGCCGGGATCGTCGCCGACAGCGTGCCCGAGCGCGAGCACGACGAGATCCTCGCGAAGGCCGCGTCCCTGCGGCGCGCGCTCGCGCTGGCGCTGGAGGTGGCGTGATGGCCGCGCGCATCCTGCTCGTGGACAACCACGACTCGTTCACCTTCAACCTCGTGCAAGCGTTGCGCGTCATCGGCGCCGACGTGCACGTGGCCAGGAACGACGAGCTCACGCTCGACGCGGCGCTCGCGCACGCGCCGTCGCACGTCGTGCTCTCGCCGGGGCCGGGACGTCCCGAACGCGCGGGCGTCCTCATGGACGTGCTCGACGCGTTCCTCGGCCGCGTGCCGATCCTCGGCGTGTGCCTCGGGCACCAGGCGATCGGCCTGCGTTTCGGTGGGCGCGTCGAGCGCGCGCTGCGGCCCGTCCACGGCAAGACCTCGCGTATCTGGCACGACGGCCGCGGGATCTTCCGCGGGCTCCCGTGCCCCATGGACGCGGGGCGCTACCACTCGCTGTGCGTGGCCGAGCAGGACCTCGCGCCCGGGCTCGAGATCAGCGCGTGGACGGGCGAGGGCGAGGTCATGGGGCTGCGCCATCGCGTGCTTCTCGTGGACGGCGTCCAGTTCCATCCCGAGAGCATCCTGACGCCGCGTGGGCAGCGGCTCCTCGCGAACTTCCTCACGCCGGTCGGGTCCGGTGACGTCCGCCCCGCTCTTTCGACGCATGGTTCGACGGAGGTATGTCGATGAGCCTCTCGATCGAAGCGGGCCCGGTGCTGCGCGCCGCGCTCGAACGAGTCCTGGAGGGCCAGGACCTCGTGGACACCGAGGCCGAGGCGGCGCTGCACGCGCTGCTCGAGGACGACAGCCCCCGCGCGCTCCAGGCTGCGTTCCTGACGGCGCTGCGCGCCAAGGGCGAAACCGCTGCGGAGCTCGCGGGCTTCGCTCGCGGCCTGCTGGCGCACGCGCAGCGCCTGGAGCTCACGCTGCCGCTCCTCGTCGACACCTGCGGCACGGGCGGCGACGGAACGCACAGCTTCAACCTCTCGAGTGCCGCCGCGCTGCTCGTCGCGGCGCTCGGCATCCCGGTCGCGAAGCACGGCAACCGCGCCGTTTCATCGCGCGTCGGCAGCGCGGAGTTCTTCGAGGCGCTGGGCATCGCCTTCCCGGCGAGTCCGGGCGCTGCCGAGGCCGCGCTCGAGCGCGACGGCTTCGCGTTCCTGTTCGCGCCGAGCTTCCATCCGGCGCTCGCGCGGCTCGCGTCGCTGCGGCGCGAGCTCGGCGTGCGCACGGTCTTGAACCTGCTCGGGCCGCTCGTGAACCCGGCGCGTCCGACGCACCAGCTCCTCGGAGCCGCGACGCCCGCGCTCGCGCAGCGCCTCGCGTCCGCGGCGCTCGCGCTCGGACTCGAGCGCGTCTTCGTCGTCCACGGGGCCGGCTTCGACGAGGCCACGCCCTGCGGGCCGTTCCGCCTGTGGATCCCGCGTCATGACGGGCACGGGTCGCTCACGCTCGATCCCGGGTCGCTCGGAGTCGCGCGCTGCAATCCCGAGGACCTCGCCGGCGGCGACGCGCGCGAGAACGCCGAGCGCCTGGTCGCGCTGTTCGCCGGACGCGAGCGTGGCCCCCTGCGCGATGCGGTGTGCCTCAATGCCGCGCTGGTCCTCCTGCTCGTACGGCGCGAGCGCGATCCGCGTGCCGCACTCGAGGTCGCGCGGGCGGCGCTCGACGACGGGCGCGCCCTGCGCTTGCTCGCGCGCCTGCAGCACGCCGGAGGTCGCTCGTGAAAGCCGCATCCGGTTCGTCGGACTTCCTCGCGGTGATGGCCCGCACCAGCCGGCGGCGCTGGAAGAAGCTTGCCGTGCGCGTTCCACGCAGCGAGCTCGAGGCGCGCGCGCGCGCGCTGCCGCCGCCGCTCCCGCTGCGCCCGTCGGCGCAGGGCTTCGACGTCATCGCCGAGATCAAGTTCGCGTCGCCCTCCTCGGGGGCGCTGGCGCACGAGGCGACCGTCGGCCAGGCGGCGCGCCTCGCCCGGAGCTACTCCGTCGCGGGAGCGGCCGCGCTCTCGGTCCTGACCGAACCGCGCCGCTTCGCGGG